>Ga0163147_10003168_pt1 | contig 22308 bp, 18 predicted proteins | sample OliLakLV19MP6G1_FD_148597 | JGI IMG/M metagenome (GOLD analysis project Ga0163147, IMG submission 148597) | Freshwater microbial mat bacterial communities from Lake Vanda, McMurdo Dry Valleys, Antarctica- Oligotrophic Lake LV.19.MP6.G1 | ecosystem: Environmental > Aquatic > Freshwater > Lake >...
CTGGGGCGGGTAACGGAAGCCGGGCTGATTCGCAACAGTCAAGGCCCGCGGCAGTGGCGCGTGCTGGGGCATTACGCGCTCGTGTATTCGCTTTCCGGAAGTGCCCGCTTCCGCGATCGCAACGGTATTGACCAAGACATAGAACCGGGAGACGTGATCCTGCTGTTTCCCGACGTGCCGCACACCTATGGCCCCAAGCCCGGGCAAACGTGGAGCGAGTTTTATCTCACCTTTGAAGGCCCCGTGTTCGATCTGTGGCGTGCCAAGGGGGTATTGGATCCTGCGACGCCCATCCATCACGCGCATCCGGTGGACGTTTGGCTGCAACGGCTAGAACAGGTGGTGGAGCGTGCCCGCAAGCCCGGGTTGACGCTGCCGATGTTGGAGGTATGCCGGTTGCAGAATGTGTTGGCGGAAATTGTCACGGGCGGCGCGGCGGCGGCATCCGGTGGCAAAGGAACGTTGCCAGAGATCGCCCGCGCGTGTGCGCTGCTGGCATCCGACCTCGATCAATCCATCGATCTGGCGGCGCTGGCCCGCGAGTTGGGCATGAGCTACGAGACCTTTCGCAAGAAATTCGTACAAGTTGTGGGGGTGCCGCCGGCACGCTATCGCAGCGCGCGTTTGCTTGAGCGGGCGTGTGAGCTGATTCGCCACGGCCACATGACCGACAAGGAGATCGCGTTAGAGCTAGGATTTTGCGACGAGTTTCACTTTTCTCGCCGCTTCAAACAGATCGTGGGTGTGCCGCCGCGCACTTACCGCCGTAACTTGTCCCGCACGGCTTAGGCCGCAGGCGCCGACGCCTCGTGACCAAAACGCACAAGTCTTTGCCCACGGCCGCCATGTCCCTCCACGCCGAAGGCGCGCAGGATCGATCAGATGGGGATGTCATGAATACGGAACACACGCAGCCGATCACGTCATTGGGAAAGACGTTGGATACAAGCCCGGAGCGCTTTGGAATCATGCGACGTTCAGACGACATCGCCCACGATGCCGTGGCGCTGCAAGCGCGCATGAAACAAGACGGATATCTTCTACTCAGCAACCTTCTGGATCGCGAAGACGTGCTCGCCGCGCGCCGCCCGATCGTGCAGGCGCTGGCCGACGAAGCGCAGCTTGAGCCGGGCACCAACATCGATCACGCCGTGGCTCGCCGGGACACCGATCTCTATTTCCGGCCCGATATGGCTGCGCAGAACCCGGCGCTCAAGCGTCTACTGTATCACGCTGAAGGCCGCATGATGCGGTTTTTCGAGCGGTTCTTTGGCGGAGGCGTTCGGCACTTCGATTTTACGTGGCTTCGCTGCGTGGCACCGGGCAAGGGTACGCCGCCTCATTGCGACATCGTGTATATGGGCCGCGGCACGCCCCGGCTCTACACCGCGTGGACGCCGCTCGGCGATGTCGATCTTGATATGGGTGGAGTGATGGTGCTTGAGGGCTCGCATTTGAACGAGCGTCTGCGCAATGGCTACGGCCAACGCGACGTCGATGCGTATTGCAGCAACAAGCCTGACGACGACGCCCGCACCGCGCGCGGGCTCAATGGCTGGCTTTCGGAAGATCCGGTGAACCTGCAACGCGGGCTCAAGGGCCGCTGGCTCACGAGCCCGTTTGCGGCGGGCGACGTGTTGATCTTCGACATGTATCTCGTGCATGGCGGCCTCGATAACCGCAGCCAAAGGTTCCGCCTATCGTCCGACAGCCGCTATCAGCTGGCGTCCGAGCCGGTAGACGAACGTTGGGTGGGGGCCGATCCTCCCGGACACGGGCCCAACAGCAAACGCGGGAAGATCTGCTGATAGCGGGCGTGCGCTCATGCGCCCCAGGCGTCGGCAAAGCGCTGGCGTTGGCGTTGCATCTGCCACAAGGCCACTTCCCACATATCCACGATCGGATCCTGCGTATAGGGCATGCGCGTTTCGTAGGGCGGTGGCCCAAACTCCGGCGTAAGCGTGGTGTCCGCACAGCCGCGGGCGGCTTGCCACTGCCAAATCTGCGACCACCAATTTTCGTGGGCTTGCACGTGGGCCTGCCACTGCGGTGCGCGCGGATCGTACACTTGCGGCCCTTGCTCGTGCCCCACGCGCGCATGAATGTGCACGGCACGCTCGATGGCCAGATCGAAAGCTGGCTTCTGATCGAACGGTAGCCGCTCGCACACATTCACCCAGTGGCTGAAGTCGGCGGTGATCTTAAGGTCGGAAAAAGCGCGCAACATGGCCAGCGTGTCGCGTGGGTTAAACAGCACGCGCCCGCGGTGGGTTTCGTGTCCCACCACCAACCCCAGATCCCGCTCGATCGCCAAAGCTTCACGAAAAAATGCCTTGGCGTCCTCGGCTTCCCAACAATCCACGCCACTTTGGGCGTTGACGAAACGCGGACGCACTTGTGCAGCCACGTCCATCTGAGCGCGAAACGATCGCACATGGTCCTGCACGCGTCCTCCGGGCTCGGGGAAACACGTGACCACCTGAAACACAATATCAAGGGCGTTCTCGGCGCAAAGGTCGCGGTAGGCGCGCGGTTCCATTCCTACCGGCAGCATGCCTTCTACACCGTCGTAACCTGCGCTCTTGATGCGCGCCAACAGATGCGATGTGACCGCTTCCAAGCCCCACAGATGTCTCATAACGTGCAGTTTCATCCGTCTGCCATGATGGGCTCCGCCGCCTGCAAAGGCCATGCATCGGCTGGTGGGCTTCATGGACGATTTGGTCACAGGCAGTGCGGGGCCGCTTCTACCTGCCCTTTCGCCACGAACAAAGGGTGCCCGCAGAATGCCTGGGTTAATATTCGTGATACGCTTGCGCCGCGTTTTCAGAGCTTGGGAATGCGGATGGTGCTGATCATCAGGGAGCCCCAAAGCCCGAACAGCAGCGCCAGAGGGTGTAGCGCACCATCGCCCGGGTTGAGCGTTCCTCCGTAGAGGTCAGGGCCGAGTCGACCCTGCCAGGCGGCCACCGCGATCACGGCCACCAGGACCAAGCTGGTCGGGATAGGCGCGCCTTCGAAATGCGAGACCTTGTCGCCGCCCGCGCTCATGTCCTCTGCGGTCACGTTGAAACGGGCCAGCCGTGAAACGCCGCAGCCGACGAAGAAGGTCAGGATCAGGCAATCCCAGATACCGCGCATGCCGGCGGCGTAAGCGATCGCCGCGGGCGCCACGCCGAAAGAAATGACGTCGGCGAGGGAATCGAGTTCGCGCCCCATGATTGAGTGGTTGCGCCGCCAGCGGGCCACTTTGCCGTCGAGCGCATCGAACAAGAACGCGAAGGGGATGAACACGCAGCTGAGTAAGATCGCGCGACCGCTCATCTCTTCGACCGCGCGCATCGACATGAACACGGCGCCCATGCCGCAAAACGCGTTGGCCAGCGTGAACAGATCCGCCAGGTGAAACGATCGGATCATCGAGAAGCGCCGCCGCTTGCCGGGGGGAACTGACGAAGGGTTCTTCAACATGAGTGAGCTCTCAACTGCGATAAGGCGGAGAATATATCAGGGTGCGGTTTTGCCGAAGCGGGCCATGAGAGCGGGGATTTCCGCCAGCAGCTCACGCGGCAAGTAGCCAAGCGGGCCGATCTTGTTTGCGAGCACGTCGCCCGCGCAGGCGTGCAGGTGAACGCCCCATACGGCTGCCTGCAAGGGCTCGGCGCCCCGCGCGGCCAATCCAGCGATCAGACCCGACAAGGTGTCGCCCGAGCCGGAGATGGCCAAACCCGGGTTGCCGGCAAAGTTACGAAAGAGCTGATGTCGTTCACCCACCAGACTCTCGGTGCCCTTCAGCACGACCACCACCCGCAGGGCGCGGATGGCCTCTTGCACCGCTTCGACGCGTTGGTTTTCAATCTCCTCCTTGTCGCGTCCCAGGAGCGTGGCCATCTCCCCCGCATGGGGCGTGATGATCACCGCACAGCGCAAACCCGCCAGGCGCGCGTGGCGATCGTGCATCGCGGTCAACGCGCCGGCATCCAGCACCACCGTCTGCCCTTCGGTGAGCTGTTCCAGCGTGCCGAGGACCAACGGGGCCAGCGCGGCGTTCTCCAGCATTCCGGGCCCGATCACGATGGATTGCACCGCTTTGCACGCCGCCGCCAGGGTTGAGGCTGCCGAACGCGCAAAACCTCCGGCTGGCGTTTCGGCGACTGCATGCACGAGAGATTCAGGCATCGCGGTTGCCACGTGGGGCGACACGCTGGCCACCGTGGCAATCTGTAGCTTTCCGGCGCCCGCGCGCAGAGCCGCGGTGGCGGCCAGGATCACCGCGCCCGGCATCTGGCGCGCGCCGCCGATCACGAGGACTCGCCCGCGCCTTTCTTTGTCTCCGTGCTCCGGCTGTGGCAGGGGCCAGCCGCGCAGCAGGCGTGCGTCGATGGCGGGCACCACTTTATTTGGCGCGCGGCGCATCCGGCTCCCGGGTTACTTGTTCGCCCGCCTGCTCCACGGGTGCCACGAAGTTGAACGTTTGCAAGTCCAGTCCGGGGCTGCCTGGTGTTTGACGCGGCAGATAAGACGTAAGCGAGCAGTTGGCAATTTCGCTCTCGGCGTCGATGCGCAAAATGTCTTCTTCGCGCAGATTCTCGAGGATGGAGCGGAAGCACAGGGTGATGACCGAGTGGCACACAAGGAGCACCCGTCCTGACCCGTAGTCCTCGCGCAAGCTGCTCCACAAACTGCGCAGGCGCAGCAGGATATCGCACCAGCTTTCGCCTCCGGGAGGGCGGTAATAGAACTTTCCGATGGTCTGGCGCAACTCTGCTTGGTCCGGCATCAGCGCATGAATCCCATGCTTGGTCATCCGGTTGAGCACCCCGAACTCGCGCTCGCGCAAACGTTCATCCGTGAGGAAGGAAACGCCCGGCAGATTCGCCGCCTCGATCAGGATCTCCGCGGTCTGGCGGGCGCGTAGATAAGGTGAGGAAAACACCACCGTGGGCTGATCGTCGGCGCCACACTGGGCGAACCAGCGCCCAAGCGCGCGCGCTTGCCGCTCGCCCAGCGTGGACAGCGGCACGTCAGCGTCGCGCGCCGACACGTCGATGAAGTGATCCCCGGACGCCAGCGCGGCTGCCAGTGCGACGTTGCCCGCACTCTCACCGTGCCGCGCGATCCACAGCCGGGCGGGTAGCGGCACTGGGGGACGTTGGGCGGGCGGAGACATAGCGCGCATCTTACGCGGTTGTATGCTTCGGACCATGTACCACCGAATTTTGCTCCAAATGAAAAAGCAGCTGCAACAGATCGACAAGTGGCTGGATGCGGCGAACGACCACGCGCAGGCCAAGACCTTCGATCCCAACCTCTACTTGGGGTTTCGGCTGGCACCGGACCAATTCAACTTCTGCAAGCAGATCCAGGTAGCCTGCGACACCGCCAAACTGATGGCCTCACGGCTTACCGGAAAGGAAGCGCCTAAACACGCGGACGACGAAAAAACGGTAGAGGAGCTGCGGGCTCGTATCCAAAGCGTGGTCGCGTTTCTGGATGGTTTTTCACCCCGGGATTTCGAAAGCGCCGGGGCACGCGTGATCACACAGCCCCGATGGGAGGGCAAGGTAATGTCGGGTGAGGATTACTTCATCGAGCATGCCGTCCCCAACTTCTTTTTCCACATCGGCCACGGCTATGCGATTCTTCGGCACAACGGTGTACCACTGGGGAAACGGGACTTCCTCGGCGCGCTGAGCCAACGCCTGCCATAAGAGACTCGCCGCGCCAACCACAGCCGTTAAAAAACAGCGCGTCGCTACGTCATGCGAAAAACCGCAATGTGAAACACGTTCGTATCTCTCGAAAAACGGCTCAGCGCTGGGGAAACGACACAGTGAAGGTTGTGCCGTCGGCCGGTGTGGATATCACTTGCGCTTCGCCGCCGTGGGCTTTCGCGATCTCGCGAACGACGAACAGGCCCCGACCAACACTGCGTCCGGCGTTGCTTTCCGCTTCCCGCGTCATCGGCTTAAAGATGACGTCTTGTTTTTGCTGTGGAATTGGCGCGCCGTGGTTGTGAACGGAAACGAAAGAGGTGGACCCCACACCCGACGTCACCGTAACGGGCTTATCCGGTGTCCCGTATGCAACCGCGTTCGAGACGAGGTTGCCCACCAGCTGAACGAGGCGGTTGCGGTCCGCCGAAAAAGCGCCTTCCCCTGCGGTCTTATGCTGGAACGCCCGCCCTGGGTGAATGAGGGCGAGCTCATCAATGGCATCTGCGATGGTGTGATGTAGATCCATTGGCTCGATCGAAACGCTTAGGCCTCTGCCAAGTCGAGCCTGTGTGAAGTCTAACAAGTCAGCAATGAGGGCGTGAGCACGGTCAGCGGACCGCAACATCCTATTTAGCGTGCGCTGCTGGCTTTCCGAGAGCTGCCCACGTGTGAGGAGCGCAGCGCCCAAGGCAATGCCCGACAATGGATTGCGAAGATCGTGGCTAACGATCCCAATCATCTGTTCGGCGAACAGGGCACGATCCTTTGCCTCCTCTTGAAGTCTGGTTGCATCGACGACCAGCTCTTCAAGGCGTTTGCGCGATCGCACGAGCTCTCGTTCATACTTGTCGCGATCACGCGCAACGAACGCCGCGATCTCGTGACACGCGATGCCGTTTTTCTCGTAGCGTATCGCATTTATGACGATTGGAATGCCTACGCCATCGGGGCGCGCCAACTCTAGTTTCACCTCCGAGATGGAGCCCTGCATGCGCAGCAAAGGAGCCCAGTGCGTCTGGTGGAAGATACGACCACCCATCGTGAGAAGATCTTGAAACCTGCGCCGATGCAAGAGCGCTTCAGGCGGCTGGCCCACCCAATCGCTGAACGCGCGGTTTACCCGCAGGATCGTGCCGTCTTCGGTGGTCTGCATCAGCCCGCACGCAACATCGTCGAGCAGAGCGAGCGATACCGGTGACGCTTCGTGCCCTGGGTGCACTTTAAAGGCCTTGTGCTGCCAGAAAAGCGTCGATTGCGGCAACGCTCGCGCTTGGCGAACTCAGATGAGGGCAGTGGCCAACGTTTTCCACGATGCTCATGGTGCTACGGGGCAAAGTTCGATGCAGATAATCACCAACGGAGACGGGCGCTATCAAATCATCGTCACACTGAACAATGAGGGTTGGTGTCGCAAGCCGCGGGACCGCCGGACGGACGTCAGAAAGAAACGTGAGGCGCGCGAAGTGCTTTGCGATTTCTGGATCGGTGCGACAGAAGCTATTCGTCAACTCCTCGCGCAGCTCGGGCTGACCAGGTGCTCCCATGATCGCGGGCGCCATGTTGCTGGCCCAGCCGAGATAGTTGCTGTCCAACGCCTCGAGAAGGGACTCGATGTCCTTTCGCGAGAAGCCTCCAACGTAATCACCCTCATTGATGTAACAAGGCGAGGGCCCGATCATGATCTGCGCGGCGAAAGGCTCCGGCGCGGCCAATTCCGCAAGCATGCCAATCATGGCACTCACAGAATGGCCAACAAAGATCGCGGGTCCTTCGCCGAACTCGCGCACGATCTCTAGGACATCATCTGCGTAACCCTGCAGGGTTTCGTATTTCGCTGGGTCTCCACGCCGACAAATCAGAGCCGCCACTGCCGACCAGGTCAAAGAGCACCGTGCGATACCGCTTCGAGTAGGCTGGCGCGAGCAAACGCCACATGTTCTGGTCGCAGCCGAATCCGTGGGCGAAAAACATCGTTGATGGTCCACGCCCGCTGACTTGCACATTGTTCCGAAGCTGCACCGACATCCGCCGCAATTTAGCAGCTTGAGCAACATTTTCTACGCGCGTAGCCTGGTCGTTACGGTTACGCCCCGCGGGTTGCACTAGAAGTGCCACGGGCTGCACCCGTGCGGGATGTCCGTTGTTTTCGCTCACCGCACGAAAGCGCGATTTTGCATCGCGTTATGCCAAGTCGGTGCGGCGGAATTGGCTTCGCTACGGGGCGGACTGGCGCATGATCGCAAAAAGCGTTCGTTCATCCGACCGTTTGGTGATCGATATGGCGCCCGGCGGCGGCTGGGTGGGAAGCTTTAAACCTAGACTTCCGGCGTCTGGTAAAGCACCTGTCCGCCAACCTTGGTGTGGTGAACGTGTGGTTCACATAACGCGCGTTCGTAAGCGGGAAACGTAACACGCTAGCGACTTTTTCTGCGCGATGAGTTTTTCGACAACACGGGGCTGCCTTGACGCCAACACTCATCACATTGAAGCAACCAATGCAGCGACAAGTTCCCACTCCCGATAAGGCTTTTGAAGGAATGCAGCGGCGCCCTTTTGCAAAAGCGCCTCGACTCTGCCTTCTGGCGAAAACCCGGAAGCAATAATTACCCTGGCTCCTGGCGCCAGGATGCGAATTCGTTCAAAAGCCATGTCACCACCCAGCTTGGGCATCACCATGTCCAAGATCACAACATCAAACGACTGACACTCGACGAGGTCAATGGCATGGGCACCATCGGTCGCCTCCGTTACGAGGTGGCCGTGGCGCACGAGTGTGCGACGTGTTTGGCGCCTCACCAAGGGTTCATCGTCCACCAAGAGAACCCTCAGCGGCCTGCTCTCGATCGGAGGCGAGGGCGCCGGCGGCACCTCATGTTCCACTGCCGTCGGCTGCATCTGCGCCGGTAGATAAACCTTGAACACGCTTCCGTGCCCAGGATCGCTATACACGCGGACATTGCCGCCGTGACTGCGGATGGTGCCATACACCGACGATAGCCCCAGCCCCGTGCCCTGACCCTGGGCTTTGGTTGTGAAGAAGGGCTCGAAAACCCTGGCTTTTGTTGCTTCATCCATGCCGCAGCCGGAATCGATGACGGAGATTTCGTGGTAGAGCCCCGGCAGGAATTCAAAACCGGCCTCGCGGCAATCAAGCTCCGTCAGGAAAAGCGAAGTGGTGGACAATCTGATGACGCCACCTCCCGGCATCGCGTCGCGGGCATTGAGTCCAAGGTTTAGGAGAGCACTTTGGACGGACGACTCGTCTATCAAGGCGTAGCTTGGTTCACTGGAAAAATTGGTCTCGATTCTGATGCTGCGATCAATGGTGCGAGCAAGCATGCTCGACGCCCTTGCGATGGTCTGATGAAGATCGACAACAACTTTTCTGAGTGGAGCATTCCGCGAAAATGCCAGCAATTCACTGGTGAGGCGGGCCGCGTTCTGTGCGGACTGGGCTATCATGCGGCAGTCGTCCTGTATCGCATTCGGTAGCCCACGCAGGGCCGGCTGTAGCGTGTCACAGGCGCCCAGAATAACCGTCAGCGCATTGTTGAAGTCGTGCGCGATACCACCGGCAAGCCGACCAATTGCTTGCAACTTCTGCGCATTCGAGAGGTCGCTCTCTAGCTTCCTGCGTTCGGTGATGTCCAACGCAACTGCGAGTAGATGGCGGCAAGAACCATCTCGTTCAAAGAGGGGTACTTTTGTTGTTTGGATCCAGCGCTCAACGCCTTCCCTCGTCGTGAACTTCTCTGCCGGTATGTATTTTGCTCGGCGGTTGGCGATGACGTCGTGGTCGTCCTCGCCGAACTTCTGAACCTCTGCGTGGTCAGGGTTGAAGTCAAAATCAGACTTTCCGACGATGTCATCGGTTGTGGTGCCGTACGCCACGGCCATTCCCTTGTTGGCCATGACGAATCTGCCGTTCTCCGCCTTGACGCATACGAACCCTGGAACGGTGTCGACGACGTTGCGAAGAAACTCACTCTGAGCGAATGCCCCTTCTCGCAGCCGGCTCAGTTCTGCTTTGGCTTCGGCCAACGCGAGGACAAGGGAACCCATCTTCGCTTCGTCCGTAGCCGCAGCTTCGACCTCACCGTCGCTATTCTTCACCAATCGGAGCGTATACCCAAACCCGATCGTCCGAAATGGCTCAAAAAGGGAGAGGGGTTTCGACGCTGCAATGTAGCGTTTCTGCATCGCGGCAGGGGCGTAGGGCGGGTAAGCCGACTTGGTTTGACGTAAGACATCGGCGAACGAGAACGGTCGATGGTCATCGACGGTAATGGCCACCGAGGTGGCACCGGGTGAAACGTAATACGTTTTTGCGGTGCCGAAGGTTCGCAATGTAAAAACGCATACGCGTGGTTCTAGCCTCGTTCGCCGGTGACAGTACGGGTTGCTCCAGCACGACGCGTTTGCGCTGGTCGCTGGGGCTGAAACCAACGGCTCGTTAGGATGGAAAACCAGCTTGCGCCTCCGGGTTGTTGGCGTAGAATACGGGCTCGAAGAAAATCGTAAGCGATCTTACAAATGTTGAATCCGGGCGATCAGATTGGCGCCTACGCCATCGTCAAACAGATTGGCGCGGGCGGCATGGGTGAGGTTTTTCTTGCCCGGCACCGCGTGCTCGGTCGCAAAGCGGCGATCAAGGTCCTTCTGCCCGATGTGTCCAGAGTCCCGGAAGTTGTGGGGCGTTTCATGGCGGAAGCCCGCGCCGCTGCCGCGGTGGAGCATCCCGCCATCGTCGAGGTGCTCGATTGCGACGTCACCCCGGATGGTCGGGCTTTTCTCGTCATGGAGTTTCTTCGCGGTGAAAGTTTGCGAGAAACGCTCGATCGCGATTCAAGCGTAACACAGGATGCGCGGTTCCTGGCCGCCGTGTTGGGCGCCGCAGCGGATGGGCTTGGTGCAGCCCACGCGGAAGGCATCGTCCATCGCGATCTCAAGCCTGACAACATCTTTCTATCGTTGAGGAAATTCGATTCACCCACCCTGCAGATCAAGATCCTTGATTTCGGCATCGCAAAGCTCATCCAACCGGATCTCGCAGGTGCAAAGACTCAAACCGGCGCTTTGCTGGGGACGCCGCACTACATGTCGCCCGAGCAGTGTCGGGGTGCCCGCGAAATCGATCACCGCTCCGACATCTACTCGCTTGGTTGTGTTGCGTTTGAGATGTTTGCCGGGCGCAGGCCCTTTATTCCCGAATCCATTGGGATGCTGCTGATCTCGCACGCGACGGAACCCGCACCGCCGATCATGAGCCTCGCACCGCACACCCCGCCCCCGATCGCGTCGTTGATCGATTCCATGTTGCGCAAGGATCCTGGCGCTCGGCCGCAAGTGATGGCCGAAGTGGTCGCACAGCTGGCCGCGTTCTTGCGCTGTGATTCGAATGGATTTCAAACGTTTCTTGCGGCCCCGGTCGGCTTTCCGCGCGGTGAACCTGAAAAAGTCGGTATTGGCGGGACGCCCTCGCCGATGCACGTCCCTGCTCCCACACCGGTCGTGCGCGATGCAACCGCGGCCCTAAGTTCGCCTTCGTCCATGCGCGCCGTTAGCACCATTGGGGATTCGGCGATGGATTTGCCCTCGGAAGGCGTCCGATTTTCGAGCCGCACTCGGTTTTTCGCGATGCTGAGCGGCGCCGCTGCCCTTTTGATTCTAGGGGGCGTGTTGCTGTCGCGTTCCGGTCGACCGGAAGCGCCTCCGACGCCCAAACTTGCCGCAACACCCGCGATATCGGCGTCCCCTGCCGCCCTGCCAACCCAAGTTGCGATAGCCATCGATTCCAAACCGAGGGGCGCCGAGGTTTGGCTCGCGGGCGAGTCCGCCGCGCGGGGAAACACCCCGTTTTCATTGAATGTTTCGATAGACGACACGGCACTGTCCGGATCCTTGCGTTTGCCCGGATATATCGAGCAGCCGTTCTCGGCGTCCCGCACCGTCGCCGCCAAATTGGATTTTGAGTTGCAACCGTTGGTCTCGAAGCCTGTCAATGATCCGAAAGCCATTCGGGCCAAAACGAGGCGGCGCGTCCCTGTTGAAAAAGATGACCCCTACGGCGCGGTCGGAGATTGAGAAAATACACAAAGATGTTGAACCGAATAGGCATTTCGATTCTGGTGATCATCCTGACACTCGCTGCGAAGCCAGCCCTTGCCGATCGCAAATCGGCCGCACCGCACTACAAGACCGGCACGAAGGAATACAACCTCGGTCGTTTCGATGAGGCGATAGCGGCATTCGAGAAAGCTTATGAGCAAGACCCGGCGCCGATCTTGTTATTCAACATCGCGCAGTCCCATCGGCAACTGGGACGCCATGAGCGGGCGCTGTTTTTCTACCGTCGCTTTCTTGATGCAGATCCCGCCGCGAAGAATAGGGCAGCGGTGCAGGCGCGTATGGTGGAGTTGAAAGGGCTGCTTGAACACGAGCAGCGGGCAAAGGCAATACCTTTGCCAATTTCTCCCGCTGCGCCCCCGGCTCACGGCGTTGCGCCGCCGCCTCCTGCTACAGATGCTTCGACGCCCGAAAACGCAACACACACCAACGCGTCCTCTGTCCCTGGCCTGACGGATCGCGAGGCATCCGAGTCAGCGCCTTCCAGCACGTTGCGTTTGGCAGCCTACGCAACGGGAGGTGTTGCGGTTGCTTCGATCATTACCGGTGCGGTTTTCGGTAGGATGGCGGTTTCTGCCGGTGATGCAGATTCAAAGGCTCCACAGTTCGATCCCGCCAAAGAAAAGTCCGGAAAGAGCGACGAAATGTTGCAGTACGTTTTCTTGGGCGTGGGTGGTGCCGCGCTTGCTGCCTCGGCGATTCTGTTTGTGCTCGATGACAACGCCGAAAAAGAGGAAGTCGCGATTGCGCCGTTTCACACCGCTTCTGCGACGGGCCTGTCGGCACGGATGGAGTTTTAACGATGGCAAGTCTCCGAATGATCGGGGTGTCCGCAGTTTTTTCAGTTGTTCTGCTTGGTTGCCAATACCGAAACGAACCCGAAAACGGCAAGCAGGCCTGCGCGCTTGCGACCGAGACGAAGCGCTGTCCGACAGGCTACGAGTGCTTGATGGATGGCAACGGGGTTGAACTGTGTTTCGTCAAAGGTTCGGGTTCCCAAATGGGAGGCCAGTCCGGCGGTCAGGGTGCCGGCGGCACGGGTGGGTCGACCCTCACCATCGACGGTGGTGTCGATGGTCCTCCGTCGGTCAAGATATGTGAGGCTGGGACGCATCTTTGCGGCGATGATTGTGTTTCAAATACCGAATCCCTGACATGTGGCAAGTCGTGTCGCGCATGTGAAGCGCCGGTCAATGGCAAAGCCACTTGCGATGGAACAGCGTGCGGTGGTTCTTGCGATACAGGCAAGAAATTGTGCGCTGGCCGTTGCATCAATGAGGCGGAAGCGTGTGACGCCACCTGTGCCACCGGTCGACACGATTGCAAAGGTTTGTGCGCCGACGACACGGACGTAAATTCCTGCGGGAAACTCTGTGCGCCGTGCACTGTGCCCGCCAACGCCGATGCGACTTGCAAAGGTGGCGCGTGTGGCTTCGACTGCAAACCGCAACAGCACGTTTGCGGTACAGCGTGCAAAGCCGACATCGACGCGAATGCCTGTGGCGCAGATTGCAAAAAGTGTCCGACTGATCCCAATGGCTCGGCGGTTTGTTCGGCCGGGAACTGCGCGCTTGAATGTAAGGATGGGTTCCACTTGTGCGGCACAATCTGTGTGTCGAACAAGTCACTCGAAACGTGCGGCGCTTCGTCTTGCAAAGCTTGCAACGTTCCGACGGGCGGCTCGGCGACCTGCGATGGCGTTTCGTGCGCACCCGCCTGTCCATCGGGCAAAAAGATTTGCCAGGGTATTTGTGTCGATGAGAGTGCTTCGTGTGGCCAAGGCTGTGCGTCCGGAAGCCACGATTGCAGCGGGTTTTGCGTTCCCAATAATGCAACCGCCAATTGTGGTTTGACCTCTTGTGCGGCGTGTCCACTTCCGCAAGGGGCATCGGCAACCACCTGCAATTCAATCTCGTGCGACTTTGATTGTGCGTCGGGATACCACCGCTGTGGCAAAGTCTGCAATACGGATAGCGACGCCGGCGCGTGCGGTACAGGTTGCATCAACTGCCCAATCGATCCCAACGGCAACCGCAGTTGCGTCGGTGGCAACTGCCGGATCGATTGCATAAATGGTTTCCACAAATGTGATGGCGTTTGTGTCGCCAACACCAGTCTGAACTCATGCGGATCGTCCAGTTGCGACGCGTGCACCGCTCCCACCGGCGGCACGGTGAGCTGTGACGGAACGCGATGTGTGCCCGCCTGTCCCGGAATGCAACTGTGCAACGGCGTGTGCATCGCCAATAACATATCCTGCGACGGCAAGTGTCCATCGGGTCAACATGATTGCAGCGGCATCTGTCGCAGCAACGCCAGCGTGGATTCGTGTGGCGTTTCCGCGTGTGGATCTTGTGCAAAGCCGCAATCGAACGGGGACTCGACTTGCAACGTCAATACCGGCTGCGGCATTGCGTGCAACCAGGGGTACCGGCAATGCGGCACATCGCCCGTTTGTGTCGGCAATGCGCATCCGTCTTGTTGTTCCGCTTCGGAGTGTACGCAAGGTGGCGCCTTTACCACGGCGACCTGCAATTCCAACGCATGCAGCTATCCGTGCGCCAACGGTTACAAGAACTGCAACGGTCAGTGCATCGCCAACGGCGTCTGCTGTTCCAGTGCGGATTGCACCTTCAACGGAACCGGTATTTGCCTCGGCAATGGCAGGTGCGACTACCAGGTTCTCATTGACGCCGACCAGAATGTATCGGGTTCAGTTACGACAGCAGGAGGCGTTTTTTCCAACACCTTCACAGTGGGTGAAGCTCCGGCCACCGTCGGAACCACCGGTTGGCGTGTGCTCTTCGCCTTCAGTCGGTCGAGCGTGCCTGCAAACGCGATCGTTACCTCCGCCTGGGTGAATGCCTACCAGAACGCATGTTCCAACGATCCGTATAACAATGGCAATGGCACCATGTACGTCACGCATGTGGGATACGGTACCGCGCTTAGCGCCGCCTGGTTCAATGGGACGATTGGCAATTCCCCATACGAGAAGGACTTTGCGAACAGCCCCGAGGTAGGTTGGCGCTCCCAAAACGTGACTGAGTGGACCCAATTTGACATGGCAAATGGGATCAACGGCGGCCTGTACTGGGAACATCGATTGGGGTTTGCTCAACCGTATTACGACGACGCCGTGATCCGTCGATGTACCTTTACAACGGCAACTTCCAATTCCAAACCCTACATGTCACTCGAGATCGAGCTGCCAGCGCCCTAGTGGGCTATCCTAACGACATCGTGATGGATTCTGCCGTGATACACACGGATGCCACCGTGAGCCCTCGTACTGCCGCCTGGGCCCAAAGCGGATACTCGGCTACCACGGCGGCATGGAGAAGCGCGCAGGCGCCGAAGGGAGATTCACCGTCACCGTATTGGTACGCGCGCACTGGGTTGACGAGGCCTTTTCGTAACAAAAGTAGCTGATTGGCCGCCTCCAGCACCCTTTCAGAATGGCACGGGACTTGAAGTGTCCAAAGTGAGGACTGCTGCCGTTGCACAAAATCGAACGCCCTTGGGTGGTAATGCTTGCTGTTTTTTTTGTCACCGAGGGGCGGTACGCTTTGGCGGAGCCAACGCCACCGGCCAAAGCCGAGTTTGGAGCTGTGCCTGTGGCGGGTGGCGGCAGCGACTACGGCTACGGCGTGGGCGGGATTGCCAATTACGCGCTTCCAAACAAGAAGGATCCACCGTTTACCTGGGCCTTGGAACTAGGCGCCTTCGTAACATTTCAGTATGCGGACAAGAGCGTTCGCTCACCTTACCAAGACGTGTACCTATTGTTTCGGCACTTGGACCTGTGGCAAGGCCGTGGACGCCTGGAAGCACGCACATCGTGGACGCGCGAATCTTCCCTAAACTACTTCGGGATTGGCAACGCGAGTATGGCCCCCAAGTCGCAACCCTTGGCCCCAGATCAATACGAGCGCATGCATCCGGAAGGCCACGTACGCCTTCGCTACCGATTGCTCGGACCGCTAAGCTTGGAGCTCGGCCAAACCTTTGCGCACAACCGTTTGGACATCGGCAGCCAAACGCGCTTGGCTGAAGACGTGAAGGCCCCTCCAGCGGGTTTTTCTAGCTCGTTTAAAACGACGGCTCCTCACAATCTGGCGCGCACTGAATTTATGTTGGCGATGGACACCCGCGACAACGAAATTTCACCGACGCGCGGCCAATTTCATACTTTGCAATTTAGAGTTAGCCCACAGATAGGGAACGCATTTCCTTTCGGATACCGGCAGTTCAATTTTACGGCGCGCGCGTATCACCCAATCGTCACACCACGCGTGGTTGTGGCAGGTCGATTCGTGGCCGATGTCCTGCAAGGTGCACCGCCGTTTTTCGAGTTGGCGCGCTTTGAAGAAACGAACGCCGTCGGGGGCCTCAAAGGCGTGCGAGGTGTCTTGGCTCAGCGCTATCATGGCAAAGTCAAAGCGTTTGCAAATCTTGAGCTGCGGATCCGGCTGTTGGGTTTTCACATTGGCAGCAAGAGTTACACATTGGGCGCTGTCACCTTCTTTGATACCGGGCGTGTTTGGTCCCAACTGCCAGCGTCGCGCGAGTTGGACGGCACGGGCTTTGGGCTAAAATACGGCGTGGGAGGGGGCTTGCGGTTGATGCAAGGAAGCACGTTCGTGGTGCGCGGCGATGTGGCGTGGTCACCCGATGCGCGTCCGGTGGGTGCCTATCTGGTGGCGGGTCACATTTTTTGATTCAAAGTCGTATCGAACTGAAGATCGCGGTTACAGTGGCCGCGTTCGCAGATCGCCAATGCGCCACGCGATCGCGAAGCCCGGCAACACGTCGTGCAGGTTCGCTTCGGAAAACACCAGCAAACCGGCACCGACGTAACGGTAGGACAGGAATGCCTCCAATTGGCCGGTCAGTCCGATCGTGTCGTATGAACGACCGTTGTAGTTGTCCCGAATATGGAGTCCCGGGCCCGCGAGCGCAGATAGAAAGCCATATTTGAAGGGAGCGGTAAGGCCGTACAGCAGGCTCGCGCTCGAGATCCTCTCCGGGTCGTCATCACAGACGTCGAAACAAATTCTGAACTCCTCGAAAGAGGAAAACCGGAACGAAATCTGCTGATGTCCCGACAAGAGTGAAGCTTGGACGACGGTCCCAAATCCTGTGCCACCGACGCCCCCGCCGATGTCCAGCCAGAACGGCGGCGTCGCCTGAGGTGCAGGCTGCGTTCGGGTCTGAAGTGCCAGCTGCGCTTGGGTCATAGACGCCTCGTGCTCGATGTCGAGCCGATTGGTCGGCGAGGGTCGCACCTCGGCTTGGGCCGCGGCCACGTTTCCGAGCGATGCGAGACCGAATACCAGAACACTCAATTGACTGAAATTCAAACCTTTCTCGCTGCAAACTGTTTGCCAACCAATCCTTGGTGTGTTCCGTGGGCGGCTCAACCCATGAATCCTCTCACCGCCAATCGTACTGCGAAATCCGTGTGTTCCGTGGGCACAACCGTCGTCCAAATTTCACCAGGCCTGTCAAACTTCCGTCTGTTTTCACCGGCTTTTTGCGCCGAAACAGGCCGCCCGTTGCTCCTTTGACCGGGCCGCCGCCCGGGAGCGGGCTCCGTTAGGACTGCGCCCTCAACAAGCGGCCTGCCGTGGTGGCGACGGTGTCCAGTTGGTCCTCATTCAAGTGAATGTGCGGTGCCATGCGCATCCACCCAAGCCGTTCGGCCGCCACGATACCAAGCGTGCCAAGGTCGGCGACCAATCTAGCCATGTCGCGCCCAGGGGCGCGTGCGGCCACAATCGCGGTTGGATGCGTCGCGAAGCCATCGCGTGCCAACTCGAACCCTTGCTGCTTTAGCTGTTGGCCAAGGTGCAAAGCCAAGGCGTGCACGCGGTTGCGGACGTTTTCAACACCAAGCGTGTCAAGGTAAGACAAACTGGCCTCAAAGTGGGCCCAGTCCGTGAAGCTTGGCGTTGAGACAACATAGCGAGCGGTGTTGGGTTTTAGGTCGTCGCGGTACGGGAAGTAAACGTGATCGTTGACCACCGAGCCTGTGCCCTTGAACGGAAATTTCAGTTCAGCCAAGAGATCCTGTCGCACGTAAAACGCGCCCAGACCGATGGGGCCCATCAACCATTTCCACGCCGAGAACGCCATCGCCCCAATGTTGCAGGCATTCACATCAATCGGGACATGGCCCACGCCTTGCGCTCCATCGACAACAAACAGCACGTCTCGCTCTTTGCACAAGCGGCCGAGCGCCTGCAGCGGCAACGGCATGCCGGTACACCAGTGCACCGCCGATACGGCGAGCACACGCGTGCGTTCGTCAAGCAGCTGGGACGCTGATGCAATCACATCTTCGGGCGTCGGGCCGTCGGCCAACGTTTGAAATGTGACGCCCTGGGATTGCAAGTGTTGCCAGGGGTAAACGTTGCTGGGGTACTCGTTCGCCATCAAAACCACGCCATCACCAGCAGACAGGTTCAACCCGAGGGAGATAAACGTCATCCCCTCGGTGGTGTGGTGAATCGGAGCAACCTCGTGCGGAAGCGCGCCGATGCGTGCCGCCAAATGCGATGAGATGGCGCTACGCAGTTCTTCGTCTGAGCGCGGGCCAAAGATGACTTTGCGCGCGTAAGCGTCTAGGTGTGCCTTGACCGCGGACAGGACCGGCGTGGGCATCGGCGCAATTCCGCAACTGTTCAGCCAAACGAGCTCTTGATTAACCTGAAAATCGCGAGCCACGTGCAGCCAGTTGGGCGTGATGCGGTTGGAGGCCATGCGTTGACATTAACCTCGGGAGGTGTCGAGCGCCAACGATCCTGGCGCGACCTAGCGAAATTCGCGCTGTCGTACACAGGTGGCCCAGGCTCCGCCTTCGTTGATGGTCTTGATGAAGACGTGATTGAGGCCCTTGCGGACGGGCAGTAGAAGTTCTGTTTCTTCCTTGCCGATGTTGCTGCCACCCGTGTGCGCGAAGAGCGGCTTCGGTGCTTCATCGTTCGACCACCACCACACGCGGCCTTGATCGTTTACCCCAACCTGCAAGCGCAGCGTCCCTTCCCGGTCACTGCGCAAAGTACCGCGCAGGTAAGCGATGGCATCCTGTTTCGGGGCGTTGGCCAAGAGGTGCATGAAATCGAAACATTCTTTGTCGGGTTCGACGGTCTTCCAGGGGAGTTTCCCCGATGTGTGGCTTGAGGATGCTTCCCATGCGCAGGGATCACAGGACGTATGCCGCCACGTGATCTCTTCGGCGCCGTTGCCAGCCCAGACCGTGGGCACAGCTCCGTGGAGAAGCTGCCAGGCGAAGCGCCCCGGTGGCTGGGCGTGCTTGCTGCCTGGGTTTTGTTTGTCGCTTGCGGGCGTGGTCAGCGTTGTCCACGCGTTGGCGGCCTTGCTGCCAAAGGGATTGGCTGGTTGATCGGGTGCAGGTGCTACGGCCCACCCGTGCTCACCGCTCGGCTCGGTCCCCCATGCCATCGTTTGGCCGGCGCGCAGGGTAACGTCGATGGTGTCGCTGTTGATCGCCTTCACCTTCGCAAGCGCCGCGACGTTCGTTGACCTCAAGCGAATGTGGCCGCCGCGCTCGCTTGTCACCGACAAATACGTCAAGGCGCCCTCTTCCCGATGGGCCGAGATCAGAAATGCACCCGGCACGCTGCGATTCCCAATAGGGCTCGTTTGAGATTCGTTTCCATGTCGACCGTTTACAATCGAACCATATTAGCCCATCGTACCGCATCGTGTTGATTGACCGAATATCGAGGGTGAGCGCCACGGGTATCGCCGTTCTGTGCGTTCTTGCGATGGGTTGTGCGCAATCGCTTGAACGGACAATGTGGTCAGCCGACGATCAGCCGCCTGAGCAAACCGATACGGTGTTGAAAGCGCACCTCAAGAACGGCGATGTTTATGTCTTCGACCATTGGCAGTTTCACAATCAAACCCGCCGCATTGGTGGGATGGGCTTCCACTACGACATGAACCGCACTCTCAAAGAGAAAGGCATGCTCTCTGTTTCGATCGACGATGTCGCGTTGTTCGAATCCAACAAGCCCGTGAAAAGTCCATTTATTGCAGCCTTGGCCCTCATCACGGCCGGATCAATTGCAATGACCGTGGTTTGCCTGACGAATCCCAAAACGTGCTTCGGTTCATGCCCGACGTTCTACGTGCCGGGTGCCAATGGCCCCATCTTGGCGGCCGAGGCATTCTCGGACGCGGTCGCACCGTCGCTGGCCAAGCGCGATCTCGATGCCCTTTTTCACGCGCAGCTGAAGTCATCCGACCTGGTGATGCGCGTGACCAACGAGGCCTTGGAGACACACGTCATTGATCGCACGAACTTGCTCGCAGCGACGCGTCCCCACGGCGGCCGAGTGCTCGCAACTTCGGATGGCCGATTGCTGAAGGCGGTGGCCTTCGAGGAACCGCAACAATGCCGCGCGGACGAAGGCGATTGCCGAGACACAATGGGAAAAAGCGACGGCAGCGAACGTTGGAGCCTTACCGAAGCCACGGATCTGGCGACCAAGGAAACGATCGATCTTGAGTTCGCCCCGTCGCCAGATGATTCGATGCCATACGGATTTCTTGTCGAAGCGCGACAAACATTCGTGACAACGTTCTTGATGTACCAAGCCCTCGCATATCTGGGTTCGCGGACGGGACCGATGTTGGCAGCGCTGTCGTCAACAACGAACGGTCCACCCGAAGCCCTCGCCGGAATTGGAAAGCTATTCGAGATGTTGGGGGGCATCGAATTGCTCGTGGAAGACGGGCGAGGTGGATGGCAACCCGTGGGTCGCTTCAACGAGACGGGGCCCATCGCGAGTGACGTTCAGCTGATTGAAGTGCCGAAGGGACTATCCGCACGACGCCTTCGACTGCGCATCACCAAAGGATACTACCGCATCGACCGGATCGCGCGGGTGCGCATCGCGGGCCCCGCAACCGTGACACAGGTTCCCTTGGCGGCGATTGTTACCAAGCATGGCGACGCCGCGGGGGCACAAGCGTGGCTCGCTGGCAAGGCACCACAACTCGTGACGCAACCTGGCGATGACCACGCGCTGCATTTTCGCCTACCGGACAACTACGGCGATCTGGATCTGTTTCTCGACAGCCACGGTTATTACATCGAGTGGATGCGCAGCGAATGGCTGAAGGAAGAAAACTTCCCGAGATTTCTGCAGATGGTTTCGTTTCCGTCGCAGGCTTTGCGCAACTTGGCCCCCGCTTTCAAACGCGTTGAACCGGGATTTGAGGACGCTTTCTGGAAAAGCCGCTATGTCAAAACGCCTTAACCCTATACTGTTCGTGGCAGTCCTGCTGTGCTACGCCAATGCGGGCTGCAGTGAATCCACCTACGCATACGCACCGGACGGCTGGAGCCGAAACATCTCCGTTGCACGTCGCGATCCACTTGGCGCCTGGAGCGTGGTACGGTTAAACAACGGCAGTGAAATCGGCGGGGAACTGCTCGCGGTTGACACCATGGGCGTTTATCTGGGGGCCGATCCGAAGGTTGTTTACGTCGCTCACAACTGCGTCGAGAAGATATTTGTTGCTGATCTAGAAGCAACAACCAGTGGCATCGTCACCTGGACCACACTGGGGGCGCTATCGACGATTTCGCACGGGGTGTTTCTGAGTATTTCATTTCCGATATGGGCAATTGCCGGCGCCAGCGTCACGACCCATCAAACGGGAGTGGGACACGCCTACTGGGATCGTGCATCCGCCTTTCCTATTATTGCCGTTACCCGTTACGCCCGATTTCCACAAGGAATTCCGCCCCTTTTTGCCAAGGCGTCCCGCGAGGCCGTCGTTGAACAGCCATGCGCCAACGTCGCGCGGATTCAAAAATGAATACCTCGAAGCGCGGGTGGATTTTTCTCGGCGCGGCTTTGATTTCCAACCTTGGCGGATGCTCGTTCATGGTCCAGCGCCCCGCGCACCGCGCACCACAAGGCAGCTATCCCAGATGTTCGGCAAGCTATGCGTCCGCAGGCCTGGATTTCGCTGCCGCGGGATTGACCGGATGGGTGACTCTGAATGCCGCCAGCGATGGCGACGTAGGCACGACTGCCTATGTTTTTCCCGCCACACTTTTCGTTTCGGGTATTTACGGCGCTGTAAACGCAACACGATGTTTGATGTTTCAAGACGAAGCCTCGCAATACATCCCGCGCCGGCCTGTGCGGTTTGAGGTGCCGCCGGAATCGCCGCCCGTCGCCCCGCCGCCGTCGGCGCCCGCGCCACCGCCACCACCTTCGGAGCCTGCACCACCCCCAGGCGAGCCTCCGCCGTAACTTAGCGACCGCCAATTGGCTCACGCACTTTGGGCGCGTCGAGGCCCGGAGGTTACCCCAAAAGCCGCGCCATCATCGAGGATTGGCGCCGAGGGCCTCGAGTGAACTGAGTTCGGGGCCACCGCCGCGGTTGGCGCTGCCTGCCGCGGTGTAGATTGCACCGC
>Ga0163147_10003171_pt1 | contig 22301 bp, 21 predicted proteins | sample OliLakLV19MP6G1_FD_148597 | JGI IMG/M metagenome (GOLD analysis project Ga0163147, IMG submission 148597) | Freshwater microbial mat bacterial communities from Lake Vanda, McMurdo Dry Valleys, Antarctica- Oligotrophic Lake LV.19.MP6.G1 | ecosystem: Environmental > Aquatic > Freshwater > Lake >...
GATTCAAGACGCGGAAAATTTCTAATGCGCGAACCGAACCACTTTTAGATCAGGTTGAACCACAGAGGCACAGAGGACACAGAGAAGAAGGAGCAAGGGTGAATGACGACAATGTGCAACAGCGCTACGACTGGGTCTTATCCTTCAACCTTCATCCCTAATCCCTCATCCTTTCTCCTTCTCTGTGTCCTCTGTGCCTCTGTGGTTCATTTAGATTGAGACTGATATGCCCGACATCTCCACCAACTGCGCCGGAATCAAAAGCCCCAACCCCTTCTGGCTGGCCAGCGGGCCACCGACGAATACCGCGTACCAGGTGCGCAACGCCTTCGATACCGGCTGGGGCGGCGCCGTCTGGAAGACGTTGACGGATGATCCGATCGTCAACGTCGCATCGCGCTACGGCGGCATTCCTTACAACAACCAGCGATTAATGGGATTGAACAACATCGAGCTGATCAGTGATCGAACGCTGGAAGACAATCTGCACGACATCGCCGAGGTGAAGAAAAGCCACCCGAGCCACGCCATTATCGCGTCGGTGATGATCGAATCGAAGCGCGAAAGCTGGCATCGCGTAATCAAGCGGATTCAGGATGTCGGCGTGGACGGCTTCGAGCTGAACTTCGGCTGTCCGCACGGAATGAGCGAGCGCGGCATGGGCGCCGCCGTGGGGCAGGTGCCGGAATATGCCGAGATGATCTGCACTTGGGTGAAGGAAGTGGCGACGGTGCCGGTGCTGGCCAAGCTTACGCCCAACGTGACCAACGTGGCGCTGATCGGCCGGGCGTGCAAGAAGGGCGGGGCCGACGGCATCACCCTCATCAACACCATCAACAGCATTATGGGCGTGGACGTGAACAGTTTCGTCCCGCGGCCCAACGTGGGGGGGTTCGGCAGCCACGGCGGATATTGCGGGCCGGCGGTCAAGCCGATCGCGCTGCACATGGTGAGCGCGATCGCAACCGACCCGGAAATCAACCTGCCCATCAGCGGCATCGGCGGCATTCGCAACTGGCAGGATGCGGTGGAGTTTGTGCTGCTGGGCGCAACCTCGCTGCAGGTCTGCACGGCCGTCATGCATAAGGGTTTCGGAATCGTGAAGGCGATGACGCGCGGGCTTGAGCAATGGCTGGAGCAGAAAGGATTCGAGTCACTCGCCGAAGCCCGCGGCCTGGCAACGCCGCGCATCAAGCACTGGGGCGATCTCGACCTGAATTACAAGGTGCTGGCCGAGATCAACGAAGCGACGTGCATTCACTGCGGCATCTGCTACGCCAGTTGCGATGACGGCTGCTATCAGGCCGTCAACTGGGACAAGCTCACCCGCGAGCAGTATCAGGCGAAGTTCGGCGTAGAGCCTCGCAAGATGAAAGGCGAGGCCGCCCCCAACCTGCAACTGGACGCCGGCGGAGCGACGATTGATGTGTTCACGATCAACACGCAAGCGTGCGTCGGATGTAACATGTGCGCGCTGGCGTGCCCGGTTGAAGGATGCATCACCATGAAAGAAGTGCCGACCGGAAAAGAGCCGATGAACTGGAAGCAGTACCAGGAAAAACTGGCGGCGGGCGAAATGCAGAAAATTCCGCCGAAGCAACCTACAAAGGCATGAAGAGAACGAACCACCAAGGCACAAAGGCACGAAGGAAGAATTTGTTTAAGGACATGATTAAAGACGACAGCACGACGAGCACCGCGGAGCATGACTCGAATCAATTGCTTGCTTTTCCTTGGTGCCTTGGTGTCTTGGTGGTTCAATCCGAATTTGGAGAGCATTTATGGCGCCGACATTGACCCCGCCTCGAAAACTATCTTTGCCGCAATGCAATCACAAGCCCCAGCCCTACACCGGCCCGAGCAAGGCTGAGGTGCTGGCGACGCGCAATCAGTATTTGTCGCCGGGGTTGTTCAAGTATTACAAAGACCCATTGATGGTTGTCGAAGGCAGCATGCAATGGCTGTTCGATGAAACGGGCAAGCGCTACCTCGACGGCTTCGGCGGGATCGTCACGGTTTCGGTCGGCCACTGTCATCCGAAAGTGACGGCGGCGGTGCAGAAGCAGTGTGCCACCATTCAGCATACGACGACGATTTACCTGCACCCGACGATCGGCCAATTCGCCAAGAAGCTCACCGAGCACATGCCGGCTGGATCGAACTTGAGCAACTGGTATTTCACCAACTCGGGTTCCGAGGCGAACGAGATTGCGATCCTTGCGGGGCGTGAATTTACCGGGAATACCGAGGTGATTTCGCTGCGCAATGCCTACCACGGCGGCACCAGCGCGACGATGAATCTTACGTCGCACGGCACGTGGAAGTTCAAATCGAACGGACCGGGGTTCACCGTGAAGAACGCGACGCCCGCGTATTGCTATCGTTGTCCGTACGGGCTGACGTATCCATCGTGCGGTGTAAAGTGTGCGCAGGACATTAAGCCGCTCATCGAATACGAAACTAGCGGGCAGGTGGCGGTTTTCATCGCCGAGTGCATTCAAGGCGTCGGCGGAACGGTCGTGCCGCCGCCGGAGTATTTCAAGATCGCTTACGAGCACGTGCGCAATGCCGGCGGCATTTGCGTGGCGGACGAAGTGCAAGGCGGCTTCGGGCGAACGGGCACGAAGTTCTGGGCGTTCGAAAACTGGGGCGTCACGCCGGACGCCGTCACCTGCGCCAAAGGCATCGGTAACGGCATCCCGCTTGGGGCGATGGTCGCCCGGCCGGAGATCAGCAAGACGCTCGCGAACCGAATCCACTTCAACACCTTCGGCGGCAACCCGATCAGCATGGCACAAGGTTTGGCGACACTCGAAGTGATCGATGAAGAAGACATTCAGGGAAACGCACTGCGCGTCGGCGGGCATATGATTGACCGGCTGAAGGAGCTTGAGCAGAAGCACGACCTGATCGGCGACGTGCGCGGCATGGGACTGATGATCGGCGTCGAGCTGGTGCTCGACCGAAAAACCAAGGAGCCCGCCAAGGCGCAAGCGGCGAACATTTTGGAGATGTGCAAAGAGCGCGGCTTGATCATCGGCAAAGGCGGGCTGTACGGAAACACGCTGCGCATCAAGCCGCCGATGTGCATCACCAAGGACGATGCCGACTTTTTGGTGGATTGTCTGGATGAAGTAATTCCGCTGGCAATGTAATTTGTTCCCTCGCCCGGTGGACCGGGAGAGGGAGGAAGATACACATGACCGCAACCGAAACCATCACCAAGCTCCCCTTCCTCCTCGCCAACAAATGGCAATCGAGTTCGACATCGCGCTACGCCGACGTTTTCAATCCGTCGGCCGGCAAGGTGATTGCCCAGGTGCCGCTGTGCACGGTTGAGGAAGCCAACGCCGCCGTCGCCGCAGCGCAGGCGGCGCTGCCGGAGTGGGCGGCCACGCCTGTGGTGGATCGTGTGCGCGTGCTGTTCAAATTGCGAGAAGTCATGCTTCGCCGGTTTGAAGAGATTGCGCGAACGGTGACCCGCGAACACGGCAAAACGTTGCCCGAATCGCGCGCCTCGGTGCAGCGCGGCATTGAAGTGGTTGAATTCGCCTGCGGCATTCCCAGCCTTATCATGGGCCAGACATTGCAGAACATCGCGCGGAACGTCGACAGCGAAACCACGCGGCATCCGGTTGGCGTGTGCGTCGGCATCACGCCGTTCAACTTCCCGGCGATGGTGCCGATGTGGATGTTTCCCATCGCCATCGCATGCGGCAACACGTTCATTCTCAAGCCCAGCGAACGCGTGCCGATGAGCAGCAACTTGCTCGGCGAAATGATGGTGGAAGCCGGCTGCCCGGCGGGGGTATTCAATATTGTTCATGGCGACAAGGTCGTGGTTGATGCGCTGTTGACGCACGAGCATGTGAAGGCGATCAGCTTCGTCGGTTCGACGGCGGTGGCGCAATACATCTACGAAACAGGCACGAAACACGGCAAGCGCGTGCAAAGCGCCGGCGGCGCCAAGAACCACCTGCTCATCATGCCCGATGCCGACCTCGATCAAACAGCGGCGGCGCTGCAGGCTTCGGCGTTTGGGTGCGCGGGCGAGCGCTGCATGGCCGGCAGCATCGCAGTTCCGATTGGAAACATTGCCGATCCGCTGGTCGAGCGTCTTCGCGACATCGGCAGCAAGATGCGCACCGGCCCGACCGATAACGGCGGCGAAGTGGACATGGGCCCGGTCATCTCGCGCCAACACCAGCAGCGCGTGGCGGGGTATCTTGATATTGCACTCCGCGAAGGCGCAAGCGTGGCGTTGGACGGCCGCGAAATTCCTGCGGCTAGTAGTGAAGGATTTTTCGTCGGCCCGAGCGTGGTCGATCATGTGACACCGAACATGCGGCTGGCGAAAGAAGAGGTCTTCGGCCCGGTGCTGAGCGTGTTGCGCGTCGACGACCTGAGCGAAGCAATCGAGGTCGGCCGCAACTGTCCCTACGGCAACGGCGCCAGTATTTTCACCAAGAGCGGTTGGGCGGCGCGGCAGTTCAAAATGCACTTTAACGCCGGCATGATCGGCATCAACATCGGCGTGCCGGCGCCGATGGCGTGGTTCCCCTTCACCGACTGGAACAAAAGTTTTTTCGGCGACCTGCATATTCAGGGAACCGAATCGATCATGTTCTACACGCAGGGCAAAACGGTGATGACGCGATGGTTCGAAAGCGCCGATGAATCGCACCATGATCCGGTGTGGAAGAACAAAAAGTGACGCTGAAACGCATGATGGCAACGGTGGACAGACCAGCGCGGCTCGAAGTGTTTTGCCGCGAAATGGAGTGAGACGTGATCAAGGTAGCGATGATCGGCGCGGGCAGCGTCGTCTTTTCAAAAAATCTCACCGGCGACATTCTTTCCTACCCCGAGTTTCGCGACGCGACGTTCAGCTACATGGACATCGACGCCGACCGCCTGCAGGTCGGCGCGGCACTCTGCCGCAAGGTGGCGAAGGGCGTCGGCGCCAACCCGACGATCGACGCCACCACCGAACGCCGCAAGGCGCTTAAGGGGGCCGACTTTGTCATCAACATGGTGCAGATCGGAGGGTTTGACAGCACGCTGGTTGATTTCGAAATCCCCCGTAAATACGGCCTCAATTTCACTATCGCCGACACCACCGGCCCGGGCGGGTTCTTCCGCGCGCTGCGCACGTTTCCAATGTTGACAGGACTTTGCGCCGACATGATGCAGGTTTGCCCGCGTGCCATCCTGCTCAACTATTCCAACCCCATGAGCATGAACATGCAGACCATCAGCCGCACCAGCAGCATCGCGGCGGTGGGGCTGTGCCATAGTGTTCAGGGCACGTTCAATCAGCTCATGGGTTACATCGGCGAAGACCCGGACAAAGTCGCGTTCATCTGCGCCGGCATCAACCACATGGCGTTCTATCTCAAGATGGAAAAGGCCGGTGTCGATCTTTATCCGCGGTTGTTCGAGGCCATGAATCGCCCCGAAGTGTACGATACCAACCGCGTGCGCTTCGAGATCATGCGCCGGCTAGGGCATTTCGTCACAGAAAGTTCTGAGCACAATGCCGAGTACAACCCGTGGTTCATTCCGCGCGGAAAAGATTACCTGCAGAAGTTTGATGTACCGATCGACGAGTATCTGCGCCGCTGCGACGGCATTGTCGGCGAGTTCGATCGCATGAAACAACGCAGTCAGAACGACGATGCGATGGAGCATCATCGCAGCCACGAATACGGCAGCAGTATCATCCACAGCGTGGTCACGGGCACTCCGCGTGTTGTCTATGGCAACATGCCCAACCACGGGGCGATCAGCAGTCTGCCGAATGATGCCATCGCCGAAGCGCCCACACTGGTTGATCGCAACGGCTGTCAATTCACCACCGTCGGCGCGCTTCCGCCGCAGTTGGTGGCTTACATGATGCCTCATGTGGCGCAGCATGAACTGTTCATCCGCGCCGCCCTCGAAGGCCGGCGCGATCACGTTTACCAAGCTGCCATGTTCGACCCACTCACCGCCGCCACGATGCCGGCCGATAAGATCGTTGACATGTGCGACGAACTCATCGCTGCCCACGGTTTCGAACACGAAGGCGGCGTGCTGCCCAATCTCGATGCGAAGAAAACCCTCGTCCCCACAAGCGGCAAACCCTTCGGCAAGGTTGATCCGAAGTCGCTTCGCGCGAGTTGGGATGCCACCCAGAAACAGGCCGATGATGACGCGATTGCCGACTGGCACATTCTTGGCCCATTTCCGGCAATCGATGGCAAAGCAACGTTGAAGCAGAAGACCGCCATCGACGACGAACGCGCCGGCCGTAAAGATGGCACGGTCGACCTCGCCTCATCCCACACTATCGGTTCGAACACGCTGGTGTGGAAGAAGGTGAAAGCCGGCCGGCGTGGCTTTGTTGATTGCAACCAGCACTTCGGCCCGCACGATCACTGCCTGGCCTACGGCTACACCGAATTGCACAGCGTGCATGCGCGCGACTGCGAACTGCATATCGGCAGCGACGACGGCATCGCCGTGTGGCTCAACGGCCAGCTCGTGCATGAGATCGACACCCACCGTCCCTATCGCTTCGGCGAAGACAGACCCGCCGTCCACCTGCACGCGGGCGTCAATCATATTCTTATCAAACTCACTCAGTTCACCGGCGGATGGGGCTTCGGGGTGGGTGTGCCGAAGGTGAATTTCTGATGGGTCGGTGATGGGCTTGGTGATGGGCTTGGTGATTGTGCCACGTGGCACAATCGCGCGTTGCGACGTGGCTTGTGTCCTGTAAGTGACTGGGAACGCAGGAAGCCGGGACGGCGCTAAGGCTCTGTCCCGGCGTGGAGCGCCGGTTCACGAACGTTCGCGTCTTTCCATCTCACGCCGGGGCAGAACCTTAGTAAATCGTCAATCGTTATCGTTCGTCGTAGCGTCGGGCTTCGCTCAGTTCAGACGCATACGACCGAAGCGAAGGTTCAAACGCCGCCGGTGTCCAGCCGAATTGCGCGATGAACGGCGTGATGTCGGCCACGTTGTCTTCCTGGCTCATGATGACCTGATCGTGATTAAACGGCAGCAGCGCCGCCGGCGCAATGTGCGTGACGGCCTTGGCGTACCACGCGGGGATCGGAATGATCAACCGTTTTTTCTTAACGACCGCGCGGGCAATTATCGACAGCATCTCCGGCCAAGTCATCCGGTCGAGCCCGGCGAGGTCGTAGGCGTTCCCGATCGACTCCGGCTTCTCAACAGCGTCGACGAACGCTCTCGAGACGTCGTTTACATAGACCGGCTGAATCAACCCGCTGCCGCCAAGCCCAAGCAGCCCCCGGCCGAAGTAGGGCATGAACAGGAATGGCATCGCCTGCTTCTTCGCCCATTTGGCGGCCATCTTCATAAATTCGCCGCGGGGTCCGTGGATCATGCTGGGGCGGAAGATGGTCCAGTCCAGACCGCTTGATCGTACTCCTTCTTCGGCGCACCACTTGGTCTTGTGATACTCACTCACCGCGTTTGCTCGCGCTCCCAGCGCTGACATGTGGATGTAGCGTTTAATCCCCGCCCGCCGCCCCGCCGCGAGGACGTTTTTCGTGCCTTCGACGTGGATACGCTCGAAGGTGATTCCTTTCGAGGGCTTTTCCATGATGATGCCGACGAGGTTAATGACGGCAGAGCAATCGCGCATGGCGGCGTCCAACGAAGCAGCATCGAACAAATCGCCGGTGATCTTCATCTCCCCCTCCTGGTACGCCGGGAGGGGGCTGGGGGGAGGGTCTTCGTTGGCGCGAACAAGTGCGTTGACCCTAAACCCGCGCCGCAGCAGTTCGTTGCAGACCGCCGACCCGACGAACCCCGATGCTCCCGTCACAAAAATCCGATCGCCCATTTAACGCATCCTTTCACTCATCGTACACTAGGCACCGGGTTGTCGCAGATCAAAACACATCTTCGCCTGGGCACACGCGGCAGCGCGCTAGCGCTGGCACAATCCCAACTTGTCGCCAACGAGTTAATGCTCTTGCACGCGAGGCTGCGTGTCGAGCTCGTCACCATCAGAACTACCGGCGACGTTGTTCTCGATCGCCCGCTGTATGAACTCGGCGGGAAGGGCGTATTCACGAAAGAAATCGAGCTTGCGCTGCTTCGCGGCGAGATCGATTTCGCGGTTCACAGCCTGAAGGACATGCCGGTGACCATGCCGTTGGTCGACCCAAGCGAACTGATCATCGCGGCGATTCCGAAGCGCGCGGACGTAGCCGATGTGCTGGTTTCCGCCGAGGCGAGATCGATCGATGTGCTGCCGAAGAATGCCAGGGTCGGAAGCAGCAGCCTTCGCCGCCGGGCACAGTTGCTCGATCGCCGGCCTGATCTTCAAGTCGAGCCGATCCGTGGCAACATCGACACGCGCGTGGAAAAGCTGCAAGCCGGCGAATTCGACGCCATCATCCTCGCCGCCGCGGGGTTGAAACGGCTGGGAATCTGGGACGATGCGATCATGACGCGCATCCACGAATCACAAATGCTCCCGGCGGCTGGGCAGGGGGCGCTGGCGTTGCAGTGCCGGATGGAAGACAGTGCAACGCGCGAGATTCTTGCGGCGATGGACGATGAAACGACGCGCGCGTGCGTTGAGATAGAACGGCAGATCGTCCGGGAGTTGGACGGCGATTGCCATTCGCCGATTGCGGGGTGGGCGAAAAGATTACGTGACGGTCGATTTGAATTGCACGCCGCCGTCGCGATGCGCGGCGGTGCGCCGCCGGTCATTCACGTGGATGCCGCTGGTGGTCGGGAGGTGGCGATGGTAGTGGCAGAAAAACTGAAGGCGGCCGGCGCGATGACGATGCTGCATGTTCCTGTCCCCGCTCCCAAGGTACCGGGAGAATGAGTGGGGTTTCACCACGCATACGCCTCGGGCGCGATTTGCTTGGTCCAATCGCTGGTGCCTTCCGGCGTCGATCCCTTGGGGCCGGGGAAGATGCGGTCGAGGGCTTTGAGTTGATCGTCGCTCAGTTTTATTTCGACGGCGCGCACTGAGCCGGTGAGTTGTTCCATCGTGCGCGGGCCGATGATGGGCGCGGTGACGGCCGGGTGGTGCAGTGTCCACGCGAGCGCGACGTCGGCCGGTTGCTCACCGATCGATTTGCAGAAAGTTTCCCACGCTTCGATCTGCGGACGAATTTTCGCAAGCCGTTCATCGGCGCTCTTTCCGGCGGTGCGGCCCTTGTCTTTTTTCTGAAGGATGCCGCCTAACATTCCGCCGGCCAGCGGGCTCCACGGGATGACGCCCAGCCCGTACTTTTGCGCCGCCGGCAGCACTTCCAGCTCGCTGGTACGCGACATTAAATTAAACAAACATTGCTCACTGACCAGCCCGAGAAAGTGCCGCGCCTTGGCCGTCTCACTGGCGGCGGCGATGTGCCAGCCGGCGAAGTTGCTGCTGCCGACGTAGAGAATTTTTCCCTGCTGGACCAGCACTTCCATCGCCTGCCAGATTTCATCCCACGGGCATTCGCGCGCCACATGGTGCATCTGATAGAGGTCGATGTAATCAGTCTTCATGCGTTTGAGTGAATTATCGCATGCGCGCCGAATTTTGATCGCCGACAGGCCGCGCTTCATAACGTGATCATTGTCGTCGAGGTTCATATCGCCGAAGACTTTGGTGGCGATGATCGTGCGTTCGCGTCGCCCGCCGCCTTGGGCGAACCAGTTGCCGATGATCTTTTCGGTAATACCCTCGCCGCGCTGGTGACCATAAACGTCGGCGGTATCGAAGAAGTTGATGCCGAGATCATGCGCCTGATCCATTTGCGCATGCCCATCGGCTTCGGTGGCCTGCGGGCCGTAGTTCATGCACCCGAGGCAGAGGCGGGAGACTTGAAGGCCGGTTCGTCCGAGTTGGGTGTATTGCATGGGTCTCTCTCTATTTGCAGGTCAGGGAGCTTTTGCCTTGCGGGCGTGCTTGGTTGTTTTCCGGGGTGACAAAAGTTTAAGCGTCGCTCGATACAAAGAGCGCAGTTCCGGCTTCACGCTTTCGATCGGCGTAGATTGGACGAGCAGATAAGGCATCGGTTGGCCGACCGCATCTTCCAGTTTGGCCAAGTGTTCCAATGTTAAACTGCGCTCGCCGGACTTTACACGGCTGATAAAGGACTTGGTAACTTCCAGCATTTCCGAGAGCCGTGCTGCGGTGATTCCTCGACCGAGCAGCATCTCGACAATGTCACTGGACATCCGCTGGGAAACCGTTTTTTGAGACATCCTGCACCTCATTCGCCGAACTGTTTGGCTCGCGCGTACTCCGCCACGGACAGGCGCGCCAGGTTGCACAAGTCATTCAGCTCATTGACGTTAACCAGCCCGTCAACTTTGAGCAGTTCCGACCCGATCGCGTGAACGTCATCGCGATACGCTCGGAACAACGTCCGCTGCCGCCTGGTAACCGGCGCATACAGCTTGCCAAGCAAACGGACATGGCTCCTGAACGATTGGTACTCTGCGCTGGCCTCGTTCCGTTGTCTGGGCCTGAACGGTTTATGGTGGCGCATTGGTCATTTGTCGATCGAACCAGATTACGGGACGAGTTGCCTTAAAGTCAACTATTTGTTCGTTTTAGGGATGACAATTCACGTCACTTCAACTCCACCGACCAATAAGCATTATCCAGGAACTGCTTCCAGCTCCAGTATCGCTCGTCGGCCAGGCGGATGTTGATGACCGGGCTGCGCTTGGGCTTCACCGGTTTGGCGATCAGGTGCATGTGAGCCTGATCCGGCGTGCGGCCGCCTTTGCGGACATTGCATTTGACGCAGCAGCACACAATGTTGTCCCATATGGCTTTGCCGCCTTGTGATTTGGGGATCACATGGTCGAGGCTTAGCTCGGTCGAAGGATATTTGCGGCCGCAGTATTGGCATTTGCTGCTGTCGCGGGCGTAGATGTTTCGGCGGTTGAACTTTACATCCTGCCGCGGAAGCTTTTCATATCCCAGCAGCCTAATGATGCGCGGCACGGCGATCTGGAATCGCACGGTGTGGATCCAGTCGTACTGGTCAGGCTCGAATTTCTGCTTCAGTTCGGAAAGCTCCCGCCAGCCGCCGAAGTTTAAGTTCAGCCATTGGCTCTTGCCCTGAGCATCGGTCTCAATGTGGATGACTTCGGCTAAGTCTTTGCACAGCATAGAGAAAGCGCGCTTCACATTGATGACGCGAATCGCCTGATAAAACTTATTGAGGACGAGCACGTTGGCGGAAAGGGCGCTGACCGCGGCTCCGCCGCCGATGGTGTGTGTGGTCGAGGTTGGATCACTGCTGTGCCGCATTACTCATGGCCAGCAACCCCAGGCGTGCGTCGCGGGAATCTGCACAGGCGAATCGGCCACGCCGATTCATGCCGACGTTCTCTCCCGTGCCGCGGCCGGGTGTTGCGTGGCAACTCCTTCGGGCCGAGTGGCGAGTGGATTCTATTCTCTGGTTATCGGTATGGGAAGCGTTAAGCTGGATGGTAATAGGGTCTTTACCCAAGCTTCGCGCCGAGAATTCCGGGTCAATTCGGGAAGAGTTTATCGATTTGATGAGACAAACAGGCTCGAGGCGCATAAGAATTAAACCTGAACCATGCTTAGAGCCACCGTCCCAATCGCGCTTGCCGTTTGCTTTACCCTGATGCTCGCCGCCATGGCGCAGGCTCAATCGCGTGATGGCAACGTGCTGGTCAAACTCTCCCTGCTTACAGAAACAACCGCGATGGAAGCGGGCCGGCCGCTACGCGTCGGCGTTCTTTTAAACGTTGAACCTGGGTATCACATTTATTGGATCAACCCCGGCGAGAGCGGCCAACCGCCGGAGGTGAAGTGGAAGCTTCCCGAAGGTTTTGTCGCCGGCGACCTCCAATGGCCGGCCCCTCGGCGATTTGTGGTGCCCGGTGGCATTGTTAACTTCGGATACGAAGGCGAAGTGCTGCTCGTGGCAACCATTACCCCAACTGCGACAGCGGCGGTGGGAAGGGTTGAGCTCGCCGCCGAGTGCTCGTGGCTGGTTTGCAATGACGACGTGTGCCTGCCGGGTCGTGGGACTGCCACACTGAAGTTCGGCGATGCCGCCCAAGCCGCCGCCGATCGCAAGAGGATTGAGGCGGCGATCGCGTCGGTTCCGGTGCCGGCGGAAAAGTCAGCTAACGTGGCGCGCGTCAATGCGTCTGATGCTGCAGAGACTCGCGGCGTCAAGATCGAATGGAGCGGCCCGGTCAGCCAGGCAGAATTTTTTCCGCTGTCGTATGATGGACTGAAAATCGTAAGCACATCGGTGTCGACCAACAAGAGGTCGAATCCGCCGGTTACGGCGATCGAGATCGTTGCAGCGCCCGTGACCGGTTCCGACCGCACCGCAACCACGGTTCGAGGCGTTCTGGCGTACAATGATGCCGAGGGGCGCAGACTTGGAATTGAACTATCTGTGCCGGCAAAACGTGTGTCACCCTGAGCGAAGTCGCAAAGGTTGACGAGTAAATTGTTCCCCTTTCTCAACTCCTGGAGGTTTCGTATGCGTAAGTCTCTTTTCAGTTTCGCGGCCGTCGCGGTGATGGCGGGTTTGGTGTCCGCGTTCGCAATCGCGGGCGACAAGCACGACAAACATGACGGCAAGCACGGCAGCGCCGCCGTCGGCCAAGCCGCGCCGCAGTTCTCACTTGAGGATCAGGACGGCAAGGTCGTCAACCTTTCTGATCTGAAAGACAAGGTTGTGGTGCTCGAATGGTTCAACAACGAGTGCCCGTACGTCGTCAAGTTCTACAAGAATGGCGACATGAACAAGTGGGCCGATGCCTACAAGGGTAAAGGCGTGGTGTGGCTCGCCATCAACAGCACCAAGGGCAAAACCAACGCCGACAACAAGAAAGTCGCCGGCGATTGGAACGTGAGCCGTCCGGTATTGAACGATGCCAACGGCATGGCCGGTCATGCGTACGGCGCGACCAACACGCCGCACATGTTTGTCATCAACAAGGGTCAGATCGCCTACATGGGCGCGATTGACGACAAGCGTTCGCCCAACAGTGATGACATCGGCGGCGCGAAGAATTATGTCGCCAAGGCCTTGGATGAAATCCTCGCCGGACAGAGCGTTTCTGAACCGGATACGAAGGCCTACGGTTGCAGCGTGAAGTATGGCAACTGAGTTTGTTGTAGGATGTAGGTTGTTGGTTGTTGGTTGTAATGTGATGGAAATGTTGAGTGCCGGGCGGTCGAAAGGTCGCCCGGCGTTCTTGTTTGGTGGGCTATCTCTACTGCATTATGGTTCCCCAACCACCAACAACCAACCAACAACCAACCATCCCGCCAACCCACCACACCGTCCTCACCGCTGACGCCCCATGATCAGCAGGGCAATCGTCAGCACCTGTAGAAAAATAGCGAACAGCAGGATGCCGATGAATGTCTCAGCGGTTTCATTGCGGTAGAGGTAGGCCAGGAAGACCAAGCTAATCGCCAGCACCTGCACGACGCCGGCAAGAAGTTTGCTGACGGAAAACTCATCCTCCGGTACGTCGCGCCGTCGGAGTTCGGTGAGCATCTGATCGAGCAGGGATTCAACCCGCGCCGACTCAACACGGCCGGATTCAACACGGCCCGACTCGACCCTGGCCGTGCTCTGAGGTGCCGTTAACGAAGCGCCGCGCGTCGCATCACCGGCGCCGCGAATGGACGGTGGTTGAACCGCATGGGACCCCGCTTTGGCCCCCGCAGCCGCTTGCGGTTTCGCGGAACTAACCGGCGCATTGGCGGCATTTGCAGGCAACGCGTGGGGTGCGTTTGAAGCGGCGATTGATCCCGAAGAAGAGAACGCGCTTGCGATGGCCACATCACTCAAACTTGGCGCGTTCGATGCAGAGACAGTGCTTCCGGCGATTCGCATGATCGGTGGCTCGGGGTGGGCTTCGATCAAGTCGATCGCCTGCAACAAAGACGCCGCCGAGAAGTCTGCGCTTACCGCGCCATTCGCGCCGGCGGCGGGGGACGGTGGCAGGGATGGGTCGGTGAAAAGAATGGTTCGGCAGCCGGCCGCCGCGCCGGCTTCGACATCGCGCGGCGCATCGCCAACAACCCACGACCGGGACAAGTCCAACGCCAGCTTCTCTGCGGCCTTGAGGATCATTCCCGGGGCGGGCTTACGCAAGACGCTTTCCTGACGATATTTTTCGACGGTGGCTTCGGGGTGAAAAGGACAATACTCGTGTCGATCGATGACCGCCGCAGGATCGTCTGCTAGTAGAAGCTGATCCAACCGCTGGTTGACGGCTTGCACAGCCGTCTCGTCAAACAGCCCGCGTGCCACGCCGCTCTGGTTGCTGACGACGACGGTCGCATAGCCAAGCCGCCGCGCCCGCGCGACTGCCGCTGCCGCGCCGGGCACGAGTTGCACCTTGGCCGGGTCACCCAGATATTCGTGGCCGACGATCAAGGTGTTATCGCGATCGAAAAAGACCGCAGGTCGTTTCATGCTGTCCGGCATTATCGGCATGGAGGCGATGCCAGCAAATTCACTGCGGGTAAACCTTCATTTCCGAAGCCCCAGCATTCGAGCACCGGCGTAGAGCAGCCCACTGCCCATACCCACAAGCCCCACAATCCCGATCGGAGCGAATGGGATGGATAACACCGGGTTTCCATTCGCACTCGATGAAAGTGTAGACGCTTCCACATTATCCCCGACATTCGCTCGACCCGAACTGGTCGGCGCATCATAAACGAGCCAATTATTGTTAATGGTAGTTTGCGCCGAAGCACTACTCGCCCGATCGAATCCATCAATGGGCGGCAGTCGCTCGGCTTTTTCTGGATCGTGTGCCGCCACTTCGCTGCGCGATTCACAGGACAATTTTACTTGCCCTGCACTCGCTGCCATCGAAGCAACCGTTAAACACCCAAAACCCAGCCAACCCACCCGCGTAGCGCGAGTGCAAGGTGACATGAGCACTTCTCCCTTCTCCTCAACTTCCGGATCGATCCATCGACCCATCACTGCCCAATGCAGCCCAAATTCAACGCTCGGCTACTTCACTCAGCCACGTCCAGACACGCGGAACGTTAACGACCTGCCTGGCTCACATGCGAGTAGTTTGCGTCCATCGCGATACAAAAACGATGCCACGCGTTTTCCGCCGAAAGCCAACTCTTGGCTTTCATTGAACAAAGCAGGATAGGTTTGCCCGGCTTCCGGTGTCAATCCGATTTCGGCATAGGGGCGGGCCTGATACGCCGCAGTGACTCATAAATTGCTATTCCTGCTGAGGTTGCCAGATTCAGGCATCGCTCGCCGGAAACCTGCGGGATGCGAATCGTCTGGCCGGGGTCGGCCGCCAGCCACGGTAAGGGCAATCCTGAAGTCTCGCTGCCAAACACCAGCACGTCGGCGTTCAAAAACTGGGCATCCCACAGTCCGGTTGCCCCAGCGGAGTCAAAAAGCCATAGCCGCCGGCCGGACATTGCCTGCCGGAAACACTCCAGATCGTCGTGAACCGTCAATACAAGCCGAGGCCAATAGTCCATCGCACTTCGACGAAGCTGCCGATCGTCCAGCACAAAACCCATCGGCCGGACCAAATGCAGCTTTGTCCCCGTCGCCACGCACAGCCGGGCGATGTTGCCGGTGTTCGGGGCAATCTGCGGATGAACCACCGCCAGTTCAACTTTGTGGCCGGCCAGGTTATGCATGCCGGCTAACCTGCTCGGCCGAGTGGTCGAGCACATCGAGCTGGCGATCGACCTGGATGTAGCGATCGGTTTCCGCGCAGTACGCCGTCAGTCGACCATCCAAACCCAGGGCAATCGCCGTATCCAGCAGCACCATTTTTTCTCCGACGATCGGCAACACCGGATCGTTGCGATTCTGATGATAGAAAGATACCGGCGTGTGCCCGAAAAACCCCCGGCGGCGCCATGCTTTGTTCATTTCGATTTCGACGCGGCTGTATCGGCCCCAGATTGCGTTGTGGCGCAGCTTGCGGCTCGAATCGAGCAGGTCGGTCAGCAAATCCGGCCCATCGGGCTGCTCCGGAGGCAAACGGGCGTGCATGATAAACAGGTCATCATGCTCGATCACCGGTTCGAGCCGGCGCACGAACATTCGGTGCTCGCGCGGAATGTCCTTAAGCACCCGAGCCAGCCGCGGCAGGTTCCAGTTTACGGCCAGGTCGTACACCATCGCCAGGTTGGCACCGTAGCTGAGAAGCGTTCGATCCAGGCCCGCATCGAGAAACGAGTTGTAAAGGTGATGCGCGTGCATCATGTCGACGCGCACGTCGTAGCACACCTTGTTCAACAGCAGGTCAATCACGTTGTCATGATTGCCCCGGCAGAAACGCGCGTTCTTCAGCTTTAGCAGCCGATCGACCACCCCACGGCTGTCCGGGCCACGGTTGAAGTAGTCGCCGACAAAAAAGAAGAACGCATCCGAGTCGGAGGCGGTGACGGCGCTGATGAGCTTCTCCAGCGGTTTCGCGCAGCCGTGAATGTCGCCGACGATCCAACGCATATTCTGCCTGCAAGCTGTTAGTGTACCCAAAACACGCCTACAATCGCGAGAAACTCCTTTCAAATAACGAGGCGCGATGTCAAAACTCAATCAGCAAGCCTGCAAGCCCATTCCCGAATCTTCACCGGCCCTCACCGCGGCAAAAGTCGCAGATTACCTCAAAGAACTGCCCGGCTGGGCGATCGACGCCGGCCAACTCACCAAAACCTTCCCTTTCAAAAACTACTACGAGACCACCGCCTTCCTCAACGCCACCGCCTGGATCAGCCACCGCCAAGACCACCACCCCGATATTGCCCTGGGCTACAACAAGATCACCATGCGCTACAGCACCCACACGGTGAAGGGGTTGAGCATCAACGACTTCATCTGCGCCGCCCGGGTTGAAGCGCTTTTGTGACGCCGCGCCGGCGGCTCCGAACCCGCGCAAGCCCACGCCGCGCGGTGAGCCTTGGCGAACACGCGGGTTCATTGCGCCATGTAGCGATCGGTAAACAGTCGTCATCACATACCTCTCTTCCATCCGCGCGCGCTCCGCCAGCGCGCGCACGCCAGAGCAGCGCGCGACCCAAAAACGCGTATGCCGATGCAATCAAGGGTTAAAAAAGTGATTTTCCTGTTATAGCCCGTTGCGCCAATGAGCGCGCGCCAGGGGTTTCAGTTCCGCCCGATATCCGGCGGAATACGTTCCATCGGCACGTACTGCGCCAGAAACGCCCGAGTGATAAAAGTTTGCCAGTTCAGATTGCCGCCAAACACTTCACTGGTCGTTGCGGGGATGACCAGCCAACTGTTGGTTTCAAGCTCGCCTTCCAACTGTCCCGCCGTCCACCCGCTGTAGCCGACGAACACGGTTGCCCGGCCGTCGTGCTTACGGAGCAGCCATTCGAGCTTGGTGCGATCGGTGGTGAAATGCACCCCCGGCATCACCGATAAATCCGCCGCCGACTCTTCATCGTGCAGAATCATCAGCGGCCCGTCACAAGGCCCGCCCTGATGCACCTGCCCGGCGATGGCGTCGCCGGGTTCTTCAAGCAGTTTTTCGCACACTTCCGTCACGCTGGCCCGACTTGGTCGGTTGATAATCAACCCCAGTGCGCCGGTATCGTTGTGCTGAACGACAAAAATAATGGTGTGAAAGAAATTCGGATCCGTCAATTGCGGCAGCGAAATCAGAAAATGGCCGGCGAGCGAGGTCATGGGTCTGTGCGTGAAGCTATCGCGCCGACGCGAGATTGCCAATTGCCGTGGCCCAAGTGTGTCAATTCGAGGGACGAGTGGCGAGTGTGAAGTGCCGAGTTTGAAGTGACGAGTGTCAGATGAAGAGCTGGGTACCTGAGTGCCCAGCCCCCGCTCGACCCTCGATACGAAACACGAAACACTCGATATCAAACCCCCGCCACTATATCATCCCGCCCAGTAGTTCCCGTAGCTCAATTGGATAGAGCATCGGATTCCGAATCCGAAGGTTGTAGGTTCGAGCCCCACCGGGAACGTTCGGTTGTGAGCGAGGGCAATGGCCGTCTGGTCGTTCGTTCGGCGACGGTTAACGTCGCCCGGCCGAAACGCCGACCGTCACAAATTTCTTCGAACGCGATACAATTTCGCCATGTGTGGTCGCTACACGCTTCGACGACTTGACGCGATGCTGGCTCAGCTTGGAATGTCGCGCGCACATTGGATTGACTACCCAATTCGATTCAACATCGCGCCATCGCAAACGGTTCCGGTGATTCGCCAAACGGCTGCCGGCAGCGAAGTGAGCGAACTTGTCTGGGGTTTTGTTCCTGCGTGGGCAAAAAGTGTGGCCGGCTTGAAACACAAGCCCATTAACGCGCGGTCGGAAGTGATCGCCACCAACGGCTATTTCCGCACCGCGGTTGAACGCCGGCGATGCCTTGTGCCGGCGGATGGCTTTTACGAATGGCATCAACTTGACGGACAACGGCAGAAACAGCCCTACTTTATTTGCCGAAAGGATGATGCACCGTTTGCCTTTGCCGGCGTGTGGGAGCGGTGGGGGCGTTCCCCCGCGGAGCCGCTCGAATCGTTCGCCATCATCACCACGGCGGCGAATTCGTTGCTCAGCCCGATACACGACCGCATGCCGGTGATCGTCCAGCCCGCGGCGTTCCGGCAGTGGCTCGATGAAACCGTGCCGTTCCAGCAGTTAGCCAGCGTGGTGACCTGTCGTGAATGGGAAGACCTTGAACGATATCCCATCTCGACTCACGTCAACCGTCCGGCCAACGACGATCCCGCCTGCATTAAACCAAACCAACCGATCGCCGATGACGGGTTGTTTGGCTCGACTCGGGCCACTTGATCGACGGTCGGCTATTTCACTTCAACCAGCATCTCCACCTCCACCGTCGCCCCCAGCGGCAGTGAATTGGTTCCGACGGCGGCGCGGGCGTGGCGGCCTTGTTCGCCTAACAATTGCTGCAGCATGTCGCTGGCGCCGTTAGCGACCTGCGGCTGCTGCGTGAAATCGTCGGTGCATTGCACGAACACGCCCAGCCGCACCACCCGCACGAGTTTGTTCCAGTCGCCTCCCAGTTCGTTGCGGATGATCGAAAGGCCGTTGAGCGCGCACTGCCGCGCTGCCGCCTGGGCTTGTTCGACCGAAACGGTCGTCGGCACCTTTCCGGTCGCCATCAACTGGCCGTCCTTCATCGGCAGTTGTCCGCTGACGAAGATGAAGTTGCCCGATCGCACGCACGGCACGTAACTGGCGACGGGCTTGGGCGGTGTGGGCCAGGTGATGTTCAGTTCTTGTGCTTTTTGATCGATGGGGTGCATGGCGGCTCCGGTGGTTGTTAGATGCTCGTTGCTGGTTGTGGGTTGTGGGTTGTGGGTTGTACGTTGCAGGATGCGGATCGTCGGTGGCGGATCTGCGTCCGAAGGTAAAAATTTGACCAGGCAGACCCAACCTACAACTTACAACCTACAACCCACAACTTACTCTTTGACCACAAACCCCGATTCGCGCAGCGTCGCGTACAAGCGTTGCAGGTGTTCCCGGTCGGCGGTTTCCACGATGCATTGTACGTTCACGTGGGCAATACTCGGGCCTGAAAATTCGCGGTCGTGGGTGACCTGTTTGATGCTCGCGCCGGCCTTGCTGACGATTTGCGAGAACGCCGCCAGTCCGCCGGGGCGGTCGCTGATGGTGGCGGTGAAGCGGGCGAGCCGGCCGTCGGCGGCGAGGCCTTTCTCGATCACGCGGCCCAGGACGACCGGATCGATGTTCCCGCCGCACAGCGTAAGTACAACTGTTTTGCCGCGCAGCTGTGGAAATTGATTGCTCATCAACGCCGCCAACGGCGCCGCGGCGGCGCCTTCGACGACGGCTTTTTCCAGTTCAACCAAACGCAGCACCGCCAGCGACAGTTGTTCTTCGGTGGCCGGAACGACCTGATCGACGCGCTGCTTGATGATGTCGAACGGCAATTTTCCTACGCGCCCGACCGCCAGCCCGTCGGCGAGCGTGGGGCACGCCGGCACGTCCACTGGCCCGCCGGCTTTGATGGCGGCGGCGAAGCTGGGCATGTTGGCCGACTCGACGCCGAAAATCGCCACTTTCGGCTTCATGGTCTTCACCACCAGCGCGATGCCCGCCAGCAATCCGCCGCCGCCCACCGGGGCGATGATCGCATCGACGGCCGGCACCTGCTCCAAAATTTCCAGCCCCGCAGTGCCCTGTCCGGCGATGATGTGTGGGTTATCGAAACCGTGGATGTAGGTGTAGCCTTCATCGTTGGAAAGTTGCAGCGCGTGTTCGCGCGCTTCCAGAAAGCTGTCGCCGTGAAGGACTACGTTCGCCCCCAGTTTGCGGCAGGTTGATAGTTTAATGATCGGCGCGAACCTCGGCATGACGACGGTTACTGGAATGTGCAGCAGGTGTCCGTGATACGCCAACCCCAGCGCGTGGTTGCCGGCGCTTTGTGTAACCACGCCGCGCTTTCGCTGTTCGTCATTCAATTGAAGCAGGGCGTTGCGTGCGCCGCGTTCCTTGAAGCTGCCGGTGCGTTGCAGGTAATCGAGCTTGCAGAACACGCGGCTGCCGGTGAGCTCGGAAAGGGGGATCGATTCCGGGCAAGGCGTGACGGCAACCCCGCCGGCGATCCGCTGCCGGGCGGCGACCACGTCGGCGAGGGTGAGTTCGGGTGTCGCGTCCACTATCTTGGAAATGATTCTACTAACGTGGAAGGTCAATCCGCAAGTATTCCCGTGCCTTGGCGGCGGGGGAGAGGATTTCGTTCACGATTTCATCAATGGCAGCGCGGTCGGTCGGCCAGAGAAAATCGCGCTCGACGTGATCGCCCTTCACCCAGCGAAGGGCGGTGTGCTCGTCGTTGAGGCTGATGACAGCGTCGCGCGAAATGATGGTGCAGAACGCGGGCACGATCCACACCGTGTCGTTGGCGGCGGTGTAGAATGACCGCGCTGTCGGCACGCGGTAGAACTCGGTCGCGGTGATGCCGGCTTCTTCACGCAGTTCGCGCAGCGCAGCCTGCCAAGCGGTTTCGCCGGCTTCGACCATGCCGTAGACGGTGGACCAGGTTCCGCCCAGATAGTCATTGTCGCGGCGGCGCAGTTGAAGGAACTCGTGCGACTTTTTCTCACCCGGTCGGGCGATGTAAACGGCGATCATGTCGCTGCGCATCGGCATAATGGTTCACCGTTTGGCGAATCGCGTGGCGTCGACTTTTTTGATTAACCCCTTAAGCGTCATCAGCGTGAGTTCCTGCATGACGATTTGCGCCGGTAACCCGGTGGAATCGATGATGCCGTCGGCGTCGAGTTCCTGCCCGTCCACCGCGCCCAGAATGCGCTGCCGCGCGTTGCTCAATTCGGTCTTTGGCGATGGCGTGGTCACTTTAGTAACCACGTCTTCAGTGACCTGATCTTCACGCTTCGGTTGAGAGAATAACGTGGGTTCGGTAGCGCCTATCGGAAGCGGGCCTAAGCCTTCGAGGATTTCTTCAAGGTTTGTCACCAGCGTCGCGCCGTCGCGAATGAGTTGATGGGGGCCGGCGCTCATGGGGTTATCAACCCGGCCGGGCAGGGCGAAAACGGTTCGGCCGTGGTCATCAACCGCCTGGCGCGCGGTGATGAGCGCGCCCGATCGGATGTCGGCCTCCACCACCAGCACGCCGCGGGAGAGGCCGCTGATGAGGCGGTTGCGCCGGGGGAAGTTTTCGGCGCGCGGATCGGTGCCCAGGGCATATTCGCTCACCACGGCCCCGCGGCCGTCGCGGGGGATGTCCAGGAACAGTTGTGCGTTTTCCGGCGGGTAGGCCACATCCACGCCGCAGCCCAGGACCGCGATCGTGCGGCCGTTCAGCGGTTGCATTGCACCGCGGTGGGCAGCGGAATCGATTCCCCGCGCGCCGCCGGAGATCACCGTCACCCCGGCGCCCGCCAACAGCGCGCCGAAGCGTTCGGCCTGCTCGCGCCCGTAGTTGCTGCACTTGCGGCTGCCGACGATCGCCACCGCGTGCAGGTCGCGGTCTTCCATCACCCCGCGGACGTAGAGCACCATCGGCGGGTCGGGGATTTCCTTCAGAAGTATTGGGTAGCTGTCATCATCCGGACAGATGATGGAAACGCCCGCGCCGGCGGCTTTATCGATCTCGCGATCAACCTCGCCGGCGGCCGATTTGAGCGCATCGGCGATCTTGTTCGCGCCGGCAACGCCGATGCCTTCGACCGTTCGCAACATTGCAACCGAAGCCTCGCATGCCGCCGCTGCCGAGCCGGCTTTTTCGATGAGTCGACGCGCCAGCACTG
>Ga0163147_10003191_pt1 | contig 22224 bp, 20 predicted proteins | sample OliLakLV19MP6G1_FD_148597 | JGI IMG/M metagenome (GOLD analysis project Ga0163147, IMG submission 148597) | Freshwater microbial mat bacterial communities from Lake Vanda, McMurdo Dry Valleys, Antarctica- Oligotrophic Lake LV.19.MP6.G1 | ecosystem: Environmental > Aquatic > Freshwater > Lake >...
GGCGCGAGAGGTATTTGTCGCGGTGGCGGCGACGAGCATGAAGCGGGCCGGGAACTTGATCGACCCATGTACGCGGGCGATCGTCACTTCCCCGCCTTCGAGCGGTTGCCGGAGCATTTCCAGCGCGTAACGGCTGAACTCGGGGAGTTCATCCAAGAAAAGTACGCCGTTGTGGGCCAGCGAGACTTCGCCGGGTTTCGGGATCGCCCCGCCGCCGATGAGCGCCGGGGCGCTGGCGCTGTGGTGGGGCGAGCGGCAGGGGCGCTGATCCATGAGCGCCACGCCGTCGGGAAGGAGACCGAGCGCCGAATAAATGCGCGTCGTCTCAAGCGATTCGTTGCGCGTCAGCGGCGGCATGATGCCGGGGATGCGGGAAGCCAACATCGTCTTACCCGTGCCGGGCGGGCCGATCATCAGCAGATTGTGCTGCGCGGCGGACGCAATGGTGATGGCGCGCTTCACTGCTTCCTGCCCGCGGACGTCGGAAAAATCGAGCAGTTCGCTGTGCGATGACGACGTGTACGATTGCCCGTCGAGTTCGTAAGGCACCATCGGCAGTGTTTCGTTTAAGAACGACACCGCCTGCGACAACGACGAGACCGGGTAGACCTCAATGCCTTCCACCACCGCGGCTTCCATCGCGTTTTCGGCCGGCAGGATCACGCCGCGGAATTTCTTCTGCTTGGCGAGCAGTGCCATTGAAAGGCCGCCTTTGATTTTTCTCACCCGGCCGTCGAGCGCCAGTTCGCCGCCGATGAGGAAATCTTTGTGGTTGTTGTTCTGGATGAAGTTGGTGCCGCGCAGCAGGCCAATGGCGATGGGCAGATCGAGGCTCGGTCCTTCCTTCTTCACGTCAGCCGGGGCGAGGTTGATGACCACGTCTTTGCCGGGGTGCGAATAGCCGCTGTTGACCATTGCGCGGTACACGCGATCGATGCTTTCTTTGACCGCCGTCTGTGCCAAACCGACGATGGTCGCCTTCTCCACGCCGCCGCGACTTCCGACGTCGGCCTCCACCTCGCAGGGGAGCGCTTCGATGCCGATCAACATGTAACTATGAACCCGGGATAGCACGCGGGGGATTGTATTGAATCCCCGCTCCCGAACAAAGACAAAACCGGATTGGAGACAGGGGACTACGGGTTGGAAGCCCGTGCCGCTTGATACGGCTACTTCTTTGCAGCCGCGAAAACCCGCTTCAGGTCGAGTTTGAAGCCGGGGAGCCGGTGTGTGGAATATTTTTGCGACGGCTTCACCACCGACTGCTTCCACTGGCCGCGCCAACGTGAAAGGACGGTCATTTGCTGTTTGGCCGCGTCAACGATCCAGTATTCTTCCACGCCGACCTCAAGATACTCTTCGGGCTTTTCATCGTAATCGCGCTTGTGCGATCGCTCACTGACGACTTCAACGACGATTTCGGGAATCCAGATTGACCAGGGATGCGGAACATCGGGGGCGGTCGAGCAGTAAATGAGCAGATCGGGATGTCGTTCGGATTCGCTCGGACCGATGAGGAGCTTGGCATCGCTGCCGCCGGAGAGGTATTCGATGACCGTCTCGTTGGCGACCTGGTAAACAACCAACTGGTTGCGAAGTTCCTGCACTTGTTTGCCGTGATCCAGTTTAGGGACGTCGCTCACTTCGATAACCCCTTTCGCCAATTCGTAGATGGAACCTTCTTGCGCAATGGCCCGATCGAAGTCATCGAGGCTCATACGCCGGCCGTGGTCTTTCGGGCCAACTTTGATTTGTTTTCTGCGGGCAACGTCCAGCATGGACTTAGTATAACACAGCGTGACAGGGCTGTTACAACAAATCATGGGTTGAAAACCGATGTTACATTGAAGACGGGTTGGAAACCCGTGCTACGTTAGCTGAGGGGCAGTTTTCTTGCTGTTGCCAAAAACAGGTCGTAGTTCTGCTTCATTTCGCCAAGCGAATCGCCGCTGAATTTCTCGATCAAGGCACGGGCGATTTCGAACGCGATCACGTTTTCCATGATCACGCTGGCGGCGGCGATGGCGCTGATGTCGCTGCGCTCCCAGCCGGCTTCGCTGGGTTGCTTGGTGTTGAGGTCGATGCTGGCCAGCGGCTTGCCGAGCGTGCTGATGGGTTTCATGGCGCCGCGGACGATGATCGGTTGGCCGTTGGTCATACCGCCTTCTAGCCCGCCGGCGTTGTTGGTTTTGCGGACGAATCCGAGCGACGGCGAATCTTTCTGCGCCGCGTCGTAGGCGATCTGGTCATGCACCTGCGAGCCGGGGAGCTTGGCGCATTCGAAGCCCATGCCGATTTCCACACCCTTGAACGCCTGAATCGCCATGACGGCGGCGGCGATGCGGCTGTCGAGTCGGCCGTCCCAGGTCATGCAACTTCCCAACCCGATGGGGCAATTGAACACGCGCGCCTCGACAACTCCGCCGGCGGTGTCTTTGTTCTGCTTCATCTGGGTGATGAAGTCTCTGAAGCTTTGAGATGCTTGCTCGTCGGGGCAGTAGACGTCGGAGGCGTCGCGCGATTGCACCAATTGCGCGATCGATCCGGGGCTGAAGCCTCCGGCTTGTGGCGCATCGAACGCATCCACGCGGGCGGTGACCGTGCCGACCGCGCGGACGAAACCGAAGACTTCAATGCCGAACTGTTTGAGCAGACATCGCGCGAGTGCTCCGGCGGCGACGCGGGCGGCGGTTTCGCGCGCGCTGGCGCGCTCGAGCGTTTCGCGGCAGTCTGTCGTCAGCCATTTGATCGACCCGGCTAAGTCGGCGTGGCCCGGGCGCGGACGATGCAGCGGCGGGGTGGCGGCGGGGTCGTCCAGGCGGTAGTCGCGATTTTGAATCAACATGGCGATCGGCGAGGCGATCGTCTTGCCCATGCGCACGCCGGTGAGAAAGTCGGCGGTGTCGGTCTCGATTTTCTGCCGCCCGCCGCGCCCGTAGCCACCTTGGCGGCGCTTTAGTTCATTGTTGATGAAATCCAGATCCACAGGCACGCCCGCGGGCATGCCTTCGACCAGCGCGATCAAGGCTTTGCCGTGTGATTCGCCGGCGGTGCGATAACTCAAACTCGCCATACCCGCGATAGTATCAGACAAATCACCCCTTGTCCGCGAGCAAGCGCATGATCACACCGGAATCACGGTAATTCATTGCTCATCCCAGGGGTCTCGAGCTTCGTCGAGCCAAAAATCCATTTCCTTTACGGAAGGTGGGTTCTTAAGCGTGCCAACGACATCCCGCCAAGAATGATTCTCTCGATTCGGTTCGCCGACAAGCAGCACAACCTCGCCAGGGCCGCGCGCGCGAAGCTCCTGCGGGACGTCGATTGTTTCGCCATCGAAGTTGACAGGATTAGCAATCAGGCGGTTGCGAATGACATGATTTAACCATCAAACTCCGAGCCGCGCGCTACTTTTGCCACGGCCGCGAGGTCAGCGTTTCATAGGCTTCGATGTATCGCGCGCGGGTTCCCTCCACCACATCAACCGGCAGCGGCGGGGCGGGGGGGGACTTATTCCAATCCAGCGTTTCGAGGTAAGTGCGGACGAACTGCTTATCGTAACTTTCCTGTTCGCGACCCGGTTGATACTTTTCGGCGGGCCAGAAGCGGCTGCTGTCGGGGGTCAGCATTTCGTCGATGATGATGATGCGCTGGCCGGGCATCATGCCGAATTCAAACTTCGTATCGGCGATGATAATCCCGCGTTGCAGCGCGTATTCGGTGGCTCGATTGTAGATGGTCAGCGTGCGGTCGCGCAGCTCGTTTGCCACGTTCGCGCCGACGCGCCGCACCACTTCATCAAAGCCCACATTGATGTCGTGCCCAGATTCTTCCTTGGTGGCGGGTGTGAAGATCGGCTCGGGGAGTTTGTCACACAACTTCAACCCAGACGGCAGCTTGATGCCGCAGACCGTGCCGCTCTGTTGATACTCTTTCCACCCGCTGCCGGCTAAGTATCCTCGCGCCACGCACTCGATGGGGATGACGTCGGCCTTGATCGTGAACATCGCCCGGCCTTCAATCTGATCGGCAAAACCGCGCAAATGTGCGGGAAGCTGGTGCGCATCGGATTCGATCAGGTGGTTCTCAAACTGTGGCGAAAAATGGTCGAACCAGAACAGGCTGAGTTGGGTAAGGATTTTTCCTTTGTCGGGAATGCCGTTGGGCATCACACAGTCGAACGCGCTGATGCGATCGGTGGCGACGATCAGCAGGTGATCGCCCAGGTCATAAACATCGCGCACTTTCCCCCGGCGGACGAGAAAGGGCAGCTCGCTTCGAAGCAGTGCTTCGCTCGACATGCCCCCGACACTAAGCGACACCACCGCCACATTGCAACGGGTGTTCGCGAAATTTGCCCGCAGCAGGTTGGTGCCGGATGCGCTGCCGTTGTTTGAACCGCGGGAGTGAATTAAGATGAGTGGATTATTAAAGCGACGCCAAGGCTCGACGCAATCTCATGCCAATTCTCTTTGAAATCTACCGCGACGGAAAGCGACTCACGCAGTTTTCGCCTGTAAACCCGGTGGCAATGGGGCCTGAAAGCGTGCCCATTCCCGGCGAAGTGACATTCGAGAACGGCCAACTACGCCTCAGCCGAACCGACGAGCACGCGGTCGGCCTGTCGCTTCTTTGGGAAGTGAATGCGAACGGGTGTTATCACCTGGAGACGACGCGCCTGCTGCCGCGCGCCGCGCCGTATAACCTTAACGTCGAGCTCGCCCGCTGCCGTTTGATGAAGATCGTGCAGAAGCAGGAAGATTGGAACCTGTTCGACTTTCCGCGCGCCGATCAGTTCGCCGCCATGTTTCGGGATGCTCAGGACCTGTTCGCCGATGCACTGGGCAAGCTGCACGAACCGGCAGCGGCGGCGCAACTGGCTGATCAATCGCTGGCGATCGCGATCGATCTTTCCGAGCAGCTCGCGAGTTTTCATGGTGAATTGCTCCTGAACCGCCGCCGAGCCACCGGCGGCATTCCGCGGCATGTGTTCGGCTGCCGGGTGGATTCGACGATCCAGAACCAGCGTTACAAAGATACGATCACTGAGCAGTTCGATTGCGCTGTATTGCCGATGAGTTGGAAGCAACTTCAGCCGCAAGAAGATAACTTTGTCACCGAGCCGGTGGATGAGTGGGTGGAGCAACTCAGTCGCAAGCGCATTCCGATCATCGCCGGACCTCTGGTGGATTTATCGGATGGCGGGATGCCCGACTGGTCGTTTATCTGGGAGCACGATTTCGATACGCTGCGCGAACTTGCGTATGAGTTTGTGCAGAAGGTTGTCCACCGCTATCGCAAAGCCGTCAACGTGTGGAACGTGGTGGCGGGGCTGCACACCAGCAACCATTTTACGCTGTCGTTCGAGCAGATAATTGAGCTTACACGATTGCTCGTGGCGCAAGTGAAGACGCTGCTTCCCAATGCGCGAACGCTTGTCACGGTCACCGAACCCTACGGCGAGTATCACGCCAAAGGCCACAGCAGCGTTCCGCCGATGCTGTACGCCGAAATGGTGGCACAGGCCGGCGTGAACTTCGACGCCTTCGGCCTGGAAATTCAGATGGGCGTCCCGCGGGCAGGCTCATTTACGCGGGATTTGTTTCAGATCAGTTCGATGCTCGACCGTTTCAGCACGACGGGTCGCCCGGTGTTTGTGACCGCCGTGACCGTGCCGGATCGCCATGACCCGGATCCGAATGATAAATCAGACGGCACACTCAACCCCGCCGCCGCCGGTCGGTGGCATCGGCCGTGGGATCCGAATCTGCAGGCCGAATGGATTGATGCGGTGTATCGGCTCATGCTCAGCAAGCCGTACATTGAATCCATCTCGTGGGGCGACCTGGCCGACATCAACCCGTCCTTGCCGGGCGCGGGGCTGCTGGATGACATGCTCAAGCCCAAGCCGTCGTTCAAGAAGATTCAGGAAATGCGCGACCAGTTTCATCGCCTCAAGCGATAGATTCCTACAATGCCCGGTTCTTCCGACACGATCGCCTGGATGCCGCCGCAGCGGCGCGTTTTGCTCCTGCTGACGACGGTGGTTGTGCTCTACATCGGATTCCGTCTGCTTCGCGACCGTACGACAGTGGCGGATCCACCCCCGCTACGCGGCGCGCGCCTGTACGAGCTGCGCGACCGGATCGATCCAAACACCGCCGACATCGCCACGCTCGCGGCGCTGCCCGGATTGGGCGAGAAGCGCGCCACCGATATCGTCAACCTCCGCGAGCAACTGGTTCGAAAGTCGCCCGGTCGTCCGGCATTTGCCCGGCCCGAAGACCTGCTCAAGGTTAGCGGCATCGGCGCCGTGATGATGATGCAATTGACGCCCTACCTGGTCTTTCCCTCCGCCAACACTGCGACAACGAAAGCGGGAACCATAGATGAACACAAATGAACACAGATAAACGTTGGGTTTTAAAGTGGTAAGCCACTCTCTCATCCGTGTCGATCTGCGTTCGTCTGTGGTTTCAGATTTCTCGGGCATACAATCAAGGTTGGAGGTGAGCCGTGGCCGATTTTGAAGTTGTCAGCTCCTATAAACCGCAGGGCGATCAACCGCAGGCGATCGAAAAACTGGTTGAGTCGATCAACGGCGGGAAGAAGTACAACACGCTCATGGGCGTGACGGGATCGGGCAAAACCTTCACGATGGCGCACACCGTCGCGCGGCTGAATCGGCCGACGCTGGTCATCAGCCACAACAAGACGCTGGCGGCGCAGCTTTATGAGGAATTTAAAGACCTGTTTCCAAACAACGCCGTCGGCTATTTTGTCAGCTACTACGATTACTATCAGCCCGAAGCGTATATTCCGCAGCGGGATATCTATATTGAAAAGGACGCGAGTCGTAATGACGACCTCGATCGCCTGCGTCTGAGCGCCACCAGCCACTTGGTCAGCCGCAGAGACGTGCTTATCGTCGCGTCCGTTTCCTGCATCTTCGGCCTGGGTTCGCCCGAGAGCTATCAGCGGTCGGTCATTCCTATTCTAAAAAACGAGCCGATCGACCGCGACGAACTGCTGCATAAACTGATTGACCTGCAATACAGCCGCAACGACATGGACTTTAAACGCGGCACCTTCCGCGTCCGCGGCGACGTGGTTGAACTGCATCCGAGTTACGAAGAATTTGCCTACCGTATCGAAATGTTCGGCGACGAAATCACGAATATTGATGCCATCAACCCCCTTACTGGCGAACTGCTGGGCAGCCACGAATCAATCTTCATCTACCCGGCCGTTCACTATGTCATGCCCGAAGAACGCATCGCCGGCGGGGTGCAGACGATTCGCGAGGAACTCGACCTGCAAGTGATGAAACTCCGCGGGCACGGAAAGCTGCTGGAAGCGCAACGGCTGCTGGCGCGGACGAAATACGACTTGGAGATGATTCAGGAAGTGGGTTTCTGCAGCGGGATCGAAAACTACAGCCGGCACTTCGACGGCCGCAAGCCGGGCGAGAAGCCGTTTACGCTCGTCGATTACTTTCCGAAAGATTTCCTGCTGGTGGTTGATGAGAGCCACGTCACGCTGTCGCAGATCAAAGCGATGTACAACGGCGATCGGCAGCGGAAAGAAGTGCTGGTCGAACACGGCTTTCGCCTGCCCAGCGCGCTCGATAACCGCCCGCTAAAGTATGAAGAGTTTTCAGCGATGATCGGCCAGGCGGTTTACGTTTCGGCCACGCCGGGAAAGGAAGAACTGGAGCATTCCTGCGGCGAGGTGGTGGAGCAGCTCATCCGGCCGACGGGCCTGATCGATCCAGAAATTATTGTTCATTCGGCCCAGGGACAGGTGCCTCACCTGCTGGAACAGATCAAAGTGTGTGTCGAGAACGGCACCCGCGCACTGGTTACCACGCTCACGAAGCGCCTGGCGGAAGACTTGAGCGCCTACATCCAGGAGGCCGGCTTCCGCGGGCGGTATCTGCATAGCGAGATTCAGACCATCGAGCGTGTGGAAATCTTGAACGATCTGCGTCGCGGCGAGTTTGATGTGCTGGTCGGCATCAACCTGCTGCGCGAAGGGCTTGATCTGCCTGAAGTATCGATGGTCGCCATTCTTGATGCCGACAAGACCGGCTTCCTGCGCTCAGAGACGTCGCTCGTCCAGACCATCGGCCGCGCCGCCCGGCATGTCGGCAGCAAGGTGTACCTCTACGCCGACACCATTACCCCCGCCATGCAGCGTGCCATGGATGAAACCTCGCGCCGGCGCACGCTGCAACGGGAATACAACACCAAAAACGGCATCACGCCGCAAACCATTCAGAAGGCGATTCACAGCAACATCGAAAGCGAGATTAAAGCCCGCAAGACGACCGCCGAGGCCATCAAGGCCGACGAGGTCACGATGGACAACACCGAACTGCTTAAGATTCTGGAAGAAGAAATGCTTCAATCGGCGCAGAATCTGGAGTTCGAGCGGGCGGCGCAAATGCGCGATCGCATCCAGGAATTGAAAGGCGCGCCCAGGATCGCGAGCAATAACTTTAACAAGCCGGACCCGACCGACTCGAAGACAAAGATCTGGCAACCGAAGAGCAGCGGCAAGAAGGGGAAGAAGGGCGTGGCGCGCTAGGCGATGGATCGGCGATGAAATTGTGCTACTACATTGTGCTACACAAAGAACTCCGCAACCTTGCACTGAAACGTCGGCAACGCCGATTCTCCGGTGATGGTGTCGTTTTCACGCAGCTTGGTCACCGACCCATCGGCCCGGTGAATGGTCACGAGTTTTGATTGCGGATCGACCACCCACACCAATCTGAAGCCATTGGCAAGATATTCTTCGACCTTGCTGGTCACGTCATATTCAAGATCAATTTTCGAAATCACCTCGGCTGCCAAGTCGGCGGGGATGGGCATGTAGCCGACATTTCCCAAGGCGGAAAGGCGCTCGGAACGCACCAGCGAAACATCGGGTTTGCGGATGTGGTTGGGATCGTTCTTGAAGCACTGATAGCCGAGTTCGGAATTATAAACTTCTGCTTCAAGCGTTTTGGCCGCAACTAGTTTGAGTAAATAGATGATTTGTCCGCTGATTTTGCTGGATTCTCTGCTCGCCGTCTTCTCCAAAAGATGTCCATGAACCAACTCAAACCCCCGCGCATCGTCGCGCATCCGGAGCAATTCATCAGCGGTGAACGTTGTATTGCCGGCCAATGGGCTCATTGCGGTCAAGCCTCCATGTGTTCGTCGGTTGTTGCGGGATATAATATAGACACCAAGTACAATCACCGGCAGTAAAATCTTGCGATTTCACCACACAAGCCACCATGCTCAAAACCTTCCCCAACTTCGACGAAATCAAAGAACTCATCGCCTTCGCCAAGCGCGAAGACCTCGGCCCGCAAAACGATGATGTCACCAGCCGCCTGACGGTCGCCGACGACGCCGTCGGCGTGGGCACGCTCCTGCAAAAAGACGTCGGTATCGTTTGCGGGCTGCCGTTGGTGGAGATGATCTGTCGCGCTTACGACGAGCGCCTGCGCGTCGAGCCGATTCCCGGTTTTCACATGGAGATCATCGAAGGCCGATTCAGCGATCAGCGCCTCACGCCACTGGTGCGCATCCGCGGGCCGCGGCGGTCACTCCTGGCCGCCGAGCGGGTGATTCTCAACTTCCTCCAGCATATGAGTGGCGTGGCGACGTTCGCCAACCGGTTCGTCCGCCGCGTGCAGGGAACCGGCGCGAAAATTTACGATACGCGTAAAACGCTGCCCGGTTTCCGTGCCCTCGATAAATACGCCGTCCGCGCCGGCGGCGGGCATAACCATCGCGCGGGGTTGTTTGATGCCGTCCTGATCAAAGACAACCACATCGCCGGCGTCGCCGTGCGCGATTTGGCCGACAAGCTCCGATCGATCGTCGCGCAAAGCCGCACCGAGCGCGTCGGCCGGGTGGTCGAAGTGGAAGTCGATACGCTGGAACAACTGCGCGAAGTGCTCAAGGTCGACGGCGTTGACATCATCCTGCTTGATAACATGGACTGCCCGCGGATGATCATCGCCGTCGAAGCTCGCAATCACGCCGGTAAAAAAGGCCAGGTACAACTCGAAGCCAGCGGGGGAGTGACGCTGGAAACGGTGCGCTCGATCGCCGAAACCGGCGTCGACCGCATCAGCGTCGGCGCGATTACGCATTCGGCACCGGCGCTGGATATCGGCCTCGAAATAGAACCCTAGCCCGCATCTCTCGCGCCTTTTCGTGATGTACCTACAGCGCGACGGCGGCCGGGCTACAGGGACTTTTTCATCACCAACAAATAGTTAAACCCCCGCAGGAAGAAATTCCCCTCCTCCGCGGCCTTGCGGTAGTTGCCCATTTCCAGGGTTTTGTTGTGGCGGACGACGGTGATGATATCGACCGGGGTGAAATGCCTGCGCAGGATCGCGAACAGTTCGAAGCCGATAGGGTAGAAGGCTTTGCCGTGGACGTAGCTGTCGCTGACATAGACGGCCATGTGGCGGCCGGGCTTGAGGATGCGGTGGATTTCTCTTGTCACCTGTTCCATCGCGTCGTAATAGGCGGGGTCGGCGGCGTCGAGCTTGCCGATGTCTCGGGGGTCGTCGCCGTAATCTAAGTGCGTGCCGTACGGCGGATCGATGAAGACGAAGTCGACTTTGTTGGTGAGTTCGGGCGGGAGTGTGCGGGCGTCGACGCGAAAGATATCGGTTCGAGTGGGGTGGACGTCGTAACCCAAAGCTTTGCGGTTTAAGTCGCGGGCGACATCGAGCGTGGTTCCCGATCCGCAGAAGCAATCGACGACGAGTTCTTTTTCTTTCGTGTACCGCTGCAGCAGGTTCCAGATGATGTAGCTGGGCGTAGCGCCCTTGTAGCCGGCGATGCCTTGCTGCGTGCTGCCGTAATCTTGCGATGGATATTCCCACAGCGTGGTCGGCTGCAGTCGCAGCGGGGGTTTCACCGGACGAGGTCTCTCGGGGCGCGGTTTGTGATGGCTTACAGGGCGTTTGTTGTTCATCGCTATCGCCTTCCAACCTACAACAAACAACAACCAACCCATAACCTCCAACTGACAACCTACAACTCCCGCGGCGGATCAAGCATCTCCACCACGCGATCAATCTTGCGATGCAGCTCCGTCACGTCGGTCTGCGCTTTGAGATTGATCTGATATTCCAGCTCGTCGCGAATCCGCGATCGCTCATTCGCACGGCGCTGCGCATTGAGCACAAGAATCGTCAACAGAATCGACTCCAGCGCGATCAGCAGGCACAGCCAGAAAAACGTGGGCGGATCGTCATGCCAGACGATTGGTTTGTTCAATTCGAAGTGCTTGACCGTGTGATAAGCGATCCACGCAACGACTAACACGATGTTCAGCACGAAAAACCTGCCGCTCGATGCAAACCGCACCACCTGATCAACCACTTTTTGCAGCGGCGTGAGTTGATGATCGACTTCCTCATTCACATTTTTCACGGTACGCAGTTTGGCAATCGATTCGCGTTGCCGGGCGCCCAGAATCGCCACCATGTGCACGGCGGTGGAGGGGTGGCGATCCAGAAAGTCGTAGAACGTCCTGCGATCGAGCGTGATGAGCGTCGTTTCAATTTCCGTGCGCGCGGTGGCGGTGCGCGGACCGCCATCGAGCAGGGAGAGTTCACCGAAAAACTGCCCGTGGCCCAAGTGGGCGATGGGAATGTCGTGCCCGGTATCGTCGACGTAACTGAGCAGCACTTTTCCGTGCTGGATGATGAACATTTCGTCGCCGCGTTCGCCGATCCAAAAGATGGTTTCATGTGACGCAAACTTGCGGTGTTTCATGACCTCGACGAGTTCGGCGCGGTCTTGTTCGGTGAGTTCGCTGAACAGCGGTATGGGTCGAAGCAGATCCTGATCCATGCGTTGCGACTTTATCGCAGAAACGCCAAAGCCGCGAACGGGTGTCGGCGCCGTTCGCGGCTCGATTGCGAACACCGGCAAAATTTAGGGTGTCAGATGTTATGCCCGTTGCAGTGCTAAGCTCGGCCGTAGATGTAATCGTTCAGGAAGTGAATCTGCATCGCTTGTTCGCTGGCATGACAGGCGTTCACGTCGCCGATGCTGATGAGGCCGTGCAAATGCCCGCCGGAGTCGATGACGGGAAGGTGCCGCACGCGCCGCTGCTGCATGATGGCCGAGACCTCGTCCATTGTGGTTTCTGGGCGGCAGAGGACGACTTCGCGCGTCATGGCATCGCCCACAGTGCAATCGCTCGGGTTGAGGCCTTCGCCGAGCACGCGTCGCAGCACATCGCGTTCGGTGAAGATGCCGGTCACCTGGTCATCGGTCATGACCATCAGCGCGCCGATTTTATGGCGGTTCATCTGGAGAATCGCATCAATGACCTTGGCGGAAGCGGTAGTGCAATAAACGCCCCCGCCCTTTTCCCGCAAGATATCCATAGCCGTGTGCATAAGAAGGCTCCTTTCAATTGGCCTTTCTCCCCGGCCGAGAAAAATATGTTGACGCAAACGCGTCCTCCTCCGATGTGGCTCACCCAGCATAAGCATGGTGGTCGCGGAAACGCAACATCGTGAAAAACTTATCGAAGTACGTCCGAGTTTCAGAAGTGCGTTCTCGCACCCATTGTGTGGCGGATCAGCAGCTTTGGCGTAAAACCAAGAGCATGGCCGAGGAAATCTGGATCGCCGTAGACAGTTATCTGACCGGGTTGTTCATCGGCTGCGAAGGCGCGCTGGACGGCGCGCTGTCCGACAGCGCCGCCGCCGGGCTGCCGGCGATCAATGTCACGCCGCCGCAGGGCAAACTACTGCATTTGCTGGCAAAAATGCTTGATGCGAAGAAAGTTCTAGAACTCGGCACCCTGGGCGGGTACAGCACGATCTGGCTCGCCCGCGCGCTTCCCGCCGGTGGGCGGCTGGTTACGGTCGAATGCGATCCGAAACACGCCGCCGTCGCGAAAAAGAACTTTGAGCGGGCCGGGTTGATTGACAAGATTGATCTGCGGATTGGCAAGGCGATCGAGGTCCTGCCCCAACTCGCCGCCGAGGGCGCCGGGCCGTTTGATCTGGTCTTCATCGACGCCGACAAGCCATCGACCGTCGATTATTTCCAATGGGCCCTGAAACTCACCCGGCTCGGCAGCGTGATCGTTGTCGACAACATCGTCCGCGACGGCAAGGTCATCGATGCAACCAGCCCCGATCCGAGCGTGCAGGGCATCCGCCGGTTTAATGACCTGCTGGCGAAAGAACAGCGCATCTCGGCAACGGCGATTCAGACCGTGGGCAGCAAAGGGTACGACGGGTTTGCGATTGCGCGCGTCAATTCAGAACGGTGACGAGCCGTCGGCCGGCAGCGTCGTGGGCTGCGTGGTGATCGGGCGGCCCGGCCCGCGGCTTTTGGTCACGCCTTGTCGGAGCTTCAATGGCTCCAAGCTGCGGTCGCGCTTCCATAGGATATACGTGTCGGGGTCGAATCCTGAATCGAACACCGGTACGTATCCCAGCCGTTCGAGATCGACCTTCTCCAGCAGTTCGGTAAACGGCGAGCCGACCCAAATGAGCCAGTCGGCCGAGTGCATCTCTTGCTGCATGATGTTTGGAATATAGCGGTACTGAATCGACTCGACCTCGACGGTGTAGGTGCGGTTGAGCGTGCCCTTTGCCGCCAGCGGGATGGTGGGGTCTTCCGGGCTTACGACAACGCCGGACAGTTGTTTGGCAATCTGAATCGCCTGCGCGTAATTGCGGTGGCCGTGCACCGAACGAACCATGAATTCGTAGCCGCGCGGCAGTCCGATGGCCGACGTGAGCATCGCAACCGGCGCGATAACGCCGATCGCCATCCGCCGCATGGGAATGGAAAGTTGGCATTCGGTGATGAGCCAGGTGAGCGTTGCCGCGGAGAAAATGGCGCCCGGCAGCCACGCAGGGATGTAACTGTTGAAGCTGCCGCCGGTCTTGGCGAAGAACAGCGCGCCACCGACGATTCCCAAGCCCGCCGCGGCCAGCAGCCAGACCATCAGGCGCGGGCGCGGCATTTCCGGTCGCACCAGCCAGATGGCAATGCAAAATACAAACAGGGGATCGTAGGTGATTGCGTTCGCCATCGCATCCCACACGCGCGGCCAGCGGATCGGCCAGTAGCTGGGCATTCGAATGGTGTAATGAAACACGGTCCAAGCGAAGATCATCATGCCGGCCACGGTGAGCGCGATGGCAGCGGCGGGAACAAGCGTCATCAGCCACTCACGCATCGGCTTCTTGCCGCTGGATATCAACAACACCACGAACGGCACGCATGCGTAGATCGCAACCGTTTGTTTGAACAGGAAGCCGAGCAAAAGTAGAACGGTTCCAGCGAAGTACCACCACCATCGCCGAGACTGATGCGCCACAAAGTAAGCAATGAGCGCCAGCGAAGCAAAGAGCCACGCGAGCATGTCCGGCCGGGCATCGGTGAAAAACAATCGCGAGCGCCAGTGGATCGCCATGACAGCGGTCACCGTCACCAGAATCCCGATCGCCGATTTTCGCGGTTGCATCCAGACGGCCAGGCCAATCAACGCCGCGCTCGCCAGCAATGACAACACGCGGGCAAAATAGGGCCACGGGCCGAACAACTTTGAAAGCGGACCGAGGACGAACGGCAGCGCCGGCCCGTACATGACGGCGGCGGGGCCTTCAACCCCGATTCCGCTCTTGGGGTCGCCGGGATAATTGTAAACATCGCCCCCTCGCGCCACCGTTTCGCCGGCAATCACGTAAGCCGATTCCCACGGCGTGAGCGGGCTGGGCCAAGTTAAGCGATAAATTATCGACCAAAGATTCGCCCCCAGCACAAACACCGCCACGGCAACCAGCGGAACCGCACTCCACCGCCGATTGGAAGTCCGCTCCGTCACAGCTTCCATGGTCAAAGCTCCCCGCCCGATATCTGCTGTAGTGCTCAACGTGCGCTCAATGGTATCCACCTCCGGGAAATTATTTCACCCCCGCACCCTTCCACTCTGCCGAGTGTCTAACGCATCGTTTTGGCGATGGTTCATCTTCCGCGGCAAATCGCGTTGATAAAATTCAATTTCAACACGAAGAACCGAAGAATGTTTGCTAACGATCGCATCACTCGATTTTTGAGTTGCATTTGCGAACTTCGACATCAATCGATACTGGACGACAGCGATTGTACTTTTTGAGGGCAATGCTTCGCTACCGAAGCTCTTGCCGGGCTGCGGATGCACCCGAGAATGGCCTTGGCATTTACGCAAAAAGGTTTCACGCGGGTGGCGGTTGACCGGAAATCTGCAGCCTTTTATTTGGCGGTTCGCCGCGCGCGCGACTATTGTTGCATCTGATGTCCAGCAAGATTTATCATCGCGAGCAGGGCGGCGGAACGCCGTTGGTGCTCGTTCACGGGTTTCCGCTCGACGGGCGGATTTTTGATGACCAACTCGCCGGCCTTTCGTCGCGATACCGCGTGATTGTTCCCGACCTCCCGGGTTTCGGTTCGTCGCGGCCAGTTGATGTTGCGAACATGACGATGCAATCGTTGGCCGGGCAACTGCATGCTTTTTTGAAGTCCATCAATGCTCTGCCGTGCGTGCTGGGCGGGTTATCCATGGGCGGGTATGTCGCGCTTCCGTTCGTGCGATCGTTCCCGGCTGATGTGGTGGCCCTCCTGCTCATCGACACGCGCAGCGATGCCGACAATGACGAAGGCAGAACCAATCGCGATAGAATGATCGAGGCCGCCCAAGCCCGCGGCATGGGCGCGGTGGTTGAAATGATGTTCGGCAAGATGCTCGCCCAGAGCACGGTTCACCAGCGGCCGGATATCGCGAAAAAGCTGAAACAGATCATGGAATCGCAATCGGTCGAAACCGTTTGCGCCGCATTGAAAGCGATGCGCGACCGAGAAGAATTCACGCCCATTTTGCCGACGATTCGCACGCCCACGGTGGTAATGGTAGGCGAGCATGATGCCATCACTCCGCCGGCGGGCGCGGAAAAGATGCGGTCGGCCTTGCCGCGGTCATGGATGGCGACGATTGAGGGCGCCGGGCATGTTTGCACCATGGAGCAGCCGGCGAAGGTCAACGCAGCGATCATGAGAGTGCTGGACGAAATAAAGTGAATCGGGTGCCACCCGTTGACCTGATAGCCAAGTCGTGGCCTGCGATCTACTTAACAAGGAAACGTTTTAATGAAACGCGAACGAGTCATCTGGATGTTTTGCCTGTTCGCCGTCGTGGTGGCGTCGGTGACGCTGTCGCGCGCCACGCCCGGCGGCGGTCGCGACGATGATTACGCCTTCGTCCGCACGCTGATCGACATTCAACGCCAGGTTTCGAATAACTACGTCGATGAGATCGAACCCGCCAAGCTCCGCCAGGCCGCCATCACCGGTCTGCTTGGCGAGCTGGATCCGTTCACCCTCTATGTTCCGCCGGCGCGGCAGGAGGATTTTGATCGACTGCTTGAAGGGTCGTTCAAAGGCATCGGCGTGCAGCTTAATCAGCTCGACAATGGCACCATCGAAGTCGTCACACCGGTCGACGGCAGCCCCGCTTTTAAAGCCGGCGTGATGGCGGGCGATGTCGTGTTGAAGATCAACGGCGAAAGCGTCGAGGGCCAGCGGCTACCCGACGCGGTGAAGAAACTCGCCGGGCCGCTCGGAACCGAAATCAAGCTGCAGGTTCGCCGCGCCACCGGGGAGATATTTGACCTGCAGATGACACGTGAAGAGGTGGTCGTCCCAACCGCGCGCGGCTGGGGCCGCGCCGCCGACAACCAGTGGGATTGGTTCATCAGCAAAGACCCGAAGATTGCCTACCTCCGGCTTACCCAGTTCACGCCCGACAGCTACGACGCCGTCAAAACGTCCATCGATCAAATGCTCAGCCAAGGCATGACCGGCCTGATCATGGACTTGCGCTTCAACCCCGGCGGGCGGCTGGATCAGGCGATCAAGATCATCGATCTGTTGGTTGATTCAGGAACAATCCTCAGCACCAAAGGCCGGTATCGCTCTGAACAAATCGTGCGCGCGACCGCCGACGTATTGCTGCCGCGGTTTCCGATGATCGTACTCATTAACGAGCATAGCGCGTCGGCCAGCGAAGTGGTCGCGGGCAGCTTGAAGGACAACAAGCGCGCGATCGTGGTGGGCACACGCAGCTACGGAAAGGGCAGCGTGCAGGAAGTCGTCCCGCTGGACCAGAACGGCGGCGAGCTGAAGATGACGGTGGCATACTATTATTTGCCCAGCGGCCGCCTGGTGCACAAGAAAAAGGACGCAACCGACTGGGGCGTTGAACCCAATATCGAAGTGAAAATCGACGAAGACGCGCAGCTCCGGCTACAGCGCGAACGCTACGAAGCAGAACTGTTCCGCCGCCCGACCACGCGCCCGACAACGGAACCTACAACTCGGCCGTCAACGGTCGACGCACAACTGCAACGTGCGGTGGACACAATGACCGCGCTACTTGTCTTTGGCGGCGCCGCGGTTCCGACGACGCAACCGGGAAACTAACGATTGACGATTGAACCTGACAACCATTAATCGTCAATCGTCAATCGTTACGACAGCGGCGATAGTACGCCGATGTGTTTTGAATCACCACTGGACAACATTTGCTAATATTAGGCATTGAATCTACCTGTGACGAGACCGCCGCCGCCGTGGTCGAGGACGGTGTGCGCGTGTTGTCGAACGCGATCGCCACGCAGTTCGAACTGCACGAAAAGTTTCGTGGCGTTGTGCCGGAAATCGCGTCGCGCGCACACATTGAGAACATTCTGCCGGTGATCAAGAAAGCAACCGAATCGGCCGGCGTCACACTCGATCAGATCGACGCCATTGCCGTTGCTCAGCGGCCGGGATTGATCGGCTCACTCCTCATCGGCGTGACGGCGGCGAAGACGCTGGCTTGGGCACTGGGCAAGCCGCTTGTCGCGGTCGATCATGTCCAGGCGCATTTGTATTCGGTGATGCTGCAGGACTCTCCCCCTCCATGTACTCAGGGAGGGGGCTGGGGGGAGGGCTCTTCGTCCGGCGCGCAACCTACAGCTTTCGCCAACACGCCCTCCCCCCAACCCCCTCCCGGATTACCAGGAGGGGGAGTAAGAGGAATCGGCCTTGTTTGTTCTGGCGGGCATACCGCGCTTTATCTCATTCGCAATTGGCTGGATGTCGAGCTTGTCGGCAGCACGATCGACGACGCGGTAGGTGAAGCGTATGACAAAGTGGCCGCGATGCTCGGCCTGCCATTTCCCGGCGGGCCGGCGGTGGATCGTCTCGCCGCGGCCGGCGATCCGAAGTCGCTCGATCTGCCGCGCTCAATGCTTGGCCGCGATTCGCTCGACTTTTCGTTCAGCGGGCTGAAAACGGCAGTGCGCTATCGGGTGTTCGGGTATCAAGGCAAAGAGCGATCGCTGGCAGATTTAAGCGGGCAGGAGATCGCCAATGTAGCCGCCAGCTTTCAGGCCGCGTGTGTGGAAACGCTGATCAAAAAAATCGTTCGCGCGGTGCAGCAGTTTGATGCAGGTTACGTAATCGTCGGCGGCGGGGTTTCGGCCAACAGCGGGCTGCGCGCGGCGCTGAACCAACTAAACGTGCCCGTGTTTGTTCCACCAATGAAATTCTGCACCGACAACGCCGCCATGATCGCCGGCCTCGGCCACGTATTGCTCGTCGCGGGGCAGACGGCGGGGCTGGATTTGGATGCGGTCACCAGCAGTTCGATCCCACGGCGATAATCGCCGATCGCTATTTGCTTTGTGATCGCTGCGTGCGGTCAAATAAGAGTCGGCACCACATGGCAAAAAAAAGTCAACGTTCAACTTCTGACCCTCAACTTTCAACTTTCAAGAGCCGGATGTTGATCGAGCGCGTCTATGTGCCACCGACATTGCCCCGGAGGCCGGACGAAGGGCATAAAGGCCTGTTCGGCCGGGTTCTGGTGGTGGGTGGGAACCAAGAAATGTTCGGTGCCGCCGTCCTCGCCGCCACGGCCGCGCTGCGCGCCGGCAGTGGCTTAGTGCAGATTGCCGTGCCCGAGCGAGTATTGCCGTTCGCAATTTGCATCACGCCCGAACTGATCGGGTTAGCACTATCGCAAAAATCCGAAAAATCTTTCCACGCAGCGACGGAAGTCGCTGATTGCCTGGTCATTGGGCCCGGAATGGGCCGATCAACTCTGTCGCGCAAACGCCTGTTGCGCGTGATCGAACAAGGTAAACCAACCGTCATCGACGCCGATGGCCTGAATATTCTTTCGCAGCAGGTCAAGCTGCCGAAGAAGCTCGCGCACGCCTTACTCACGCCGCACCCGGGCGAGATGCTGCGGCTGTGCAAACGACTCGGCGTAAAACAAATTCCCACCGACGACCGCGGGCGGCTTGCTCTCGCCACGAACGCCGCCCGCGCTTTCGGCACCACGATTCTTCTCAAAGGGCATCGCAGCATCATCACCGACGGCCGTCGGGCGTACGTCAACCGCACGGGCAATTCCGCGCTCTCCAAAGCCGGCAGCGGCGATGTGCTTTCGGGCGTCATCGGCTCACTCATCGGCCAAGGGATGAATGTCTTCGACGCCGCGTGCGCGGGCGCATGGATCCACGGCAAGGCAGGTGAGCTTGCCGGCGAGCGACGTGGCAGCCGATCGGCGCTGGCGCGCGATGTGATCGATGCAATTGGCGATGCGATTTACACCTATCCGAATCTGTAGGGCGCGTCCGACGAAATGAATCAGCAGCTACGCGGCTGCAGAGCTGCTGATCAATACATTAAGCCCAACGTTTGCCCGCCTACTTCCCCAACTACTTCATCGCCATGTAGGTCACTATGACGAGCGACAGAATCGTCGCGATCGAAAGCACCACGCTGGCGAAAAAGATCAGGTTAAAGCGGTGGTTCTGCTTTTCAAGAATCTGGTTGATCATCTCGTCGCGTTGACTCAACCCGCTTTGAACCTGTTGCAGCACGGTCGCGCTGGTGGCCGAATGCTCGCCGAGCGATTGCATGGCGGTGCCCACGCTGCTGAGGTTGTTGCTGATGCTGGCATCAGTCTGGCGCAGGGAATCGAGTTGGTCGTTGAGCGAATTGATCAGTTGCTTCTGTTCGCCGGACGTATCGCAAATTCGGTTGAGTACATGGCCGAGCGTGCTTTGAGCGTCGTTCTGCTGGGCGAGTTGAGTGTAGATCGTCTTCAGCGCCTCGGCTTGCGTGCGGTTGGATTCGGGGATTGATTCAATGATCTGCGGCAACTGCGAAAGCACGCGCATCAGTTCTTCCTGACGCAGGTTCTGCTTTTCCAGGTTATCGCGGATGCCGCTCATCAATTGCGTCAGCGTGACAAACCCTTCACTGAGGTTTTGCAGTGCGTTGTCGCGTTTGGCCCACGGGCGGAAGCGGCTTTGCTTCGCCTCCACCAGTTGCGTCTGCGATTGCCGCCCACCGAAATCGGCGGTGAGGCCGTTTTCGTCCAGGCGGGTTTTTTTGCCGAAGAGTGATGTCAATCGGCTAATGAACTTGGTCGTCTGTTCGCCCATGTGCGCCTCCGTGCGAGTTGGAAAGCCGTGCTCGTTTACGCCGCGGGCATCAACCCACGACTTTTGACACGCTATGCCGCCAACTCTAGCATCCGCCGCCGATGATTCAACGGCGATGGCTCGCTTGTTCGATGTTGATTTTTAACCTGGCGATCGCCGCAAGCTGCGACCGCACGCCTGCCAATGTGCCTGCACTCTTATCAACCCGCAAGCCGACCGTCGCCTCGCTCTCGCCGGCCGCGACGGATTTGATCGTGGCGATGGGACTGGGCGATCACCTGATCGCCGTAAGCAATTATGAGCCACCCCGGAAAACCACAGATTTGCTCCCGCGCGTGGGTGATTATCGCACTGCCGACTGGGAAAAAATTGCCCAACTCCGGCCCGACGTCATTATCACGCAATACCACCCCGACAAAATGCCCGACGGTTTCGCCGACCGCGCCGCGCGGCTGAACATCCGCGTGTTTAATCGCAAGATCGATTCGCTTGACGATACGTTTAACACGATCACCGAACTCGGAACCGAACTAAACGCCCCCCACGCCGCAGCGGAAGCCGCGGATCGATGGCGCAAAACCATGGACCGCGTGAAGCGCACCTCCGCAGCCAACCCGCGTGTGAAGACGCTGCTCATCGTCGGCGAGAGCGGCCTGAGCGCCGTCGGCCCGAAAACATTCCTCAGCGACCTTCTGGAAATCGCCGGCGGACGCAATGCGCTGGTCGACGGCGGCGATTATCCCAACCTCGACCGCGAAAAGCTTGCCGCCGTGAATCCCGATGTCATCATCCAACTGCTTCCCGGCGCGTCGCCGCAAACCATCGAGCAGGCCGAAGCATTCTGGAGAACAATGCCCGACGTGGCAGCCGTAAAAGGTGGAGCGATTTATCAGATGACCGACCCCGACGTGCTTCTTCCCGGCTTCAATGTCACCCGTACCGCTGAGCGCTTCGCCGAGATTCTTAACGGGTTGCCGAAGCCTGCTACGCAACGCTCGCCGCGGCCACGGAAGCGATTCGTCATGCGGCTGCGCAGTAAACGAGAGGATCGCCGCCGCCGCCATGTTGCGAACGTCCCCAGCCGTGAAGCGGCGAAAGACAGTAGCTTGGGGCGTAAGCCCCAAGACAAGTTGCCCGAGCAACAAGCCCCGAAGCGGCGAAAGAACCGTCGTCATGATCGGTCGCGAATCGTTAACGTTTGGCATTGTGTCTCGTTCGTTCTATCGCCCCTTCGGGGCTTGACGTGGTGTTCGATCCCCCTGGGGCTTGCGCCCCAGGCTATTTTCTGTCGCCGCCTCGTGGCTGCGGATCGCGTTACGTGCATTGCTCGACGCGAACGTTTTCCCGCGTTGCTCATCGATCAACCCATCCTGCGAGGCGTGCATTGAACCGCTACGGCCCGGCACAATTCACCTTGACGCTGGCCGTCTGTGTGCTTCTCTGGGCGATCGTCGCGACGGCGTGCCTGCTGGTCGGGTCAACCGGATCGGTCGGTTGGCCCGATCGCGCTACGCTTCCGTTTCGACTCGAACCCGTGCTCTTAGCGTCGCTCGTCGGCGCGGCGCTGGCGGTGGCGGGGGTCACGTTTCAGGCACTGCTGGGCAACCCGTTGGCCGACCCGTATCTGCTCGGCACCAGCAGCGGGGCGATGCTCGCGTCTTACATGTGGACACTGCCGGCGTTCAGCACGA
>Ga0163147_10003193_pt1 | contig 22206 bp, 19 predicted proteins | sample OliLakLV19MP6G1_FD_148597 | JGI IMG/M metagenome (GOLD analysis project Ga0163147, IMG submission 148597) | Freshwater microbial mat bacterial communities from Lake Vanda, McMurdo Dry Valleys, Antarctica- Oligotrophic Lake LV.19.MP6.G1 | ecosystem: Environmental > Aquatic > Freshwater > Lake >...
GTGTGGATGAAATCAATTGGTGAGTATCAATATGATGAATTTGGTGAAGCTATAACCCTTACGGGCATTAACCTTGATATTACCCAGCAGAAGGAAGCGGAGGAAAAAATTCGCCAAAGTGAAGAATTGTTTAAATCTATTTTTGAAAATAGCCTTGCGGCAATATTGGTGGCCGATGACCAAGGCTATTATTTGTCTGCTAACAAAGCAGCGGGTGAACTTTTCGGCTACACCATTGACGAATTGTTAAGAATGAATGTGGGCGATTTAAAAACAACCGTAAAAGAAGGAGCAGCTGAGCGTTTCAAACAATACATGAATAAAGGTGAAGAAGCTGGTGAATTTGATTTTATTACAAAAAACGGTACCCATAAATTTGTACAATATCAGGCAATTTGCATAAAAGCTAATTTTCATTTAAGCATCATGATGGATATTACGGAGCAAAAAATGACTGATGAAGTATTGTTAAAAGCAAAAATCAAAGCTGAAAATGCTACAGTAATAGCTGAAAATGCGGTAATAGCAAAACAGCAGTTTTTATCAAACATGAGCCATGAAATTCGCACGCCTATGAATGCGATTATTGGTTTTACAAAAGTGTTGGGTAAAACAGATTTGACCGAAAAACAAACAGAATATTTACAAGCCATAAAATCAAGCGGAAATACTTTAATTGTTCTTATTGATGACATCCTTGATTTAGCAAAAGTAGATGCAGGAAAATTGATATTTGTAAACGAACCTTTTAAAATAGCACACTCGATATCTACCATTCTTCATTTGTTTGAACCAAAAATTCAGGCAGGGAATTTAGAATTAATAAAGGAATATGATTCCAGCATTCCCGAAATGTTATTGGGCGATGCGATTCGTTTGCATCAAATTCTCATTAATCTTTTGAGCAATGCCATAAAATTTACTGCAAAAGGCAAAATCATGGTAAGCGTTCATTTACTAAACGAAGATAAAGATAAAGTTACAATTGAAATTAAAGTTACTGACACGGGAATAGGAATAGCAGAAAATAAATTAAAAAACATTTTTGAAAACTTTGAACAAGCACACATTATCACTTCCAGTTTATATGGTGGCACAGGTTTAGGTCTCGCTATTGTTAAACAATTGGTAGAAAAACAAGGTGGAACTATTTCAGTAGAAAGTAAAGTTGATGTAGGTTCTACTTTTAGTTTTGTATTAAATTTTCAAAAAATACATGAAGGTGAAGGTGAAGGTGAAGGTGAAGGTGAAGGTGAAGGTGAAGGTGAAGGTACGGAAATTATGAATATAAGAGTATTGGTGGTGGAAGATGTTAAGCTCAATCAATTATTGATGAGAACAATATTAGATGATTTCAATTTCGTATGTGATATTGTAGAGAATGGAAAAATAGCTATTGAAAAACTACAAACCAATACCTATGATATTATTCTGATGGATTTGCAGATGCCAGTAATGAATGGATTTGAAGCAACGGAACATATCCGCAATAAAATGAATTTACAAATCCCCATCATTGCATTAACTGCCGATGTAACCACCGTGGATGTAGAAAAATGCAAAGCCGTAGGCATGAATGATTATATTTCTAAACCGCTTGACGAAAGAATATTATATAGCAAAATAGTTGAGTTATTAAAAGGATAGACCTATTGATAAACCTTTGGACAGAAAGCAGGGCAGCACACAACAGCAGCTACCCAAAGGGCGGGGTTTCGTGTTCCAAAGACAGATTTGTAGTTAATGGAAGTTTAGTTTTTCAAATCAAGTTTTGTGGTAAAAGTCTCGCCCTGCTGGTAGCCCCCAAATCGTTATGCGCAATTAAAACAAACCAGTAAAAAGAAAAATAGGTTAGGACTAAGAACAACTATTTATAAAGTTGGGGACATTAAAATAGCAAGCGCGTGGTATTCAAAGGCATTTGAAAGGGAACCCTATTTTGACGAACTCTATTATGTTGGACTCCATATAGGCGGATACGAATGAGGACTTCAACCGTTAAAGACCCATTCGGCAACGTTATTGGTGTAATTTATAACCTTCATTTTTAAACGAAACGAATAAATAAAATGGCTTCTGACCAAAAGTTTGTGGATTTTGTCTTGGAGCAAATTGAAAATGCAGGAGAAATAACTGCCAGAAAGATGTTTGGTGAATATGGAATTTACTCAGATGGAAAAATATTCGGACTAATTTGCGACAATAAACTATTCATAAAACCAACAAAATCAGGACGAGCGTTTATGGGCGAAGTGGTTGAAGCACCTCCATACGAGGGTGCAAAACTAAGTTTCCTAATTGAAGACAAACTTGAGAATAGGGAATGGTTGAGTGAATTGGTTAGAATTTCAGTAAAAGAGTTACCAATGCCAAAACCAAAAAAGAAGAAGAAATAAGGGGCTATAACAGCACCTACCCAAAAGGCAGGGTTTTTCCCGATGAAAAATCAGGACAGGCTGTGTTCCAAAGACAGATTTGTAGTTAATGGAAGTTTAGTTTTTTAAATCATGTTTTGTGGTAAAAGTCTCGCCCTTCGGGTAGCTGCGAAACGTTGTGCGCGACTTTATTTGACACTCTCTAACAATACAATAGAAAAATGTTATTTAAATCAAGTAATTCAATAGGGACAATTCACAAAAACAATTGGGATGTAAAAACCGAATTGCATAATTGGACTATTACAAATGATACAAAGTACAAAGAACTCAAATTAAAATCACCGCATTTTCATGACGACTACCAGATTGGCTTCGTAACAAAAGGAGTAATTGAGAATAAGTACAAAAAGTCAAACGAATTAATTAACACTAAAAGACTTTATGTAATTAAACCAAACGAAATCCATTCAGAAAATTTAGTTTATGAAAGTAATTTGGAGTTTACTTTTATGTTTATTCCTTCATCAACAATAGAGAATATAATCAATGATATAACAGGCTCATCCAACAAGAAGGATTGCTTTAATAATTTACTTTTAGACAATAAAGCTAATTCCCAACAATTAAAAATTGCTTATGATTTGTTTGCTTCATTCAGACAAAATGATACTCTTGCATTTCAAACTAACCTTTTAAACTTTGTTGAAAACGAGTTAATAATATCAAATGAAGGAAATATCAGTGCTATAAAATTTGGGAAAGAAGAAAGGGTTGTAGAATTTGTAAAAATGTACTTGCAAGAACATTATTGTAACGAGGTTTCTTTAGATGAATTGGCTACAGGAGCGTGTATGAGTAAGTTTCATTTGGCACGCACTTTTTTAAAAAAAACGGGAATGACAATACATCGTTTTCAGACAAATCTCAGAGTTTGTAAAGCCAAAGAATTATTAGTAAAAGGTTTAAACCCTGTAAATGTTGCAATGGAGCTTGGTTTTTCAGACCAAGCCCATTTTAGCAACACTTTTAAACGGTTTACATCCCAAACCCCTTCTCAGTTTTATCTGAGAAAATAATTTAAGACCAAAATTCATCAAAGGCATATTGGTCATCTTCAAAAGATTGACCCATTGTAATCTTTCCATTAAGAACCTCAAAAACCAAAGCTCTGTTATAAGTAAATGCTTTACCATTGCGTACAGCGGTTTCTGCTACAACAGTATGAATATGATTTTCATGAACCATCCAAGCCAATGTGCCTACAATTTTGTGTGTGCCATTGCTTAAATCGGACATTTTTTTTAATAAAGCAATTACCCCGTTTGGCGTTTTATGTTCCCCCGAAATGAGGCTTTTGCCTCTTAATGTCATCACAATATCATCAAACAATAATCCCTTCGCTTCATCAATATTTCCTTCCTGCAACAAAGAAATAAAATTATTCATTGTTTGTACAGCGGGTAAGGATTTGAAATCAGGTGCATCTGAAGTAGCAACCATATATTGAGTTTCCATTTGAATAAGTTTAAAAATTGAAAAAATTAATTCCCTAAGAAAGCATCAACACCCGCTTGGTTGGCTTGAAAATGTTCAATTCGGTATTTCTTTCCATTTCTAAATTCAAACAAAATGGTTTCTTCCCATTCATAATGTTCTCCACGCAAATCGGCATAGTTCTTAATAAATAGTACAACTTGGTCATTTTCATTAACCAACCAGTGCATTTCACTAATGCCATAAGAGCCTTGAGTAAGTTCCATTAATTTTCCTAAATAACCCATTACTTCCTGTGGACCTTTATAAGTGCCTGAAAGTATATTATTGCCCGGAACAGTATAAGTAACTTCCGGGTCAAATACTTTACTTCCGTTTGCGTAATCGCCTTTTGCCATTGCAGTCTGGTAATTGTGAACTGCTACTACATTTGGGTGCTCTAAAGCACCCGTTTCAATTGTTGACATTTTTTTAATTTTTAATGTTTGAGATTCGTTTTTGCTCAATGAAATATCCAATAGTTAAGATTGGTAATACAAAAAATAAGCACATGATTAATTGATTGGTTTGAAAACCAAAAACAGTAGGCATTTGGATTCCTCCCTCATCCGCAAATGCAGTTCCGGGAAATAAAATAGCAGGCATTTGTGCTAACCAATACAAAGAGGCAAATAAAGTAGCTTGATTAAGTTTTTCTTTTGCAGAAATATCCCTCCTTATCCATAAAGTATATAAAGAAATTAAACCTAATAAAATACCAAAAATCATAGTTTGAGCATTATGAAATTTTGCGTGTGCGGTCCATTTTGGATTATAAATATGTGTCTCATTCCAATCTGCTAAATATGGAGACACTATCGTGAATATGGCTATAAAGGAGATTAGAAATTTTCCGATTCGCATCTTTTATTTTTATTTAAGATGCAAATTTGGATACCAGTAAATTAAGAACCTTGTAAAAAATTGCTCTTTTTACTATTTGCAAAAAAAATAATTTAAAGAGCGCGAAGAAGGGCTGCCACCAACATTGGGTTTTGTGCAAGTGGAGCTTGACAAGCATCGCTGAACTTTTGCAACTTAACTTGTACATTTGTAGTTAATCAGATACTGGTCCTCCACATCAACACCTGCCTGCCGGCAGGCAGGTTTGTGCAAGGTTCAGTCCCGATAAATATCGGGATGCTTCGTATGAATTTTAGTGGTAAAATTCCCGCCCTTCGCAAAGCGGCAAACCGTTAGCGGTCATTCTAAAAATACCCTGCATCCCAGCTTAAAGGTTTTCCTTTGCCAGCGCAAAGCCTTCGTTGTTGGTATAAACACATACCAAGGGGGGGTTGATGTTAACTTCTACAATAGAAAAGAATACCAGCAGGAGCAAAAGAATTCTGTTCCAGACATCCTGATTCAGTTTTTTAACATGAATAAAAAGTCAACTTTAAATCCCGTTTAAAGTTTTAGTCAGACTCATTGCTTAACCAATAAATTAATATCTATGGCTACCTCATCTCAAACCAATCCCGAAGAAAAGCCCAAAGAGGCCTATGAAATCATGCGTGAACAAATCCAAGCTGGTTTGAAAGAACACAAACGGTCGGATTTGGGGCTGTTTTTGTCTTCTTTGTCGGCAGGTTTGGAAGTAGGATTCAGCATTTTAATAATCGGAATCATCTACACGCTTTTCAAAAATGAATCCTCCGGAGGTCAACTCGCCGTGATGATGGCTTTGGTATATCCGATTGGGTATATTTTTGTCATTATCGGCAGGTCCGAGTTGTTTACCGAGCATACCACGCTGGCTACCATCCCCGTCATGAATGGCGAAGCCACCCTGGGCAGTTTAGCCAAACTCTGGCTTCTTGTTTATGTGGGCAACCTGGCAGGGGGTTATATTTTCGGAAGTATTTCGCTGGTCTTTAACGCGGAAATGCACCTGATTGGAAAAGATTTTTTTTATTTTGTATCGGAAAAGATGCTCAAATACAGCGTAGGTGCCACGCTAATCAGCAGCATTATGGCAGGCTGGCTGATGGGAATGCTTTCGTGGCTACTGAGTTCGGCACAAGATACTTTTAGTCGGGTGGTGATGATATTTTTGGTAACCTTTTTAATAAGCATTGCCGGATTGCACCATTGTATAGTGGGTTCCATAGAGGTGTTTATGGCTTTTTTTGCAGAAGCCAATCAAATAAGCGGGGTTCAGTTTCTCAAGTTTCAGGCACTGGCTACGCTAGGTAATATTATCGGGGGTGTGTTTTTGGTGGCTATTGTTAAGTATGCCCACAGCAGGAGGCATTAGTTTCTTGCTCGCTACCCTTGACCACTTTTTTTCGTGCGAGGGTGATTAGTGAAAGTTATTTCCCGACCATCATTTGATTTTCATACTAAATCATTGAATAGTAGAGTGTGCGATGGTCAAATTATCGCGAAATAAATTGTTAGGTGAACAGCCACTTCAACTCACCGCCGAAGAATTACAGAAATACGTGGGCGAATTTGAAATTGCAGGGGTTGGTGTAAATGTAAAAACTTTTGTCAAAAATAACGTGCTGATGGTGTCCGCTACCGGTCAACCCGAATCCGAACTTTACACGACTAAATTACCTGAATTCAAAGTCAAAAATGTAAAAGGTTATTTACTTGTTTTTGAAATGAAAGATGATAAACCAAATTTAATTAATGTGACTGCACCGGAGGGGTCGTTCGTGGCGACGCGGAAGAAGTAATTACATTTGTATTAACGAAGAGAATTTGCTCATTCGACAAAAACCGTATAAAATTTTGCACAAAAGATTTTATCCGACTAAAAAGTATGACTTTCTTAAAATAATCACATAAATATTTATATTCGTGGATGTTTAAGTTGTTTTTAAATGTCAAACATCCATGAAGATGAAAATTCAGCGCAGCTTTGTTTGTTATTTTTATACGCTTGCAATATTTTTCCCAAGTCTACTTTTGGCACAATCTCCCGTTGGTATTTTTGAAACCAGTGCCGATGTGGGTCCTGTTTTGCAAAAAGGCAGCACTACTTATGATTCCACTGCTCAAACCTATCGGCTCTCAGGTGCTGGCACGAATATTTGGTTTCAAAAAGATGAATTTCATTATGCTTATAAGCCTGTAAAAACAGATTTTATCTTACAAGCAAGAGGCAAATTAATCGGCGCAGGCGTTGATCCGCATCGAAAATTTGGCTGGATGGTACGCAGTAGTCTGGACACCAATGCAGCAATGGTCTGCGCGACCGTTCATGACGATGGATTAACAGCTATTCAATACCGCAAACGGGACGGAATGAATATCGAAGAGGTAAAGTCACCGATTAAAATGCCGGATGTCATTCAGTTGGAGCGGCGTGGCAGCAGTTTTTTCCTGTCGGTGGCGCGATTTGGCGAGCCATTTTGGACGGTAGAAGTGCCGGATTTTGATTTGCCAGCGGAACTTTTGGCTGGACTTTTCGTCTGTTCGCATAATAAAGATGTAATAGAAACGGCGGAGTTTGATAATGTGAAAATTATTCTTCCTTCAAAATCCGATTTTACAGCGTATCGAAATTATATTGGCAGCTACATTGAAGTAATGGATGTAAATAGTGGCAATCGTAAAATAGTTTACACCGCACCCAATTCTTTACAAGCACCCAACTGGACAACAGACGATAAAGCACTGATTTACAATAGTGAAGGATTGATTTATCGGCTTAATCTCGCCTCTGGAAAACCCGGAGTAATTAATACTGATTTTGTAAAACAGAATAATAACGACCATGTTATTTCTTTTGATGGTAAAATGCTCGGTTTGAGTAGTTCCAGCAGCGACTCGAATTATGTGAAATATGGCTCGTTGATTTATACCGTGCCAATGGGTGGCGGAAAACCAAAATTGATTACCCCAACCGGACCTTCTTACCTGCACGGCTGGTCGCCCGATGGTAAATGGCTTACTTACACCGCGCAACGTAACAAGGATTATGATATTTATAAAATTCCAGCCAATGGAGGAAAAGAGATTCGCCTCACGACTACGCCCGGACTCGACGATGGCTCCGAATATAGTCCCGATGGAAAGTATATCTATTTTAATTCTGTGCGCACCGGCAAAATGCAACTCTGGCGCATGAAACCCGATGGCAAGAATCAAGAACAGCTCACGGATGATGATTTAAACAATTGGTTTCCACACGTTTCCCCCGATGGTAAATGGATTGTATTTCTCTCTTATATGTCGGATGTAAAAGCGGATGACCATCCATTTTATAAACAAGTTTACCTGCGCATGATGCCTGCAAATGGCGGAAAAGCAAAAGTCATCGCCTATCTCTACGGCGGTCAAGGTACGATCAACACGCCCTCGTGGTCACCGGACGGAAAACGGATCGCGTTTGTAAGCAATTCTATTATAGAATAAAATTATCATTTTCAAATGAATAATATGCGCAAGTTATTTTTGCTTTTTATTATAATTATAGAATCATTTGGCGCGGTGTCGCTGTTTTCGCAAATCCCGATCACCGGCTACAACCACGTCGCTTTAGCCGTAAAAGACATCGAAGCCAGCGCAAAGTTTTATCGGGAAGTGGTTGGTTTAGAACCAGTTGCTGTGCCGGAAAATATGAAAGCCGTTCGCTCTTGGTTTAAAATTGCGCCCGGTCAGGAACTGCATTTGCTCGCAGGACGAGTTGATCCCGTCACCAATAACGATCGTAACGGAGCACATTATGCTTGGACGATTTTGGATGCCGATCCGATAGAGACTTATTTAAAAACAAAAGGGTTGCCTTATATTCGGCAGCAGCGTTTTGATGGTGCTTGGCAAATTTATATCACCGACCCAGATGGTTATGTAATAGAGTTGAACGAGCCAAAAATTCTCTGGCGTGACTTGATGAATGGCAAAGACCTGAGCGGCTGGGACACCTATATTGAAGCACCTTTTCCCGCAGTAGGTGAAGACCGAACGGGCGTTCCAGTCATCGGTTTGAATAAAGATCCCAAACAAGTTTTTAAAACTGTAACGGAAGATAACACAAAAGCAATTCGCATCTCTGGGGAACATTTTGGTGGGATTTCGACTACCGAGGAATTTGAAAATTATCATCTCCAAATGCAATTTAAATGGGGCAAGTTGAAATGGCATCCCAAAGAAAATGCGAAAATGGACAGCGGCGTCCTTTATCATGCGAATGGCAAACACGGCGCAGACGGCGGCTTCTGGATGCAATCCCAAGAATTTCAAGTCCAACAGGGCGATTGTGGCGATTATTGGGGCGTAGCAGGAGCAATATTTGACGTTCCAGCGAAAAAGCAAGGCGAAAAAGATTGGACGTACGACCCGAAAGGTAAAATGCTGACTTTTGCAGAAAAAGAACTGACAGGTCGCCATTGTATCAAATCTCCCGATGCAGAAAAGCCTAACGGAGAATGGAATACACTTGATTTATATTGTTATGGTGATACGGCGGTTCACATGGTAAATGGCAAAGTAGTAATGGTGCTTTATAAATCAAGACATATGGAAGGAAGTAAAATGATGCCGCTGAAAAAAGGTAAAATCCAAATTCAGTCAGAAGGTGCAGAAGTATTTTATCGCACGATTCGCATTCGACCGATTACGGAAATTCCAGCGAAATTATTAACCGCATCAAATAACTAAATTTTATAAAAAAATAATGATAATGTAATGGAAAGACGTAAAGTACTTCAAAGTATAGGAATAACATCTGCTGGATTAATGGCCCTTCCAGCTTGGGCAAAAGGTTGGAACTTGCAAACCTTGCCTCCAACTCCACCTGTTTTCCATTCATTAGAACAGACCACGCTAACTGCTATCATCGAAGCCATTATTCCTGAATCTGATACGCTTGGCGCAAAATCCGTAGGTGTTCCCGCTTTTATAGAGAAAATGTTAGCGGATTGCTATGAAAAAGAAGTAGTTGAAAACGTCGAAAAAGGCTTGCTTTTTGTGGAAAACACTGCCGCTTCTACGCAGAATACGGCTTTTTCGGCGCTTCCCATTACAGACAGACAAACCATTTTATTATTAATTGAAAAAGGGGAGAATGAATCTTTAAAAGAATTTTATAAGCTGATTAAAAATCTTACCATTCAAGGCTACACCAGTTCTGAATATGTGCAAACGACTTTTTTAGAATATAAAATGATACCGGGTTATTATGATGGCTGTGTACCGGTTTAAAAGTGGGCAGTTGGCAGTTGGCAGTTCTCAAATAGCGCTTAATTAGTTTTTAAAAATACTACTTGGTTACGAATCGAAACATAAAGCCGCGCGGCACTTTTACATTTTGCGGTTTTAGATTTTAAATTTTAGATTATGGCTTACCTCTCAATAAACGCCCGCAAGAAAAACAAATATGATGCAATCGTCATCGGTTCCGGTATCAGCGGCGGCTGGGCAGCAAAAGAATTATGTGAAAAAGGCTTGAAAACCCTCGTCCTCGAGCGCGGACGCGATGTCAAGCACGTCGCGGATTATCCAACTGCCAATAAAAACCCTTGGGATTTCGAACATCGCGGACAAGTGCCACTCGAAATACGCAAAAAATATCCCCTCGCTAGTCGTCGCTCCATGTTCAATGAATCAACGCTACATTGGGTGGTGTTGGATGGTGTGCAACCTTTCGTAGAAGAAAAACCATTTACTTGGACGCGTGGGTATCACGTGGGCGGCAAGTCTCTGATGTGGGCACGACAAACCCAGCGCTGGAGCAATTATGATTTTGAAGGACCGGTAAGGGACGGATTCGCGGTGGACTGGCCCATTCGCTACGCCGATATTGCGCCTTGGTATAGTCATGTGGAAAAATTTGCCGGTATTTCAGGTAATAAAGATGGTTTGCCACACTTGCCCGATGGCGAGTTTTTACCACCGTTTCCGTTGAGTTGTGTGGAACAACATTTGCAAAGTAGTTTAGCACAGCATTATAAAGACCGACAATTAATACATAGCCGATGCGCGCATATCACGGAACCACAACCGATTCATTATGAGCAGGGTCGCGCCAAATGTATGAACCGAAACTTATGCGTAAGAGGTTGTCCTTTAGGCGGCTATTTCAGTAGCAATGCTTCAACTTTGCCTTGGGCGGCTAATACTGGCAAGATGACCTTGCGCCCTTTTTCTACAGTATATTCCATTATATATGATGAAAAAAAAGAAAAGGCAACCGGCGTGCGGGTGGTGGATACCAACACAAAAGAAGTGATTGAATATTATGCGAAAATTATTTTTGTAAATGGTTCGGCACTAAATACCAATTTGATTCTATTAAATTCTACTTCTAATCGCTTTCCGAATGGGCTGGGTAATGACAATGGTTTGCTGGGCAAATACATTTCTTGGCACAACTATCGCGGTAAAATCAATGCAGAATGTGACCAATTTTTGGATATGCGCACGAAGGGTAAAAATCCGGGAAACGGCTACATTCCGCGCTTTAGGAATGTATTGAAACAGGAAACTGATTTTTTGCGGGGGTACGCTGCGGGTGTTGGCGCGGGTAGAGGTTTTAATACAGATAGAAGCGGTATTGGCGAGGAACTGAAAAATAATTTGATTCATCCGCCGCTCGGCAATTGGGGCGTGAGTTCCTGGATGATGGGCGAATGTGTGCCGCTGGAATCCAATCACGTTCGCTTGCATGAAACCGAAATAGACCCTTACGGCGTCCCGCAATTGGTCATCTCTGCGGAGTGGGCGGAAAACGATGATAAAATGGTGAAAGATTACATCGAACAATTTACCGAGATGTTTACCTACGCGGGTTTCAAAAATATCCGCGCGACCGACACGCATTCCAATCCGGGTTCCGATATTCACGAAATGGGCGGTGTACGGATGGGCAAAGACCCGAAAACTTCTTTGCTGAATGAATGGAATCAATTACACGCCTGCAAAAATGTGTTTGTCACCGACGGTGCGTGTATGACTTCCACCGGCACGCAAAATCCGTCTTTGACCTACATGGCACTGACCGCTCGCGCTGCAAACTATGCGGTCAAAGCATTGAAAAAACGAAATTTGTAAAATTAGGACACTGATTTTTATGATGATTAAGAATAGTTATGATTTAGCGTAGTAGAACAAAATATTGTTTTACATCTGCCCTTTCTTTACCCCGTCCCTATCGCCTGCGCCATAGCTTGCGCCACCAGTTAGGCACGAGCAAATTGTTATTCCAGCATCCCTGTGAACCCTGTAATCGGATAACCAATTGTACACCGCAGATGCGACCATGCAAAATGCGCCTCATACGCCTTGTTTCGTCTCTCTATTTTACGGTTGGCTCTATTCTTGTTTCAAGTTGCTGTGTAAAAATTTGGCTAAAGCCGAGTAAGGCTTTTAACCCCGCCATAAATGGCAGGGCAACTGGTAAAACGTTGACAATTAGTTGCCCCGCGCTTTAGCGCGGGGATAAAATAGTAGACCACTTCTGGGCTTTAGCCCAATCCTAAAAAGCAACTTGAAATCATAATTGAGCCTTACAGTTGTTAAAGTAGCATAAGTAGTTCGACCTAAATAATCGGCACATCCGAATAGTTAATTTACTTGATTCTCCCTTTATTGTATGGTGGTGAATGGTCAATCACTTATCTGCATAATCACCTTATGATATTACTTTCTGACTTCAAAATAAAACCCACTTTAAACACATTTTCAATACTAATGCACGGGTCATCTTTCAAGAGTTTGCGGAGGCGGGAGATGAATACGTCAAAGCTGCGTCCGAGAAAATAGTCGCGTCGCCCGTACACTTTTTCCACAGCTTCTTCGCGGCGAAGGATTTGGTTTTGGTGTAGACAAAGTAGTCGCAGGATTTCGTTTTCTTTTTCGGTGATACGTTGTACTACTTCTTTGTAACGGAGTTCTTGTAGGTTGTAGTCAAACACATATTCGCCGATATAGAAGAGATTGGAAGTAGAAAGCGGCGGTTCCACTTGTTGTTTGCGGCGTAAAATAACCTCAATTTTACAAAGCAATTCTGCTTCATTAAAGGGTTTAGTGACGTAGTCTTCGGCACCATGCGCATACCCTTTGAGCTTGTCTTCTTGGCGGGATTTGGCGGTGAGAAAAAGGAAAGGCAGGTCGGTGGTGTGCGTTTTGATTTGCTCAGCGAGTGTAAAGCCGTCCATGTGGGGCATCATTACATCTAAAATGCAGAGGTCATACTTGGTGCGCTCAATAGCAGATAGCCCAGTTTGTCCATCTTTGCAAAGTTTCACCGAAAACCCTTCGCTTTCGAGCAATTCGACCAGCAAAAAACCGAGATTCAAATCATCTTCTACTACCAGAATATTTTTTCTTTCCCGCATTATAAAAATTTTAACTGCATTACTTTGTGGCTGATTAATTTTCACTTTGCGTTTAAAGGCAACGATAATTGAAAACAGCTTCCTACGCCTCCTAAATCCCCCCGAAGGGGACTCTCTACACTGACCGTGCCGCCGTGCCGTTCTACCACTCGTTTTACATAAGCTAATCCTAACCCAAATCCTTTTTGATTGTGAATATTTCCATTCGTGCCGCGCCGGAAGGATTCAAATACCAGCCGCTTTTGGCGGTCGCTGATGCCAATGCCATTATCGTGAAAAGACAAGCAAGCGTATTTCTCGTGTTGTGCCAGCCGGATGAGGATATTTGGTGCTTGTTCGCAATACTTCAAAGCATTATCAATCAGGTTGCGAATAGAATTGCTCAAGTGCAGTCGGTCGCCCTGAATGTAAATAGTTGATTGATTTGAATTTTCTACTTGAATCTCGCCATTGCGGTCAGCGACTTGCATTTTCATTTCCTCTACTACCTCCTGTACAAGTACCTGTAAATCAATATTTTCCACCTCTAATTGGTATTCGCCTTTTTCTAACTTTGCCACATGAAGCATTCGTTCCACCTGTTCCAGCAGTCGTTTATTTTCACTTTGAATAATTTCCAAAAACTTGCTATCTGCCACATTGGGCTGCCGTTTTTTGTAGAGCCTAAGCGCGAGTTGCATATTGGTCAAAGGCGTACGAAATTCGTGTGCCATATTATTAAAAAAATCAATACTGACAGTATTCAATTGCTTTTGACGGAGAAATTTTAGCAGCGTAAACAGTAGCATGGTGCTGATAAACAGGAGAATAAATATAGAGGTTCCCGTCATCATCCCCATTTGCTGGAAAAGATAGCGTGCTTTACCGGAGAAATTGACTTGAACGGATTGATTATTCAAAGCCAAAGGAGTGCTCGCACAAGAAAAATTGGGCAACAACGGTAGCTGCGTGTTGTCAACTAAGGCAAAGGTAAAATCTAAGTTAATATCGTACCGTTGGAGCGATGTAGCAAGCGCATCGTGCAATTCCGCTTCGCTTTTGTCGGTTTCAAAATAACCAGCGTAGCAATTATCCGGCATTTTTTGACAGGATACTTTTGATTGCATCGCACTGGATTCCGAGTCCTGACTCAAATCTTCCACTGCGCTGCATAACGCCATGGTCACTTTCTGGTCAAATTGTTCTTCCAGCAATCGGCGCGAATGCCGTAGCCAGTTGACCTGAAATAAAATCAGTAAAATCAATGCCAAGCAGAAAGCACCAATCAGCCAAGCAGTTTTGTTGGAAATCATTCGTATTTAAATTTTGGCTCTATTATGATTGCAACTTGCTAATTCAAAATCATAAACCATTGATAGTCAATTGCCTCGGGGTTGAAATGATGATTATTTTCGGGCTTTAGCCCAACAGCAACTTGCAATTATATCTGATTCTCCCTTTATTATGCGGTGGTCAATGGTTAATTATAAATGGTCAATCACTTATTTCCACAAAAGACGTAAAAAATTAGCTTTTATGCCAATGCTTTAACAAGTAGCTAACAAGTGAATAACAGGCGTTTCACAGCTTTAACAAATGATTAGCCCCATCTTTGCAGCGATATAATTCGGTAGCTCGGCGATTCCGAGTGGATTTTTAAACAATTAACAAGTTATGAAATCAGGAATGTTATTTTTTGGAATGCTGCTGGCGTTTATGTTGACGGCAAATTTGGCTACTGCCCAATCTTGCCAGCCTTCGGCTTGCGCTAAAGTTGCTGACAAGAGTGCCTGTGCCAAGGCAACGACGACCAACACTGCCGAGGTAAGCACCAATTTTGTAGCTACGATTGTTGCGGACATCACTGCTACAAAGCCAGCTTGTACCCCTTCTTGCCCACCGGAAAAATGCACGGAAGAGGAGAAAAAAGCTTGCGCTAGCGTACGCCCGCTGGGTTGCTGTGCCAGTGCAAAAGCAGCTACAAAATCCGTAAAAACGGCGGATGTAAAACTTGCGCAAACAGCCACGAAGAGCGGTAAGCTTTAATTGTAAGAATTTAGGACTTCGTGTAAAGCGAAGTCCTATTCTTTTGTAAACCAATTAGTTAATGCGATGAAAAACTTTATGTGGCAAGACAACTTTATGGCGCAACTAATCTGGATACGATTGCCGACAAAAAGCCTGTTAAAAGCACAGAATACGCAATCAGATGGTAGGAACTATGTTATTAGAATCCTATTAATAAACCAAATCGGCTGGTTTGAGCGTATATTGGGGAGAATCGCACACAGTCCATGTGAAAAAAATTGCCACCTTTACCCTACTCCTTTTTTACCTGAATGCCTCTGCGCAGACGCTGCTGCCATTCCTTGTTGACTGCATCGCACATATTTTATTTTGGCAAGAACACATGGAACACGTTCACCACGGACACGAAAACCACGACCACGTTGGCGAAGAAATTGCCCATTTACTCTCAGACGATACGCAAAATGACCAAGTACCTGCGCATCCAGCAGTAATTCCCAAGCCCGCCATCTCTGAACATTTCCATTTACTTCCTGATTTTTCCATACTTAAAAAGAATGGCTTGGGGACCGCTATTTTTTCTCTTTTCATCTCGCAACTGCTGACCGGCTATCGCTGCGACCTAAAACAACCACCAGAACAAACCTCATTCCTTCCTTTTCATGGCAACGCTTCTCACCAGAAGCACATTTTTAAGGGCATACGCCTTACACCTCCACAGGTGCTTAGGATGATTATGCTATTTCAATCTATATAAAAATGAAAAATATTTATATTTTTAAAACACTATTAACCAGTGTTTTAATCTTGCAAACTATTGTGCTGACTGCGCAAAATAGCATCTCTGGACGAATTACAGACGCGACTACAGGCGAAGTGGTGACGGGTGCAACCGTATTCGTTCCTATGCTCAACTTAGGCACGTCTTCCGATGAACTTGGAGCGTTTAAGTTGAATAATCTCCCTGACGAGTCGTATGATTTGACCATTTCCTTCGTCGGTTATTCTACCCAAAATGCGACTGGACAAACTGGTACGCCATTGAATGTGCGGCTCGAACCGACTGCACTCAAGCTCTCGGAGATTGTCGTAAATTCTCAACGAGACATTAGCAAAACTATTAATGTCATCAACAAAATTGACTTTGAATTGCGACCCATTCGTTCTTCCCAAGATATTTTAAGAATAATTCCGGGGCTTTTTACGGCACAACACGCCGGAGGTGGCAAAGCCGAACAAATTTATCTGCGCGGTTTTGATATTGACCACGGCACGGATATTAAAGTTTCGGTGGATGGAATGCCCGTCAATATGGTGAGCCACGCGCACGGTCAAGGTTACGCCGATTTGCATTTCCTGATTCCAGAAACGATTGATAATGTGGATTTTAACAAAGGTCCGTATTACACTCAACAAGGCGATTTTACCACGGCTGGCTACGCGGATTTCAATACAAAAAATGCACTGGACCGAAGTTTAATCAAATTAGAAGCGGGTCGCTATGATACGTATCGTGCTTTGGGCATGATTGATTTATTGAATAACAAAGCCGCCAATGGGTCGAATGCTTACTTTGCTTCTGAATTGCTTTTTACAAATGGACCTTTTGAATCGCCACAAAATTTTAATCGTATCAATCTTTTCGGCAAATATAATGGTTTGATTGGCGATGACAAAATGTTGACCATTTCACTTTCTACGTTTACCAGCCGCTGGGAAGCCTCCGGGCAGATACCAGAACGTGCCGTGCGAAGTGGCATTATAAACCGATTTGGTGCGATTGACCCCAATGAAGGCGGCAACACTAGCCGTAGCAACGCCAACATTAAACTTGTCCAATCCTTTGATAATGGCGGTATTTTAAAGAATCAATTCTATTATGTAAAAAATCAATTTCGACTCTATTCCAATTTTACTTTCTTTCTGAATGACCCGGTTAATGGTGATGAAATCCGCCAATCGGAAAACCGCGATATTTATGGTTACAATCTTTCTTACACGAAAGCAAGCAATTTGGGCAGTCTGCCGTTGCGGAGCGAAGTAGGTTTGAATGTGCGCTATGACAAAACCAAAGGTACGGAACTCGCTCGTACCCGCCGTCGCAATACACTGATAAGTTACGCCGCACTGGGGGACATCAATCAAGCGAACGCCGCACTTTATGTGGACGAAGTACTCCGCGTATCCGATAAATTTACGGTGAATGCTGGTTTGCGTTTCGACCAATTTAGTTTCGGTTACGTCAATCAATTGGACAGCAACTACACCAACCAAGTAGAATATGCCGGTATCGTCAGTCCAAAGTTGAATTTTTATTACAATGCCAGTCAGTCAGTACAAATTTATTTGAAAACTGGCACCGGTTTTCATTCCAACGACACCCGCGTTGTCGTGCCTGCCAAAGGCGAAGGCGCATTGCCGCGCGCGTATGGTGCGGACTTGGGCGCATTTATCAAACCCATTCCAAGTTTGTTTTTGAATATAGCCGCGTGGTTTTTGGATTTAGACCAAGAATTTGTTTATGTAGGAGACGAAGCCGTCGTAGAGCCATCGGGCAAAACCCGTCGCTACGGATTGGACTTTTCGGCGCGTTATCAATTAGCAAATTGGCTTTTCTTGGACACGGATTTAAACTTCACCGTTCCGCGTAGTAAAGACAATCCCGAAGGGGAAGATTATATTCCGTTAGCACCGACCTTCACTAGCATTGGCGGCTTGACGACCAAGTTTGGCAAAGGCTTCAACGCCAGCCTCCGTTATCGCTACGTGGGCGACCGCCCAGCGAACGAAGATGATTCCGTAACGGCGCAGGGATATTTTGTGTTGGATGGCGGGGCAACTTATACTGGAAACCGATTTGAGTTGGGCTTATCGTTGGAGAATATCGGCAATGTAGAATGGAATGAAGCACAATTTGATACGGAAAGCCGTTTATTCAATGAAAAGGAATCCGTTTCAGAATTGCATTACACGCCGGGCATTCCTTTCTTTTTTAGAGGAACGGTGTCTTTCTTTTTCTAAATTTAGATGATCTTTAAGGCTCAATTATGATTTCAAGTTGCTATGGTAAATTTTGACTAAAGTCTACTCATACCTTACTTTGATCCCCGTCCCGTCATACCGAGGGACGGGGCAACTATTAAAGTGTTGATTATCAATTGCTTCGCGCTTATCGGGATAAACCAAAAAAAGCGTGGGATTAAATTATATAATATTTTCGGCTTTAGCCCAATATTAAAGCAGCAACTTGGAATCGTAATGGAGCCATCTTTAAAATACATTTGGAAAATAATACATAGGCGCGGTGAACAACCCTTTCAATTGTTATTTAACTTGATTCCATTTTTGGCTATCCATGTAGTAATTAATTACATTAGGTATTTGTACCGGACTTTGAAATTCATTATTCAATTGATTATTAATAATATACACTTATAATGTCTTTCCGGGTATTTCTTGATTCGCATCCACCCCTTCATTTTTTCGATATTGTGCGGGAGAAACGCCCATTTGTTGTTTGAATAACCTTGAAAAATAAAACGAGTCGTCAATACCGATTTGACAAGCGACTTCGTTGATACGCAATGTACTGAAATGCAGTAACTGACACGCTTTTTGAATGCGGAGGTAATTGAAATAGGCAATGGGTGCATAACCAGTGTCTTGTTTAAATTTTCTTGAAAAGAAAGAAACGGAAAGATGTGCGGATTGAGCAATATTGTCCAGTGTGACCGCACGAGAGAGATTTTGCTGCATGAATTGGATGGCGCGGTCTGTGGCACTCACTTGAAGAGGAAAGGTGCTATTTTTTTGAAAATGTTCGGGCGTACTAAACGTGGATAAGTAATAAGGCAAGGTAAGGTTTGCAAATAAAAGATTGGAAGCACTGTATCCTTTTAAAAAAGTAGTAGCCATTTGTTTAAATAATGTATTTCGCTCCTCCGAAAATCCTACTGGTATGACTTTATTACTGTTCATAATAGCTTGGGCAGCCTCATTACATTGATTTCCAAGGAGATGGAACCAATAAATCGTCCACGGATTTTCCATATCTGCCCCATAGGAATGCGGAGTTCCCGTAGGAATGACAAAAATTTCTCCTGCCTGAACGCTTATCCTTTCTTTTTGTAATTGCACCCAGCCTTTTCCATCGGCGCAATAAATCAAAATCACCTGCGAAATACCCGTTGGGCGTTGGTAATAATGGTGCAATGCCTTCGGATAAAAACCCATCCGACCGATAAAAAGGCTGTGAATCAAAGGTAATTCTTCACATTTGGCGATGGCTACTTGCGGAATTTCAATAATCAATTCGCCCTCAAATCCTCTACTTTTTTGCATGATAATAGATTTTAAAACCTATAAAGTTTGCGAAACTTTATAGGTTTTATCAATACAGCAAAGGTAAAATAATCCATGTTTAAAATAAAATTGTTCATTTGTATTTTCTTAAAATAGCCGAATTTTGTACTGTTGACGAACAGATTCAAATCACAAGATTTTGAAAATATGATTATAAAAAAGAGCCATATTTGGACAGTAAAAGGATGGAGTTTTTTGTGGCTAAATCTACTTCCGATAAGTTTGATAGTAGCACAAGAACCTTTTGCGAAATGGACAACGACAGAGCTAACGCTTAACAACGGAATCGTCCAGCGAATCCTTCAATTGCCCTCCCCCACCGGCAATTTTAGTACAATTTCTTACAAGCCAGTCAGCGGGGATTTTAAATATTTTGAAAAAAATAATCCTGAATTTCAATTTGATATAAATAATAAAACGTATTCCGGTACAGATAATTGGAGCTTTGTAAATATTCAAAAAATAGTTGATTCAAAAGCAGGACAAGGGGCAGCCGTGACGCTTTTAAGTCAAGACAAACAAGTAGAAATTACGCTCCATTATCTGCTCTATCCCAACTTACCCGTTATTCGTAAAAATCTGATTATCAAAAATTTATCGCCAGATACAGTCTCATTAGAATCAATAGATATCGAAAAATTTAATATTACAGCATATTGGGCGACTACCTTTAGCTGGGTTTGCCATGATTACGGCAGAAGGCGTTCGATTGGACCATACGATGGGAACATACGTACTTGCTTCTGCCTGCGAGCGCACCCTGCTATGGCACTCCATTGAGGCCTTTCGAAGCACTTTTAGTAGCAGTAGCAGCCAAGGCGGCAGAATAAATCTACGTATGGCGGGAGTTCAACTACAACAATTAGCTGATATAGCGAACCTCTTTTGACAAGACAAAGCAGAATGTGCTTTCCAAAGCTATAAGCGCGGATTTCTACCTCCTGTCTCCTCTCAGAAAACAAAATTAACTTACCACCTACCTGAATTAGTTATGCGAATATCGGGTTAAAAATGGTCAAAAACCCCTTCAAATGAATGGAATTAACCCCGACGGGGTGGCATATTTATAAAAAAACCGGCAAAATTTACTTTGAACCCCAGCGGGGTGACACTATTTACGTATAATGTGTCACCCCGTCGGGGTTCAAAACCCGTTGATTGTCAATTGTCTATAAATATATCACCCCTTCGGGGTTAACCCGATATTCGCATTAGTTACAAATTAATACAACATTTACAATTGGTTAATTTGAAAAGCAATACTTGAAAAGCGGTGAAACCGCAAAATGTAAAATGTAAAATGTAAAATGTAAAATGTAAAACACCCCAAACTATCCAAATACTAAATACCAAATACTAAGTACTAAATACCAAATACCAAGTACTAAATACCAAATACCAAAAAACTTAAAAACCATGAAACCATATTTAATCTGTTACGACATCCAAGAAAACTACCTACGCACCAAGATTGGCAATAAAATTATCGAGTATGGCTTGGATCGTATTAATAAATCCGTATATTTAAGCGCGATCAGCGAAAGTTCCTTGACAACGCTGGAAAACTGGCTGCAACAACAAATGCAAGCCAAAGGTATGCCCGACGACAGCTTGATTACACTGCCGCTCGCCGCGCACGAGGTGCAAAGCCTGCGCGTGTACGGGCGCAACGACCTGGACAAAGCCGAACTGACCGGCACCAAGAGTACCCTTATTATCTAACGTACCTACAAATACGTATAACGATTTAGGGCAAAACCAAAATTTTGGATTTTTTGTTATCGTTTCTGTATATCCGTTTTTATAATATCGTCGCAACTTCCTGACCGTCAAGAAAGTCTGGCATCTGGCATCCAAAAATCTGGCATCTTTTTGCCAATTTGCGACAGGGTAAATTGCAAAAAACGCATTACTTTTTCTTATAACATGGCAAAAATGCCCGATTTATATACAGCTAACAATGCTATTCGTACTTCATTTTCAATACTTTAAGTCAAATCAAGGGTCAGAGAAGCATTCCATTAAAGTGAGGACTGCGTTTCCAGAAGCCGGAACAGGGAGCCGAGAAGTGAGACCACACAGCAGCGTTCACATGAGAAGTCTGGCATCTGGCATCTGTTTTCTGGCATCTATTTTAATGAAGAACCCGTAGAACAACTACTCCAAACTGGTTGATTAAGATGAATCATCTGCTGCGCTTATCCATCCATCCAATCGCCTCGCATTCTTAAACACAACCTTAGCTAAGTGCCAACCATCATTCACCCCCTTGCGACCTATAATGGAATTCTATTTCAAATACAATTAGGGGTATCCCAAAGGTCAATTGAACTGAGGTTTGCGCTCCCTCTCTTTCTATTTCAACCATAGTGGAGGGTATCTCGGAGGTAAACTTAATTGAGGTTTGTACCGCTTCCAATTGAGGTGAAACCCTAATGGAATTAGGTCTCCCCCTCCCACCTATTTTATTTCAAACATAGTTGACTCCCACTCCAAGTATAACTTAATTACTGGTCTTTCGCAGGCCAAAAATTTTGAATTTTGAGAAAAAGTAATATAGTCTGAACTTTGGCTGCTAAAAGAGGCAGTTATGAATGATTACGAATTGCTTGATCTGTACACGGATTATCTTGTAT
>Ga0163147_10003202_pt1 | contig 22178 bp, 23 predicted proteins | sample OliLakLV19MP6G1_FD_148597 | JGI IMG/M metagenome (GOLD analysis project Ga0163147, IMG submission 148597) | Freshwater microbial mat bacterial communities from Lake Vanda, McMurdo Dry Valleys, Antarctica- Oligotrophic Lake LV.19.MP6.G1 | ecosystem: Environmental > Aquatic > Freshwater > Lake >...
ATACCATCATGAACACCGCCCTCTTCCTCGGCACCTACCCAGGCCTCACTGATAGCCAACTTGCTTACGAGACCGAGACCATCCACTCGTTCGTTAGGGGATTTTAGACAGGATTTCAGGATTTTCAGGATTAACAGGACTGGCTTACAGAGGGTGCCGTGTTCTAAACTACTCCCCACGCCTCGTCACCAATCCCCTCGGCTAAATTCTGTTAATTCTGTTAATTCTGTCAAAAAAATCTCCTCTTCTCCTTTCCGAAACCTAAAAACCGAAAACGGATCTCACGCAAAGACGCGAAGACGCAAAGGATGGGAAGATGCTGAAAGCGCCTCTTAAGTGTTCCAAGCCCCTCATCCAACTCTCCGCCCCTCTCTCCTGTTAATCCTGTAAATCCTGTAAATCCTGTCAAAAATCTTCTCCTCTTCTCCTTTCCGAAACCTAAAAAAAGAAAACGGATCTCACGCAAAGACGCGAAGACGCGAAGGATGGGAAGATGCATGTGGGCACCTTTTGAGTCTTTCAAGCCCCCATCTAACTCTCCGCGCCTCTGCTCCTCTGCGGGAGTCTCTTCCCCTGCTTAATTCCGTTAATTCTGTTAATTCTGTCAAAAAAATCTCTTCTTCTCCTTTCCAAAACCTAAAAACCGAAAGAGGTTCTCACGCAAAGACGCGAAGACGCAAAGGATGGGAAGATGCTGAAAGCGCCTCTTAAGTGTCCGAAGCCCTCCATCCAACTCTCCGCCTCTCTTTCCTGAAAATCCTGCTGCTCCTGTAAATCCTGTCAAAAATATCCTTTCCCCGCTCAGCAACTCCGCTCTGTTTCCACGCCATCCAAGGATGTTTATTTTAGTCTATGTTTGTTAATTCCAGTCGCCTAGTATCTGCCATTGTGGCGTTAATGGGCTTGTTCTTCGCTGCCTATTTAGGATTTACGGTTGCGACGTCATCGGGTAACGCGCTGGGCGAGGTCATGAAGCTGAGTTGTTTTCTTATTTTCGTGATTGCGTTAGTTGTCCCAAGGGGCGGAATCCTTCTGCTCCTGTTTATGGCGTTCTATTTAGATTCTGTTAAGCGCCTACTTATTTTGTTTGACGGCACGAGCATGATGGATGTGACTTATGTCCTCGCTGCGGCTCCCCTTGCGGTCTTGGGATTGCTGATCGGGTGCTTCATGAGACGTCTTTTTCAGCACCGCTTTCTTGAATTTGGAGAAGTCATGTTGTCGCTAGGTATTGGCTTTTTAGTGATTTTCAATGCGGCTGTGGAATTCCGAGCCTCAGGTTTCGGCCTTGGAGCCGTGGCTGTGATAGCGAACAATGCAGCCTACGCATCTCTTGGGCTTGTTTTCCGGATGATCTACTCAGATACGAAGCCCTTTCATAGGCTCACCGCGCTTATGATTGCTTTAGCGGTCCCGGTCGCGATCTACGGAATTTGGCAATCTGTATTTGGCCTTACGACATTCGAGAAAAACTACCTCACTTCAGGCCTTACAACATTGGTTGGCTTACTAGATGATGCCGTCGTTCGTCCCTTTTCGACGATGAATTCCGGTCACGCTTTTTCTATCACCATGGCTTCTATGTTTGCACTGAGCTACGGCAAACTTGTTTTCGAGGGGTTCAGTCGTTCTGCCCTCACGGCGATTTATCGAAGCTTTGTTCCGATGCTATTTTTTGTAGCTGCGATCATGAGTCTCGGCCGAACATCCTGGTTCATGATGCTATTCTGCGTGGCGGCTATCCATTGCTTTAGTTCAAAATCCCGCACTGTGCTGGTGTATTGCGGTAGCATCGCTGTCGTGGTGGCGATGTTTTTCAGCTCGGATTTCTTGTTGCCCCGTTTAGCAAGTATTGAAGCGGCCTTGCCCTCCGATTCCGGCTTTTCGCAGCGGGCGTTCACAACTGGCACGTTTTCGGATCGGCTCTACAGCTACAGAAACAATTTTGAGAATCCTGACCTACGGACTGCGTTTGGTAATCCAAACCTGACTTCTCGAGCTTCCGATGTCGTCTCAAAGGATGAGACTGTCCACGACGCCTTGGGGCAGGCCTTGGCGCGGTTTGGTATTGTCGGCACGCTGGTATTTTTGCTGCTTGGGGCCTATGGGGCATTTTTCATTCATAAGCATATCTTACGAATTTCCGATGCAAGAGACCGCGGCCTGTGCGTGACGTGCACGAGCGTGATGTTTGGAATTCTTGTGTCGGGTTTGTTTTCGGGAACGAACCTTGCCGTGTTTCCGCTCAATTTCTTTTTCTGGACAATGGGCGCAATTACGCTGACCACAATTCACCTCAACGGTCTCGCGGCGCGGTCTAGGCCCGGAGGAACGCCCCTGCGCATTTCGCCACCTACACCCCTCGCGGCTGGAGGCCTAGCACGCATGAGGCCCCATGCATAGTCGCGCCGGTCTTCTTCGTCTCACCGTGACCGAGACATTTTGCGGTGCACCCCATTTCTTTTGATTGAGCGGCTCAGCGGTCTTTTGTCAAGTAAGACTCCACGTGCCATTCTTCATTATGCAGGAGGTTCGATTGTCTGTCAGTTTTTGCGACTACTGGCCGTCGTCATTAGCACCCGCGCCCTAGCTCCTGCCGAGTTTGGTCTTTTTGCTTTAGCGGTTCTGGCAATGAATGCCTCTGCGCTCTTCCGGGAGTGGGGTCAGTCGGTCGCACTCTACGCATATGCTGGCACGGATCTCCGCTACGCGAGATTCCACTGGTTCGTTTCGATACTGGGCGGTCTAGCCGCTGCATTCTTCTGTTTCGTTGGGATCTCAGTTCTTCATATAGGCCCGAGTCAGCTTACAGATGCGCTTCCTCTTCTATGCCTCATCTTGATTGCGGACGCGGCGTTTGTAACACCTGTGATCATGGCACAGAAGAGCTTCCGATTTCGGTTTTTAGCGGTGACCGACATCATTTCCATTATCGGGGGACTCGCATACCTCTTCTACGCCTTACGTGCTGAGGCTACCTATGTGGCTCTCATCGGGGCCCGACTCGTCGAGGCCGCGATCCGTGGGAGTATTCTGAGTGTAAGTGGGGGATGGAAATGCTATGTGCCAGCTTGGACGAAAGAACTTCGGGACTATTTTTTCATCAAGTTCGGTCGTTACACCCTCCCTCAGTGCCTGTTGGAGTCAGTCTCTGGGAATTTAGACACTCTGTTCCTAGGCACGCTTGGCACCCCCTATCAGCTTGGTCTCTACGAAAGGGCTCAACAGTTTCTACGGATCCCACTTTCGCTCAGCTTGAACCTCGTAGATAAGGTGGCACTCGTTGGATTTAGTGAGGCTCAAAACAATGCACCCTTGCTTAGAAACCTCTTCAAGCGCTATCTCATTGGTGTGGGACTGACATCGCTGCTTTTGATCATCGTTCTGCTTGTATGTTATCCATTTGTATTTCCCATGGTTGTTGGGATCGAGTGGAGCGATGCCATGTTTCCTCTCTTTCTTTTTGCGATTCCTATGCTGGTGATTAAGCCCATCACATGGCTCATGAATATTTTCTTTCAAGGTATAGGTCACGCAAAAGTTCTTCTTCAGAGCCTTGTCGTTTTCTGTATTCTCAATCTCCTTTTTGGCCCGCCACTCGTCGTTTTTTTCAAAGCCGAGGGAATGTTTCTGGCTTTAGGAATTGCCTACGCGGGATTGTTGGTTTGGAATTTGTCTAAACTGAGATTTATGAATAATGGTAAATCAAATTAAAAATAAACTACTGAGAGTAGGTCGTAGCCTTTTTCTTACTAGCAATACGATTCGTTATCGCATCGAGTATCGTAGTATTCTAGTTTGTCTTGAGCACCTGACCAAACCTATCGGGTCACTGCTTGACGCTGGAGCTGGCTCTGGCGAAATGTCCCGCAAATTGCTGGCAGCACGGCATTGCAGCCATCTCACAGCGATCGAGCCGTGCCCAGAAAACTTCGGGAAGCTTCAGGAGAATTTTCGACACGTTAAAAACACAACCGTTGTGCAAGCTGGCCTTGAAAACATCCCGCTTCCAGACGCTAGCATGGACGCCGTGATGTCCACGCAGGTCTTCGAGCACATTCTTGACCATGAGCAAGCTGCTCGCGAGGTCGTGCGTGTTATGAAGCCCGGCGGCTCTCTCATTATTAGCGTTCCCCATCCCCCGGAACTCTACCCGAATCCTGGACACGTGCGACCGGGCTATACCGAGGAGGATTTAAGAATGCTTTTTGAACCACTGGGTATGACTTTTGTGCATGCAGAATATTCCTTCACGCTCCCAACCTTGCGGCGAGTTATGGCAGCACAAACCATGCCGCTCAATGGCCGTTTTCTCCCCGTGACATGGGGTGATTGCGAAGCTCATCTTTCAAACGATGAGAGACGCGCGCAGCAGCCTTTCGTGATCACGTCCCTTTTCACAAAATCCTCTTAGGGTGATAACGTGTTCCTAGGCACGCTTGGCACCCCTTATCAGCTTGGTCTCTACGAAAGGGCTCAACAGTTTCTACAGATCCCACTTTCGCTCAGCTTGAACCTCGTATCAGATGGCGAATATCCAAAAATATTTCTAATTAGTTACCGCCGATATAACTTATGAGAAGACTGCTTATTGTTGACCCGACTTTGGCCGCAAAAAGCCCGACAATGCGGGGTTGGTTGTCCGTAGCGTCCAAAATACTACCGCAGCGATTCGATGAGGTAGAAGTTTGGTGTTTCGACTGTGAGCTAATGGAGCCGTGGTTAAAGTGGACTAAGATCAACCCGGTGAGTACACGAGGGGCGATTCAGTCCATGTTTTACCAAAGGGAGGTCCGGAGGAAGATCTCACAATTGTCACATATTTACTTGGCTGAGACCTTGATTCAATCAACCGGAGCTTACCTTCCGAGAGCTGACATCCGGTTCATACAGTTCTGGAATACTGCTTTCATGGAAGCAGCGGCAAATAGACCGCAATTTCTTAAATTCAGCCTGAGGGAACGCTTGTTCACACCGTCAGTCATAAGAGACGAGGCCGAGGCCCTGAAGGCAGGAAACACCGGTGAGTGGTGGTGTGTCAGCCGAGGGATAGCCGCCCCCATTCTGAGGGACAGCGAACAAGCGCCAGTCATTCGTTATATTCCTAACACCTACGATCCAGCCCGCTTCAATCACAGCGTGAGGCTTCTGTGGTACGAGAAAATGAGGCGGGAGTACGGGTTTGCTCCTGAGGAGGTTGTTCTTGGGTTTAGTGCTATGGGTCATTTCGAGCGCAAGGGATTGAGGCAAGCCGTTCAGGTTGTTGAGGCTTTGCGCAGACTTGGTCATCCTGTCAGCCTGCTTGTATTGGGCGGCGGTGCCGCTACGATCAAAAAATTCCGTCATGAGATGAAGCATTTGAAAGTCGGGTTGGAGGGCGTTCATTTCGCAGGGATGGTGACGGAAATCGAGAAGCACATTTCCGCCGCAGATGCTTTTTTTATGCCTTCCCACTTTGAGGCTTTCTCGCTTGCAGAAATTGAAGCGGCAGCTCTGGGATTGCGGCTCTATCTAACAGCCCATCCCGGACACGAAATGATCCTGAGAGAAGACATCAATGGAAAGTTGCTGCCGTGGGATCCGCAAGGGATGACAGCTATCCTAGACCGAGAGGTTCGCGAAGGAATTATCCGACACAAACACCATGAGATGGGCGAAGCCCTCGTTGAGGAAACTTACGCCACCGCAATGGCTAGCCATTATGATGCCGCGATTGCCAGAAAATGGGCGTAAAACGTTCACAGGACCAGCTCTCTAAGAGCCACTTTGTCTCACAAGCTTCACCGTGGAGAGCCATGAAAATAGGTGGAAAGACAGTTTGGGCAGGTGTAGATTAACGCCTATGGGCTGTGCGGTTCCGCGCGTCCGAAACGATCGTGGATCAGTGATGGAAGCTTCCAGAAGTCATCGCCGATCCTGACTGTCTTTTCCATAATGAGACGCCGTGAAGCTCGCTAAGCTGTTGAGAAGAGCCGACAGCAATCACGAGCAAAAATCAAAGTCCTTATGTTCGAAATAAGTGCAAAAAGCATGGGTTTAACGCAATTGTGTAAAATATAAGCATGCAAAATAAAGCGTAGTATATATAAATTGTATGAAAGATAATTACGATAAGTATTGGGAAACTGCGCCATTGTGGATGTCCCGAAAAGACGCTATAACAAAAGAAGAGCTTTCGATTTTTAGAAAATATCTTAAAGACGGCACAAAATGTTTAGACTACGGGTGCGGTGACGCAGATCGCTATCCCCGCTATTTGGTATCATTAGGTGTGAATTACACAGGCTATGATATTTCTCAAGTGGCTGTTGCTAAAGCACAAGCGAATGGATTTCAGGCCGAGCTTTTCCAGACGGACAACTCCATAGGCTGCGACGCGCAGACTTACGATGCCGCCATATGCTTGGAAGTTTTTGAACATCTGATGGAACCCGACATTGCTTTACGTGATATGCACCTCGCCTTAAAGTTGGGAGGAATCCTGATTACCAGTGTCCCAAATGCCGCATTTTGGACCCACCGGCTAGAGTTTCTTCTCACGGGCTTTTTCAATCCCGGCGGAAGCCTCCTAACCGCTCGAAAAGCTCCTTGGCGAGACCCACACATCCGCTTTTTCAATCCTGGGTCTTTTCGAAGATTTGTCAGATCTTGCGGTTTCCAAGTGGTGGAATTTCGGGCTGAGGGTTTTAACCTTCGCAGCATGCCCTTGGTCCACCGCACCCCCGTTTTAGCTCGCTTCTTCCACGCCATCTCATGGCCAGTCCGATTTCTAGGGTTTATTTGCCCGAGTCTATTTTCACCCCGCATATTTATCGTTGCGCGAAAGCCTGCTTAGGGCTCTGGGGTGTCATGTATTTAGAAATGGCATCCTACCCCCCAAAGGGCAAGCACGCCTTTAGTGTCGTATATTATGCCTTTTGCAGATTCCCCTTTGAATGCGCGTCCTCGTCTTCTTGTAGTTAGCCACACCTATGCCAGCCCGATCAATCGGGGGAAGTTAGTGGCTTTGAGTCAGCATTTTGAAGTAGCATGTGCCACATGCCGCACGTCTTCGGCCTTTGGGTTGGAACACCACAACAGCGGTGAGGCATCCCATTCGGACATCACAATGCATTACTTGGATGTCATCGGAAATCCGAGTTCCACGACCCGGTATTTTTTCAAAGGTCTCTGGCCGATCATAAACGCAAAACACGACTTCATCCTCGTCGAGTCGGAACCTTGGTCACTCATACGGTGGCAAGTTTGGTTAATGAAGACCCTTTCCCGATCGCCCGCTGTTTTCGGTGAGTTCTCGTGGGAAAATGTTGAGCGAACCGGGTTAAAAGGCTTTTTCTCGCGCCTTGCCTATCGCGCAGCCACGGCGACGGCCCAGTTCTTTATTGCCGGAAATCGCGACGCAGCGGAGATTCTCACACGTCGGGGAGCGAAGCGAGTGCTCACCTCACCGCAGTTGGGCGTGGATCCAGACCAGTTCTTTCCGGTGAGTGATGAGGGAAAATCCGAATTGCGTCGAATTGCGGGTATCCCCGCAGGTGTGACTCTTGTGGGGTTCTGTGGGAGGTTCGTAGCCGCAAAAGGCTTGCCCACTCTGCTTAAAGCGGTGGAGATTGCAGGACTGCACCTTGTGCTTCTGGGTTCAGGTAAACTCGAAGACGAGATGCGTAGTCGGAAACTACCATGGCTTACGATACTCCCCCCCACGGATCATGCGGGAGTCGCGCCCTTTATGCAAATGCTGGACCTCTTTGTCTTGCCGAGTATTACAGTGGCGAGCTCAGGCAGAAACTGGAGGGAACAATTCGGTCATGTTCTCATTGAGGCGATGGCCTGTGCGGTTCCCTGTCTTGGCAGCGACAGCGGAGCCATTCCAGAAGTCATAGGCGATCCCGATTGCATTTTTCCGGAAGGCGATTCCACAAAGCTCGCTGAGCTTCTGCGAAGAGCCACAACCGATCGTGCCTGGCTCGCAGCCAAAGGGGCCTCTGCTTTGGAAAGGGCTACGCAATTTTACACGCACGATGCCCTAGCCAAGGAATGGGCTAGTTTTATGCTGAGGCTGCATAAACCTGAACAGAAAAATGAGAATTAGCTGCAAAGAACACAGAAAATAAAAAGAAGGAGACTCACGCAAAGACGCGAAGACGCAAAGGATGGGAGGATGCTGGGGGCGCCTCTTAAGTGTTCGAAGCCTTTCATCCAACTCTCCGCCCCTCTTTCCTGAAAATCCTGCTGCTCCTGGTAATCCTGTCAAAAAAACGATTCCCCCTGCCAACCCGCCTCCAGCGTCTACTCCTATCCAAATGAACCTCGGCAATATACTCGATGTGGGAGTTCCAAAGTTTCTCTTTCGGAACCTGATCTTCAAATTTCATTTTATCGTTCGGAAAGAGCCCATAGATTTTCCACTACAAAGTGGCGTGGTGATGCACCTGCCGCTTTCAAATAGCAACTATTCCTCTGAGATCTTTACGACAAATGGCAACGTGGACTGGGAGAGCGAGAGATTACTCATTGCCTATCTGAAGGCGAGAAAGGATGCCACGGCGGGCGCGTTTTACGATGTTGGCGCGCACATTGGTTACTACTCCCTGCTGGCAAGTCCCTTTGTGTCCTCAGTCCACGCTTTTGAGCCCGATCCCCGAAACCAGGCGGGCCTGGCGGTGAACGTCAAGCGCGTTCGGAACATGCAGGTCGTTGAGAAAGCTGTCGGTAATCGAGTCGGAACTGCTTCTTTATGCGTAGGCGATGAAAGCAGCGTGAGTCACCTCGCTTCGAATAGTGATAGCCCGAAGTCCAACCACCCCGTAGCGATCACAACGTTGGATGCGTTCGCTGCAAGTGAAAGCTGCCCCCCGTGTGCCATCAAAGTAGACATCGAGGGCTTCGATATTGACGCAATCGCAGGAGCCCAAAACATCCTGACGGTTCACCGACCCCTCATCCTCACCGAGTTCGGCATTGAGCTCGGAAGGCCAAATTCCTATGGGCACCTCTTTCAATTGTTGGAGAAAATGAAATACGATTGCTTTGCCGTGGTAAGGCATGACTGGTTCTGGCTTTCCCGTAAAAACTTCCTCAAGAAACTCGACCAAACCTCTCTCCAAGCAGCTCGCACAAAAATGCTCTTTCTCGTGCCCCGCGAAGATCCCTTTTTTACTGAGAAGCTCGGTGGAGTTTGAGTGAAGTGAGAGACTTTTTTAAACAGGATTAACAGGATTTACAGGATCGTCTTACAGAGGGTGTGGTCTGTTCTAAACTATTCCCCACGCCTCGTCACCAATCGCCTCAGCTTAATTCCGTTAATTCTGTTAATTCTGTCAAAAAAATCTCCTCCCACTCGTCCTACTAACTCAAAAACCGGAAGAGGTTCTCACGCAAAGACGCGAAGACGCGAAGGATGGGAAGATGCATATGGGCACCTTTTGAGTCTTTCAAGCCCCCCATCCATTTCTCCGCGCCTCTACTCCTCTGCGGGAGTTTTTCCTTCATTTTCCTATTCCTGTTAATCGTGTAAATCCTGTAAATCCTGTCAAAAAAGTCTCCCCTTCGCGGTCTTCATGAACTCTTACCGATCCACTCTCTACGCCGCCTACTCCTCCACATTTGGCGAGGGGAAGCCGTTTGCAACCGACACGCAATGGCCGGTCTATGAAGGCACTTACACGCTGCCCGCCTCTCGAGATTTGGCCGTTGCGGACATCGGATGCGGCCACGGCGAGTGGCTGCTCTGGATGAAGAGCAAAGGCTTCTCTAGCCTGCGGGGGTTCGAATTTTCTGAAAGCGAGCCCGCCAAGGAGCTGGAAAAGCAGCACATTCCCATCACCTTTGGCGATGCGGTGGAGTCACTCGAGGGCTTCCCGCAGGCATTTGACCTCATTCATGCGAAGGACGTGATCGAGCATTTTACTAAGGACGAAATGGTGGTGTTCCTTCAAACGGCTCGGAAGGCCTTACGTCCGGGTGGAGTGTTGTGGCTCCTGACTTTCAACGCACAGGCCCCACTGGCCAATGCGACACGCTATGGGGACTTCACGCACGAGAGTGGGTTCACGCCCATGTCACTGGCGCAGGTCGTGAGGGCCACCGGCTTTCGAGAGGTCCATGTGCATGGCATAATCAACCACAACGGCTCATGGAAGTCGGCCCTTCGCGTCGGACTCTATCGCCTCCTCTCCGTTCCCCCTGCAGTGCTTCTCAGGCTTCGCCACGGTGGCGGATCAAGCCATGCAACTGTGCTGCCCGATTTGTTTGCAACGGCGCGCATTTAGGTTTTTTTGACAGGATTTCAGGATTTACAGGATCGTCTTACAGAGGGTGTGGTCTATTCTAAACTATTCCCCACGCCTCGTCACCAATCCCCTCGGCTCAATTCTGTAAATTCTGTTAATTCTGTCAAAAGATTCTTCTCCCACTCGTCCTAATAACTCGAAAACCGAAAGAGGATCTCGCGCAAAGACGCGAAGACGCTGCCAGAGATTTTCAACACCGACCAGGGCAGCCAGTTCACGTCGCCGGAATGGACGGGAAGACTCGAAGGCATGGGGGTCGCAGTGAGCATGGACGGGAAGGGCCGGTGGATGGACAACGTATTCATCGAGCGGCTCTGGAGGAGTGTGAAGTACGAGGACATCTACCTCAAAGGCTACGCGATGATCGGGGATCTGGAGGCCGGAATCGGCAAGTGGATCGAGCGCTACAGCACCTGGCGACCGCACCAGGCTCTGGGCAAAGCAACCCCGGCGCATGTTTATGAAACGAATCGGAAGCCAGCAATCCCGACAACAGAAATGGAAAAAGCCGCATGAAAACCACCACAAGGAACCTCCCCCTTCCGCCGACCGATTTTTTTGCTCTTCCGCTACAGGCCCGCGCCGGCCTCTGCGCTACGCTCCGAGGCCAGCTGGGCCTTGCGCTCCAGAGCAAAAAAATCGGGGACCCTCTCCAAACGGAGGTTGACGCCTCCAGAATCAACGCATAGAAACCAAATCACACCCGCATTCCATAGCTTATTTTAAGCTCCTGCTGGTCTAAAAAACGGGGCCACCCCAAACCTATGAATCTATAATCTATGAAACTGATTGATAACATTCTCATCCCTCTCGTGAAGTATTACCCCTTCACACGCGGACGGATGTTTTTTTACCTTCACTTTGTACATGGGAAATCCCGATCAGAAGTCCTTGACCGGCTTCCAAATCCGATTCGTATGAAAGGCGGTTTTTATCTCCATACTTACGAGTCGGGAGATTTTACATCCCTCTGGTTTCGGCTCTATCGGCATTATGAGCAGGCCACCAAAAAGTTAATACTCGGAGGATGCGAACGTGATTCCATTTTCCTAGATGTCGGTGCCAATCTTGGAGTTTTCTCCTTGGGTATCGCCAAACGCAGGAAAGATCTATTGGTTGTCGGCATCGAGCCCAACCCGTTGACATTTTCGCTTCTAAGCAAGTCGGTTAAAGATAACCGTTTATGCGATAGAGTGAAATGCCTTAAGGTCGCCGCCGGAAATTCCAATGAGGAGTCCCAGTTTATCATCAATCTCCAAAACTCGGGGGACAGTGTGCTGATGAACGAGGGCGATCGAGACAGCAATAGCAAGACGGTGGATGTTGAAATTAGGAAACTGGACGAGTATGAGCCTCTCTTGGCTACCATTCGCGCCAGTGGTAGGAAAATCTCCTGCCTCAAGATGGATATCCAAGGCGCGGAGGTCCTTGCGCTTCAAGGAATGAGCGACATCATTACGACGCACAAGCCGCTACTCATTGTGGAACTCGCCGAAGATTGTCTAGCTCGGTTCGGGCACACCGCAAAGGATCTGTATGATCAACTGGAATTATTGAATTATCATCAAGTGGATTTCGTTGAATCGAATATCATAGCGCGATCCAGATCCTAGGGGCAGCCGGTTTCAATGGCGCCAGAGCCGCCAGACAATGTGATGTCTGGAAATCACATTGTGATAGTCGTAAATGCTTCATTATGAGAATGATGCTGACATTGAAAGCCGACGTTCCTGAGCGCTGAAGCAAAAATAAATTGTTATCCAAAAAGTGTCTGCTTGCTTTCCCCCAGCCCTTCTCCTTCGCGTCGGACTCTATCGCATGCTGACTTTACCCGGCGCCCTGCTTCTTAGACTGCGGCATGGGGGTGCAGACCACTCAACCTTGCTGCCCGATTTGCTTGCAACGGCACGAATCTAACTTTGCAAAAATGCTGATAACACAAAATCTCCAGCATCATGCACTAGTGCTATGAACATTTGTGTTCTACCCGCTCACCCATGCGAAGGGTGGCCAAGTATGGATCGCTACTGGCGAGACCTTACCACCGCGCAGCAACGGTCTCCACAGCTTGGGTTAACATTGCAGTCACCTCTTGGTTCACCCCCTTTGCTTTCTTCTCGGAAAGGGAAGATTCAGAGGACGCTAAGTAAATATGTCGTATATCCGAGCATCGCCAGAAAGATTCGTTGCGCTTCGCTTACCCACATTCTTGACCATAGCTACTCGCATCTGCTCGGATCAATACCGCGCGCTCTACCTAAGGTTGTAACCTTTCACGATCTCGCTCCTTTACACGGACTTTCAGGACTTACAGCCAACCAGATTGCGAGATTTCGCAAGGTTTGTCTAAATGCCCGTGGAGCTGATCAGATTGTTTGTGATTCGCAATATACTGCGGACGACGTGATGCGTTTATTGGAAATTCCCGCAAGGAAAATCCAAGTCATCCTACTTGGGGTCAATAGTCATACCGGCCATCCCAAGCCGCACCTTTCGGAGAGGCTTTCGGCTACAAAGAATTCTTTCCGTATCTTGAGTGTTGGATCGGTGATCTCCCGGAAGAATCTAGAGTCTCTGCCTGCGATTTTTCGTGCCATGAAGACTCAGCAAGGTGCGGTCTCGCTCATTCGTGTTGGCACGCTTTTGCCTGAGAGACTCAAAAATGAGATCGTTGGGGTGATCGGGAAGAATTCACTCATTGAACTCGGGAGTGTGGATGAAGAGACGCTGCAGGCGGCTTATGCTTATTGCAGTGCCTTCCTTATGCCCTCCAACTTCGAGGGGTTCGGTTTTCCTGTCATTGAGGCGATGGCTGCCGGCTGCCCTGTTGTCTCTAGCATGGCGACAAGTTTGCCAGAGGTTGGAGGAGATGCTGCGCTTTATTTCGACCCATCAAAACCTTATGAGGCAGCGACACACCTTTGCGATTTGATGAACAATGCTCAGTTATCTATTGATCTTCGCATTCGGGGACGCCTGAGAGCTGGAGAGCTCACTTGGGAAAATCATCTTTCGAAATTGATAGATGTTTATAAATCTGTTTTATGAGTGCTGTGGATAATCGAAATAAAAAAGTCGCTCTCATCACAGGGATTACAGGTCAAGATGGCTCGTACCTTGCTGAGCTACTCATAGCAAAGGGCTACACGGTCCATGGAGTCGTGCGACGCACAAGTTCTCTTGAGCGGTCCAGATTGCGCGGCCTGTATGAAGACGATGCAATATACGGAAAAAGCCTCTTTCTTCATTACGCAGATCTTGAGGATATCACGACGCTCCGTCGCATTATCGCAAAAGTAGAACCAGCCGAGATTTATCACCTCGCAGGCCAGAGTCATGTCGGGTTGAGCTTTGAAATACCTGAGACCACGTGCGAGTTGACAGCCATGGCAACCCTACGATTGCTCGAAGTGCTTCGCGATCTTCCTCACTCACCTCGCTTGCTGCACGCCAGTAGCAGTGAAGTGTTTGGTGCGCCTCGCGAGTTTCCTCAAACGGAGGAGACGCTAATGAATCCCGTGACACCCTATGGCTGTGCAAAGGCTTTCGCCACCCAGATGGTAAGAATTTATCGGAGCAACTTCGAGATTTATTGCTTGAATGCCATTTCCTACAATCACGAATCTCCAAGGCGTGGGGAAAATTTTGTTTCGCGCAAAATTTGCAAGGCTGTGGCTGAAATTTCCCTAGGACTTCGAAAACGCCTTACTCTCGGCAACCTTTCCGCATGTCGAGACTGGAGCGATGCGCGGGATGTTGTGCATGGCTACTACCTCGCTTTGCAGAACGATACCCCCCAAGATTATGTCTTTTGTTCTGGGGTCCTCCATTCCGTGCAAGACATGGTCGAGATTGCTTTCCAAGCCGTGAATCTGGATGCAAGCGCACATGTCGAAATTGATGAGAAATTTCTACGGGTGACCGACCCTTCTCGTCTTCTTGGAGATCCAACGAAAGCCATGACTCTCCTAGGATGGAAGCCCCGATACTCCTTTCGAGACACGATTCTTAGTATGGTAGCTAGTGAGCTGGAACTTGCGAAAAAATGAATAGGCTAGAAGAAATGCCTTTCTGTTAACCTAAAAACCGGAAGAGGGTCTCACGCAAAGACGCAAAGAATAAGAAAGTGCTGGGGGTGCCTTGTGATTGTTTGAAGCTTTTCATCCAACTCTCCGCGCCTCCGCGGGAGTCTCTTCCCCTGCTTAATTCTGTTAATTCTGTTAATTCTGTCAAAAAAATCTCCTCTTAGCGTTTCGTCTAACTCTCCGCGCCTCTGCTCCGCTGCGGGAATCTTCTCTTCTTCGGCTAAGCGGTGATTGACACGCTCTGTGTTCTGTGTAGTGTGTTCTGCAATGAAGACGATTGCCCTTTCTGAAAGTGCCTACGAGCGATTGGCTACTTGGAAGACGGGACGGGCGGATACCTTTTCAGCGGTCATCGAACGCTTGGTTCCTCCCAAAGGGACACTCGAAGCCGTCCTGGAAGCGGCTAAATCCCTGCCCGATCTGCCGCCGAGCGAATTTGAGTCGTTGGAGAAGGCCGTTGATGCCACGAGAAAACCGCTGCCTGCTTCGTGGAAGTCGTAGCGGACACCACGGTCTTGATTGATCTCTGGCGCTACCGCCGGACACCTGCACGTCTTGCAGATTTGGTAAAAAAGCTGGGCTCCGCCACGATTGGGGTGCCGTGGATCACCCAAGCCGAATTCTCCCGAGGCGCACTTTTTAAGGATGTGGAACCCATTCATTTGGCCGAATTTTACGAAAGCTTCCATCTACTCCCACTTGATCAGGCCACGATGGACACCTACTGTCGGCTTTGGGTGCAGATGGCGCGTGCTGGACTTGCGCCCGACTATCCCGATCTTTGGATTGCCGCGACGGCTGTTGCCCGGCAGTTTCCCCTTCTGACACGAAACGCCAAACACTTTGCCAACGTTCCCGACCTGAATGTGATTGGGTATGTGGTCTCTTGAGAAATTGAAAATCCTCATCTTTAAAGTCAGCCAACTTGGGGACAATGTCGTTTTCAAGCCGGTCGTAGATTATCTCTGTGGCAGGCCGGAAATCTAAGCTAAAGGCGAATCAATCGCGCTCTTCGATGCCGCTCACGTCCACCACGGGGTGCCCACGCTTGGACGAGCCAACATCGCCAGGAAGGCTGGGCCACCTGTCTTGTTGTCTAACACCCGGAAGAGGGTCTCACGCAAAGACGCAAAGACGCAAAGGATAAGAAGATGCTGGGGGCACCTTTTGAATGTTCGAAGCCATTCATCCAACTCTCCGCGCCTCCGCGGGAGTTTTTCCTTCATTTTCCTATTCCTGTTAATCGTGTAAATCCTGTAAATCCTGTCAAAAAAATCCCCTCTTCTCCTTTCACCCAACTCTCCGCGCCTCTGCGGGAGTCGCTTCCCCTGCTTAATTCCGTTAATTCTGTTAATTCTGTCAAAAACCCCACCCCCGCGATGCACAATGTCTCTTGACTCTCGCCGCAAAAAAGCCACTCTAGCCTTATGAAAGTAGCTAGCGTATCAGAGCTGAAAAATGGACTGAGTGGTTTCCTGCAAATGGTTCGGCAAGGGCAATCAGTGCTCGTGACGGACCATAGCAAGCCCGTTGCGGTTATTGAGCAGGTGCGCGATAGCGAAATCCCGCAGGACCTCGCCGGCCTTTTGATGCGCGGCGGCCTACAAATACCGAAGAAGAAGTTAGACATTTCGGCCTTTTTAAAGCGTTCCAAGGCATCCTGCACGGATTCCCTTTTGGGGGCAGTGTCTGAAGATCGCGATGCACGATGACCTTTTGGGATACTTCAGCGATTTTGCCTTTGGTGTTTTTCGAGGACGATTCTAAAAATCGCGAGCATCAACTGGAAGACGATTTGCTTATGGTTGTGTGGTATGGCACCGCGGTCGAGATCGAATCGGCAATTTGCCGACGGAGCAGGGAGAAAAGCTTGGTGAAAGCGCAGGCTGTCTTGGCGAGAGAAAAGATCCAATTCTTAGCAGAGTCATGGCTCGAGATCGCTCCTTCTGCTGGGCTACGAAAGAAGGCGATCCGTTTGTTAAGAGTCCACGAGCTGCGTGCGGGCGATGCTTTTCAGCTGGCAGCGGCACTGATAGCTGTTGAAGACCATCCATCAGGTAATCGTTTTCTGACTGGTGACCATGGCCTCAAAGAGGCTGCGGAGGCAGAGGGATTTTTGGTATCCTAGAAATTGAACGGCTCGGCTTGCGCACGGGCTTCCCTCAGAAAAGCGATTTCACGCAAAGACGCAAAGGATAAGAAAATGCTGGGGGCAACTAATGAATGCTTGAAGCCTTTCATGCACCTCTCCGCGCCTCCGCGGGAGTCTCTTCCCCTGCTTAATTCCGTTAATTCTGTCAATTCTGTCAAAAAACTCTTCTGGCGGTGATCACGTTCATTTTGCCGTGAAATCTCGACTTACTCAACAAGACCGCATATCATTCTTCCATGGCCGGAAAAGCTGACACTGAGACACTCGGGCATATCCGCGAAGATGTGCTGCGTGACCCGCAGTACGCTGTGCATAAGATTGCCGACACGCTGCTGCCGTATATCAAGGTGCTGGTGGAAAAGTTCCACCCGGAACAAGTGATCCTGTTTGGATCCTACGCCTACGGAAATCCCGACGAGGGAAGCGACGTGGACCTGCTGATTGTCAAGAACCTTCAGGACGCACCGATTCGTGAAGCAAGTGCGATTCGTAAGGCTTGGCGCCCGCTGCGCTGGAGCGGAAAGAGCTTGCCGTTCGACTTGCTGGTGCTGAGCCCTGCAGATCATCTTGAGCGGCTGAGGCATTCTGCCGGCTTCTACGAAGTCGCCGCCTTCAGGGGAGTGCGCATTGTGTGAAGACGCGCGAAGATAATCCAGACGATTGGTTCATGCTGGCCAATGAAAGGCTTCGCGGAACGGATGCCCTTTTCAAGAGTGAGGGCGTCACACTTCTCGGCATCGAAGCTCTGCACGAAGCGGTCGAGCGCTTTCTCAAGGGATTTCTTGTCGCGCGTGGCCACAAGCTTCAACGAACGCACAATTTGAGCGCTTTGCTCGACCAGGCAATTCTCCACAATACTGCGTTCAAACGTTTCGCCGATCTTGCGGATGGACTCACCGATCAATTCTGGGCTCAGCATTATCCAGGGGGGGATCTGACGGGGGTCGGAACGGATTACCCGCTTCTTCGTTCACAGGCCGAGGAATTGATCGCACTGATCGAAACCGAAACCCACTCATCGCAAAACGAAATCCCTTCGCCTCCCTGCGCGCCTCCACATCAAAATTCTTCCCCTGCGTAATTCCGTTAATTCTGTGAATTCTGTCAAAAAAATCTTCTCCCACGCGTCCGAATAACTCAACACCCGGAAGAGGGTCTCACGCAAAGACGCAAAGACGCAAAGGATAGGAAGGTGTTGGCGCAACTAACGAATGCGTGGAGCCTTTCACCCAACTCTCCGCGCCTCTGCGGGAGTCTCTTCCCCTGCGTAATTCCGTTAATTCTGTCAATTCTGTCAAAAAAGTTCTCCTCTTCTCCTTCTCGGCACCTTAAAAACCGGAAGAGGATCTCACGCAAAGACGCAAAGACGCAAAGGATAAGAAAATGCTGGGCGCACCTAGTGAATGCGTGGAGCGTTTCACGCAACTCTCCGCGCCTCCGCGGGAGTCTCTTCTTCATTTTCCTATTCCTGTTAATCGTGTAAATCCTGTCAATTCTGTCAAAAAAGTTCTCCTCCGCATCATCTCGAACCTTTGAAACTCGCCCTTTCACTCCTCTGCGAAACTCCGCACCGTCCGACTGGTCTAACCTCGATGTTTCGGGAAATGGTCGTCCGCTCGCTGCGAGACGATCCGAATTTGGAATGGGTTATCTTTGCAAACAAGGGGCATGGGTTGGAGGTGGATTCGCCTCGGATACGCGTTGTTTCGTTCGTGACATGTCAGTGGCATGTCGGGCTCCGACTCCTCTGCGATCACGTGCTGGTGGGTCCGATGGCGCGCATGCTTGGTTGTGAGAAAATCCTCACGGTCGGCTTCGTGCCAACGGTCTGCCCTCTCCCGTGCGTGATGCACATGTTCACCTTGCACCACCTGAACGCGCACAACAAGGTTTCCAAGCTAAGATCCTCCTACCGGCGTATAGCGGTAGGTAATGGCCTGAGGAAAGCAGACCTTGTGATTACAAATTCCGAATTCGCAGCGTCACAAATCCGGGCTTCTACGAACAGCAAGCCTCGCATTGTTGTTAGTAACGAAGGTCTTGATCACGAGCAATTCCATCCAAGGCCTCGACCGACCGAGGCCGCCGTGCTCGAGTCGAAATATGCTTTAAAGCCCGGCTACCTTCTCTGGCTCTCGAATATGTACATCTACAAGCAGGCCGAATCGCTTATTGAGAAATACGCACTCCTGCCAAGCGAAGTTCGGGCTGTTCATCCCCTTGTTTTTGTGGGGGGAGATTGGGTTGGTCAGAGAGCAAAGTGTGAGAGACTCGCTCAAGAACTCGGGATCGGGAAGGACGTGCGATTCCTAGGTTTTTTGCCCGATGAACTAATCCCCACAGTATACCGTCAGGCGGCGGCACACGTGTTGGCAAGTCGAGAGGAAACATGGGGCCGCACCGTGAGCGAAGCGATGGCGTGCGGATGTCCCTGCATCGTGAATGATATACCGGTCATGCATGAGGTCGCGCGAGGGGCGGCGCTTATGGTGAATTTTGATGATAGCGCCAAAGTCGTCAGCGGCCTCCGTGAGATTTTGACAGACGAGGGTACACGAGAGCGGCTGCGTGAAGCGGGCCTGGCGAGAGCGGCTGAGCTGAGCTTTGAGCGCCTGACAAAAGAGCGTATGGCGGCCATTGCGGAGAGTTTTTGACAGAATTAACAGAATTAACGGAATTAAGCAGGGGAAGAGACTGCCGCGGAGGCGCGGAGAGTTGGATGAAAGGCTTCAAACAATCACAAGGTGCCCCCAACACCTTCTTATCCTTTGCGTCTTTGCGTCTTTGCGTGAGGTCCTCTTCCATTTTTTTAGGGGCAGGGAAGGAGAAGAGGGAGAATTTTTTGACAGGATTAACAGGATTTACAGGATTAACAGGAATAGGAGAATGAAGAAGAGACTCCCGCGGAGGCGCAGAGGCGCGGAGAGTTGGATGAAACGCTTCACGCATTCACAAGGCACTATCAGCACCTTCCTATCCTTTGCGTCTTTGCGTCTTTGCGTGAGGTCCGTTTTCTCTTTTTAGGTTAATGGGAGGGGTGGGAGGATTAATTTTTATGAAAGCATTTATAACAGGTGCCGGTGGTTTCATCGGCAGTTCAATGGCAGACGCGCTTCTGCGCGAGGGACACGAGGTCGTCGGCTACGACAATTTTGTTACTGGCCAGCGCCCATTTATCACTCAGGCCATGGTTCATTCGCGGTTCTCGCTCGTGGAGGGCGATCTTCTCGACACTCAAGCTCTCTCGAAGGCCATGGCTGGCTGCGATACGGTCTTTCACTTCGCAGCAAATGCCGATGTGCGCTTTGGCTTGGAACATCCGGCCAAGGACTTGCAACAGAACACGGTCGCCACGTTTAACGTCCTAGAAGCGATGCGCGAAAACAAAATCGCCCGGATCGCATTCTCTTCGACAGGTTCTGTCTATGGGGAATGCCCGGTCATTCCGACACCCGAAGATGCCCCATTCCCGGTGCAGACGTCGCTCTATGGGGCATCAAAGGTGGCATGTGAGGGTCTCATCCAGGCCTACTGCGAGGGATACGGCTTTGAGGGGTATATCTTCCGTTTTGTCTCGATCCTCGGAGAGCGCTACACACACGGCCACGTCTTTGATTTTTACAAACAACTCCTCGCACATCCCGATCACTTAAAAGTTCTCGGCGACGGAACCCAGCGAAAATCCTATCTCTATGTCGGCGACTGCATCCGGGCGATCACGCATGTCGTGTCGCTCGCGACAGCGAAGGCGACCAAGCACAACGTCGAGACCTACAATCTCGGAACGGATGAATACTGTCAGGTCTCGGATTCGATTCGGTGGATCTGCGAGGAGCTGGCACTGAAGCCTCGCCTCGAATTTGCCGGGGGTGAACGGGGTTGGGTCGGGGACAATCCTTTTATCTTTCTCGATACAAAAAAGATCCGTGCGACCGGATGGCAACCCTCCTTGCAGATCGAAGAGGGAGTCAGAAAAACCGTCGCCTGGCTGCGTGAAAATCAATGGGTCTTGGAGGATCGCGCTTGAAAATTTGCGTCTTCGGACTTTGGCATCTTGGGTCTGTCACAGCGGCGTGCCTTGCAAAGCATCATCAGGTCGTCGGCCTCGATTTTGACAAGTCCGTGATTGAGGCCTTGTTGACGGGAAGGGCTCCCATTCAAGAGCCTGGGCTAGATGCCTTGATTCAACAGGGTCTTGCCTCGGGGAATCTCGTTTTCACGAACGATTCAAAAAAAATAGGCAGAGACTGCGAGGTAGTCTGGGTCACTCTGGATACTCCCGTGGACGACGACGATGTCGCGGACAACGCATCGGTCATTGATGCCGTTGGGCGAGTGCTTCCTATCTTGCCAGAGGGTTGTGTAGTGCTCGTTTCTTCTCAGCTTCCCGTCGGCTCATGCGCCACTCTCAAGCGTCTTTCCTCTCGGAGTGACCTCTTTTTTGCCTGCTGTCCTGAGAACTTACGCTTGGGCAAAGCGATTGCGATTTTTGAGAATCCGGATCGCGTCATTCTGGGCACCTCCGAATCAAGCACGCGCCAGAGGCTGCAATCTCTTTTTGCACCGATCACTGAGCGAATCATTTGGATGTCTCCAGAATCTGCCGAGATGACGAAGCACGCGATTAATAGCTTCCTTGCTCTTTCGATTGTGTTCATGAACGAACTCGCCTTGCTCTGTGAGGCGAATGGGGCAGATGCCAGCGAAGTGGAGCAAGGCTTAAAGAGCGAATCTCGCATAGGACCGGGGGCTTATCTGTCGCCGGGATCAGCCTTTGCGGGCGGCACACTAGCCCGTGATGTCGTGACTCTCTCCGAACGTGCCACCGCGCAGGATCTGGCCCTCTCACTCATCCCGTCTATCAAGCCCAGCAACGACCACCACCGACAATGGGAGTATCGGACGCTTGTTCGCGAACTTGGCAGCTTGGTCGGTCGCCGCATTTTGATTCTAGGTCTGGCTTACAAAGTGGGCACCAATACCCTGAGAAGAAGTTCTAGCATCGAACTTATAAACCATCTTATTCGTGCCGGGGCGGACGTCAGCGCTTTTGATCCTATCGTGTCCGAAGTTGATCCAGAAGTTAGCCAAGTCGCGCTCGCTTCTTCGCTGGAGGCAGGCGTAAAAGGTGCGGAAGCGATTGTGCTGATGACGCCTTGGCCTCTGTTTCTCGAAGCTCCTTGGGGAAAACTTCTCGCAGAAGGGCAGCCAGACTTGATTTTTGTGGATGCCAATAAAAAACTTTTTGCACAACTCAAAAACCAGCCTGGCCTCCGCTATCGGAGCGTGGGTAGGAAGCCAATCATGCCCTATGAAACTTAAAGGCCTTAACGCCATCGTCACCGGAGGAACGCAAGGCCTCGGACGCAGAATTGTTGAAACCTTTTTGCGAGAAGGAGCCAGCGTCACGTATTGCGCCCGCAACCATGACGACATTGCAGTCTCCACCAAAGAGCTCGCGGCGCTTGGATTCGATGCGTTCCAAGCTCTGCCGCTCGATATCTCGATTCCGGCGGCGGCTGCACAGTTGGTTAGCCTAGCAGAGAGCACATTCGGAGAGGTGGGGGTGTTGGTCAATAATGCCGGCATCTATGGACCGATCGGCGCGACTGAAGACGTCAGCGCTGAGGAATGGATTGCGTGCCAGGA
>Ga0163147_10003205_pt1 | contig 22170 bp, 16 predicted proteins | sample OliLakLV19MP6G1_FD_148597 | JGI IMG/M metagenome (GOLD analysis project Ga0163147, IMG submission 148597) | Freshwater microbial mat bacterial communities from Lake Vanda, McMurdo Dry Valleys, Antarctica- Oligotrophic Lake LV.19.MP6.G1 | ecosystem: Environmental > Aquatic > Freshwater > Lake >...
GGTTTATGTTGTTCAAACTGCGTCCGAGGTCATCAAACGCTGTCTCCTAATGGCGACCGACCCCGGCGACCTCGTGCTCGATCCGACCTGCGGTTCTGGCACCACCGCCACCGTCGCCGAGCAATGGGGCCGCCGCTGGATCACGATTGACACCTCGCGCGTGGCGCTGGCACTGGCCCGTGCACGCATCATGGGTGCGCGCTATCCGTTCTACCTGCTCGCCGATTCCCGCGACGGCCAGATCAAGGAAGCCGAAGTCACCCGCACTGCGCCGAGTTCGCAGCTGGTGCATGGAAATATTCGCCACGGCTTCGTCTATGAGCGCGTGCCGCACATCACGCTCAAGTCCATCGCCAACAATGCGGAGATCGATGTCATCTGGGAGAAATTCCAGCCGGAGCTGGAATCTCTCCGTGGTCAGTTGTCGGTGGCCAGTGGCCAGAAGAAGACCGTGGAAGAATGGGAAGTGCCGAGAGAGAAGCCGAAAGACTGGCCACCAGCCACTCAACCACTGCTCACTGCCTTCTGGCAGGCGCGCATCGCCCGGCAGACAGAAATCGACAAGTCGATCGCTGCCAAAGCCGAGTTTGAATTTCTCTACGACAAGCCCTACGAAAACAAGAAGTGCGTCCGTGTGGCCGGTCCCTTCACCGTCGAGAGCCTCAGCCCGCACCGGATGCTGGGCGTGGATGAGAATGACGAGCTGATCGACCGCGTGGCAGAACCCGGCTCTGCCTACGGCGAAAAACAGACCTTCCCCCAGATGATCCTCGAGAACCTCAAGACCTCCGGCGTGCAGCAGGCGCACAAAGAGGACAAGATCACCTTCACCGCGCTCACACCCTGGCCCGGTGACCTCGTCTGCGCCGAAGGCCGCTATCTCGAGGGTGGAGAGGCCGGCAAGGTGAAGCGCGCCGCTATTTTCATCGGCCCCGAGTTCGGCACCGTCACCCGCCCCGATCTTGTGGCCGCAGCTCGAGAGGCTGGTGATGCCGACTTTGACGTGTTGATCGCCTGCGCCTTCAACTACGAGGCGCATGCCACGGAATTCAACAAGCTCGGTCGCATCCCGGTGCTTAAGGCGCGCATGAACGCCGACTTGCATATGGCCGACGACCTCAAGAATACTGGCAAAGGCAACCTCTTCGTCATCTTCGGCGAGCCGGACATCACTCTCCTCCCGGAAAAAGATGGACGGGTCCGGGTCAAGGTGAACGGCGTGGACGTCTTCCACCCGAACACAGGCGAAGTTCGCAGCGATGGTGCCGATGGGATCGCCTGCTGGTTCATCGACACCGACTACAACGAAGAGAGCTTCTTCGTCCGACACGCCTACTTCCTGGGTGCCAACGACCCCTACAGCGCCTTGAAGACCACCCTGAAAGCGGAGATCGACCAGGAAGCCTGGGCCTCCCTGAACAGCGACACCTCGAGGCCGTTCGACAAACCAAAGTCAGGCCGTATCGCCGTCAAGGTGATCAACCACCTGGGGGATGAGGTGATGAAGGTCTTTCGGGTGGTGTAAAGAAGTCACTCATGGCAGACGGGCTCAATTCTTTGCGTTGAATGCTTCTCGGTGAGAGCGATACAGATTCGAACCGCAGGCTCGGAGAGAAGCCGGAGAAACAGCTCAATAGGATGTTGGGAGGGATAGATGTTCAAGTTCATCCATGCTGCGGATCTGCACATCGATAGTCCTTTGGAAGGGCTCGAGCAATACGAAGGCGCCCCCGTCGAGCATCTCCGGGGAGCGACGCGCCGGGCCTTCGAGAATCTGGTGGACCTGTCGTTGGATGAGCAGGTGGACTTTGTCGTGCTCGCCGGCGACCTTTACGACGGTGATTGGAAGGACTACAACACCGGCCTGTTCTTCACGAACCAGATGCACCGGTTGCGCGAAGCGAAGATTCACGCCTTCGTGGTCTACGGCAACCATGATGCCGAGAGCCAGATGACGCGCAGCCTCCGCCTGCCAGACAATGTTCATGCGTTCAAGAGCTCGCATCCTGAAACGAAGACGCTGGAGAGCCTTGGTGTGGCAGTCCATGGACAGAGCTTCGCCAGCCGGGCTGTCACGGCCGATCTTTCCGCGGCTTACCCGTCCAGGATTTCTAGCTTGTTCAACATCGGAATGTTGCACACGTGCGCAGGAGGCTATGATGGGCACAAGCCCTATGCGCCGACCACGGTCGATGCACTGCGTTCCAGGGGATACGACTACTGGGCGTTGGGACACGTTCACCGACGCGAAGTTCTGCGCCAGGATCCCTGGATCGTGTTTCCAGGGAATATCCAGGGACGGCATATTCGCGAGACCGGCCCCAAGGGTTGCACAGTGGTAACCGTTCGGGATGCCCAGGTCGTATCTGCCGAGCATCGCGATTTGGATGTTCTGCGGTGGGAGGTTTGCCGGGTCAAGGCTGATGGCGCGGACACGCCTGCGGACTTACTCGATCGAATCCAACGTGCCCTCGCCGATCAAGTGGCTGCAAGTGATGGTCGGCTCACTGCGATGCGGCTCGAGGTCGCCGGTCCCTGTCGCGCACACCACGCGCTCACCGCGAACCCCACGCACTGGCACAATGAGATCAGGTCTCTGGCGTCAAGTCTGGGAGAGCGGGCGTGGCTCGAAAAGATCAAGCTGAGAACCTCGAGCGACCTACAACTCGATGAAATGTCAAAGCGGGAGGACGTGATTGGTGGCCTCTTGCGCAGCCTTCAGAGAATCGACGAGAACGACGACACTCTTTTGGAGTTGGCCGGTCTCTTTACTGACCTTCAGGTAAAACTACCCGCCGAGCTTCGCGAGGGCAATGAGCCGCTGGACTTCAGGAGTCCGACGCTGCTCAGGGGGGCGTTGAATGAAGCGCGGGAGCTACTCATCACTCGACTTCTGCACGGAGGTGCTTGATGCGATTCCTCGACTTGCAGCTACGGGCTTATGGACCGTTCTCGAATCGGACCCTCAATCTGTCCAAGGGCAACTATGGATTGCATCTGGTGTATGGCGCCAACGAAGCCGGCAAGAGCTCAGCCCTGCGCGCCCTTCGCGCTCTGTTGTATGGCATTCCTGGGCAGACCTCCGACAACTTTGTTCACGATTACAAGAAACTGCGAATCGGTGCAAGGCTTCAGCATTCCGACGGGTCCATTCTTGAAGTTCTACGTCGAAAGGCCAATAAACAGGATCTGATTGGCTTCGACGAGAACCCGGTCGAGAGCAGTATTCTGGACCGCTATCTCAACCGGGTGGACGAGTCGACGTTCAATAGGCTCTTCGGGCTAAACTACACTGATCTGGTCGATGGCGCACAGGAGATGCTCGCGGGGAAGGGAAGCGTCGGCGAGAGCATCTTCTCCGCAGGTATGGGCGGCTCCGGTCTCCGCGAGCTCCTTGAGTCCCTCGAGAATGAGGCGGACGAGATCTTTAAACCCGGGGGCCGCGGTTCCAAGTATCTCATCCTTCGCGCGGTCGCAGAGTACACGGAATCCGTGAAGCAAATGCGGAGCACCGCACTCTCGAGCCACACCTGGCTGGAGCACGAGAAGATCTTAAAAAGTGCCCGGAGCGAACGGGAAAATGTCCTGGCCGATCTACGTGCGAAGCAGGCGGAGAAAGGCAGCATCGAGCGCCTTCAAAGGGCACTACCCCGGGTCGCGCGTCGCGATCAGCTCGTGGGAAACCTTTCTGACCTTGGCGAAGTGGTTCGCCTTCCCTCTGACTTCTCCGATAAGCGTCGCGACACCCAACGTCGGCTGAATGACGCATCACTGGGTCTCGGTGACGCGACCAAGGCGTTGACCTCTCTCGAGGAGCAGATCCGTGGCTTAGAGATCCCTGAGCAGGTTGTCTCCAGCGCGGATGATATCGAACGCCTCTTTCAGCGTCTTGGCAGCGTCCGAAAAGGATCGGACGACCGCCGCATCCATGATGGAAAGCGTCAGCAGTTGCGCAACGAGGCTCGTAGTATTCTGCACAGCGAGCTCAAAATGGAAGTTGCTATTGAGGATGCTGAGACGCTTCGTCCTTCCATCGCCTTCAAGACCCGTCTGCAGGAATTGGGGAACCAGCACCAGGCGCTCGATACGGAGGTCCGTCGAAGCGCTTCAGAGGTTCACGATTCGCAGGAATCGATCGAGGACAGCGAGCGGGTCTTAAAAAACCTGAAGTCATCACGTGATCCCATTGGGCTCCGGCGGGTCGTAAATGATGCACGGAAGCAAGGGGATGTAGAGAAGACGCTCAAGCGGCTTAGGGCAACCCTGAAGGAGAAGGAGACCCAGGCAGGGATAGAGCTCAGGCGACTCGGGATGTGGGCAGGGACACTTGAAGCGCTCGAAACGCTCGCTGTTCCCTCAGAGGAGACCATCGTCCGATTCGAGGAAATGCGGGAAAGGGATGTGCGCAAACTTGAAGCTCACGCCGGCCGCGTCAGAGAAGTGACTCAGGAGCTGATGAAAGTAAATGAGAAGCTCCAGGAACACCGACTTGCGGGGGAGGTTCCGAGCGAGGATGACCTGGTGATCACCCGCCTCCATCGTGACGGCACGTGGAGTTTCATCAGGAGAGAGTACATTGATGGTGCAAGCACCAGCCCCAAAATCCAAAGCACCACCGATGGCTTGTTGATCACTCCCGCAGGAACAAATCCACCCGAAGTGCCCGACGCGGCCGGCCTTCCCGAGCAGTTTGAGAAGCAGATGGGACGGGCGGATGAAGTGGCTGACCGCCTTCGACGGGAGGCAGACCGTGTCGCGACCTTCGCCCAGCTTCAGTCCCAGCGGCAGGAACGTGACAGCCTCCTCGAGGACCTGAAGGCAGAAGGAGAGCGCCTTACTGCGGACAGCACTCGGTTCAGCGTCGAATGGACCACAACCTGGGCACCCACAGGCATTACACCCCTTACCCCACGAGAAATGCAAGCATGGGTTCGCAGGCAGCAAAAGCTCATCCAGCAGGCCTCCGAAGTCAGGGCCGCTCGAGCCGAGATTGCCGACCTTGAGGAAATCGCGGGTATTCACCGGGAGGCCTTGGCCGTCGCCCTGCTACACCTTGAGAAGAGTGCGCCCGATGGCGGCTTGGATGTCATCCTTGAGCACGCAGCGGCCATCGTGGAGGAGATCGAAAAAACGGAGACCCGTCGCGCAGCTCTCACAGAGCAGCTCGAAAAAGACCGCGCACGCCTTGCCCGTGCCCGAAAGACTGCTGCCGACGCTCAGGCCGCTCGTGAGAACTGGCTGATCGCTTGGACCGAGCAGGCGTCACGCCTTCAGCTCGCCGCAGATACCTCGCCAGCAACCGCCAATGCTGTACTCACTCGTCTCGAGGAGGTATTCAAAAAAATCGATGATGCCGAAGCGCTTGCTCGCCGCATCTATGGCATCACCAAAGATGCTGAACGCTTCGAGGGTGAGGTCAAGCCGCTGGTTGAGCGAGTGTCGCCGGACCTTATCGAACAGACTCCCGAGAAGGCCGTCGACCTGTTGCATTCACGACTGATTCTCGCACGCAAAGATGATGCGACCTTAAAGCAGCTCGAGAAGCAGTGCGTGGAGAAGCGAAAGCTTCGTGACGAGCACCGGGCAAATCAGGAGCGCATGACCGCTCATCTCGAGACCCTCTGCCGCCAGGCAAACTGCGAAGACCCAGGTCAGCTTGAAGCCTTAGAGGAACGCTCGGCCCGCCATGGTGCTCTGAAAACCGAGTTGGGAGAACTGGAGCGTCTGCTGCTCGAGGAGGGGCAAGGGCTGAGCCTCGACCAGCTCGTCAAGGAGACGGCTGGGATGGATGGATCGAGTCTTCCCGGCCAACTCGCGGAACTTGCCAATGAAGTTCAGCAGCTCGAGGCCAGGCGGACGGAGATTGAGCGCACTATCGGGTCCGAAGAGAACGAGTTCAAACGGATGGACGGTACATCAAAGTCTCTAGAAGCGGCGCAAGTTGCCCAGTCAAAGCTGGCTGAACTTCGGGAGGGGGTGGAGCGCTATCTCAAACTGAAGGTGGCATCAGAAGTCCTACGCAGAGAGATCGAACAGTACAGAGCGCAAAATCAGGGACCCCTTCTCGCCCGGGCTGGCGAGTTATTCGCCGGCCTGACATTGGGCTCATTCAATGGCCTTCAGATCGGCTACACCGACAAGGATGAGCCGGTATTGCTGGGGGTTCGGCCAAATAGGGATACGCTAGATGTGGAAGGGATGAGCGAGGGTGCTCGGGATCAGCTCTTCCTCGCGCTTCGACTTGCCAGTATTGAGCGATACCTTGAGCAAAACGAACCGATGCCGTTCATCGTTGACGACATTCTCATCCAGTTCGATGATCAGCGATCAGAGGCGGCTCTTCAGGCGTTGGCTTCTCTATCGAAGAAAACGCAGGTGCTGTTCTTCACACATCACCACAGGATCGTTGAGCTGGCGGAAAAGGCCGTACCGGACGTGCTTCAGACTCATGTGCTGGGTTAATGCTCGCTGACGAGGCAATGTCATCCAAACGCGATGCCTCCGGCGGTTTCGTAGACGATTTCTCGTCGAGGCGATGAAGCCGCTGGTCTTCGTTACTGCATTGCCACGTTGAGAACACAATAAGGGAATGGGAGGGGCTGCTGAGATGCGCCTAAAGTCTTTTCACATACGCAACTTTCGTCGTCTAGAGGATGTGCATATTGATCTGGATTCAGAAACTACTCTTTTTGTGGGTGCAAACAATAGCGGCAAGACATCCGCGACTCATATCTTCAAGCTCTTCTTTGCAGCGTCTGAATCGAGGTTCTCACTGCATGACTTCAATGCAGACAATTGGAGTCAATTTGACAAGTTAGATCTAACTGTAGACCCTGCGAGTTTGGATTTTCCGAAGATTAGTTTGGATCTCTGGTTCGAAGTACGAGACGATGATCTTCACAGGGTAATGAGCCTCTTACCCGCTCTTTCCTGGGCCGGCAAGGACGTTGGAGTTAGGCTCCAGTATGAAGCTAGAGACAACTCTAAACTTGTAGAAAGATATCGAGACTTCCACCAGAAAGCTCTCGCAACAAAGGGGGCCGAAGCGGGAGTTGGTGATGCGTTCCATCCCTGGCCAAAGTCGATGACGGACTACCTTAGAAAATGTCTTCGGGACGAGTACACGATCAGGTACTTCGTTCTAAATGCGTCTGAATTTGACGGACAGGGACGACCAATACGGAGTCCGGATGAGAAAACATGCAGTCCGATCAAGGAAGACGGCTCCAAGATAGTACGGTCATTGATCATGGTTGACTTCCTGGATGCCCAGCGCCATCTATCTGATGCTGAAGCAAAAGGTAGGGACGAGAATCTGTCTTCACGTCTCAGCAGATTCTACTCGCGGAACCTAAAGCAAAGGGATGCTGACTACGGTGCAATGAAGGCTTTGTACCAATCTGAGGATGGATTGAATGCTCACTTGAGCGACGTATTCAGTTCTACGCTGAGCAAACTCAATGGCCTGAACTATCCAGGCTTTGCAGATCCGCACCTGGTAGTGAAGTCGGTCATTAATCCTGAGAAGATTTTGGGTCAGCATACAAGTGTGTATTATGCGTTACGGGATCCTGGTGACGCCGGGGCGAGTGGGACCGTTCTCGAGCTTCCGGATCAGTACAACGGACTTGGGTTTAAGAACCTAATATTCATGATGGTGGAGGTTCTCGATTTTCATCATCATTGGATGGAGATGCTCGAGGAGCGTCCACCGGTGCATCTTATCATGATTGAGGAGCCGGAGGCGCACTTACATGCTCAAATGCAGCAGGTCTTCTTAAGGGAAATAACACGACTCGCTCCGATAGATGATGCAAATTCCTCGCGTCAGTTCATCATTACGACCCATTCACCACATATTACTCACGAAGGAAGCTTCGCCCAAATTCGATACTTCAGGCGCTCACAAAAGGGACTAGCTGCAAAGTCGTCAGAAGTGCTAAATCTTTCTCACTTTCGTCCCTAAGAAGAGGGCAATCTTAGATTCTTAATGAAGTATATGAAGCTCACACATTGCGATCTGTTCTTCGCAGACGCTGCTATCCTAGTAGAGGGAAACGTCGAGCGCCTATTATTGCCATTGATGATAGAGAAATGTGCGCCCGAACTCTTGAAACGCTATATCAGCATCATTGAAATTGGGGGCAATTTTGCACACACTTTCCAAGACCTCATACACTTTCTTGGATACACTGTTCTAATCATCACAGATTTGGATAGCGTTATAGCCCCCGAAGAGAAATTAGACGACGCAACGCAGGCTTCCCAAGATCCGGGAACATCTGAGGACTCTAGGGCTGCACGTAATGGGGCTGGGCCATGTATGACGGACACATCTGGAGCGCATTCTGCCAACCAGACGTTGATAAAGTGGCTACCAAAGGAGCGAACAATTCAAGGCCTCCTGGATGCGCCGAGTACGTCCAAAATCCACCAGCGAACTCCTGACTCGCTGGCCAATATCCGTGTCGCATACCAGACTAGGCAGAAAGTGGAGACGGAATTTGCGGATCTGATGCTCGCTGGCCGCACGTTTGAAGAGGCGTTTGCATTTGAAAACCTGGACTACTGTCGACAGGAAATGGGCAAAGTGAGGCAGGCACTCAGACTCTGGACTGAGCGAAAAGATGAGAACCCTAGCCCAAGACAGATCATTGAGCGGATCCACGAAAGAGTGAAAGGTTCCTACTTAGACAAGACCGAGTTTGCTCTCAACTTGATGATGATGGAAGGCTGGAGGACTCCAGCATACATCGACGAAGGCCTTCAGTGGCTGGAGGCGGAACTGAAACCCGCAGTGCCAGATTTGATTCAGCCCGCATTGACCAGCATTGAGGAGGGTACATCATGACCAGAAGGGCCGATAAACCCGACACTTCTGCGGACATTGAACTCCGAGAGTGTCTGAGTGATTCGCCGAGAAGAAGTTTCGTAATGATCGCTGGCGCAGGCTCAGGAAAGACGACTTCACTCATCAAGGCGCTGGACCATTTCGGTAGGCTCAACGGGGATCAGTTTCGTCGTCGCGGGCAAAAGGTTGCTTGCATTACATACACCGAAGTCGCCGTTGAGGAGATATTCTCGGATGTGGAGAGGCACCCTCTCTTCCATGTATCCACGATTCACAGCTTTTTATGGGAGTTGATCAAGCCCTTTCAGAATGACATCCGCGATTGGGTTCGACAGCGCATCTGCGAGAAGCTTGCTGAGTTGGATGAGGCGTACAAGAACTATGGCCCTCGAACGCACAAAAGCACCAGAGTTGCCAACAGGCAGGACGCTGTTCGGCTTGGTGCGCAACTCCCAAAGATAGATGCGGTCAGATCCTTTTCATATGAGATGAAGAGCGACTATTTAAAGGGTCTTCTCGGGCATGATGACATCATTCGAATGGGGCCTGAACTCATTGAGAAATTTCCACTGTTGGGCGCTTTGCTCGCCGGCAGGTTTCCGCTAGTTTTTGTCGACGAAAGTCAGGATACATTTCCCAAGTTTGTTGCGGCATTGAAGACAACGGAACGAAACTCAAAAGGTAAGCTGTCCCTTGGATTCTTTGGTGATCCCATGCAGAAGATCTATGAAACGGGTATAGGAGACATTGAGGAGGAAGAGGGTTGGAGAAGAATTACCAAGTCGGAGAACTTCCGATCGTCGAGTGCTGTTCTTGGGGTCATCAATCGCATACGTGCTAAGGGAGACAGTGTAACGCAGGTTTCTGGAATTTCTTTAGGAGGCGATCCGCCCGTTGGCGATGCGAGAATCTTCGTCCTGCCGGCGATTGATAGAAGAGCCCATTTCATTGATGAAGTCAGGGCTTGGATGGCACAGAGGAATGAATCTCCTGAGTGGATAGATCGTTCCCGCGACTCGGACACAAAGATTCTTGTCATTGTGCATCAGATGGCCGCTCGACAACTCGGTTTTCACTCGCTTTATGTGGCGTTCAATCGTGGGGCACCGGAATCGTTTAAGAATGGTTTTAGCCAGGGGGATGGCTGGCCCTTGGCTCCGTTTAGAAATACTCTATTGCCTCTGGTCGATGCCTTCCAGCGGGACAACCAGTTCGATGTTATGTCGTTGCTTCGGGTTAATTGTCCGCGACTTCAGCCTGATGTGATAAAGGACAGTGGAACAAGCCTTGGCCCGACGTTGGCGGAGTTGCAGACGCAGGTGGCTGAGTTGAGCAGGCTACTTTCACGAGAGGGAATATCCAGCGTACTTAATGTGTTAGATTATGTTCGCGTAAAGCGCATTGTTGATTTAGATCAGCGACTTCTTGCCTATCTTGAGGAACATAGCCAGCGGGTCGACACGGAAAGTAGTTCGACATCAGGTGAACCCACTTCTATTGGTTCTGAAAAAAATGCGGATGCAACCGATTCAGCTAAGGAGCGATCTGCTATCCGTGCCTATTTTGATTGTCCTGCTGCAGAGATATGGAATTATCAAACATACATCAATGATGAAACCCTGTACTCCACTCAACATGGAGTAAAAGGGGCGGAGTTTCAGCGAGTTCTTGTAGTGCTTGATGACGAGGAAGGCAAGTACAATCTCTACTCCTATGATGGCTTTTTCGGCATCAAGGAACCACCAAAGAAGAAGATGTCCGAGAAAGACGAGGAGAGTGCCAGGCGCACCGTTGATCGCACACGGAGACTTTTTTATGTCAGTTGCTCCAGGGCAATAAAGGATCTCGCTGTAATTCTGTTTACACCAAAGCCGGAAGTTGCTCGAGTCGCCGTGTTGCAGTCTGGTATTTTTCCGGAGGATTGCGTTCAGGTGGACAACGATCTCTTGACCAAGTCGGCAAGACCCGTGAATCGCTCTACGGCATCTTCAATTACACATCTCGACGCAGGCCAAGCGGTCATGCCAGCATGATCTGTTTGGTGGCAAAGCGGAGGTCCGACGTCTGCCATCGGGTGGTGGAGGATCACATCGTCGATAGGACCCGGCACCACGCATTCCCTGCCGAAGTTTGAATCGTTCACGACTCGACCAGCAGCTCGACATGCAGCAGTGACTGTGCTCCGGCGCTGGCGTTCAGGAGCTGATACGTCACCCAGAAGGTGTCCGGCAGGTGGACCTCGAGGCCCTGGTGGAGCACGTCGGGAGTTCGTGCGTCATCCCCGATGGAGCTGGCGGTCAGCTCGAGGTGCCAGCAGCTCGAGACGGGATTGCCGGCGTAGACGCGGACCCGGTAGAGCGCGCCCGGATCTTCGCCGGGCAGGAGGCCATGTCCCCTGGCGTAAATGCTCCGGAGTCGGCCCGCTCGAGGCAGACAGACCCGCTGGACGTGCCCGGTCCCTTCCTCACCCTCACTGGTCAGAGCACGAAACATCACCCGCACCGGATTCAGCATAGACACTCCCAGCTTCCGCCAGCGTTTACCTTCATGCGAACGACCACTCGTCGATCGCCGCTTGGGTTCAAGAAAATCCGATGGCACCCCGGCCCGCCGAACCGACGCGCAAACTCGACGGGATTGAGTCCCCTCTCGGGCGGCTGCGCACTTCCGAGCACGGGGGCTCGAGCCGGACCGGGGGCCACCGAAAACGAACGGTTTACTGGTCGCTGTCCAGCCATATCCGATATACAGCGTCCTGGACCTGGGTGAATCCGAGGGTGATCGTGGTCCCGGCGGCCGTAAATTCCGTAAGTTCCAGCCCTGCCCCCGTAACAGCTCTGTAAAGGGATAGTATGATGCGGTGAGCTAGAATGTGCGTGAGGCAGGGCGTCGGAATGATGGGTGGTGGGGAGATACAGGCAGGGCGGAGTGGCGCGAAAGTGCGCTCGGCCTCAGGCCGCGGCGGCTGAGGACTCCAGGCGCCCGGCATGTTCCCAGGGCGTGAGCACGGCATCGGGTTCGCGGATTGCTTGCTCGAGGCAGGCCTTCACGTACGAGGCAGGCTCGATCCCGGAGAGTTTCGCCGATTCGAACAGCGAATAGAAAACGGCCGTTACCAGCAGGCCCCGCTCCGAGTGGCTGCCGTACGAATTCTTTCGACTCACGACCGGGCCTCTGAGCGAACGCTCCGATTTGTTATTGTCAAGGTCGAACGACGGCTCGGTCAGGAACACGGTGAACGCAGGCCAATGGTTGCTCAGATAGCGCTTGGCCTTCTCGAACTCGCTTTGCGGCAACGCATGGCGGACCGCGAGGAACGCTTCGATCTCGGCCACGATGGGAGCCGAGTGCACGGGGCGCAGCTGAGCTCTGGCCTCGAGCAGCTGATAATGGAGCACCTCGAGCGGCGCCAGGGGTCCCGCCCGCTCGAGAGCCAGCTTCTGGGCTTCATCTTCGACCGCATACAGCTTTCGGATGAGGTGCAGGATCGCGCGGGTCGGCTCCACGAAGGTTTTCTCGAAGGGGAGAAACATCCGCCTGGCGTGGCTCCAGCATAAGCCGATCTGGATCGGCAGCGGGGTCATGGGAGACATGAGCTTTTTGCTGGTGCCGACCAGAGAGCCGCACGGGTGGAGGAAGTGGGCATATTCGCGGGTGGAGTTCGCCCCTCCATTCTGGGGCAGGGCGCTGTAAGAGGCGAGGCCATCACACTGAAGACCGCCTTCGAATCCCAGGAGGAGCTGCCGGGAGATGAGGGCGGAACGGGAGTCGGCGAAGGTATACCAGACGGCGTCGGGAGCGCTCAGGCTCCACATGTACCAGGCCTTCGTGCCCTGGCCGCCAAACAGGGGCCAGGGGGTCTCGTCTCCGAACAGCTGTTCCCGGGTCATCAGGGAGCGCTTGATTTCGGCCCAGGTCGGAACGAGGTACTGAGCGGCGGCGAAGAGCTGATCGAAGAGTGTCTGAACCGAGACTACGAGCCCCATGCGCGCGTAACGATGGCGCAGACGCTCGAGCGGGGTATGCTCGAGATAGCGGGCGGAGGCGACATCGAGTGCAAAGTCGATCGAGTAGCGTCCACCGCGGATGAGTTTGGAGGGACCGGGAGCAGTTTCGATGGTGCAGCCGTTGTTGCACCCGACCTTTTCCTGGAGATGACGTTTGAGGACAATACGTGCGGGAACGATATCGATCTCGAAGCTGACCTCACACTGATCCTTCATGGTACGCAGTGGGCGTCCGCATTTGGGACAGATCCGGTCCGGGTCATCAAAGGAGTGAGGGACATCGACGATGGGAAGCTGGGGCTGCGGTGTGGGTCCATGCCCTTTTTGTTTTTTCCGGGTCTTGTCCTTCGGGTCCTGGCCCTCCGGAGCATCTTTCGATGCCCCATCGGAGGATGCCGGGTCGTCCACACGACGCTCAGAGGAGCGACCGAAGAGCTTCTCATTCAAGGCATTGATACGTTGCTGCAGCGCGAACAGTTCCTGTTGAATGGCTTCGATGTGGGCTTCCCCACGCAAGCGCGCATTTTCTTCACGCGAGGCTTTGAGTTCCTTAAGTAGCTTCCCAGTCATCTCCTCGTAGAAGGAGACGAGCTGCTTGAGGAGCTCCGGATCATTGATGTGAGCGACATCTCTCATGGATACTAATAAAGCATATTCGTGCCATTTCATGCAACGATATTCGGCTTGAATTCCCTCGGAGATAGCTCAATCTTACCAACGCACGAGCTTCCTTCAAAGAAGAGCTGTAGCTCGCTGAGCGTCAACTCATACGGATCATTCTGACTCCTGAAGAGAGGGGCAAAAAGTCCCTTCTCGAGACGTTTATAATACAGAAGAAGACCTGTTCCATCCCAGAGGAGCGCCTTGGCTCTGCGTCGATTCTTTCCGATAAACAGGAAAATATCGCCACTCAATGGATTTCCCTTCAACTCGTTACGGATCAGGGCATACAAGCCATCGAACCCCAGGCGCATGTCTGCCGGCTTCACATACACGAAGGCGCGAATGTTGCGCGTGGAGCCGATCATGACAGCTTCTCTATAAGCTGGATGAGGAGGGTCGGATCCAGACCTTCGATCCGCCAACCACCAGGACTGACCAGGCTCAAGCCTCCGTCGAACCCCGAGTCGGGTCGGGTCACCACTGATGTCGCGGGTAAGGTGGACTGCGTCGCGGCGGGCGTTGAGATTGGGGCAAACGCCCCGGGCTGGAGGGGACCCATGTGCGGACGGTCATCGACCACCCGCACCGGACGGAAGCTCGACTCAGGAAATCGGCGCGACCACTCGCAGAGCTGGACGGGGTGGAGTCCCAACACCTTGGCCACATCCGTTGCCAGCGCTCCTTCGCGCCTGCGACCACGCCAGTACGCGGCCACCCTCGCCTTGAGTCCATCGGAATATCGATACCGCCCCCCCGGGGACCTCGTGTCTTGCACTGCCAGAGCCAGAACAGTACCTTCGTCGCTCATGCTCGTCCTCCTATGCCAGAGTTAGACCCTCAGCATAGCAGGACAATCAGTGGCTGTTACGGGGGGAGGGCTGGAACTTACGGAAAAGACCAGCTCTGGACCTTCCTTATAGCCGGGGGGGCGTCCTCATGAACCAGGCGAAGGAAATGTGTCTCGAGGCGGCAAGGGACGCCAGGGCAGGGCTCCGCCGCCCATCTCGCCCCATGCGGGACCGTCGTGGAGAACCAGAAGTGGTCCCTGCATAAGTATCCGCAATAGTCGCCAGGGCTCGAGCCCAGCTCACCTCCCGTCCGGTCGGCGGTCCCCTCGGGGTGTTCCTTGCTGTCCGCTGCCCACCTGGTGATCGGCGCAGGGGCCGGGACTGAGCTACCAGGTTCGGCCTGCACCTGGGGGAGTGGGATGTTCACGGCTGATACGTGTTGAGGAGTTCGATCAAGTCATTTCGAGTGAGTGAGCTCCCATGCAGGATGCGTGCGAGATCGTCACGAGACAGGGGATAACGTGCAAGCAGGGCGCTAAGTTCCTCCCGGTCCAGGGGATAGGCGGTCAGAGGTGCGACCATATCCGGAGGCTCCGGCCGGGTCAGAGCTAACGGTACACCTTCCACGTTTACATAGAGGAAGTAGCGATCGAAGCCCTCCGGCATACTTTGATCGAAATAAAGAGTCGTGCCAGCGGGAAGCAGGTAGTAAGGCCTGGCCTGATCGTTTGTCGCGATCTTGAGTGGTGCCTTCAGGACATGGATCTGTCTTTGCTCCATCGTCGAATTCCTCCAGATGAGGGTGGTTAAGGTCAAGAAGGTACTCAGCAGCAGGAATCGCACGATAATCCGTTTCCGATTCACAGCTATTTTCCTCCCTGATATATCTTCGTGCTGTTCGGTGCCTCGGCCCCTGTCAGGCTCTTGATGTAAATCGCCAGGTCGGCGGGCATGAAGATGCGATCGGGCCAGCCAACGAACCACGCAGCCGAGCGTTCCGTCCGGCTTAGCCCATTGCCTTCATTGAACTTCTTCGCCTCCGTGGCGAACGTGGGCTTCGCCGCCCGAACTCCATCTACGCTCATGGTGGTACAATTGCAGCTCAGCGCATCATAATCTTTCGCCAACCTGTACTGCTTCATGTGACCCCGATCGCTGGTGGTCTCCAGCCCGCTGATCAGCCCGGCGAAGTAAGCATCCACAGCGTTCGCCTGTTCCAGGGTTACATCGAAGGTGTACCCGGTGGTCGTGCGGCCCGTAGCATTCTCTCCAGCAATGTATTTCTGGAAATTACTCCAGACCCGAAGAATACCTTCTCCCTTGGAATTTCCAATGCCCCACACCTTGCCATATCGACCGAAATCATAGATTGTCTCCGATTTCGGGGTGAGAACCCGTAGGGCTACATGTCCGTAGGGGTGTTCTTCTCCGTTGCGAGTGTAGGGGCCACCCACCAGCACCTCGAGGCGTGTCGACGATATGACGAAGGAGGTCTTCTTCGTGGATGAAGCTGATTTTTTCGGGGAACGTTCGGAGCTACTTCCTGGTGAAAAATCCATCTAAGCATCCTCGGCCGGAGTGAAAGACAGCTTCGCCAGAAAAACCCTGAGGCGAGGGGCGAGTGAACATGCAATTCATCGTGCGATCGATGGCGGATCCCCGTTCAGGCGTATTCCCATGGCGTATCCAGTACCTTTGGAAAGCTGACATGGCAGGTTCCGATCGAGATCTGCTCAACTCGGGCATGCCCCCTCTCGTCCAGCTGACCCTCCTGGATAGAGCCATCCGGAAGTTCGATGCGGTAGACTTCCCCCGCTGCGGGTGTGCCGTCCTCAAAATGGAGTTCAATTTCGACCCAGGTCAACTTCAACCATGGTGAGGGGGGCGAGGCGTCACCGATGAAGACATCCATGCTTCCATCGATCAAATGGCCCGAACCCCCACAGTGAGCGGTAGCATCCCCAAGTCGGTGTGCGGGCATTCCATTGATGAGCACTGCACTGGCACCTTCCGTCGCGATCCATGTATTCGGTCCACAACACGCCGCATGAATTCCCGAATCGCCAACTCTGAGCGCGGCCTTGAAGTTGATGACCACGTCCGACGAGCCGGTAACCGCCGGGCCTGTGACCGGGTGCGCACATGCAGGACATCCATGTGCATCCGCTGGGGCATGAGCCCGATCCCCCAATCGGCCCGCGTTTGGCATCTGGCACCTCACTGTAGTCAATCAACCGGCACGGAAGAGTTCGTGTGTCAGGACCGAGCCAGCATCACAAACCCATGCTGCACAACCTCTGTGCTGTCAACCCTTATCCGGCTATCATAGCAGACTTGATCGGTAAGTCACAGGAGGCTCTTGCCAGCACTGACGCACGTATTTCGGCGTAACCCGCTGGAATCGTTCAAATTCGATGCTCAAACAACGCAAGCCTGTTTTTGGAAGTGGATAGCTTTCTGCCCGCTGGCACTGTCGAGGACGTTTTTGTTGGCCGTGCCATTCTCTACCTTAAGCAATTCAGGAGTTGCCACTAATGAGATTTCAGATAGCTGGCATCATCCAGCCCTCGAAATTGTTTGTTCTGCTTCGGTTGTGTCCTCGTCAGCTTCAACATCCACTCCCTCTTCCTGAATGTCTCCGGTATATGCCACTCTTCCAGTCGCTCGCTCAATGAGAGCCAACAGCCTCTTTTGTCGATCAACCATGAATGCGTCAAAACTATCGGCTCGAATGAGTGATGGGTTAATTAGGTGCGACGTAAGGAATCCATCGAGCTTAGTGGGATCAATCGGTGGAGTCGCCGTATTGCCAGTTTCTAATTTGCTTAGGTACTGTGACGGTGCGACTCCCCCAATGATCCGATTGGTTCGATAGGAAAGTGGTGTCTTGTTGATAATGGAATCAAAGACACTCGGCTTAATGCTATGCGTTTTGCACCAGTCCTGCGGGAAAATGTGGTGGATATCGACATTCTCACCAAAGAAAATAGTGTGGTCGAACTTCTGACCAGAACGAAAATCCTGTGCGCCCTCCTTCATAAGCAATGCGTTCATGCCCTTGTAGGCCGCAGATAGACGCATACGCATAGTCTTTAATCGGTCGGCTCGGAACATTGTCTCACTGACCGTTGAAGGTTCCGGGCCTCCTTTCAACCACTCAGGGACTTCCATGAAGTCGCGCGCTATCCGCGTCTCGACGGCAGAGCCATAAAGCTCACCAAAGACGCCATTCCAATACCATCGAACCAGTTTTGCTCGATTCGCTTCGTGCTCCCAGGCATCTCCAATATCCGCAAGAATCGCTGCCAATGGAACAATCTGAGACTGATAAGGCAGGTCGAAGATGCGGTAGATATGCAGCATATGCAAGAACTTCGCTGCCTGCTCAAATCCTCGCTCTACTTGGGTTTCAAACCGCTTGTATTCCTCAAGTGGTAGGTTCAATAAAGCTTGTCGGTTGCCCGAAACAGCTGGCAACTCCTTACCCTGCTTCCCAGCGGTCTCTGCCGCCCTGCGTCGGTCACGCGTGTGGAAAAGGGAGATAGCCTGAAGGAAATCCGTATTAGAAACACCGGCAATGATGCCGGTTTCTGCACCATCGGGTCGAAGCTTCTCTGCTAGACGCCGATGCCGTCCCTTTGTTACGTCATCCCCATACCAGTCCTTTCGCAATTCATGGCCGGAGGCGGCATACATCGCGGTAACCAGCTCAAATGCATCCAAAGCCTTTCCCCCAGTGTTCACTTTCTCGAAAACAACGCAAACGGCTTCTTTAGACGTAGATCGATCAAGGGTGATGACAGGGACTCGGTAATACTTGAAATTCTCAAGAATTTGCCGTTTGAAAGCTCGAAATTCTTCGCGAACGGCCTCGTGCTGGTCGCCACGCCAGTGCTTATCGAAGCCATCTTGCCACTTGTCCCAATCAAAGACTTGGGAGACAGGGTACATGAGGGCAGCGTATTCATTTTCAGCAGAAGAGAGGTCAAGTACTGCTTCCCGTCCGAAGTCGGTACGAATAACGCGATCCTCGGGAACACCAACAATCGCATCTTCGCGATCGGTCGACTCATCCAAGGCTTTGCGGATATCAACATAGAACCATCGCTTTACTTTCTTATTCTTGGGTGTAACCGTTTCGACGACTTTCCCCCTTAATGTTACTTGGTAAAGAGAAGTCATTCGCTGTTGGCCATCAAGCAGTAATGATTGAGGAACGACTTGCTTCGATTCTGGTGGTGCTCCTTCAACCGTTCGAGGTTTGAAATTTACAGGGCCGCCGGTGTCCAACGACATTAACGCCCCCACGGGAAAGGCTCGCGATATCGAAGCGATCAGGCTTTTGATGCGATCCTCATCCCAAACCCAACTGCGTTGGAAATCTGGCAATTGGATTATTCCTCGATGACAATCCTCCAGAAGCTTATGTAGGTCGAACGGGTTAGTCTGGAATGTTGAGGCGGCCATTATTAAATCCCTTTAAACTCTACACAATACGCTTATCGGAGCGTAGCTTTTTAGTAAATAGTCTTTCAGTGGATAGCGGCGGTTCATCCGCAGCAACCGCCTCCCCTGTCCTGCCTCCTCCCGATCTCCGCTCACTCGCTATTTCCTGGACTTCCTGCCCGCCGGAACCGGAACAGCTTCGACGGGTACTGGGGCCGCCGGCACTTCACCCCGCTTCATCAAAATACCGACGATGCCCACTGCGACCAGGCTCAGCGAAATCAGCTGCGACTGACTCAAGCCCCGCGCCCACTTGGGATTGAGGCGGATGAACTCGATGAAGAAGCGCTCGAGGCCGGAGATGATCAAATAGACGAAGAACAGCCAGCCATCGGGAGCCGGACGTTTGCGCAGCTTCCAGAGCAGGCCGAAGAGGAGGAAGCTGAAGATCGTCTCGTAGACCGGAGTTGGGTGGACGATCTGGGTGGTGGGAACCGTGCCCTTGGGATAGGCCATGCCCCACGGCAGATCGGTGGGCAGGCCGTAGTCCCCGTCGCCCGAGAGCTGGCAACCGATACGGGCAATACCGTAGCCGATCATCAGGCCGGGGGCGTTGGCATCGGAGAAGCGCAGCAGTGGATAACCCGGCCGGCATCATCACCACCGTCGCCGGAAGCCAGATTTATGGCTTCTTTGGAGATGGTGGACCAGCCACCGATGCAGCCCTCTACTATCCCACCGCCCTGGCACTGGACGACTCCGGCAACCTGTTCATCAGTGACCAAGACGGCTCATGCGTCCGGAAGGTGGATACGGGCGGCATCATCACCGCCGTCGCCGGCAATGGGACTTCTGGCTTAGGAGATGGAGGGCCAGCCACCGACGCCGCCTTCAACAATTCTTTCGGCATAGCGCTGGACGCCACCGGCAACCTTTTTATCGCTGAAAGCTCCGAACACCGCATCCGGATGGTAGACGCGGTCACCGGCATCATCACCACCGTCACCGGTAACGGAAGCAGCGGCTGCAACGCCGAGGCAGGCCCCGCCACCCAGGTTGATCTATACCTGCCCTACGGTGTCACCGTCTCCCCCCAGGGTCACCTGTTCATCGCCGACTCAGGCAACAACCGTATCCTCCACCTCATCCCCTGACGGACGGGCCGCTCCTTAGAGAAGCTCGCGTCCCCCGTTTGCATCGCCCGCTGCTACCGGTTGAACACCTTTGCCTCATATCAGGTAGGAGCTATGGGCGCCTCGGGCGCCCTGCTCTTATCCCCTGAACGCTTTTCAGACGACCGGCGTTGCTCAGGGTCCGCCCTGGACACGGGCGCTACTGTCAACCACCTGCCGCATGCTCTTTTCGGGGTATGAGTTCGACATCGAAGGCATGCATCTCAGGCTTCGTCGCCTCGAGGAGAGAAAATGCCGGCTCTTCGACCGAAGTGTTCACATCAACGAGCACTTTCGTTATCTCACTGCATTGGCAAGCTATGCTGTGGGGTGGGAAGAGCGTCTCCGGGGAGGACTGTCATGGTTCAACATTCAAGGGTCGAACTGCCCCATGAAGAGATCGCGACGATACTGCAGACTCTTCCAGCTCGAGGATTTATAGGCGAGGACCACGCCGACGGCGGCAGCTGCGCACTTCATGGATCTTGAGGAGAGAATCAACGGGAAAGTAACGATAATAAACGTAAAACCCGGTACTGCGCATGAGCTTACGGCGAAGCGCGCCCCGGTAAGGCGCCCCAACAAGGGGCCTCTGTTTCAGAAGCTCCAAAACCTGCTCGAGCTCTTCGACAAACGCATATGGGGATGTAGGCCCGAATTCCAACCACCATGCCACCTCCTTCAATATCTGAAGACGTGCCGTAGGTGAAAAAATAACATTCATCGACGCTTCGCTACCCACGCATCCGTCAGCTGACGCACCTCACGAAGTACGTCCTCAGCCGGAATGCCCTCACCGCGCGCGAACTCAGCTTCACTCGCGGCAAGTGTAGCATCGAGATCCGCCTGCTCCTCGAAGGTAAGCTCGTCCTCAATATCGTCGTCCAGATCTTCGTCAGAATGCTTCTTGAGCGCCTGAGCCATTCGTTCAGCCCTCCAAAGATTTACTCTCTTGAGTATAACCGGGTCCAGAAGCTGTTCATATCATTTCCTGGCGCCCCCCGAGTCTGGACGAGTGTGGACTGAGGCCTGCCACCGTATTCTGCGCTCTTCAGCATCGTCGCCATCATCAGCCCGACGTTCGGCCACGGCGCCCGGAGGCATTCGGAACCTGGGAGGCGTTCGGGCACGGCGCCCGGTGGCGGGTGGAGCCCAGAAGGCGTTCGGGCATGGCGCCCGGAGGAATTCGGAGCTCGAGAGGAATTCGGGCATGGCGCCCGGAGGCATTCGGAGGCCGGGAGGCGTTCGGGCACGGCGCCCGGTGGCGGGTGTAGCCCAGAAGGCGCTCGGGCACGGCGCCCGGAGGAATTCGGAGGCCGGGAGACGTTCGGGCACGACGCCCGGTGGCATTCGGAGCCCAGAAGGCGATCGGGCACGACGCCCGAAGACGTGCGGAGCCCAGAAGACAGCCAGGCACGGCACAAAATTGATCCCTCCATCCTTGCAGCCACCCTGACAGGCTGGTAATATCCGGTTCGACGTCTGCCGTCGATCGGACCCTGAGATGCTCGAGTCCGATCGACCAGCGCCCCTCGAATCGTACCCCCCAACCCGGAGATTCATCTCATGCTGAGCTTTCAGATCGATTCCACCGGACCCTATCAGATTCGCTGGCCCGAGAGCGATGCCGACATCCTCGAGCTGGGCAAAACCTATCAGGCCAGAGAATCCACGCTCACCGTCGATCAGCAGGTCAGGGAACCCTCGCTGGTCACGATCGGCCAGCTGTACTCCACTGCCGATACGGCCGTCTCCTCCGCCTCCCAGGGCGAGATCGGGCGAGCCACTGGCGTGGAGAACTATCGCCTGGCCATGGAGCAGGCAATGCCGCTGCTGAGGAACTGCATCAAGGCGCTCGAGGTCAAGTATTCGAGCAATCTGGCGAACCTCGAGAAATGGGGGATCGATACGAAGGTGGCGGGCGGGAAAGTGACCGTCTACAAGCCGCGGCACGAAACGAAGTGGGCGGAGCTCCTCCAGACCTATGTGGCGCAGGAGTCCTCCCTCCCTGAAGCCGACCGCATCACCCAGCCGGGCTATGATCAGATGTCCAGGCTGGCGATTCAGGCCGGCTCGGGTCTCACGGGACGCAATGACGGACGGAAGCAGCGCGAACAGGGCGTCTCGACCCGATTGAGCCAGGTGACCCGGCTGCTGGATATTCTGCAGATCGCGGCGGGCGTCCTGGTGAGTCGGTACGACTGCAAGGTGACGAAGGACCTGCTCGACTGGGGGTTCACCGT
>Ga0163147_10003209_pt1 | contig 22162 bp, 21 predicted proteins | sample OliLakLV19MP6G1_FD_148597 | JGI IMG/M metagenome (GOLD analysis project Ga0163147, IMG submission 148597) | Freshwater microbial mat bacterial communities from Lake Vanda, McMurdo Dry Valleys, Antarctica- Oligotrophic Lake LV.19.MP6.G1 | ecosystem: Environmental > Aquatic > Freshwater > Lake >...
ACTCAGCGTACCCTTGTGCGTACGGCTTCTCTTGGAAGTCTGCTGAGAGGAATCTTGAGGTGTTATAGGCGATCTTGTCGAGCATTTCGCCCTCTAGGGTAGACCCGATGGAGCGCATACACTGTGCTAAGTACAAGCTGACATCAGCTGCTTCTTGGCCAACTTCTTGTGCGGTTTCTTGGGTAGGATTGGCGATCAGATCAAGCCAGGCATTGATAAACTCATGAAACTCCCCCTCTGCTAACACGCCAAGACGTAAAAGGTCAGCGTTGTTCTCCCTCATGGAAGGACGACCGGCTTCAAAGATATCGAGGTGTTGCTCGATATTCATAGTTATTCCTTGCTAATTTTTCGTCCACCAGCAGCTTGTAGTCCAGTAACAACGCCAGAAGCAGCGAAACCTAAAATGATGCCCTCAGCAATGTCTACCCCCTGAACTCTCAATGCTCCAGCGAGCGCACCTATTACGGCTGCACCTGTGATGATAACTACTGTTCGGTAGTCACGATCAAAAGCTGACTTAACAAGTTGTGTGAAGCCAATAACGGCTCCCAAGATAAATGTGTTTTCCATAGAACTCCTTAAAGTAGTTTATAGTTTCCTGACAACTTACCTTCAGACCATGTTACTCCATTAAGTCCTGCTTTGCGACCCGACTTGAGTGTTATTTCTTCTGGTGGCTCGACTGGTGTTGGGGTGGCTTCTTTGCCAGCAGCAAAACCTCTGTTGAATGAATCCCGCGACTTCTTGTCGATAGCTTCCTTCACCACCACAAACTTTGAGTTACGAGGAAGGGCTAAAAGGTCGGTTGTTTGATCGAGGGTTTCTGAGTTTCCCCGCACCTTTTCCCAATCAGCGATTGGTACGTTAATAGTTTCTGGCATAGTTCCCATCTTTCCCTTGACCATATTTATAAAGCGATCCCACCCAAGATCAAGTGTGCGGTGTGGACAATTTTTACCACTAAAAGACTTGTGTGTTTTGATTACTTCAATACCCCATTTTCTCTCTGTAAGAATCTTGGCGATCAACTCGGTGGCGTTTTCCTCAGCTTTGGTAAAACGATCTCCACCGCTCTTAGAATAACATATCTCAATCCCAATATGTTTTCGATTGCCGTTACCAGTAGATCCGTCACCTGCGTGCCAGCCGTTTCTATCAAGGGGAATACCCAGTACCGCCTCTTTATCATCTACGGCGTAGTGGAATGAGGTTTGGGAGGTGTTGCTAATCATGTAGGCATTTTCATTGATAGCAGATGCGTCGTTAAAAGTGTTATGAATACACAGCCCGATAGGGGTCATGGCGTGGGGACATTTGAGAGCGTATTTAGATGGTGCAACTAGGTTTTCTCGTATCGTCATGGCTTAATTATCCTTTGGATAATCCAACTCGATCCTATGCTAATAATCGTGGTTATTGCAAACCACACCCCCATCGCCCTACTGTTAAAATCCTCTAGCTTATCTATCTTTTTTTCAGCCTCAACAAGTCGCCTGTCAATCTTCATTTCAAGACGTTCTACAATTTCATAAATGTCGCGAAGATTTACGGCTTCCATATACTCACCCTCCTCTGATCATAAGAAAGTTAAGTAAAACATTAAAGAGCTCAATCATAATAACAATAAAAAAGAGCATCTGTATCCATTTGTTGTAAGTTTTAGATTCAACCAGATGAAGGTCAAGTTTTGTCTCAATGCGGATAAGTCGTTCAAAAAGTTCAACAACATCAATCTGAGTATCCTTGATGTCTTTTTTATTCTTGATGACTTGGGTTTCTTGCATAGATTTATTAAAACCAAAGGTTTCCCGATCCAGATCTACGCTTATTTGGAGCGTTGAGTAATGTATCTATAAGTCTGTCATCTCCACCAGCTCTTTGTGACCCACCTTGTGATGAAGACTTTGAGAGGTAGTCAAGACTCTTTAGGCGACTAAACTTAGGTAGCTCAACATTGAAGAGCTTCTTGGCTTGGGAATAGCTCAAGCTACCACTCTCGGATTTTGTGTACGATTTGGTAAAGTACGGCTTGTCGTTAATCTCATCCCACTTCAGGGCTTTAATAGCCTTTTGTTCGTCCTTGCTGATGTAGTCATTTTCGTAGAGATAACTCACCATTTCGTCAGTTACGAGTTGGTTGCCAGCTACCTTTCTTCTCCCCTTCATCAAAGACTCCACAATTTCTTTACTATCCATAGTGTCGAGTTTAGGTAGGATCTCTTGCAACTTCACATCTTTGTCTTTTGAAGCCGTGTTGTAGTATTCATAAAGCTCTGGCGAGGCTCCAGAAGCACCCAAAATTGCCTGTTTCTGCTCAGGTGTGCTGAACTCATCGTTCATAGTTGTTTTGAGGGCTTTGTATGTATCCATACGCTCCTCAATAGATTTGGAAGTCGCTGATTTTCCACTGAAGAATCGTTGAGCGAGAGCTTGATTATTGGGGACTGACCCAGCCTCCAAAGCTGCATCAATACTTTCGTTGAATGCTTCGACCTGTTTTTTACTAGCTTTATCTGGTAGCGTTGGGTTGGTTGAGGCTTGAGCTCCAAATAGTTTGGAAAGTAGTCCCCCATCTTTTTGTGGGGTTGAAGTTAAACTTGTTCCAATTTCTTTATTTGATAATCCAGCATCTTTAAGATCAATGGCAGACTGACGCTTTTCTTTAGTGTTAGCTCCACCTCGATAACGGATAGGAGCTTCGAGTAATCCAACACCAACTTCTTCAGGTGTTTGCTCTCCCGTAAGACCACCAATGATGTTGGTTGCTTGAGAAGGGACACCCACTCCTTGAGCAATTTGTGATCCAAGCTCGCCTGGAGTATCAATGGGTCTTCCACGATAGTCTTCCCCAGTAATAGCTATGTTCGCTAAGGCTCCCACTGGAGGTGACAATCTATTTCTCAAGGGTTTGAACAAACCTTTTACATCGCCCTCTCCCGCTGCTTGAACAAGTTGCAAAGGGATACGAGCAAAATCAAAAGCAGTTCCAAAAGGAGAGATCATCCGCTCTCGACCACGCTCATCAAATGTCCCCGTAGCTAAATTAAACTCCTGCCCAGCTCCGTTCTCCCAAGGCCAGTGACCAGAAACGGCTTTGTTTGTCATAGCCATAGAGGCGTACATAAAGGTTGCGTTACGGGCAAATTGTCGATAAGGAGCGTACTCAGCTTTTGACCAGTTGCTTGGATTAAGTAGGGCTCCACTCGTTTTCTTAGCGATTTTGAAATTGGATTCTAACCAATCAGGAGCTAGCAAGAACGTTCGCATGATGTTTTGGAAATCTTTTGAGCGACCAAGTTCTTGGGCATTAACACCACCGAAAAAAGCGTTAGAAGTTTCAGCACCTATTCTAAGTGCGTCTTCTTTATTCACGCCTGATTTAAGAGCTTTTTGATATGCCTCAACAGCTACTTGGTATTTTTGAGCTGGGAGGACTTTATCGAAAGCAGCTTCGGAGAATAACTTATCAAAGGTTCCCCGAGCCTTACTGATGATTCCTTTTCCAACTTCTGGCTTAAACCCATAGCCAGCGTCGTCGACTGACCGACCAACTGTCAGTGAGTTACGAATAAGGCCTTCTCTTATATCTACAGGAATCCTATCCACTGACTTTACAGCCTCTCCAGGAAAGGTATTCCAAATAACAGTATCAACAACCGCCTTGAAGGGGTTGTTTCGTGCAGCTACGGCTCGAGCTGGAATGTTGACCCCTGTGTGAAAGTTCCATCCAGTTTTAGGAACACCAGCAGAGAGTAACGACTGTTTGGCCTCAGAGACAAAACGCCCCACTTTGTTAAGTATTTCACTTCCTGGCTCAGTATAGTTTTGTATTTTTTGAGCAATCTTAGGATCAACGGCAAATTTCTGCTTACCCTGTTGTAACTCAGGCACATTTTTCCAACCCTTGGGAGCTTGGTCAAATGGTAATGCTTGGCCACTGTCTATAAGTGAGTTAGTAAACTCACTGTCAGCTAAGGCTCGTGTGGCGGATTTAGACCGTGAGGTAAGCAGGTCAGAAATAGCATCAAACTTTGGTGTCAACCCAGCATCAATGCCTTGTTGGTAGGTATCAAAAATACGTTGTTTTGAGAAACCTGGTTGATTGCCGAATCTTCGCTGAAAGGCCTGAGCTATTTCCTCGGGTGGGTTTTCCCATAACTGGGGTAAGTAGTTTGGTTGGTAGTTGTTAGCCTCAGAGAGTCCTGCCTTACTTTCCGTGTCGAATAAATCATCAGTGAATTGTTTGACGGCTTTGAATTTATCAGGGTTTGCTCCTGACTGCATCTCTGTAATAGCTTTCATACCCTCTTTGTCAAACATTGTTAAGGCGGGATTTGTTTTTACAGAGTCGGCTCTAAAGGACGCTACTCCCTCTCGAGTATTGACCCAATTTTTGAACAATCTATTTGCATCAACAAAAGGGGTGGATTTCTTAGCAGCAGCGTCAAGAAGTGGGAGTCCTTCTTTAGCTACCACCCCCTCAGAAGACCGCTTGAGGTCTGAGTAGGCTTGTCTGAAGAAGCCTTCTTTCTCTGTGAGATCAGTAATAATTTCTGGGTCAGTGGCTTGTTTAAGCTGTGCTTTAATCCTACCTAGTTCTGCACCAACTGATTTTAGTGTTGGGATTCCTGGTGCTTTTCCTGGAACTGCTTGTAGGGCTGGTTGTAGTACATCATCAAGGAGTGGGAGTCCTGGTGGTACTTCTGGTGCTACCTTAGGAAGTGCTGGTTGTAGTACCTCATCAAGGGATTTGGCTGGAGTAGATTGGTTGTAGAAGTCGGTGAGTTGTTGCTTGGTTTTGAGTAAATCTTCATAACCAAGAGATAAACCCAACTCTCTTTGATTTTTAGCATTTAGGACTCTATTAAGTGAGTCAATATCTTTAGCAACAACTAAAGCACCCAGTTTGTCTGTTCTTATCCATAGTTTATGTTTGTTTGCAAATGATTTAACTTCTTTTTTTGATAGGAAACTGCTATCCGCAAGGTATGCTGGTTTATCTTTCAATACTTGCTCTAGTTCCCATTGTTCTGTTTTCTTTAAAATATCCTCATCAAACTTCCCCGTAAGTTTCATTTGATCTAGTTGCTTGCGAAATGGATTACGAGATAGGTATTGGTTTCTTGTTCCCCATTCTTTAACAGTACCAAACTCCTCAGCATTACCATACTTCTTGGCTTCTGCCATGAGTGGGTCTGGGTTGAGTGTGGATTTTGCTGTTTGTAGTACTTCATCAAGGGATTTGGCTGGTTGTAGCACATCATCAAGAGCGGGAGCAACTTTCTTTCCAGCTCGTAGCACATCATCGAGGAGTGGGAGCCCCTCACGAGCGACATCGTCCACAAGGGGCAGTGCTTCTTTAACCGTGTTTTTACCGACAGCTCTCACAAAGTCAGTGGGGTCATTAGGAACAGCATCGAGACCAGCCAAACCAGTAATGCCAAGGAAAGTGAGTGGAGTTGATACACCCTGAGCTAAACCTGGAGAAACTCCTCGGTCTTGAAGCCAAGAAGCGTTCCTAGGAGCGTTGTTAGCTGTTTGATTTTGAAGTGAAAGGATTGGTTCAGGATTCTCCCCGTAGAAAAAGTCTCGAGCTGGCTTATATGGCATTGCTCTCCTGATTTCTTCAGGAGAGGTAACTCCATCATCGGCTCCAATAGCCTGACCAACGCTAGAGCTAAGTGTTTGAATAGCTCGTGGGACAGGTCGGATGATGTTGTCTCTAATAGAACGACTAGCATCACCAATAGTGGGAGATTTGATTGGGTAGTTTATTTGGTTAGAAAAAGGGAGTCTTACTAAAGGTGTATTGCTTACACTCCTAGCCATGTTTCCAGCAGCTTGGCTGATACGATTTCCCAACCCACCTTGAGCGAGTTGAACGCCACCCATTGATTGATCTCGGTCAATAGAATTACCAATACCTGTGAAGGCTTGGGACGCTTTAGCTCTAATGCGATCAAAAATTGAAGCCATAATGCCTTATTGCCTAAGTGGCCTTAGGCTTATCGCCCACCAAGTAACCGTTTTAAACGAGCCTGAATACTATTATCTTGCTCTTGGATATTTACATCCGTTTCAGATTGTGCTCCGCCACCCAATTGTGGGGCTACTGCCTGAAGTCCACCAGTGAGATCAGCAAAGTTTATCGAGGTGGGATTAGCTGTGTAGCCACCAATACCTTGTCTAGAAGCAGCGAGAGAGGCTTGTTGATTTGATAGGTTTTGTAGAAAGCCGTCAACATTTTGTTGAATACCCTGATAGTCACCGCGCTCAACCAACCCAGCTTGGTTCTCAGCAGCAGTTCGCTGATCATAAGCATCTTGGAGAGATCTTTGCAGTGCTGAATCTTGAGTGTTTGCCCAAGTTTGTCGCTCATTAAATACTCCAGTGTTCGCACTTTCGTTTTGATCTTTTTGTGTTGCGAGTTCCCCAGCTGCCCTAGCGTTTTGTTGAGCTAGACGACCTTGCGATTTAATGGCCGCTGATCCACCCAAGCCTAAAGCTCGAAGTGAGTTAGCAGACCTAGTTTCAGCTCCTTGAGAAGCAGCTTGTAAGTTTCCTCGTTCGCTTTCGTAGCGATTCAAGATGTTGTCTTGACCTTCTGAGAATAGCTTTTGGAACTCTTGTTTTCGTTGACCCAATAATCCAACACCCTCATCGTAAATACCACGAGCGCGGTTAAACGCGTCACCAGCTTGGCGTTTACCTTCTTCGTAGGTACTTCGTGCTAAATCTCGCTGAGACTGTACGTTTCTTTCAAATGCTCCAGTGTCAAATGGATTAGGGTTGCCAGGGTTGCCAGGATTGCCACCACCAGCACCTCCACCGCCATTGCCATTATTGATAATATCTTTACCAGGAGGAGGGGTATCAGTTATGCCCTGCACGCTACCACCACGGAAACCTGGCTGATTTGGTACAGAACTTGCTCTTGGGTAATATTGTTGTGTTGGCCCATAGGGTAAGTTATTAAATCTTGGATCGTTCGCTACTCGAGCAATCTGTTGTTGTTCGGGAAGAGCGGCTGCACCACGAGCTTCAGCTCGTTCAGTAACACCATATTCAGGAAAAGGATTTCCCAAAAAATTACCTACTTGGCTAGCGGTACGTGCAGTTTTTCCTTGGACTAATCTCTGTAATCTCTGTAATTCTTGAAATGACATATAGTTCCTGTTAAATAATTTTGTGATTCTATACTTTTAATAATAAAACAGATATAGATTGTTTGTGTCGATCTACTAGCGAAGCAGGTTAGCGAAGCAAGCTATTGACATTTACAGTCCGTATGTATATACTGTCCCTATATGAAAAAACACTTAAACAAAATATTTTCTCTTATGCTTCTGGCAACAGTTCTTTTGCCGATGTCGCTCATTGGTTTTGGAATTGAGGAGGTATACCCCCACTCAATAAATTCAGTAAAAATAGTATTTGCCTTTGGTGTTTTATTCGTTTCACCTATCTGCGCCCTCAGACTTTTCCGCTCTAAATAAAGTTAAGCTGACGGAATAGAAATTGCTAAAGTATTGATCGCATCCGCTGTAAGGCTTGAGGTGTTGTCTGTGCTTCTATGTTGTAGTGTGTACGTCTTAGTGCCTGCGGTTGCGTTTACGACAACGGTATTGCAAACAACAGTTGTTCTTGGATTGGAGCTTCTAAGAGATATTTGCATCGGCCCGCCTATAACAGACGTTCCGTCATGCCATTGAATCGCATATGGTGCAAAATCTACGTTTCCATATGCCTGTACAGAGGCAAGAAGAAGAACGTTGGATGTTGTGGCTAAAACTACCGACACATCCGCCCCAGTTATATTTGCAAAAGTTGAAGAGGTTGTTGATGAACCCCCAGCATTATCCTCATCGGCTACTGAGACACCTGTCGTTGCGGATACTGCAGAGGTGCTCACCATCTGGAAGTTTGTTCCGTCGTAAACTACCGTAACGATTTGCCCCGCCTCTATGTCTCCCGTAGCGAGAGCTTGATCGTTCATCTTCAGGATTGTTTTTGCTCCTAATGAATTCAAGTTAAGGGTTGCTGCCCCAGTATTGAGAGTGTTTGCCTTAAAGTTAATTGACACCCCTGTTATAAGAGCATAGGAGGTTGGTGGGGGGCTAAGAACGATCGCGTAGGAGTCTGTTGAGCCCGCATCGGCAGCATAAATAAGTGGCTTTAGACCTTCGGCCGTTACTATGGCTCCTGAATATTGATTAAAAAATTCTTCATTATTCAGACAGTTTACTGTACTGTTTTCAGCCAAGTTGCCAACATAACCTCGAAGTCGAACAACTCCTGTTAAGGCGTAGTCGGCAGCGGTAGATCCAGATTTACCCGTCACTGAGAAGACTGTTTCAAAGGCAGTATTCCACCCAACCACCACAATGGTAGGTACGTTAGTAGGAACCGCAGAAACCAATAAAGAGCCGTCAGCAGGACTAGAGATCCAAGTAGACCTTAGTGCGGTACGAAATTTGTCATTTGCTTTTGCGATTGATGGCATTTTATTCTCCTAGTATAGCGATAGTTGAGTGTAAGCCCTATCGCTCTTATTTGTGTCGATTAAGCTAACTCCCGCAGTTTCATCGCGAACGTAAGTGGTCTAGTACTCCGTGAGAAGTACAGATAGATACCGATGACCGAGATTTCGTCTTCAATGCCGTCGTTTTGAATGTTGATCTTGACCCAGAACAAATCCTTTTGTCGTAGGTTGATGTAACGTAAGTTAATTGACGATCCCGCACTATCAGAGGTCATCATGCCAACTTCTTGGTTCCCCCACTCATCATTTCCAAATCCAGACAAGACAGCATCTTGAGCAATTTTTAATCGAGCGTCAGTAATAATGCCGCCTTGATCTGCCCTAGTAATACCCGCGGTTGTGGAGTTACCCGTTAAAGTTCCAAAAACTAGGGTGGCCCTATCATACTTCTTAAACTGATCGGGCAACTTCATGTCGTATTGTTTGGTTGTAAGGGAAAGCGTAATCTTTGTCCCAGACCCACTCGAACTAGCGTAGTCAGTTCTCCCCTCAAACATCTGTAATACGTCGGCGGTATTACTTGATCCGTAGAACAACTGTTCTTCTTTCGTCGAAGGATGAATGTTTTTAGCAAAGACTCTGGGGTATAGGCCAGTCCACAGCGACCAAGCGTTGTAGCGTTCATCAAAGGCGAGGACGGCATTATTTCCACTCCCCTGTGCATTGGTTGAAATGCCAAAGAGAGAAAGTGATTTGTAGAAAACACCACAGACTCGATCTAGGTTCGCTGGAGTTACCCGCTGGACGATAGAATCAGCTCGAAGCGACAGCACAGAATACCTCAAAATCGTTCCATATTGAGCCTCGTTGCCAATAGTGGCAGCTCCGTCGCGACTCCAGAACCGCAAGTTATTGCCCGCGACGTGAGGTGATAGTGGGGAGATTGAACCTACGGAAATATTTACATCTTGAATCCGACCCTCACCCTCGAAGTCTCCAGCAGCTGAAATGAACTGGAACTTACCAAAGACACTATCCTTGAAGACAAACAAGGCATCTTCGTTAGAAGCGACGTGGGTTTTAATAGCGTTGATAGTGGTTCCATCTCCTTTGCGATAGGGGAAAAATCCCGCTCCATCAGGGAGTGCGAAGCTCCCAAACTTATCTAAAGCTCCACCCCAAACTAGCGTATCCTTGCCAAGTTCGGTGGTTACACCTACGAGTGATCCTCGATATGTATCAAGCAGGGTAAAGTGATAACCCCTTGTCGTGTTCGCATCAGGTACGCCATAAAACGTATCACTTCCTACCGAACCATTATCAACGTAAGTAGTAGCAGTTGGCTCAACGTCAGCGAGGAAGAAAGCCTCACCTTGACGGTTTGATCGGAAGATGCCAACCCGAGTAACACCTGTGGGCGCAGTTGGGAGTGTAATGGTTAAATACGTCGTAGTATTTAGTGTTTGAGGCATTGATCCAAACCACCCAGTCCCTGATGCTTGAACAGCGGCGTCGGGAGGTGGGGAGGCTAGAGTTCCACCAGCTTCGGTATACCAGACATACTGGTAGTACCACTTTGTACTGCCAGTCCCCGCACCTGTTTTAGCAATTGTGGGGTAGGCTGTAGGATTAGCAATCTCAGTGTAGATGTGCCAGCCATCACTCTCTAACCAAATAAGTTCGTTCACTGCGTTGGCAAAGTACAACCGAGAGTGAATCTGCACAATCCAGGTGATCGAAGTCGTATCAAAAGTAGGTGTTCCAGTAGTAAAGGTAGGGTTAGTTCCCACATACCCACTTGGGGCAGTGGCGGTCAGAATATTCCACTGACTAGTGGTGAAGTTGTAGAATTCTGGCTTTCCAGCATCAGAGACACGAATAAAACGCGATGCTCCAGCGACGTTGTATGTTGAGACAAGTTGAGTAATTTGAGTTCCACCCACCGCTGTTTGACCAATAATCTTAGATCCCTGGCGTTTAGCAATACTTCCATACTGGGAATAGATACCGTTAATCAACTCTGAAAGTTCGGTGTCTTTGAGCGTTGACGGATGAGCTAAAGTGTTTAAGCCGTCGGGAAAACCTTGACTACCAGATCTCTGAATGGTCGCGTTCCTACGTCTTTTTTTAGGAGTAAAAATAACGCTCCTTTATCTTTGAGTATTACGGTCGGGTCTACTCGTATAATAATTTTTCGCTCGTACTAAGTAATCAACTCTTGGAGTTTGACGTGAGTGGGTAAGTATCTCGTTTTTACTCGGCAGTACCTCAATACCGATATACTCATTAAACCGATTTTCAGCGTCACCTTCGGCTTTGTCTTGCGACCCCTCAGCCCCAGTGGTGCGGAAGTATTCACCAAGAGCAGCATAAGCAAGCATATCGCCTGGTAGCAGTAAAACATCGGTAGTTAAAACAGGTTTAGGGGGATTGGCGTAGTACCAAATAATAGCGGTAACCGCTTTGACTGGAGCTGTTAAAAAACGCATCTGCCATTTTCCAAAGTCGGCATGGGCGGGATCGTTGTTCATTTCCACGAAGATGTTTTGCTCATCAGTATTAGGGTTCTCCATCCAGTCGACTTTATTAACGATCACCATGAATAGTGCATTTGGTCTATTGAAACGATCTGGTAAAACATGGGTTAGTGAGCCAGCGACAAGGTTGATACTCTCTCTACTCAAGCACCGTCGCCAAAAAGCACGCCTAGCATATTCTTCTTGCTTATTGATGATCCAGTTTTTCCAATCAGTATATTCTTGGTCATTGGTATTTGGAATAGAACCCCCAGCAAAGGGAGCCATCGCGCTTAATACCTCACCAAGAGTTCTGATGTTTGAAGAAATTGAAAGACTAGCCATGTTGTAATAGTAGCTTTAAGTTAGTTTGTTTGTGCCTAGACACAAAAAGGGAGCCGAAGCTCCCTGATCTGTATTGATGTTTCAATCCATTACGCATTAGTATATGGAAACTGAGTCAATGGCGATGTGTAAGCCACGATCGCACTGATTGGTAAATCTCCGTATTCTTGACCGTTTTCAAAAGTGAGAACCTCTCGGTTACCATCTTGCTCACGACCTAATACGAATGAGGTTGTTCCGACTGCTGTAGGCATATTACCTTTCTGTAGTAGAGGGGGAGCTTAGGACTCCCCCTCTCTATTTTTTAATTAAACTCCTAAGTTCCATAAGTACACAGCTGCTTCTGGAATATCCAGTTTAGAAGTGTACTCACCAAGTACCTGCCATCGGTACGAGTCGCCCATTTTGGCGAGTGGGGTTGTAAACCATCCACGCCCCTTCACAGCTTTGTATCCGAATTGTGATTCGTCTACGATGACAACTAAGTCATCCATTAAGGTGCCCATTCCCTGCAACTGCACAACGTCAATTTCACCAAAGGTGTGGGAGTTGTATTTCTTTACAACACCGTAACCTCTAGATGATTCGCTGATGGTTGTTCGAGTTTGGTCATCTTGGACGTACTTGAACTTAGCCATGAATTTTTGACCAACCAGCATAACTGGTTTCTCAAATGCTTTTTCAGCAATCACAGCGAAGGCTGCGTCCAATTTGTCCTGAACGTTTCGATCAGAAGCCCAGATGTTTCCACCAAAGTCAATTGCGTTCAAAGGAGCGTACAAGTCGATCAAGTCTCTAATACCAGCCATAGTGGTGGTTTTTCGAGCCTTATCTTCTGAGCGTTTTCCGACAACCAATTGGCGTTGCAACTTTTCAGTCAACTCCATTTGCTTGCGAGCGATCAATTGACCAGAGTTTTCATCTCCACGGATCATCGAATTGTGTTCAGTACCACTAAGGTCAATAACATCTTCGAGAATCGAAGTGAAGTTATAGTAGTCGCCAAATGGAGTGACTACCATGTTGTCGGCATTTTTACCTTGAGCCGTACCCCCACCAACGACGGTCACGTCAGCATTACCAGCTTGGGCAACCTGAGTTCCAGCGATCCGACGGAAGGTAATAGATACGCCACCCGATACGTCTTCAACTATGAACTGAGCTCCACCAACCATTTGGAAAACATCGTCTACGTTAAACACACCTGGCTCATCTACAGTCATAACGGTGTTATTTGCACCGATTGAGAAAGCGAGTTTTGCTTGTAGTTTACGATTATCTCTGGCTGACCACTCATATTTATGAGAGTTAACTTCTTTCTTGAAGTTTTTGCCGCTTAATCTATTGATTAGTTCTCGGCGATACTTTGGAAAATTGGCTATTTGATCTTCAATGTCGATATGAAGGTCTGTAGACAAAGCCCCCATCGTGGATCGTTGTCCGTATATTGAGTTACCCATATATCCTTTCTGATATATCCTTTCTGATATATCTGTTACGCATTCCTCATCGCTTTAGCGATGCGTTGTGCAATAACACTTCCTGCGTCTTTTGAGGACGTAGGCTCTTGCGAGTTATTTTTACTAGATGTAACAACTCTGCCTGCTTCCTTTACCCTGATGTCAGTTTGAGCTCGCTGTGAACCTTTAGCTCTAGCCTTCCCCGCAGCTCCCATAACGAGATCTGTAAGTTCGGCAAGAGAGTGTTGTCCCTTAAAACCCTGCGAGAGATCTTTTGGATCTACCGCATCAAGATTAGCAAACAAGTTAGCGATGCCTTCTTCGAGTGCTGGGTCGTATTCTCCAGGATTTTTAGAGTTAAGCTCAGGATATTTTTCCTGAACCGCAGTCGTTTCTTGAGACATAACCGAAGCTACTCTCTCAACGTATCTGCTTTGACTAAAGCCCGTAAAACCCTCGCTAAGACGCTTGTTCTCCTCCCGTAGTGCTTGTAGCTCCGTTTGGAAGCCAGTTTGCATTTTGTTTAGAGTGCCTGCCAAAGACTCTTTCGAGTCAAACATCTCTGGAGTGTAGAGAGCTTTCGCTTCTTCTTTGATTTCAGCTTTCGCCTCAGCCAAAGTTAGTCCAGATGCAACTGCGTATTTTCTCAATTTGTCTGGGTTAAGCAGAACATCTTGATAGTCTCTCACCAGGCGGTTAGCGTTAGCTAGTTGCTGGTGTGCAGCGTTTAATGGGTTGGGATCAAGTCGAGTACCCTTTTGGGTGCGTTGTTCTTGATCTTCTCCCTGTTCCCCTTGGTCATCAGTAGCTTGATTAGCTTCCTGATTACTTTGAGTATCGTCACGATTTTCGATTGTTTCATCTTGCGATGAGTCGTCGTTAATCGTAGTTGTTGGCAAACTACCTTCGTCTACCTCGACAGAACCTTCGTTCATATCTCTCCTTCTTACCTATTCCTGCTGACCTGACGATGTTGATGACGAAGCTCGCGCTCCGAAGTCCTGCTAGAAAAGCAGAAAGGCGAATAGTTGTTGTTGTGGATAAGTATGCGTTAAGAGGACTTAGTTTGTGACATGAGTGTCAAAAGTAAGTGTAGCAAGCTACAAAAAAAAGGACGGAGCAGATTAGGTTTCCCCTCTCCACTCCGCCTGTGAACACTATATACTAAAACTAAGCCCGAATACCAGTGTGACGATATGTAACTATCCCAGTCTTCTCGTCAAATTTATAGGTAACTGGAAGAAAAATATGGTGCCAGTCACATTTTTTGCACTTAAATAAAGATGAGCCTTTGTTTATACAAGAGTAGGTGTGGCTACCACAGATAACCCTGGTTGGCCTGCTATCAACATACATTGTCTTTTGGGCTACCTTCTTCATTTCCTGAGTGATCTCAACACGACTCTCCTTCTCATTCACCTTAGGAGTCATCACGGGGATTTCGACCTCCTCGTCGATCCAAGTATTGAGTGGGTGGGGGAAATCTTTATTCAAGGACGACTACTTTCTCAGCAATCGCACTGTCTAAATCTTCTTTAAGAAGAACAAAGGTTCTCAGATCCGTAAAAAGCTGTGTAATAAACTTATACTTACCCACTTCTTCATCGACTTGAAGTTGCTTTGATTTCTTAAAAATCTGAGTAAGGTGATTGCTAACAGAGATAACCTCCTGAGCCTCACGAATAGTATTATTAAGAATGGATTTTTCAATCGAAGTCTTGGAGCTATTAAGATAGTCTCTGAGGAAACCAAAGCGTTCACTCTCTAAGATCTCTAGGGCAGCCAAGCCTTCATCTTGAGTCTTTTGATAATGTTCCTGGCTTACTGATTTTTTACTCATATCTATTTAATATAGCATATTAACAGGGTGTCAAACAATGATTTCTCCGTCAATAATTAAAGATGGGTTTTTTAACTCATTAAGTTTAGCACCAGTTGTTCCAGTGGTGATAGCGGAAGATTGCACCACAGCCCACACCGCAGCAGCGTCGCCTAACTGCTCAAACATGATGTCTGATGGGCGACCTTCATCCCAAGTATCAAGAGAGGTAATGGTGTTAGTACCGTTGTACAGATCATCCACATAAATGTATGCGTTTGTTGCTGCTGATTTTGCGGTGATCTTCACTTTTGCATACAGGTCAACTGTCCCCACATACGACGCAGCAAGAGTAAACGGAAGCCACTGGTCTGTAGTATTGCCCATCGTTACTGAAGCATCCGCCACAATAGAACCTGGAAGAAACAATTCAACCAAGGCGACATCAGTTCCGAAAGCAGCGTTTTTCCGAATAAACCCCAAAACACTCACTGCCTTGCCAACACGAGCTGGAATTTTAAACGACCATGAAAAACCGGTTGCAGAGTCGGTTGGAGCAATTCGTAGCCCAAGAGAACCAGAAGTGCGAACGGTGGTATCAGTCAGTCCTACTCCCGTCGCTTGAGCTATTCCATATTTGGTATACCATCTATGTCTATTCTCATTTTGCTGAAACTTGTGAAACTTAAGAATTGAAGTTTCAGAAAGCAATGAAGCAGAGCTTATCAGTGTAGAAGATCCAAACAAACAATTATCGAAGAGTGCCTCGACATGTGTAATTGAGCCGAGTATGTCTTGCGTGTGTGCCGTAAATGTCCCAGAGGCAACCCCAAAACTACAATCTTTAAAAACAAGCCCCGACAATGCTGAACCAGCAGCTAAGTTGAGTCCTGTAGCTGTTGCGCCTGTGTTCCCCGAGCTTATGAGCCTGTTGACGGTGAGTGAGGCGTGACCCCCAGATAGCTCCATGTTTGTAGCAGTATTTCCGCGAAGAACAGCATCGTTAATAGTGAAATTCGAGGATCCTGATGCAAGGCGAATTGCTACCCCACCGTTGTTCCAGGCCACAAACCCATCTATTGAACCGCCTCCGATAAGAACACCAGTATTTTGGCCGATCATAGCACCACTTGCTCGCGAGCCGTAGATTGTATTATTGCTGTGATTCCCAATCACTCCATTAGCCTGATTATAATAAAGACCTATACCAGTTTGTATTAAATTCACGACATTGTTTGAGAAGGTAAAACCGACATCGTTAAAATCAAAAGCAAAAGCAGACGCTGCATTCAAGGCAATGTTTAAGAAGTAATTATAGGAGATATTAATACCTGTTGTCCCCGAGGTAGCGTCTACACGCATAAACGGGATGTTGCTGACCGCCGAAGTATTCAAAAGATAACAAGTGTTGTATGCAAAAGTGATGTTGTCAGCGATGCCTCCAGATATATTGAGGCCATAAGCTAGAGTATTTTGTATAGTGGAGTATTGAATACTGCACGATCCAGTAGTTGTTTGTAAAACAAGACCTCTTTTTCCCGAAATATTAGCACCGATGTTTGTAAAAGAAGCCCAGTCAACATCAATTGAACCCGTATTAGAACTGTTTAAATATGTAACTAGCGAGGTACTCACTGCTCTAAAGATCACGTTGCGAGTTAAAAGAATAACATCACCCTGTGTTGGTGTCGTTCCTGAGTGGGCAAAAGTGAGGCCTGCACTGATAGTCATATCGCTCGCGTTGGCATTGGCAGAGAGTGTTCGTTGTTCTGTTTCAACAGCAGATGCTCGAGAGGTTTTTGCAATTGCAATACTATCTCCAGATAACCAGCCAGTATCCGTATCGACCCCCAGAACAGTTTGAGCGATTGCTTCATCAGTGTTCAGCTTGCACGCTATGATATTTTTCCCTACAGATCTAGAAAGCCCCTGCATGGAAAGCGTGTGTCCATTTCTGAGAATAAGACCCATTCCCCCAGCTGCCACACAATCAAACTCTAATACCGCAGTGGAGTCTCTTGGTATGGGTACTCCCGTTGTTCCAATGTTGAACGTTCCGCCGTTATAGACTATAGCGTCACCAGAAAGTCTGAGAACATAGTTTGTTGCTGCAACCACCCCGTAAGTAAGAGTCCCCCGCTTGCCCACAGTAAGTGCCACGACATTATCGGTTCCTGCCCCGTAGTCAGTAGCCACAGTAGAGTTCATAGTGACGGTGATATCGTTTCCTGTACCCCCCCCAGTGTGTTCGCCCATAATATGAAGAACGTCAAGAGCGACAGGGGCTTGTGTGGTTGTGGTTCTCAGCAAATATGACCACACAGTGCCAGAAGAACACCACGCAGAAATTTGTGAAGCGCTAGATGTAGATAGTCCAACGCTATAATTTGTGGCTGCCAGAAGTAATACAGAAGAGGAAAACTTAAAGAAAACCCAGCCACCCTCATTAGTTGTAGAGCTTATAACATAAGGCAGATCAGCAACGTCTAACGTGACAGTAGTCCCAGTCACATTCGCTCCAGCGGTAACATTCCTCAAAACCACAACAACCGTTCCTGTAGGGCTGAGAACTCGAGTAGATATCTTTATGGAAATTCCGTCAACTGTTATAGCCCCAGGAGTAAAAGAAGCCCCATTCTGTTGTGATGTAGTTACGGAGGTACTGAGTGCCTCAGAGTCACTTAGGTTACCAACTAAAGACCATGTAGACGCAGTTGTCCAGTTCCCCGTAGCTGAACTTATTAGTGTTGCCATATATTATTCCGCAATATTTATCACGTCACCAACTCTTATTTTACTTTTTTCACTTATCTGCAAAACAAGCTCTTCACTTTTATCCTTTACCAGTCTAACGATATCAGAAGCCGTGCCTGAAACAAAGAGCGCAGGGTAGATAATACTAGAACCACCACGAAGCTCAAAAGCTACGTCTAGCCGTCCCAAATCATCAACTTCGCTAACGTGTGTAAAAACTGCTGTGTATTTCATAATTTTTTAACTCCACGCTGAAATAGTTTTAGTAGTAACTACAATTGTATCAGTGTTTGATAATGTTTTTTGATAATTAATCCCAGAAATAGTTTTAACGACCTTTACCACATCACCAGCAGCATTATAACTCAGTACGGTTAACGGGTTCAACTTTGAAGTATCGGTGGGCGGTGTTTCAGCAAACACTACAGGAAGGTAACCTTGTGCAGTAAGTCGTAGACCAGTTGGGCTTCCCTGACTATCAATGAATGGTAAACGAGAACCGCCAGAAGTCACAATCTCCTGCATCGCCTTATAAAACTCTTTACCGTCAGTGAGCCGAACATTGAGGTATTTCTTTGGGTCTTTGCCCATTAAGTCCTCAAACATATCCTTGATGTTATTTACCCTAATCTCAGCTGGCACATTCACCTTCATTGATGTTGGAAATGGTAACTGCTTAGGAAACTCTGGAAATTTGGGAAACGCTGGGATTGTAGGAAACTTCTCTTGCTTTGGGTACTCTTTGGGTAGAGTCTTCATCTCTCGAACGAGCTTCATCAACAGCTCCTCCACCCTCTTTAAGTCTGCTTGTGGGACACTCTCCAGATTAGAGACACTGATCTCCTTAGGGTAGGGGAGGGGACTAGGAATCTTTGTTTCTGGATAAACGGTAGGAAGTTTGGCTACAGCCACCGATAATTTAGCCAGTAATTTCTCAATGTTCTTCTGGTTTCCTACGGTAACAGTACCTTTAATAGACTGCGTTGAGGGTTGATTAGAAACCCGAACACTGAAGGTGTGAGCTTTGAGTGCACGAACAGACATCACAGCAGAGTTTTCCACAGTGCGGATGATGGTAGCTACAATTTTCTGTACGAGCTCGAAAGTCATTTACCCTCCAGCACCTACGATATTTCCCAAGTTGTAGGTTTGATTGTTTTCATCAAGCCCTTGGGTTTCTGCTTGAGCAGGATCAAATCCCATAGCTGATCCCATACCCGAAGAATCCATACCTTGAGGCATAACAGGCTGCTTCATGGCGTTAATCTCTTGTTGAGACTGAATGTAGCCCATGTGCTTAGTAACATATTTTTCAAACACTTCTCGGACTTCCTCTGGATAATTTGCTTCATTCTCAGTGTAGTGAGCATTGGAGGCAACGATTAAGTCTTCGTGTTGGTCGCGGATTTTAATCTCAGGCATTTGACCACGCTCTAACATCAGAATATCTCGCTTCGCCTTTTCATCAATGGTAGTAACGATGTCACCCACATTTTCCATTTCAGGGGTTGAATCAATCAATGCTTCAATCGCTGGAACGAGATCTAACTGGATACTTCCTTGAGACTGAGTTTGGATACCTTGCAAGACAGTAATTGAGTTTTGCAGAGATGCTTGTCGTGACGCTGGTGTTTGGTTCTGGATAGGATCAGGCTTAACTGTAACAATAAAGTTGGCGGTAGTTTGTTCTGGTGAAATCGCCATAAGCTCTCTGACACCACGCTTGCCTGTAACACTGAATGTTTGCTCTTCAGTTACATACTGGGAGTTCAACTCCAAGAAGTGTTCTCCAAGTGGTTTTAAGACCTGCTCGCCAAAAAGATCAATGATCATCTGCATATTGGTGTCAATGTTTTGATCAATGATTTGAGCACCACGAGCGGTTTGATTGATTGATTGTCCTGGAGCACCTGAGCTAAACAGAGATGATATGCCACCAGCTCGTTCAATCTTGTTCTGTAGCGAGTCGCTCATAACGACGGCTGCTCTCGTATTATCTTGAGTTCTGATTTGTTGAATCTGAGCCACATCACCCATAACACGGATTACACCGTCAGGGCGTTTACGAAACTGCCAGTCAGGAGTTTGAGAAGCTGAAGATCCAGCTACCCACATATCGTTGTTGATTTGCCGAACATTCGTTAAGGTTTGGTTTAAGATCTCGGTGGCTGCGATCTGAAGATCACCAACCACATCAACTAAGGCTAGGTTGTGATACTCATCATCCTCAGGGAATGGGCAGAAATCAATATAGGGATCGTGACCATGCCAGTATCTATTACCAGTGTCGGTGTTGAGAATCGTGTCATCTCCCTCAATTGGCATATAAAAGACATCGCCATCGAGTGTGTGCATACACATCATGGGAACAAAAGCTGATCTAAAAGCGAGATCCTCTTTGGAGTCACTATCCTCAGCTCGCTCAACTTCATAGTCAAGTAGCTTGCTAGTTACGCCTGAGTCACGCAGTTTTTTTATGAAACTCTTTTTCCAATATGGTTTATCACCATTTTCTTCCAGATATTTATTCTCATCTAACATCTCTCCCACTCGCTGTTGAATCAACTCAATTTTCCAAGGTTGGCTTTTGAGTTCTGGGTTGTTTCGATCACCAATGAGTAACTTATGATAGGGAACAAACTTTGCATCAGCTCGATTTAAGACATCACGCATCACCTTTACTCTAGTAACATTCCCTTGATCGTCCTTCTCCTGAATCTCAATTGCTTTTTCATACTTCCAGCCAGTCTTGAGGTATCCACGCTTCTTGAGATATGCTGAGAAAAACATCCTGTAAAACAATGTGGTCGTCATCAGCTCGCCAATCTCCCAGTTGATGAAGTCTTGGTTCACCTGCCTACGCTCAGTGTCTTTTTGTCTGCGAATATCGAGGCGAAGGTTCGACATTGATGGATTTGATCTGGAGAGATAGTTGCGAACTAGAGGAAAAACATGAGGATCAGTGAGGGAGTAATCCCACTCATAATTATCATCAACATTGAGAATACCTTTATATAGGCTTACATTTATCTCGTTCTGAGTAAAGGCATCTTGAGATAGCTCTAGTGCTTTAGAATATCTTCTGCGGATGATTTCTGGTGTTTTTCTTGAAGTCATATACTAATATAGTATGGTTAAAACCTACTCTTTGTGACCAATCTCTAATTGAGATTGTTTATAGCCCAGCACATAAAGACTAGTTTTTTGTCTCACAATTGCAAGCACTCTCATAAATTGACGGCGACTTAGGGGGATTGTCTTAGCAAAAGAATCGTGATCAATGTTGTAACCACAATCCCTAAGTAGTTGATACACGAAAACCAACTTCTCTCTCGGCTCAAGATTAAACAAAATCTGCACCACAAACTCCTCATACATAAGAGCGTTCATCAATCGCTCTTGCTCTAAGCCCTTGTCTCCTGGATCGTAGTTAAATTCATCATCATCCATTGGATATTTTTCTTCCAATTCAGAGAAATTGACCGACTTGGGAATAAAGTTTATTAACCCACGAGCTAGTTTAAATCTTTTATCACCCATGATTTCTTTCTCTAAGAAATCCGTCACGGATTTCATAGGAGGCAGTAATTTTATTATGAACGCTTGCTTTTAATTCACTAGGAACCTTATTGCGAGACTGTAGGTTCTGGCGGTAATAGAGCAATGTATTGGCGTGTCCAAAGGTGTAACCCTTACACATGGCTCTGAGCCAAAAGTCCCAGTCCTCATAAATCGGCAGATCTCTAAACCCGCCCAAGTCTTCGTAGACCCTTCGATGCATCATTGAGGTTACAAGAACGCTCGTATTGGTACTTCCGAATAAATGTTTCGGTCTTAATGTGGGTGGAGTCTCTTGTAACTTGCTGCGTTCAATAGCTCCAAAGAGTAAAATGTTGGTGTAGGCAATATCCTTACTAGCAATCACTTTTCCACATTGCTGAATGAAGTCGGGAGCTAATTTATCGTCTGCATCAACAAAAAGTAGCAGACGACCTACAGACATTTTAACCCCAATATCACGAGCTTTGGCTACTCCTACGTTTTTTGGTAGAATAATTGAGGTAGCAAGAGCATGAGCACGAGGATCGGTAGAACAATCGTCCACTAAAATAACTTCCAGAGGTTCAATGGTTTGCTGTTTTATAGACTCCATGCACTCCACCAGTTGTTCAGGTGTTTTGTTAAAATTAGTAACGATAATAGATGCGTCTGCTTTACTCACCTTCGGTTATTTCCTCTCCTTTTACCTCGCCATATTTTCTCACAACAGCTTTTTTAATTGAACGGAGTAATTCTTTCATAATCCTATTGTCAGCTCGAAGCTCTTGTATCTCAATTCCTTGAGCTCTAAGCAATTCTGGTAGTTGGCGAATAGCGTCGCCCTCTCTAATTCCTAAGTTCATGATGATCTCCTTTGAGTTACAGATTTACGTGAGGTCAGCCAACTCCGAGCTTGATTCGCCCACGATGGTGGTGGTGCACTTTCTGTTATAAACGCATCTACATTGACAAAGAAATACTCCATCATGGTTCGGGGGTGTGAAGTCCAGTCGTGAATAGGTTTTGCGATAGGAGTAGTCGCTTGAGAGTCCTCGGTACGCATTGGATAACGTGCTGATTTGACAGCCTCGAGGAAGTAATCATTTCGTGTTCCCACATTGACCTCAATCCCCACCTGCAATCCAACCTTCGTTATCTCCCGACGAGTATAGAAATCATTTTTACCAGTTGATTGTACAAAGATTTTTGCCTTCTCTAATTCCTGACGAGTAGAAATACCAGT
>Ga0163147_10003219_pt1 | contig 22100 bp, 29 predicted proteins | sample OliLakLV19MP6G1_FD_148597 | JGI IMG/M metagenome (GOLD analysis project Ga0163147, IMG submission 148597) | Freshwater microbial mat bacterial communities from Lake Vanda, McMurdo Dry Valleys, Antarctica- Oligotrophic Lake LV.19.MP6.G1 | ecosystem: Environmental > Aquatic > Freshwater > Lake >...
GACGCCGTTTCCGCCAAGCCACGCGTGGACCGCACTTTGCTTCCCTCCCCGCGCTCGCGCAAATAGACATTCCCTCGGATGCTAACTCCGACTCCCCATCATTTCCCCGTTATCGCCAACGGGGAAGATTGATTTCAAACGACCTAATCTCAGCTATGATGTGCAAGTTTCGACAACCCTTGCCCCCGGCAGCTGGAGCACCATTGGCGACCCGATTGACGGCGACGGCGGCATGAAAGAGTTTTTAGACCCCCTCAACAACCGCCCCCGCGCCTTCTACCGCCTTGTCGAATTCGAATAGTCAACCACCGCGATTGAAATCGGGGAATAAGCGCCCGAACTGCGCCAGATCGCGTGCGTTACCGCGCAGGGGACGATCTCCGGCGCTTGTAAAACCAGCAAACCATTCCAGCGAGGCCGAGGAGGACGACGGTGGAGGGCTCGGGTATCGCGACGTTATCAACGGAAAGGGCGGAGGCGATTCCTAAGTCGCCCACATCCACCACGCCAAACGAGAGCGTGATCGGTGTATCAACGAGATAAACAGCACTATTGAAGGTGGCGAGATTGGTCGTCCGGTTATAAGAGAATGCGGCCGACCCCGTGGCATTTAGGGTTGTGGCAAGGGTGAAAACCACAGGTGTAATACCATCATCAATAACCACATAGGCATAGTCTGAAAAATTAGGATCGCCAGTGAGATCGTCTGTATAGAAACGCCATTGGAAGGAAACTGCGCTGCCTGCCGTGATGGTTCCCGATTGTTTCAAGGCGGAACCTTCAAAAGCAACAATGCTGTTCGCAAGATCTGGGTCAAGTCTACCGTCAACTAACGAGGAAAATCCTTCCAAGCCAGTTGCGCCAAACGATCCGACAGTGTTCGCGCTGAAGAAGTTTTTATTTGGTGTTTCGCCGATGTCTGCCGTGGTCAGAAATGCTCCCCCGTCGCGTACACCGACGTCACCAGTAGACGTCCAGCCAGCCAGACCAGTTGAGAAATTTCCGTTGGAGATTTGTCCGTGGACAGAGCCAGTTAGTAAAAAGGCTCCGAGAAGAGTGCTAACTATGTGTTTGATCATGATGGTCGTGGTGTTAAGTGTTATAAATTGAAGTTCGAGGCATTGTTAAGTTGACTGATAGTAACCCCAGTGACGCTTACTAGAGGCGTGCGACGGCCGTTGAGAATGACTTGGACATTCACGCCTCCATTTACAGAGACAAAGCTAATATTTCCTCCCAACACACCAGGGACTCCGGCGGTGGCGAAGATGGCTGAGAAGTCCAGTTTATCAATACCAAGAGAGAAATCGAGAATGGTGTCGCCAGCATCGCTTAGGGCATTAAACATCACCGTATCCGTTCCGGTGCCTGTGCTGATAGTATCGGATCCGAGGCCACCTCGAATGCTATCGTCTCCAGGACCTGCATGAATCTGGTCACGTCCGGCAGAGCCTATGAGCGTATCGTTTCCTGTGGTGGCATACATCATGTCAATGATGCGTCCCTCACGGTCGAAGATATTTTGTGGCGCGTAGTCTGGATTGTTAGCCGAACTAATCACGTTCCCAAGACCGCCGTCCAGCACGGGTGTCTGAATGTATTCGGACAAAGCGGCTTGGTACGTGATGGTGAACGGGGAATTAACAAAATTCACACTGTTGGCTACAAAGGGATATCCATCTCCACCGGCCGCGGTGAAATCAATAGTGGTAAATGAGAAGGTTGCGGCTGGATCAATGATTACACCGTGATCAACCAACACAATATCATCAATCGTGCTGGGCGTATTTTTTGTGAGCGTGATTTTACGAATGCGCGAGCCGGTGCCGAGAGTGGTGCGAGCAGGGCGGCTGGAGTCGTAGATAACCTGAATACCCGACACTTGAGGATAACGGCCCTCCTCGCCTCCGATAGCGTTGGTATTTCCACCACCGAAGCCGTGCTCGAGAATATCCTTCAACTGAGTGGCGTTAACCGTCGGAGCGACTTTTACCAAGTTGGTAAACGTGAGAACGTTAAAAGTATCGCCTTCAGTGACATTGCCGGGACCTGCGATACTGGACCGAATACCACCGCTGTTTTGAATCGCCACTTCGGTATTGCCCGCAAAGCGCATGGCATCAGCCACAACGTTGCCCAGATTAGTTTCCGATTTGCGAATACCTGGCAGGTAATTACGCACTGCACCCGCACCCGCACGATCCGCGTTCAGGCGGGTGTTGGTGGTGCCGATGACCTGAGCATTGAGAGCGGAGATGAAGCTACTGACCGGAGTAACGACGCTGGCAAACAATGTGGGATCACCGCCCCCAGCAGTGCCGTTGCCCACACGAAGCATTCGCGAGGAGGTTATGGCGAGCGTATTTGCAATGGGGTCAACGGTCGCATTCAGCTCGCCGACATAGCGGTTGCCAAAGTGTCCGGTCACGATTGGTACAGCCTTCGGTGACGGGAGCGACGCATCGTTGACATAAATCGGGTGGGTCGTGAAAGTCGCCGCGACGCCGCCGCTGATAAGTGCGTCGTCGGGATCGGTCATCAATTCGTGCCCGCCGCCGGAAACCACCAAATCAACCCCAGTAAGCCCGGGCACCAGAATTGTGCGCTCGTTGTTGGCGTTCTGAAGATGACTTATGACAATAACGACATCCACGCCGTTCGCGTTGCGCAGGGAATTGACCTCGGCTTGAACAACCGGGATGAGTGCAGTAATGTTCTGAGCTTCGGTATTGCTGGAGCTAAATCCTGCAAATCCGGTCATCAACGGGAGTGTTTCTGGCGAAGAGATGGTGGGCAGCAGCGGCGTGGTCACACCAATAATACCGATCTTGTTTCCCCCAGTCGTTGTCACGATTTTAGATGCCCCGATCTTACCTGCCGTCAGCAACGTGTTGAGCGCAGCGTTTTGGGTGAAATCAAGATTAATGGACAAGTAGGAGGTCTCCGAGACATCGGCAAAGCGAGCTGCGGTTGCAACGCCGAGATCAAACTCGTGGTTGCCAAAAACCACTGCGTCGAAGTCCAGAGCGCGGAGCGCGATGGCATCGTAAAAGTCCTGCCCCATGTTGTAGGCTGTTGCGAGGTTGGTCGTACTGGCCGTTAGGCGGGGACCTGGCAGCAAGGAGTCTCCCGCGTTGAGCTTGAGGACAAAGCCCGGGGCCGCATTTTGCGCGTTGGCGATGGTTGTGGCGAGGCGATCAATGCCGCCGAAGAAGGAGATGGCTTGGGTGGCATTGTCGCGCAAGTTACCTTGGGCGGAAATAAGCCAAGACTCCTGATCTCCTACGTGGAGAATGGTGATGTTTTCAGCGAATGAAAAACTTGAAAGGAGTGTTGTGAGTGAAAAAGCTGCAAACCGGGCACTAGAGATGCTGGATTTAAATAGGCTGTGAGTATTCTTGCGCATAGATGTAGAGAGTTATTTTGTTTAAGATGACCGCTCCTCGGAGGGCTTCGTTTGGCACAAACGGCGTGCCATCCGAGGCCATACACATTCCCCTAAGACAGGCCTTGAAATACTGCGTGGAAATTTCCCGACAATAAAAGTTTGGTTACAAAATTGTAACATTCGGAAACCTAAAACCAAACAAGACGGGCATCCGTCTGCTTCCCGCCATTAAGAAAAACAAGGCGGGTCGGCGCTGGCAGCAGACAAATTCAACACGTGCCAGGCGTGGAGGACTGGCCGTATTGGCGCGTGATTCCTATCGCTTTTTCTCGCTTTTTCTCTTGAATTTCAAAGTGTCCGTGCCCGTCCACCCCCGTGCCCGCTTTCTCACGCTCCTCTGTTACGGTGCGATGATGAGCCTTGCCATCGGACTCAACCTACTTCCCGTCTTCCTTACAACCCTGAGCACGATGTACGGCGGCTCCACCGGCCTTAGCGGCGAACAACTTGGACGGCTCGGTGCGGTCGCCTTCGCCGGACTCGTCGTCGGCATCCTCATCACCGGTCCGCTCGCCGACCGCCACGGCACCAAGTTCTTCGCCCAACTGGGCAACGCCCTGACCGCCATCAGTCTTATTGCGATGGCCTTTGCCCCCACTTACAACCTCCTCCTCGTCGCATTCTTCGCCCTCGGCCTCGCCGCCGGCATGCTTGATATGGTTCTTAGCCCCATCGTCTCCACACTCAATCCCTCAAACCGTGCCGCAGCCCTGAACTGGCTCCACTCGTTCTATTGCGTCGGTGCCGTCATCACCATTCTCGCTGGTTCACTCACCCTCGCCGCCGGATTCGGCTGGCGCGGCTCGTGCCTTATCTTTCTCCCACTTCCGCTCGGCCTCCTCGTTGCCTTCGCCCCACTACGGTTTCCCGACCTTGCCCACGAAAGCGTCCGCACCTCCGTCCGCTCGCTCTTCGCCCAACACTGGTTCCTCTTAGCTGCCATCGCTCTCTTTCTTGGCGGCGCAACCGAACTCGGCATGACCCAATGGCTCCCCGCCTATGCGGAAACCTCCCTCGGTTTTCCGACCTGGATAAGCGGAGGCTCGCTCCTACTGTTCTCCGTCGCCATGGGTCTCGGCCGCATGATAATCGGTTTCGCCGGCACCCGCTTCAACGCATTTCAACTTATGGCTTGGAGCTGCGGCAGCACGGTCGTTCTTTTTCTTTTAGGCAGTTTCCTGCCCATTCCGTCCCTCGCCCTCACCGCCTGCATCCTTGCGGGTTTCACGGCTAGCTGTCTCTGGCCTACGATGCTCGCCGTAACCGCCGACCGTTACCCAAACGGCGGTGCCAGCATGTTTGGCGCATTGGCGGCGCTCGGCAACGCCGGCGGCATCTTCATGCCTTGGCTCGTCGGCTACATAGCCGACTACAGCAACCTCCATTGGGGCCTCGCCATCTCCGCCCTCGCGCCGCTGCTGATGCTCCCGTTGGTTCTTCGCCTCCGCAAAACGTAAGGGACTGCGTGAACAAGATTTAATCCCAAACCGCGCCGCCGCGGTAAAATCACGCAAAAGCCCTCGGATGCTTCACTTCAAGATGAACCGAAAGGGTCGGGTTATTTGCGCGTACCAAGACTCGTGTCCTTCCGGCTCCGGCACGCCCCACATGCGGTAGTCGCCGCTGAACATGAGCGTTCCCTCGGTTCCATCGGCACTCAGCCAGCAAGGTGGTATCTGGGGTAAGTAGGCGACGTGGTCGCCCTCCCACGCGGAGTCGTAATGCACAAGAGCCCAAGGACCCCACGGCGTCGGCCCTTCGTAAATCTGCAGCTCGCGGCGGCGATGCCAACGTTCCCACGCAAGGGCCGGGTCGTGCGCGTAGCTCTTGGGCACGGCATCACTGCCGAATGCCAGGATAAAGCGACCTAATCCTGCGTTATAGGTCATGGTGGGATGCCCTACGTGACCGTGGTCCGTCATGATCGGCCGTGCGTAGACTTCCTCGGGGATCCACGCCGCTTCATTTGCTGGCGTACGTCCTCCGTAAAAGGTCCATGCGTTGCGATTTAGGACCTGGTTCAAAGGTGCGCGAGCCAAGAAGACGTGGCTGCCGCTTTCCCAAGATTCATCGTTGCTGATCGCATAGACGTAGCCTTCCAGATTAGTCGGCACACCTGAGTATCCGGGGCCAAAGCCGACGAACGCTAGCCCGGCGAAGCGCGGGCCCAAAAACAGCGGTGCGTCTGGAACCGGATAGTTTTGCCACGTCTCACCGCCATCATCGGAGAACATCAAAGAAGCGACCCCACCGTGGTGGCTGATTGCGTCCATGATGAAGAAATCGCTGCCTTTCTCGGCCTGAATATCGTTGCCGACGAGATAACGTCCCGGGTTACCTGGATCGTGACTGTCGTATTCGTACGCAGCAACGTAGAGTCGGTCACCCACTGCTAATGCGCCACTCACATAAAGATGCCGCCTGAGCGAAGAGCGTTGCAGCCCAGGAAACCGGCTCACCACGTGAAAAGTTTGGTGCGGCGGCTTTCCCTCGACCCGGAGCAGATGCGCAAATGTTCGCGGACCTCCGTTGTTCTCGCCGTCATCATCAACCAAGTAGAGCGCACCGTCGCTGCCCCAAGCGTGCCAGTGCATGTCGGATGCCGATCCAGCCACTTTGTGTGCCGGGCCCGTCCACTCCAAACGGTCAATCAACTTGCTCCGAGGATACATCAAGACACGAGGATTCAAGGACTTTTCGAGGTCTAGGTTGTTTTGCATAGTGGGGTCATTGAGAGTCTGAATCGTTTCTCAAAAGTCGTCTCTACATGATTGTTCAAAGCTTCGTCGCGGCCAATCAATTCCCGCGCGGAGAAGTGCGGTTTTGAAACTTGCCCACCACGCGATGCAGGTCATCCAACACGGAGTAGAGGCAGGGGATCAGGATGAGTGTGATGAGCGTTGCGAAGATCAGCCCAAACACGATGGCTTGAGCCATCGGTGCGAGGAATTGTTCTTGGCCTGAACTAAAAAACGCAATGCTTGCGAGACCGACTACGGTGGTGGCCGACGTTAGAAACACTGGACGAAAGCGTGTGCTAGCACTTTGGAGGATAGATCGCCACCTCACCATGGGTGTCAACACAAGGGGTTGGCTGCGGCTTTGAGATTGAGGTGCCCCAGCAGCTTGGCGGCGGTACTGGTTGATGAAATCCACAAAAACCACCGAGTTATTTACGACAATCCCAGCCAGCGCGACTGTGCCCATAATGGACATCAGACCCATCGGCTCGCCCATCAGCAGCAAGCCGAGAATCACCCCGACGATGCCAAAGGGAATCACCGACATAATCACCACGGGTTGTAGGAAGGAATTGGAGATGATGGCCAGCAGGGCATAGATGAGGAGCATGGCAACGATGGCTGAAAACTGCATGCTCGCGACGCTACGATCGGAGTCCTCGTTCTCTCCGCTCAAGTTGGCTTTGACATTGGGATGGTCTTTCAAAATCTCGGGAACCCACACGGCGATGAGTTTGTTGACCTGAGCCGAGGTCGTGAGTTGGCTCTCAACATCAGCCGAAACAGTAAGCACGCGTTCTTGATTGGTGCGCTTCACCCGGGAAATTCCGGTCGTACTTTCCACTGTGGCAACCGATGAGATATCCACCGGATTTCCCTCGCGGTTGATCAATCTCATACCCATGAGAAATTCCGGATCCTGACGGTAACGCTCCGCAGCTTTCACTCGGAGGACCACCTCCTCATTTCCCCATCGCATGCGATCTGCTTCCAACCCAAAGAAACCGCCCTGCAACGCCCTCGCGACAGTCGTCGCATCCAACCCGGCTTGAGCTGCCCGCGTCTCATCAACCTTGACGCGAAATTCGGTTTTCCCGCGTGGAAAATCATTGTCCACATTATAGACGCCCGCCACGGCTTCCAAACGCGACTCAAACTGATCAGCCACGGCCAAAAGTTCCGTAAAATCTGGGCCACTGAGTTCCACATTCACGGCTCGTCCCACCGGAGGTCCTCCCTCTTCCACTTGGATGGTGAGGCTCACAAACTCGGGAAATTCTGATAGAATCCGCCGCAGCGTTCGCGCAATTTCTGAGGGTTTGCGGCAGGCCGGGTTTTGCTCATCAATATCCACGGTGACCAGAGCCAGATTCGTGCCGTATTCAAGGAACTGATTCGTGGGGTCAAATCGTGCACCCACACGCGTCACCAGCGCCAGCAAGTCATCCTTAGGCAAGACCTCCGCAATGCGTTTTTCCAAACGCGCCACGGCATCCCCGGTCTGGTCGAGACTGAAATCCGATGGCAACTCGGCTTTGACAAAAATCGTGTCCGCAAAGTCCGTCGCGAACAGTTTGAATGGCACAAGCCCAACAGCCACCATTCCAAAAACTCCCACCAACAGCGCCAGAAAGGCTCCCACCGAAAAATAGCGATACCGTAGTGCCAGATTGAGCAGATGTCGGTAAATGGAAACTAATGTCGCTAGGCCACCATCAACGCTATCGCGCATGTCGCGATAGGTGACCGCCACCGCTCTGGAAAATTTGCCGAGACCCTTGGCGGGAGGGAGTTCGCGGAGTTCCTTGGCGGTTTTTCCTCGCTTCACGAAGTCTGCAATATGACTGGGCAAAACCAAGAAGGCTTGGATTAGCGAAAAAACCAATGCGGAAATCACCACGATGGGAACAATCATCAGAAATTTGCCAATGATGCCCTCTGCCCAAATCAGCGGCAGAAATGCGGCCACTGTGGTAGCCACGCTCCCAACAACCGGCCAGATTACCTCCTGAGACCCTCGGATGGCTGCATCCTTTGGCGAAAGCCCGGCTTGGAGATGCCGATAACAATTTTCCGCCATCACAATGGCATCATCCACCACCATGCCCAATGCCATGATCATTGCAAAAAGCGAGAGGAGATTGATCGTGAAGCCTCCAATATAAAGAACAAGCAACGCCCCTGCGAAGGAGACCGGGATACCAATCGCCACCAGAATGGCCAGACGCCAGTTGAGCATCAGCACTAAAAGAATGGTCACCAACAGCAAGGCTTGAAGCCCGCTCTGCACAACGGTGTTGATGCGCACTTTGATGAATCGCGTCGAGTCGCTCAGGACTCGTGTCTCGATCTCGGGTGGCAGAAGTTTCGCTTCTTCCTCAAAAACCCGCCGGCACTGGCCGACAGTCAAAATAGCATCGGCACCCTTTTTTTTCACAATCGTGAAAGTGATGGCCGGACGCATGTCCGCTCTGCCGAAAGTTCGGGGCTCCTCGCTGGTGTCCCGAAAGGTGGCCACATCTCTCAGAAGAATCATCTTGCCGTCCGAAGTTTGAACCGGCACCTCCGCGAGTTCTTCGGGCGAACGAATCTCCCCAATCAACCGCACCAAACGCTGTCCTCCCTCCCCATCCAAACGTCCGCCCACCGTATTCACGTTTTTGCGTCGGATCGCCTCCGTCACCTGATCCAAGGACACCTTAGCCAACTCCAGTTTGTAAGGATCCACTTCCACCCAGACCTCCCGGCGGTCCAACCCGTCAACTAACACATTGGAAACGCCTGAGATGATCCGAAGTTGCCGCTTGATGCGATCAAGCTCTTCGCGGAGTTCCATGGGATCATACCCCAGCGGATGGGAGACGGTAAACGTGATCAGCGGCAGCGGGATATCAAACTCCTCAATGATCGGCGGCTCGATGGTTGCCGGCAATCGGCTCCTCGCTTTGTCAACAGCCTGGCGCACCTCATTCAGCGGCGGATCGAGGTCGGTTACCGAGGCCTCCAACTCAACGAAAATATTAGAGAAGTTATCCTCCGAAATGGAGCGGATTTTTTTGACCCCACGAACCCCAGCCAGCTCTTCCTCAATGGGAACCGTGATCGTGCGCTCAATCTCTTCCGCCGCGCTGGTTGTGGGATCTAAGGTGGTGACTTGGATGAAGTTTGTGGAGACATCGGGAAAAAGATCCAGTTTCAGCCGGGTCGTAGCGGTTAGAAATCCCGCGACCAGAAGCACAACGACAAGCAGGTTGACCGCAACCCGATTTTCAACACTCCAGCGTGGCAGGTTCATCGAATAAAAATCCGGTCACCCTTTTTTAAGCCCTCAAGAACTGGATACTGCCCATCAATTTCCGGCCCTACCGTGATTCTCGTGGAAACCGGCTTGGCATCCCCTACGTCCACGAGCACTTCGGCGTCCCTCCCGGAAAACCGAACCGCCGCCGCAGGGGCCACTGGCCCATTCGGGAAGCTTTCCACCTCCACCTCGACCACGCCTTGCAAACCTCCTGCCATCGCCCCCCCGACATTATCCACCACCGCCTCCACTTGGAACATCTTGGTGACCGGATCCGCTGAGCGACTCACATAATCCACCTTGGCTACCGCTTTCTCGCGCCCTCCGGAGAGAAGCCTTACCTCCACCTCACGGCCCGGTGAAAACGCCGCAAGGTCATTTCCCGCCACCATCAATTTCACCCGCAATCGCTCGACATCCACCAAATCTACAACGGGCTCATTCACATTCACAGCATCACCCTCATCAACCAATCGTTGATTCACGACCCCATGAAAGGGAGCTTTCACGATGTGCCGCTCCCAAGTGTCTTTCGCCTCATCGAGTTGAGCCTTTGTGATTTTTGCCGCCGACAAGACGGCCGCGTATTGCGTTTGTGAAACCACGTTAGACTTCTGTAACCGCTCGGTCTCCCCCAACAGCCGCATCGCCTCCTCATGCCTCGCCTGAGTGAGCTCCCATGCGATCTGCGCACGACGATCCTCGACCTTCACTAGCGTCTCGCCCTTGGAAACCACCTGCCCTGCCTCTACCAAGGTCTCGGTCACCCGGCCAGCCACTTCCGAAGGCACCGCAGCCTGCTTCCATGGCACCAACTCCGCAGCATATCGCTTCACGCGCACCAAGGGCATCTCAACAATTTCCACGGAAAGAGGCTCTGGCGGCTTCAGCTCCGCCCGCTCCTGCTCAAAACGCTGACGCTCCGACACGCCGCTCAAATACCGCCCCGCAGCTACCAGAACAAAAACCACAAAAATCAGAATGGCCGTGAATCCCAAAATCACCCGCTTGGTGCGCCGCGTAAGTAACATAATTTATTAATCCCATTAATAAAACCGCTCCTCTCTCTTTGCAAGGACGCAGCCACTATCGTGCTGAGGCGCGCAGCCGCATCAAAATCTCACGCCATCGAGTTCACCACACCATTCACCGTCCGCGAAATCACGCGCCCGAGATTGTCATAGGTAAATCCCAACGTCGCATTCCCGAGCCCGCTGTTGGAAATACTCTCGATCTCCCCTCGCCCATTGACCGCACCAGCAGAGGCACTCGTCGTGTAGGGCTTGTTGTTATTAATCTTGGCATTGGAGTTCAGCAAAAGACTAAGTTAACCGCTATTTTCCAGAACTGAATTTCTGCTTTTTCCTCAGATTTTATCAAGATTTGCACACTTACCCCTAGCTCCCCTCCGGCATATTTTTGCAAAAACGCAGGAATTTCGCCATTTCCACCCCCCACCAGCCCAAACGCTTTTCCCCATCCAATGTGGTAGGCAGCACAACCCCCGCAGCCTCCACCACGCGCCGCACCCAAGGCTTGACCTCCGGCGAAGATTTTGCTTCAATCGGTTTCTTCATCTGAATAAGAATTCAAAGTCATACTGACGATTGCGGACGAATCCAACCCAAAATCCACATAAAACTGTCAGCGAACCAACCAAACCACAGTTTAGTGTGACTAAACAACGTTAGCCAAGAAAAGAAGACAACCCAAGATCACGACCAAAGAATTCTAAGCGAAGAAAAGACACTAACCATCAAGTAAACATTATGAGATTGTATAAAGTAAATAGCTGTGAAGTAAGCGTCGTTAATTCAGAACCTAAAACACTCGTTATTCATGTCATGGGTTCGGCAAGCTCTACCGGCTGGACTCAGGTGGAGTTGGGGGCGTGGGTGTATATTACGCCACCAGCCGACGGAATTTACGATTTTGACCTTATCGGGAAGCCTCCGTTCGGAATGGCTCTTCAGGTCATAACACCAGTCGCCACTTCTACAACCTTCCCTGATCCTCCTGAGAATTTCAAAGGTGTTCGTATCCATGCAACTTCCAATAATCTCGAATCTATTATCGATAATAAACCGCCAATAGACTTTCCTGATGCAGGAATAATAACTTCTGGTATTTTCCCATGGCCTGGGGTAAGCGACCAAATAAGAGGCTAACAAGTCGGAGCAGGCGACGCCGAGAAAGATTTCTGATTAAATTCGGAGCTTGACACCGGCGCGCCTGTCCTATGACGTTCGCCATAAGATCATGCGCCTCACATTCCTAGCAATTCTGCTGCTTGCATCGTGCAACAAGCCATCATCAACGATTGAATACGCCGGTCTGAATTTTTCCGGTGAGCATCCGAGAACTTGGAAAGTCATCTCGTATGCAGACAGCCCTAATGATGCGCGGGTAGAATTTGACTTTCCCGGTTCAGGTTTTGCCACTGTGATTGTCTTCCACCCAGAGAACCGGTCAGCCTTTGAGCAATACACTCAGGTCGCCGCAACGAACTTCCCAAAAATTCACGAACAGGGCAATCCTGCTCAGAAGGTAACGACGCTAGGTGTAGGCGAGAAGACATCCTTAGGGTCTTTTGATGCCGTCACAAACAGGTTTTCGGTGCTGGTGGCACCGAGGCAGGTGGAATGCTCTTTCACATACGTCGATCTCACGACCTCCGGCTCAGTGATGTTGATTGATGTCTATAATGAAGGAACCTCATTGGGCAGTAGTATAATCCCGGAACTGGAGAAGTTTATCGCCAGCATCCAACCGAAAAAGCAATCAGGCGAACAAGGCGGTGGTGGACAACCAGCTACCCACCCCGAGCCCGAATGACCCATTCGACTACAACTTATGGCCCTTTTGCAGAGTGGCGCTCCCGGTAGCCGGTGCCACACCTCGACGTTGGGCAAAATAAAATGTCTATTTCTTATATCCAGTCCGTCTTGCCGAGGCTCCCAAATTCGGAAGAAAGAAGCGTCGCCGCACATATGCTAAGTATTGCCGAAATTCTGCCGCGCGTTATTACCGAACAGAGAGAAGAGACTATCGCGCAGATTCACAATCTTGCGGGACGTATATCTTTTCATGAAGACCGAGATCTGGGCGCGTTGGCGCTTGAATCCATCGGAGACCTAATCACGGAAAAGGAATTCCAGAAGATTGTATACATCCACGCCATTTACCGCGCAAGATGGTGTGCTCAGAGAGGAAGTTCCGGTGGCGAAAGCCTCGCTCGGGCAAATCATCTTAAGGCGATTGAAGCCAAGCTGAAATGAAAACCACGGAGCCCAACCAGTCGCTACAGACAATTCGATTCGCTGTCACGTTTCGTGCTCCGAGCCGCACGAACCGCGCCAGCGAACCGAATGTCTGATCTATAACGTTAGGATATCAGAAATATGTCAAACGATAGTCCAACCGAACGTGAACAGGTGACCGAGGCTTACGCATTGGTTGGAGCCGCTTCAACTGGTTTTGCCACACTTGAATTTCATATTCAGTTCATCCTCGTTTTACTAATTTCATCCAAGGTGGTGTCCCCGGAGGCGTTTATTTCCGTTCGGGAGAAACAGTTCAGTCAGAAGATTCGCCTACTGAAGGATCTCATCATTCTAAGATTTCCCGCCACAAGCGATCTGCGAACTAAAGGGATTAATCTGGTTAAGCAACTCGATGCGCTGCGTGGAACAAGAAATTTGTACATTCACGGGTACTGGCTAATCAATTATCAGCTTTTGCTTTCGACAGGTGGTGTTCGCTGCTCGGATACGCGTTGGTATTTTGATAAGAAGGATGAATCGTGGTCATCCATGAAGAAGCATGATATTCCGATAGCCGCTTTGAAGAAGCAGATCACCGACACGGGAGAGATTTTTAAGGAGTTACACAGCTACAACGAATTGGTGCGTTGTCACCTACTTGAGGCCGATGAGAAAAATTCCTAACGGGCCAGTCCAGCAAATCACCGTCCCTCCGGGACTTCTGGCATGTCTTCTGCTAATTCCGCTGCGCGGGCAGAGGCCATGCCAGAAGCAAGCGGTGATTCCTGACTGGGGACGTTCGCTGAAGAAATTGTGCGCCACTTCACCCACACGCTTTTAATCATGGGACTATTTTCAGGGCTATTCGGCTGCAACAAAGACAACTCTTCTGATCCGGAACCACCGAAGGAGGAAGCCCAGGCTAATTCGGACGATAGTTTTCCTCCAGTGCCCGAGTGGGAGCCTGACATTGAGGTTCCAATTGATCAGATCGTCGATCGGTTCGCTTACTACACAGACGGCGGGAAGGATTTCGTGGTGTTTACTCACGGGACATGCGCCATTGTTTCAGACGGACTTTCTGACACTGAAGCTGCTGAGGAGGCAATGGGCGTCGTTTCTCAGATATTCAATTATCATCCAGACATGAACCCTCGGAACATGGACGATGGGAACATTCTAATCTCCTACAACCACCCTGCATACAACGTCGTCCTTGATTCGATTACGACTGAGCACATGGCGACAATCGAGCAGAATCATCAGAAGGCGCTTGCGAGAGCGGAGGTTCTGATCACGCCACAAGGAAACAACAAGTTCGATGAGTTCGGCATGAAGGCTCTTTTTGGGCGATGCTACTTTTTCATGGACGCGAAGAATCCGGTGGTATCGCGAGTCGTCAGAAAAACCAACAAAGGCACAACAAGGCGCGTCATGACAACCCCTACCAGCCGCCCTGTTTCGATGATTTTCCGTAACTCCAACCTCAACCCCGCGTCCAAAGTTCGCCCCCGCTGGTAGGGGTGCATGCGCTAAGACGTTCGACCAAGAAATAGATGGCTGACTACGTTACCAATCTGTTTGAGGAATATCGCGAGCACGCGCGACATCTTCGAAACACGGCGTTCGACACTCGGGACACTCAGGATTGGGACGTCATTGAGAATTTCGACGCTGTGAACGAAATACTGTTCGAGCGATTGGTTCTGTATCGCCTGCCCGAAGGCCATTTTGAACAGGCCAAGAATTGGAAGAATTCTTCCTATTTCCTAATCGAGCCTTCTGGCGGAGGTTTTCCCCTCATGATATCACGTAGCAAGGGGCATTCCGGCTCTTGGGATCACAAGGTGAAGATGCTGATGAAGGATGATGCAGTCATTGCCTTCCAGGAGTATTTCGATTGGGACTCGCATGGCCGTATCGATTTTCGATATTACTACGGCATCATTCTGTCGTCGAAGGCACATCCCGAACTGGCTGGCCATCACGCATTGATCGAGACCAATTCCGCTGCAATCCGCCCGAATCCAACGAGGGTCGAACAAGACAGTGGTGGACAACAGGCTACTCGCCCCGAGTCGACATGACCTTCTTTACTCAAACACTTAACCCTGTTTCGGAGTGGCGCTGCCAGTAGCCTGTGCCACACTTCGGACGTTCGGCACAAAAATAATAAACTCCGTGAAGGTAGCCATTATCACCCTGACAGTTCTTTTGCTTGGTTCCAATGCATGGTGGATCTATCGGTCACTCGACCAAGGCGTAAGTCTAACCTACGCGACGGTTTCTCTTGTAGATTCTAACCAAGCATTAGATCAAACAATTTCACTCATTCCACTGCTTTCATCCGGCAAAACATCTCGAGAGGAGATAATTGCCCATTTCCAAACTAATTCCGGACTCCAAAATGGATTCGAGAAGGACGGAATGTTTTGGATCGGACAAGTAGGCCTGAAATTCGACGCTCAGGGGAAGCTCATCGCGATCCAGCGAGCATGGAATTAAACCAAAATAGCCGAACCATGCGATCCACCGAACACCTACGCGCTGGCACGCCCGATGCTTGGTCGCTGTCGCTCCCGGCATCTGTCGCTCCAGCGGTCCGGTGCCGGTGATCGCGGACGTTCGGGAAAGAAATAAAACCTCGCGGGCAGTTGCAACGTCGGCCATTTTCGGCTAATTCTTCCCTATGATTGACGCAGCGGTAATCGAGAAGGAAGCGATGGAGCTCTCTGATGTCCAGAGGGCAGTGCTCGCAGAACGTCTGCTTGAGAGCATTAGTCCGACCTCCAAGCACATTCACGAGGCGTGGACCAAGGAAGCCGAAGACCGGATGAGTGCCTATCGAGACGGTAAGATCTCAATTGTTGACGGTCCTTTAGCCATCGCAGAGCTTCGAGAACGATTCTCAAGATGAGTTTCCAGTTTCTCTCGCCTGCTCTTGAAGAGCTCACAGAAGCAGCCCAATTCTACGACAATTGAATTCCAGGATTGGGGGCCGAATTCATCAACGAGGTTGATCGGGCGCTCGATCTGATTCTCGGATTTCCCGAAGCTTGGGGAAGGCTGTCGGATGAATTTCGACACTGCAATCTAAGACGATTTCCATATGCGGTGATTTATGCTGTTGAGGATGACGGCGAGGTTTTGATCGTATCAATCTTTCATCAGAGTCGCGAGCCATTGTCTTGGCGGAGAAACACATAGCGGACAGAACAAATCAGTGGCGGCAACGGCGTGGGCTCGTGCTGGCAAACCCTCACAGGCCTCAGTCGCCTGTTGATTTTGGTTGAGCTTTCCGCCCGCCGTGCCACACTTCGGACGTTCGCTGTAGAAGATGAAGCTCCTCGATTTCGCCACAGCGCATGACGCCGAGATTCTCCAACCGATCGGGGAAGAGCGGATCGCGGCGTTTGAGGCCGAGCTAGGTCTTATCCTTCCAGCAGGCCTTCGTGAGTTTTACGCAGAGGCTGGCGGCACGAAGGAGTTCACTGAATGCATCTGGCGCGTATGGCCATTCGATGAGTTGGCGACCCTCGATCAGAAGCTACGCACGCAGCCCGACATCGAATGTCTGAACGGCCACACAGTGTGCCCCGATCTCTGTGACTATCTCGCCTTCATTGATGCCCTTATTGAAGCACCGCTCTACGCGGTATGCGCCAATCCTAGGAACCCAAGGTATGGGGAGGTTATTTCCCTCGCAGGCGATTCGAATCCGTTTTTAGCCGGGCCGATAGAGAGCTTTGAAGAGTTCCTGCTGATACTTGGCGAGCACTGGGAATGCGTTGTCCTGCCCGACAAGATCAGCGAAATAACGTTCTCCAGAAAATGAAGATTCCCCAAGACGCGGATGGTGATGCCATGAGGCGCGTGCTTGAGCATGGTTCCGATCCAGCGAGTCCGATGGACATTGATTTCATGATCGCCTGTCCTGATGTAGCTTCAGCTGATAAGATTGCTCCCTTGGCCGCAGCATCTGGATACTCCGTGAGGTTACTGTTGATGAGGAAGACGACTCGGTCACCTGCTACTGCACGATGAAGATGCTTCTCGACTACGATCCCCTAATTTCATGCCAGAGCCAGCTAGATTCAATAGGTCGTCAGCACGGTGCCTACATTGATGGATGGGGGACGTTTGGCAATTTCGCGGACGGCAAGTAACTGCTGACAGGGAACCAGAAGGATAACAAGTCGCGCCAGAGCAACCCCTACCAGCCGCCCAGTTTCGATGATTTCCAGTAACTATAACCTCAATACCACGCTCAATGTTCGCCCCCGCTGGTAGGGGTGCCTGCGCTAGACGTTCTGCAAGAAATGAATCCCCGCGCTGAAATCTGGAATGTGCTTCACGACGGCGGTCTTGCAGCGATTGAGGGAGGCATTCCTGGTGATGTCTCCATTCGAGTGAACATTCCGTATTTGCGGAAGATGTTTTCCGCAGACGGCGAAGACATTGTCGTTTGTCTCACCAACTGCACGGAGCTCAGGATGAAGATTTGGGAAGAGGATATTACGACCGATGACCCGAGGCAAATCGTGGAATCCGGCACAGAGATACTCAGCACTGAATCCGAAGATGTTCCGGTTCACATAATCACAACCCTCGGGGAGCTAGATATTGATTTCGAAGGGTTTTCTTTGTCGCTCGATACCGGCAGAAACATTTCATTCGAAGAGCTTTGCATTGCCTGCGAGAACTACTGGAACCGCTGGGAGAACGAAGCAAAGCAGAACAAGCCGCGCCAGAGCAACCCCTACCAGCCGCCGTGTTGACATGATCTTTTGTAGCTATAACCTCAACTCCGTGATCGACGCTCGCCTCCGCTGGTAGGGGTGCATGCGCTAAGACGTTCGGAAGAAAATTGATAATTTCCCCAGCATCACCCGAAGAGCATTTATCCCAACGAGCATAGCCTCAACATGACTCCGCGAGTTCCAGATTTCGAGATGCTACCACCGTGGGTACTGACCGACGCAGAGAGAGCCAAGCTCCTTGAAGCGGAGTTGCATCGAGAGCTTCGAGAAGATCATGTTTTGTCCGGTATCAGAGTTGACGCGGTGGCGATGAGCACGATGTCGGACGATGTTTTATTTGTTACCGATTCCTCCAATGGATATTTGGCCCACGTCCATCTGACATGGAGTGGCCAACCAGATCAGCACCCAAATTTTCCATGGACCGAATTTCATGTGTCTTGGAATGCATTTAGAGATGCCGAGATGATTCCCATGCACGAGAACTTCAAATGACACACAAAACCCCGAACAAGCCGCGTCAGCGCAACCCCCACCAGCCGCCGTGTTGAAATGATCTTTCGTGCCTTTAACCTCAACCCTGTGATCGACCCTCACCTCCGCTAGTGGGGTTGCCATCACTTTTAACGTTAGCCAAGAATTTTGAAGACGCTCACAGCCATCGAAATCGAGGAACTGCTTGGGGTTCGTCCGACGAGCGAGCATCCACTGGATATACTCGGATTTGGATTTACTACCGAGGGGGCGGTGCGATTTCGGGTCGAGCATCCAGACTTCCTTCCGCAAGTTAAGGCCCACATTCAGCAACAGCTTGGAGTGGCTGGCCATTTTCCGGAGGGGATTGATGCTGAGGATTCGGAGCATCGCACCTTTATCAGGAAGGCGGCGAGCGGCTACCTTATGAGTTCGGAAGAAGAGATAGGACTTTTTCGATATGCGCCAGTTGTCACAGAATTTGACTCGGAAGATCAGGCGATCTCTGCTTACGTCGAGAGAGTTGCCAACCCAGACTACCTCGCAACAAAATCAAGAGGCTAACAAGGCGTGGATGGCAACCCCCACTAGCTCTTCTGTTCTCGATGCTCACACGTACTTTTGACCTCCAACCCGCGTTCAACGTTGGCTCCCGCTAGTGGGGTTGCCATCACTTTTAACGTTAGCGAAAAAAATATGCCGATCCCACTATCTAGTCGAGTTAGCCAGCTTGTTTCGGCATTGTTTCCAGAAGCTGAAAGCAGACGTATATCAGAACGCCTTTTGATTGAGGCGTCGGAGAATATACCATTCCATGAGGACGCGACACCGGAAGGAATGGACCGGGTTCGTTTCTCCATACTCAAGCGGATAAAACAAAGTCGAAAGAATGAAGACCCCGCATTTGAAGATGCGAAATGCGACTGGAGAGATCTATATGTATCAGCGGGGTTCGCGAATTCAGCCACTGCACACGACGCGTGGTTTGAAAAAATTATAAATTCAAAAGGCTAACGGCCCGATGGACCCAATCCCCATGCCTTCAACACTTCAGTCACGCATCCTGCTTGCGCAGGCTGTGCGCCAGAAGCAAGTGGTGATTGGTCATCGGGGACGTTGTGCCAGAAAATGAACCCGACATTCACTCAACTCAACCACGGTTGGAATGCCGAGCCGAACGCACCAGACCCACAAGCGGCGTGGCAAGGAGACTCACTGCTACTCCGATTCCGAATGAACTCATTCCAGTTCCCCGAGTATGACGAGGATGACATTGGTGAGCTTATTTTCGAAGGCTGCACCTGTTACCGCATCGGCACCGTGAACGACGAAGGTTGGTATCGAGACCAAGGGCGGTTCGGACGGAACGGACACCGATGGGGTGAGTTTTACGAGGTTGTGCGGGGATTCAGTCCAGACATCACCCCCGACGATTGGGTTGTTCGTTGCCACGATGACGAGTCACGCCGTCACTTCCTTTTCTATTTTCGAGACGAGGACTTCGAGTGTGTCGCACGGAGCTGGAGCCTCAGAATAGTCAAGAAGCACAACAAGTCGGCACATCCAACGGCGGGTAACGCTCCAGTTTGAATTCGGGCTTCCATATTCGCCGTGGATGAGCTAGACGTTCGCCACAAAAATGAAACGCATTGCAATCCTCGTCACGTTGCTTCTGACGGCGTGCAACGAGAATCAAACTGAGGACGCGCAGACAGAAACGACCAAGATGAGCCAAACGATTCCAGGGAAGACGATCACAATTGATCAGTTGGAAGCTATGTTCGAGAACATCTCCGCGAAGACCGATTGGGATTTGAGGGGTGAGATGCTGTGGGGCTATTTCTTTACTCATCGTGAGCCAAAAGCACTTGAACCGATTCGGGATGAACTCGCCGCTGAAGGATATCGGTTTGTGGATTTGTACCAGTCAGATGATAAGGATCAGGATGGCCCGCCACTTTGGTGGCTCCACTTCGAGAGAGAGGAGATTCACACTCCGCAAAGCTTGGATCAGCGGAACGACACTTTCTACCTTCTCGCCGCTCGCCATGGAGTGGATTCCTATGACGGCATGGACATCGGCCCAATCAAAAACAAAGGCGAACAGGACGGTGCTGGACAACCGGCTACCCGCGCCGAGTCGAAATGATTTCCGTAACTACAACCTTTAACTCGCAGTCGGAGGCGCGCCGCCGGTAGCCGGTGCCAGACCTCTACGTTCGGCAATAGAATGAAGCCTTTCATCCGCATTGATCGGTATCCATTCGAGGAACCGTATAATTTTCAGATACGCCTCCGCATGACTAACGGCAAACTCCTTGGTGACGCCGAGATTTATGTTGCTGCTCTTGAGATTGCTGCGTGGGGTGCCGCCTTATCTGACTTTCCACGGCATCGAGATCAGGTATATCTCTGGGAAGTGGGTTCCGAGCATCCTGAAGACCGATGGTCGTATTATATGCGCCTCAGAGCATGGGTCACTGATTCCGTAGGACATTGCGCATTACACATCCGCTACAATAATAATCGAGATTTGCCACACCGTGAGATTTTCGAGTTCTCTACGCCAATGGATGCGGCTTCGCTGAACAGACTTGGCCAGAGCCTAGCCTCCTTCTCTTCAGCAGACCATGAAGTATTGATTTGGACGCAGGACGATACCACTCTCTACCAACAAAGAAAGGAAGCCGAACAGGCCAGTCCAGCAAATCACCGTCCCTTCGGGACTTCTGGCATGGCTTCTGCTAATTCCGCTTCGCGGGCAGAAGCCATGCCAGAAGCAAGCGGTGATTCCTGACTTTGAACGTTCGCTTCAGAAAATGGAGATCACCGCAGAACGCGCATTTGGGCACTACCTCGCCCAGTCAGACTATAGGCACCCAATGATCGAGTGGGCGATGGACCGATTGACCGCGGGTTCTGAGTGCCCATCGACAACGCTTTTGGCGGGGGCGGATTTTGATCCAGACGATGAAGTGGTCCGACTCTTTCGACGCGCGTCCAAGGAGGAGGGAATATGCCTGCCTGATGAAGAGTGCGAGCGACAATGGCTTGAGAGGTGGATTTGTGCTGAGATTGTGTCAGCTCGGATGAAGCCTCAGTCTGGACTCTCCGTTCTGTATAAGCTCTGGGTGGACAGTCAGTTTGATCCGAAGTTTGCAACCTGGCTCTACCTGTCGGAGAGTGTTGTCCTGCTTGAAGAGGGATACGGCGGATTGGAGCCATTCCACGAGATGCGTATTGAAGATCTTGATGTCACCATTTTCCGCGAAGCAAAGTCTCTCCTTGAACAACAAAGCGAACAAGCCGTGGATGGCAACCCCCACTAGCCTCTCTGTTCTCGATGCTTCAACATAATTTCCACCTTTACTCCGCGATCAACGCTGGCTCTCGCTAGTGGGGTTGCCATCACTCAAACGTTCGCTGAAGAAATAATGCACCGGCCCGAATTTACATTTGATCATCCAAGCGGATTGAGGATCTCGCGCGGTCTGCGTGAAGTGGATGTTGCATCGCTTGATGAAGTTGCGAGGCGCGACATGGGGACTGGTTATGTCTGGTATTTCATTCCGAATGTGAATTCCGAGTCGGAAAGCATTTTGATGAGCCTATGCTTTCGGGCTGGCCTCCTAGATTCTGTCTCCATCGCGGTGAGTGACAAGGCTCAGGGGAGCGACTGGTCGGAAGCCAGTGAGCGGACGCGAGCGGACCGAACGGAGGCTTGGCTTGCCACCCAAGGTTATCAAAGCGGAACCTACTCATGGGGCGAGATTTGGGCGGGATATGATGCCAAAGGCGGTTCCGGTAGCGCAGTCATCCGATACAACAGCGAACAAGCCGCGCCATGACAACCTCTACCAGCCGCCCAGTTTCAATGATTTTCCGTGACTCCAACCTCCACCCCGCGATCAACGCTGGCTCCCGCTAGTGGGGTTGCCATCACTCAAACGCTCGGTAAAATAATATGCTTCGTGATCCAACATCTGTCCTGCAGCCATCGCTTTCGCCTAATGAAACACTTTTATGGTGCGGCCAGCCCCGCCAAGGGATTTTTCTCCGCGCGTCCGATGCCTTTTTGATTCCATTTAGTTTACTTTGGGCCGGCTTTGCAAT
>Ga0163147_10003220_pt1 | contig 22098 bp, 20 predicted proteins | sample OliLakLV19MP6G1_FD_148597 | JGI IMG/M metagenome (GOLD analysis project Ga0163147, IMG submission 148597) | Freshwater microbial mat bacterial communities from Lake Vanda, McMurdo Dry Valleys, Antarctica- Oligotrophic Lake LV.19.MP6.G1 | ecosystem: Environmental > Aquatic > Freshwater > Lake >...
TCGCCGAGCTTCGGCGGCAAGGTAATAGCGAACATCTCGGCGCTCCGCTTCGCCGACCCCAGCCTGCCCCCGATTAACGCGATGGAGATGAATATCGGCTTTGCTGGCAAGCGGATCACGATTAATCGCTTTGTCGGGATGCTTGGGGGGGGGTCCATCGCAGCCTCGGGTAGTGTTGACCTCTCGGACTCCAAGAAGCCGATTCTCAATCTCCAACTTGGCAGCAACAACGCACTCTTGCTTCAAAACGACGACATGACGGCACGGGTCTCCAGCAAGGTGACCCTACGCGGCCCTCTAGACACGGTGAACGTCTCAGGAAACGTCTGGATCACGCGCGGACGGTTTTTTCGTGAAATAGACATCCTGCCGATTGGACTTCCGGGACGTCCGGCACCGCAACCACCATCCGAGCCGATGTTGATCAGTTTCCCAAAGCCGCCTTTGCGCGGTTGGACATTTGATGTGGGGATCCGCACGTCGGATCCATTTTTGGTCCAGAGCAACTTGGCTGAAGGGCGTATTTTTGTCGACTTGCGGCTGGCTGGGAATGGTCTCCGACCCTATTTGGAGGGGACCGTGAATATCGAAAAGCTCACCACGTCGCTTCCATTTAGTAGTCTGAAAATCGAGGATGGGCAGATTTTTTTCCGTCAGGAGGATCCCTTTGTGCCGCAACTGAGCCTGCGCGGGACATCCGCGATTCGTGCTTACGAAGTGAATGTCAATATCACGGGGTCTGCTTTTGCGCCGGAGGCGGTTTTTACGAGCAATCCACCCCTGCCGCAATCAGAAGTCGTTGCGCTCATTGCCACAGGAATGACCACCGCCGAACTGTCCCGGGATCCCAACGCGATTGCCGGAAGGGCTGCGATCTTAATCTTTCAACGCCTCTACAACAGAGTTTTCCGCCGAAATCGCGCGCCTGTGCAGGACGAGTCGCTATTGAGCCGCATTCAGTTCGACGTAGGCACCGTTGATCCAAAGACTGGCAAGCAGGCCACCACAATTGGGATCCCGCTCACCCGCCAAATCACTTTGGTCGGCGGCGTGGATGTCGGCGGCAACTTCCGCGGACAAGTAAAATACCTCATACGATTTCGATGAAACGCTGCCTTCTACTCCTCTTGTGTGCGAGCGTAGTTTTTGCGCAGACGGATGCGCCGCCTGAGCTAGACCAACCATTTGCGCCCGAAAGCATGCCGCCTGTTGAAGTACCAATCACCGATCTGCATGGGAAGTTGCTGCTCGTTTTCGAGGGCAACTTGAAGTTCACAGAAGGGCAACTGCGCAAGGAAATCGCCCGGCAGGTCGCGCCGATTGAGCAATTTGGGTTGGATGATGCGAGTGCCTACGATGCTGCGTTTTTCGTGGAATCGTTCTATCGAAGACGAGGGTATTCGCAAGTCGTGGTTACCTCGCAAATCGTTGGTGCATGGACGCTCTCGCTCACCATTAACGAGGGGACGCTGACTCGTTTTGGGACAATTTTGATCGTCGGAAATGAAGCGTTCGATAGCAAAACCTTTTCGGATTATCTGCTAGGGCCGGTCCGTGAGAACCACCCTCGGATCCGCGTGGACAGTGACCTTCCATTTGTCGAGGCCGACCTTGAGGCTGGTGTGGATTTGGTGCGCCGTCTTTACGCATCGGGAGGGTATCTCAACGCCGAGGTCGAGCGACCAGAGATTTCTTTCCGCGACGATAACACCGCAGCCGATATCGAGCTCGTAGTCCACGAAGGAATGGCCTATCGCTTTGGTTCGATCCAGCTCGCCGGGGAGATTGTTTTTCCCGAAGAAGAAGTGCTGGATGTGATCGCCAACCTGACTGGGGACGTTTACTCCGATGGTCGTCTGGCCGCGGCGGCGCGGGCGCTCGAAGATTTCTACAAGCGGCGAGGGTATTTTCAGGTTGCCATTGTGCCGCAAGCCGAGCCGGACCTAGCGTATGCTGGCACCGTGCCGACCAAGTTCGCCATCGAGCCTGGGGAAAAGTTCCGCTTTGGTGGGACTACCATAGAGGGCCTCGAGGGCGTTCGACCCTCATTCGTAGAAAAACGAATGAGGCGTCTGCGGGGGCAAGTCTATCATCCTAGCTTAATTGATAAAACGTTTCGCGAATTGATCCAGACCGGACTCTTCCGCACGCTCCGCATCACGCCTGAGGCCATTGCCGGTGACGAAGTTCGCCTTGATCTGGTGGTCGAGGAAGCGCTGCCGAAGGAGTTCGGCGTGGGCATCGGATACGCGAGCTTTTTCGGAGGGATTGTGAGCGCTAGTTATCGGGACTTGAATTTTCTGCGTTCTGGTCGAACGCTTCGGCTGGAAGTGGAAGCGAATCAGCGCGGTTACAGTGGGCTGGTGCAATACAAAGATCCGTGGCTTTTTGATAGCGATTACGAATTGCTTTTGGAGTTGCTTGCGGAGACGTCGGAGCGCAAGGGCTACTCAAAAAACGAGGTGGGTTTTCGCCCAACGCTCCTTCGCGCAATCACCGACAAATGGGAAATCTCCGCATTTCTAAGCGCGCGCCATGTCGTCATGCGAAATATTCTAATCGAGCCCATAAGCCTCGTGGGTCTGTTGGACTACTCGGTGTTCTCAATCGGCATCTCGCAGACGCTCGACTACCGCAACAACATCGCCCTCCCGACCCGTGGATTTATTTTCACGACCACTGCGGAGGTAGCGCCGAGTCACCTCGGTGACGTGGCGTATTTTCGAGTCACTGGAAATTTTACTTGGTATCTGCCAATCACCGCGAAATCCACGCTAGCGCTCGGAGCCCGCGCGGGCGTGACCTCACCGCTAGGCACCACTGGGCTCCCGATTGACGAGCGGTTTTTTAGCGGCGGCGCGACGACGGTTCGGAGTTTTTCGGAGTTCAGCCTGGGCCCTCGCGACAGCGCAGGATACCCGCTTGGGGGCGAGGCGCGCACGATTTTCAACGCAGAGTATTCGTTTCCGATCTTTGGCGACTTGGTCGGAGCTGTGTTTATAGATGCCGGAAATGTGGTTTCGCGTGCGGCCGATTTTGGGTTCGAAGACATGCGCTATGCCGTCGGCGCAGGCCTTCGCTATAAACTCCCGATTGGGGCGATTCGTCTGGATTACGGCCTCAATCCACGACCACAACAAGGTGAAGCCCAAGGTGCCTTTCACTTCGCGATTGGCGTGGCATTCTGAATGATGGAATGCTTAGCAGGTAGGCCATCAAATCTGGGCGGGAGAAAGTGTCAAATCTCCCACACAGGCAGGAGCTTTCGCTGAGCAGGTGCCTAAAGAGTCCGTCTCCGCTTTATTGGAAACATGAAAGCAAGGTAATCCCGGAATTGTCGCGGGGGATTCCTGTTTCTTTAGTCTTGGAGGACACCAAAGCCGATGTCAAATTAGCAGTCCCGGCATAAAGATTATTCTGGAAAATCTTGTCCCTCTTGCCTGAGGCAATTTCTCGGTTTCAATGGACTTCGATTTTTCCTTCGATGGAGTCGTCCATTGTTTTTCCCATTGCGGCGCCGATGAGCATTTTGATGCCTGCGACTGCCATTCCGTGTTTGGTATCCCAGTAGTAACCCTCCGTCGGGGCAACATGAATCACGGTGATTCGCGGGTCGTCTATGCCGCCGGTAAACCACGTTTTAATGATTGGATTCCAAAGCTCCTTAATTTTCTCCTTATCGCGTGAAACCGTTGCTGTGCCTTGCAGAAACAGAAAGTCCGAGTGCGGCGATCCTTGGAAGTAAAGTTTGACCGTTGGATTGGCCGTGAGTTCGAGGTTTTTATGGCTGTCATCCGCGCTTAGAAACCAGAGGTGACCCGCGTCATCCACCTGCTGCACGCTCATGGGGCGGGTGCCAAAGTAGTCCGCAGAAGCTTCGGCCGTGCAGAAAAAGCAGGTCTTGGATATTTCGACGAGTTCCTTGATCTTAGAGGCTGCATCTGTCCCGGTGAGGTCTGAGTGGTTTGCTTCGGCTTGTTGCTGATTGATTGAATCCATAGTTTAGTAACGGTGGCTACTGGCTTTTTGGCTGCGTGAAATTGATTTTCGTTTAGATTTTTCTGCGCTGCCTTGTAGCCAATCGCACACGTGGCCCAACCGCTGGAGAAATGTCTATTGCAGGGGTCCAAGGGGCGGGGTAAAAATGTCGTGGAGTGAAGCCCGCCATCCAAATCGCCGTGATCGCAGATACCCATGGAAAACTTCCCGCGAGTGCCGCTGCACAACTCGGCAAGGCGGATGAGATTTGGCACCTTGGGGACTTCTGCGACCTAGCGACGCTCAATGCCATCATCGGCCTCGGACGTCCCTTTTATGGAATCCTAGGAAACAACGATTACGGGCTCGCTCTTCCCAGCCACCGGCTCCTTGAACGATGTGGGAAAAGATTTTTTCTTATCCATATTCCTCCTTCGAAATCCTATGGCGCTGATTTCGTGCTGCACGGCCACACGCACGTTCCTCGCGATGAGGAGATTGCCGGGTCGCGAGTCCTCAATCCTGGTTCTCTCGGCAAGGCGAATAAAGGGGCGCCAGCAAGTTGGGCATGGTTGCGGGTGGAAGGCGACGGCAGCGTTGATTGGAACGTCGTCCGCGTTTAGGCCGCGATTAGCCTATCGCCTTGAGGACCTGCCATTCACTGAGGACGATCGGGAGTTGGCTTGGCCATGCGGGAGCGAAGAAAAACGCGATCGCCTTGCCCCCGGGTTGCCATCCGAGCATTTCGAAGGGCGCGTTTGCGGCATTATAAATGAAAAACGTATCGAGCGCGGGCGTGGTGGAAATACGAGCTGGAGCCTTGCCGCGACGTGCTGGGACAGGAGGGGGTTCTTGAGTTTCGATTGTCCACGCCGAAGCAGGGCCATTCAGCGCGAGCAGTGATTGCGTCTCCACGGCCGAATATGGCTTGAGCGGCCCCCGGCGTCGAACGACGGCCATGTAGCGGGCGACGTCATCAAAGAAGCCGACGATGATATCATCAGCAGCTTGGGTATATGCGTAGGCCTTTTCGCCACGGGCCGTGAGACCGAGGAGGCCCCTAGCCATTACGGGCTTGCCGAGCAAGAAATCCACCGCTTGCTTGCTGGAACCCAGAAGGCGGCTTGGTTGGCTTGCAGACGTGGGGGACAGCTTGCTGGCCATAGGCAGAAATTCCGTGAGATCGGCTAGTAGGCGGCTTGTGCGCCTTTCAGATTTTTCTTCTTAATCCAAGGCATGAGTGCCCGCAGGCGTGTGCCCGTTTTTTCAATCTCGTGTGCCTCACCTTGCTTGAGAAGCGCGTCGTAGTTTTTATAGCCGGTCTGGAATTCGTTAATCCAAGCCTTAGCAAACTTGCCGTTTTGGATGTCTTTGAGTGCGGCCTTCATGCGTTTTTTGACGGAGGCATCAATGATCTTCGGCCCCACGCTCACGTCGCCCCACTTCGCGGTCTCACTAATGGAAAAGCGCATGCCGGCGATGCCGGATTCGTTCATGAGATCTACAATGAGCTTGAGCTCGTGGAGACACTCGAAGTAGGCCATCTCGGGAGAGTATCCAGCCTCGACTAGAGTCTCGAAGCCCGCCTGCACTAAGGCTGAACAGCCCCCGCAGAGGACGGTTTGCTCGCCGAAGAGGTCGGTTTCGGTTTCTTCTTTGAATGTGGTCTCGAGCACGCCACCGCGTGTTCCGCCGATACCTTTGGCCCATGCGAGGGCAATTTTTTTGGCATCCTTGCCCGGATTTTGTTCGATCGCAATGAGAGCAGGCACTCCCTTCCCCTCGGTGAACTGGCGACGAACAATGTGTCCAGGTCCTTTGGGAGCCACCATAATGACGTTGACGTCCTTGGGAGGAATGATCGTTTTGTAGAGAATGCTAAAGCCGTGACTGAAAACGAGGGTCTTGCCGGCTTTGAGATTTGGCGCAATGTCCTTGGCGTATGCGGCAGGTTGCTTCGTGTCGGGAATCGCGAGCATGATCACGTCGGCACGACGCACGGCCTCAGCGGTATCGTAAACTTCAAATCCATGTTTTTCTGCCACAGCACGGCTCTTAGATTTTGGATACAAGCCGATAATTACTTTTAGGCCACTTTCCTTGAGGTTGAGTGCGTGCGCATGGCCTTGGGAGCCAAAGCCGAGCACGGCGAGAGTTTTTCCTTTAAGGACTTTGAGGTCGGCGTCTTTGTCGCTGTAGATTTTTACGGGCATGGATTCGATTGGGATCAGGGTTTTGTTTGCTTACGAGAGCGCATGACATTGCGTAAGAAGACCGATCGCGTCAATACCTTCCGGCAGTCTGTTTGACGCAGGTGGGAGATTTTATCTATGGCGAAGGCACACGCTATCGGCATCCATAGGAGCGACCACTCAAGCCATGATAGCCTCCATGGAGTGCGCCCTGCGGCTTGATGATGTTCTAGAAGAAAATAGATTCCGGCAGAAATGCCTGCGACGCGAAACGTGAGATTGCGCGTCGCGCTCGCAAAAAGAAGTGCCCATGTGAAATACCATGCGTGCACGGCGGGGGACCCTCTCCGATCTGGCCGATATTGCCAACTTCGTTTCGTGCTGGGATGACGACTAGAACTGAGGAGGCAAGGGGAGGGCTCATTGATGCAGAATGGCGGGATCTTAATTTCTGGGCGAAAGGCGTCAATTCGCGGATCCTGAGCGAGGTTCGTTCTTCACATGGCGAGAAGGTTTGTTAACATTCCGTGATGTCCCCTCCTGCCGCCGTTTCTCTTCGGACGATGATCGCCCGCGTTTCTCAGGACGACATCGTGCTCTACGCAAACAGGGCTATGGCACAATACCTGCGAGTTCACAAATCGCACCTCGTCGGGGCACCGCTCGAGACGCTCGAAGCACGCGTTCACGGCGAGGTGCAAGAATGCTTCCAAAGGCCTATCGCAGGCAAGACGAGTAACCGCCTTGTGACCGACCAAGATGGTCGCGTCTTTGAAGCGAAGACCTACAGTGAGGCGGGGATCTTAGACATCGTGCTGGATGAAGTCACGACGCTCGAGAGCGTGCACAGGGATCTTTTGCATGTTAGTGGCACCTCGGTGGAAATTCTCACTGAAGAGGAACTTCGTACGGCCCGCCAGCCCGAGCGCCGATTTCTGACCGTTTCGCATTCCTGCCTCAAAGGCATTTCCCATTTGGCGGAGTGCCTGCCGCCGATGGAAATGAGGCTCATGATCAATGCGTTTGCCGAAGAAGCCGTGGAGTGTGTCCTCGAAGCGGGTTGCACGGTCTTTCCTGCTGGTGGCGAATCAGTAGCTGGCCTCTTCGGTGCCCCCCGCTACTTTGCTGACCACGCCTTGCGCGCGCTACGAGCGGCTTGCAATCAGGTGGCGCGAGCTAATCATATGCGTTCCGTATTTTTTCAAAACGGAAACGAAATGCCACCGATGTCCTGCGGAATTTGGAGCGGTGAAGCCCTTGTCGGAACGCTGGGCGGCACCTCATTGCAACCTTACGTCGCCATCGGATCGCCCGTGGATTTGGCTGGTGAACTGTGTCGTTTGGCACGTCCGGGCGAGATTCTTATAAGCGAGGTGACACTCCAGAGCATCCTCACAAACCTGCCGCCCACCTGGCAAGCCATCCGCGCTGAGAGTGAGGGCGAGCCCGACCTAAGCGACTTTACATGGACAGCTGACAACGTCCTCCCGCTGGCCGAGGAATACTTGCGGGGAGTCTGGTTAATCGGGCCTCACATCGAGAGTGATACTTCGCGAGCAGAATTCTATCTCAACTACCTGTGGGCACTCCGGGTTCCAGGCCACGACCTACCCGTGCCGGTTCTTCGTGGAGCGCGACCCTCACACGTCGGCGATTCCTTGGAGCTTAGCGATGCAAATGTCATCGCGAGCCAATTTTCTCAGACGCTTGGAAAATATAAACTTCTCCAAGTCATCGGCACCGGTGGCATGGGTCGCGTGTGGAAGGGCCAAGATCGCTATGGGAATTTTGTTGCGATCAAGGTGCTGCACTCCACGGAAACGGTATCCGAGACGCAGGTCAGGCGCTTTCGCCGGGAAGCCGAAATCATGGCGAGGCTTCCGCACCGGAATATTTGCCGAGTTTTCGAAATGGGTGAATTTGAAGATATCCAGTTCTTGGTAATGGAGCTCGTTGATGGGCTCACGCTTGCTGACCTTCTTTACGACGAGCTAGAGAATAGTTCCACGACAGAAGGCGTGCTCGACCTCAAAAGCCTCATCCTCGCCCTCCGCAGCACGAAAATTTCTCACGGGGATGATTCCTCCCCTGAGGAGCCAGCGAGGCCGCGCGCGAGCACGACGCGAGTTTTGCAGACCGAACAGACTTTGAGCATTTTTCTCAAAGTTTGCGATGCGGTGCAATTTGCCCATGAACACGGAGTGCTGCACCGCGACTTGAAGCCCGGCAATATTCTCCTCCGAGAAGATGGAGAGCCTCTCGTGGCCGACTTTGGTCTTGCGAAGATGCACACGGATGAGGCTGGCCCCTCGCTTTCCGTCAGCGGCCATGTCGTAGGAACCCTCGAAAATATGTCGCCCGAACAAGCGGAATCTAGCAAGGACGTTGATGAGCGGGCGGATATCTATGCGTTGGGAACTGTCCTTTATCAGATGCTTACGGGACGTCGCCATTTTCAGGCTACTGGAAACATCGTAACCGACGCTCAGGCACTCCAAAGCCATGAACCACCTCGACCTCGCACGTTCATGCCTCGGTTTGATAGTGATCTTGAGACGATTCTTCTCAAAAGTCTTCGCAACAATCCCGCGGAAAGATACCGCTCTGTAGCTGCGCTTGCTGCCGATTTACAGCACTACCGCCGTGGGGAACCTATCACAGCGCGCGCCGTCTCTGCGCCCGAATTGCTGCGAAAGCTCATTCTCCGCAACCGAGCAGTTTCCGGCGTCATTACAGCGTCACTCCTCATCATTCTCATCGGCTCGGGTGTCGCCTTCTGGCAGATTTCCGAGCGGGCGCAGGCTCTCCAAGTTGCGTTACTCCACGCAGAAAAATCCGAATCCCTTGCGCTCGAAAAGCAGGCCGTCGCGGAACTCAAACAACGAGAAGCTGAGCAGGAACGCAAGAAGGCCGAAGAAGCGGTGCTCTTGGCGGAACAGGCTCGTGAGTCGGAGAAATCTGCCTCCGAAAAAGCACGAGCAGCGCAGGCTCAAACAGCGGAGCAAACGACACAACGCATCGCAGCAGAACAGCAAGCTAGTGAGAACCTCGCCCGCGCCGAGATGACGGCCGAAGAGCTCACAAAGGCCCATGAAGAACTTGCGGATGCAGCGGCTCGTCGAGAAAGCGCACGCGCCACCCGCCAAGAGAATATGGAAGTGACCCAAAATCAAACGGCCCGCATCGAGGAATTGCGAGTCGTGGAGATGCTCTTGAATGAATTTTTTCAGAAGCTCTCGCCGATTGAGCTCATGCGCTTTGAGAGAAATCCGGAAGAAATCCAGCGACGTATTGCAGCCGGTATCGAAGCCACCGTGAGTGCTCTGCTGGAGAATCCGAAGCTTGTGCCCGCATGGCTCATGAAAGGTCGCTACCACCTTGCCCTCATGGAAATTACTCCGGCTCTTGCAGCCTTCCAATCCGCCGAAAAAAGTATCACAGCGCGCAAGACGGAGGGCCTTCCACCGATGGAAGTCCATGGCGACCTCACTTCGCTCATCGCCGCTTGCAAGGTGGCTGCGAAGCCAGCCAGCGATCGCGAGACGCAGCTGCGCGATTCGCTCAAGGCAATGGCTTCTGCGCCCGACCAGATGACAGCAAATCTCGTTGACTATTTTGCCACCAAGTCCCCGATGCGTCGTGGCTTATCGAGTAATCGTTTGGCTCGAGCGCAGACCAACTCGGAGACCGCACTCAGCATTTTTGAAAAAAATGGCGGCACTGGCCGCGTGGTAATTAAGGAAGAAGGCGGCGGAGTCAGCGTAAGCCTTTCGGATTTTCCTGCTTTATCGGATCTGAGCGATCTCCGCGCCATCGCCCCTCTGCGATTGCAAATCTCGAACTCGGGGATTCTGGATTGGAATTCCCTCTCCCAGCTTTCCGTAGAGGCTCTCGACCTCTCGGGCTGCGATGTGGCAACCCTCCCAGCTACGCTACGTGGGTTTTCTCGCATCCGCACCCTTTCGCTTCGCGATACGCAGATCACCGATATCGCAGCCCTCAGAGCTATGCCATCGCTGGAGCGCCTCGACCTGGCAAATACCCTCGTCTCCGATCTGAATGCTCTCGCCTCATCGAGGCGACTTCTCGAACTCGACATTGCACACGTCGCCGTAGCGAATGCACGGGTGCTCATGACCCTGCCTCTCACGAAGCTCACCATAAGCCCACTTTTGTTTTCGGATAAGGCGACGCTTGCTGCTCTACGTGCGCACCGCACGCTGCGCATTGTCCGGGCACCGGAAGATCCTGACGACCAGCCCACGGGGGATTTCTGGAGGCGCCTCGATGCCGGGATTTACACCACGTCTTCGCAATAAAGTGGCCTTGCTCGATTGGGGCATGTTGTGTATTTTCCCAAAACCTTAATCTTCTCCATGGGAAAAATTTATAACAACATCGTCGAAACTGTTGGCCGCACTCCTCTCGTGAGGCTCAATCATATCACCAAAGACCTTCCTGCAACGATCGCGGTGAAGTGCGAGTTTTTTAATCCGCTTGGAAGCGTAAAAGACCGCATTGGCATGGCGATGATTGAAGATGCCGAAGCGCGTGGCATCCTGACGAAGGAAACCATCATTGTGGAACCGACAAGCGGCAACACGGGAATCGCCTTGGCTTTTGTCGCCGCATCGAAAGGCTACAAACTGATCCTTACTATGCCGGAGACAATGAGTGTCGAGCGCCGCACTCTTCTTGCCATGCTTGGCGCGAAGCTTGTCCTTACGCCGGGTTCGGAGGGAATGAAGGGCGCTATCGCCCGCGCAGAAACAATTCTTGCAGAAACGCCAAATGCATGGATGCCGCAGCAATTTAACAACCCCGCGAATCCCGCAATCCATAGCAAAACGACCGCACTCGAAATCTGGGAGGATACAGACGGAAAAGTGGATATCTTCATCTCTGCAGTAGGAACTGGCGGAACGATCACCGGCTGCGTCGAGGCCATCAAGCCCCTGAAATCAACCTTTCAAGCCATCGCGGTGGAACCAAAAGACTCTCCCGTCATCACGCAAACTCTCACTGGCCAACCAATCAAGCCTGGCCCTCACAAAATCCAAGGCACCGGAGCTGGCTTCGTTCCAAAAAACTTGCACCTCATGGACTCTGCCGGCAACCCACAAATTGTCGAGTGCCTCCAAGTGAGCAATGACGATGCGTTTGCCATGGCCCGCCGTATGGCCAAGGAAGAGGGACTTCTCGTCGGAATTAGTTCCGGCGCGAATGTCCACGCTGCCATTGAGATTGCGAAGCGTCCCGAGAACGCGGGCAAGCTCATTGTCACGATCGCGTGCTCCACAGGGGAACGCTATCTAAGCACGCCCCTCGCTGAAGCGGCTCGCGCAGAAGTTGGGGGATAATTTTTTGACATGAAGAAAATCCCCACACCTGAGCCCGCGCCGTTGAGTGATGCCTCGCATGATGACCTCTACTGGGAGGCTTTTTGGTTTCACCACAAGACAAAGCTTCTCGCATTGCTTGGGATTCTGCTCCTTGCTGGACTAGGGACTTTTGGCTGGATGGCGATTACGACTGCCAGCACAAGGGCAGCTGCAGATAAACTAGCGGTGGCTACCGACCTGCCAGCCTTCGAGGCCGTGGCGAAGGAATACCCCCGCACGCAAGCTGGAGCCGACGCATTGCTGCGCATCGCCGCCTTGCAGCGTGACGCAGGTCGTCTCCAAGAATCCACAGCGGCTTTTCAGCAGTTTATTGACACGTTTCCAAAGCATTCGCTCATCGGGGGAGCCTGGCTCGGTATTGGGCAAAATGCCGCTGCGGGAGGCGATCCCAAATTGGCGATGACCACGTTCACCGAACTTGCATCAAAATACCCCTCCAGCTACGCGGCACCCTTCGCTCTCTACGCTGCGGCGGAGATCCACTTGCGGAATTTCGAGCGATCTGAAGCTCAGGCACTTTTTCAAAAAATCACCACAGCGCACTCATCTTCTTATGTCGCTCGGCTAGCAACCATGCAACTCAGTGCGCTTGGCTCCGAGGACGTGCTGGCCACACCTCAGTAGCTTGGCGACGGTCGAAGCACGACGAATCGCGAGCGAGCGGCCGCGGTCGTAGGCTTTACCCATGGCTGCTGATCTATCACGCAGTTGCCCATAAGGCAGCCGCCTTTATCCACGACGATGGATCTCGCGCGAATGTTGGCAGATAGCTTGCCGCCGCGCCGGACATGAATTTTCCCACGGCACTCAAGGAGTCCACACACGAGTTCGCCGCTCACTGTCATCGCATCTACCTCGACAGGAAGCGTGATCGCGGTGCGGCTGCGCTTCTCGATGATGACATGCGAGGCCGTGATGCGGGCAATACACGTTTGTTTCGAAGCGAAGTGGACGTCTCCCTCACTTATCAACTGCCCTGTCAGGGTTCCTTCGATCCATGCCGAGCCGCACACGATCCACGAATTGGAGAGAGTCGCGTGCGGCCCGACGGTGAGGCGACCACGCGTATCTACCATTCGCGATGTCGGGCCCGTGAATTCTATATCCGTGAGGTCAATCGCTGTTCCACAAGCTGGGCAAATCGTGCTGCGTGCGTGGGCGGAGACAGAGTGTGTCGCACCACAGCGGTGACAAAATATGATGCGCTTGGCACCGCTCACCAAAGGCCGGGAAAAAAGAACGCGCTCCGATGCGACCAGTCCACGAGCTCGCCCCACCTCGTAGTAAGTGCCGCAAGCGCGACAATACGTGGAGATCAAATCCGGCGGCTCAAGCTGCACGAATCCACAAGCAGGACAATGAAAGGGAGCTTTCGGTGGGAGTCCTGCCATGAGAGGAACGGAAAAAACGCTTACGCTGCGCTCTCAGCAGAAACCGCACTTTTACGATCCACCACAGGCGTCGCTGTGCGTGCGGAAATAACAGGAGCCTTCGCGGGTGTGACTTCGCTCTTGCCGATGAAGGTAGCCCCTTCTTCGATGATGATGCGCATGGCTTTGAGGTCACCGTTCAACTGCGAACTCGCTTTGAGTTCGCAACGTTCTGTAACCGAAATATTGCCATTGACCGTGCCGTGAACCGTCACGGACTTCGTTTTAATCTCACCTTTTACTTGGGCATTTTTTCCAAGAGTCAGCACGCCATCGGAAATAATTTCACCATCTAGCTTGCCGTCAAAAATTAACTCACTTTCAAACTTAAGCGTGCCATGCAGCTCGACATCGCTGCTGAGAATGTTCTTGGAAGCGGTAGGTTCGGAGGCGAAGGAAGTAAGGTTGTTTAAATTCATATCAACTTGCATTATTGTAAGCAGTTGCACTGTGCGGTCAATTCCCTTCCGCGCATCTTGAGATTTTTTGGCGGAGATGCGCGTCTTAAAGCCCGCTCGGAGTGTCCAAACTCGCGGGAGCGCCGTAACTCTTCTTAATGAATTCGGTATCGCGCATACAAGGGGCATGGTGGGGGTCGTTTATTGGCGACGCACTAGCCATGCCCGCCCATTGGTATTATCAACGGCACCTTATACCGCGCGATTACGGAAATTTTGAGACCTACGTGGCACCACGGTCGGAACATCCGGATAGCATTCTATGGCGCAGCGAATATCCAGCGACCGGGCCTGACATTCTCCACGAGCAGGCCGCATACTGGGGCAGGCGAGGGGTTCATTATCATCAGTTCCTTAAGAGCGGCGAAAATACATTGAACCTCAATCTTGCCGTCCTCCTCGCGGAATCGCTTGTAGCGTGTGGCGGATACGATGCGCAGGATTATCTCGACCGCTACATGGCTTTTTTTCTCAGCTCCGGCCAGCATCGCGATACATACATTGAAGAATGCCACCGTGGTTTTTTTCAAAACCTCGCGGTGGGCATTACCCCAAAAAAGTGCGGAATCAGCGACAAGCATATCGGCGGATTGGCCGCGATTTTTCCTCTTGTTGCCGTGTATCATCGGGACGTCCGCGTGCTCGTAGAAGTCGTCGAGCGCCATGTGGCCCTCACGCATAAAAATGCAGATGTCGTGAGAGCTGCCACGTCCTTTGCAAGGTTGCTCGCCGCGATTTTTGAAGGGGCTTCGGTTGGCGAAGCACTCAGAATCTGTGGGCCAGCGGCGCATCCCGCATTTTCCTTTGCTTTCAGCCGATGGGCACAATTAGAGAAAGACGAAGACGTGGTTGGCCGCCGATTTAGTCCGGCGTGTTACATCGAGGATGCCTTCCCTGCTGCACTTTATCTTGCTGTGAAATACGAAGGGAAACTTCGTGAGGGACTCCAAGCGAATGTGATGCTTGGCGGAGATAGTTGCCATCGTGGCGTAGTCTTGGGAGCTTTGTTAGGTGCTTCGGGCGGACTCCCAAATGTGCCGCCTGCGTGGATCACGGGTCTCTTAAACCACGATAAGCTTTCCTCATTGGCAGAGTCTCTTTGCAGTCTGTCTTCTCACACGGAATGCGTGTCGCGATAGAGCGCGGCGTAAGTGCCACCTTTCGCCACGAGGTCGGGACCCGTGCCATCTTCCACGATGCGGCCATCCTTGAGCACGATGATCCGACCTAAGCCATGAATCGTCGTAAGGCGGTGGGTAATAATCAGGGTGGTTCTTCCGCGCATGAGTTCGCCAATTGTCCCCATGATCGTGTGCTCAGTGGAGGGATCTAGGGCACTAGTAGGTTCGTCGAGTAGCAGGATGGGGGCGTCTTTAAGAAACGCCCGAGCGATGCCTATGCGCTGACGCTGGCCGACACTCAGGTGTCCACCTCTCTCACCTACGGGGCTCTCAAAGCCTTGCGGCATTTGCATAATAAAGTCATAGGCTTGCGCTCTCTTCGCCGCCGCGACCACATCTGCATCACTCGCCCCCGGTTTGCCATAGGCGATGTTCTCTTTGATCGTCGTCGAAAAAAGCAAGGTGTCCTGAAGAACCATTCCGATCTGGGAGCGGAGGCTTTTCTTGGTGACCGCGCGAAGGTTGTTTCCATCGAGGAACGCATCGCCCGACGTGGGATCGTAGAATCGGGGAACGAGACTAAGAAGAGTGCTCTTGCCCGTGCCGGTCCCGCCAACAAAGGCAACCGTTTCACCCGGTTCCACGACGAAGGAAATGTCGTGCAGGATTCTGCGGTCCGGGGTGTAACCAAAGTCCACGTGAGAAAACGTAATTCGTCCCTCTGCGCTATCAATAACGCAGGCGTCAGGCGCGTCCGGAATGTCATTATCCCGCTCAAGAACCTCGAAGCAACGCATCGCCGCAGCCGCGGCTCCCTCCAACGCCCATGCCGTGTAGCTGAGCTGTTCGAGGGGTGAGTAAAGCATTCCAATATATACCGAGAAGACAAGGAGGTCACCAAGAGTCAGCTCACCGCTTAGCACTTGGAGCGATCCCACGTAGTAAAGAAGGGCGGTGCCGACGGCCATGAGCGTTCCGACCACAAGCGCACTGGCGACGGATGTCATGTTTAAGCGCATATTTGCGTCGAGACTTCGCGCGGCACGTTGGCGAAATTGACGCACTTCATACGCCTCACGCCCGAAGGCATGTACCATTCGGATCTGACTGAGACCCTCTTGGGCAATTGTCAAAAGGTCACTCTCGCTTTCCTGAATGGTGGTAGATTGATTCCGCACGTGCGCGGCATAGTGACGGATCGCCCATACCACAAACGGCAATATCGCGAGCGAAGCCAACGTCAACTTCCAGCTCATCCCGACCATGATGACAAACGTCGCGATGAGCATGACGACCGAAGACAGCACGCTTGCGAATCCCTTGTTGTAGATGGTCTGTATACTTTGAGAATCGTAGGCCACTCGAAAACTCGAGTCCGCGCTTCGACGTCCGTCATGAAACTTGAGAGGTAGAGCTTGCAGCGCCGCGTAGAGATCGGTGCGGAGCTTGAGTAGAGCCTGCAAACCCACTCGCACAAAAAGATAATTCGACGCCAAGTTCACAAGCCCCGCGCAAAGACTTAGGAATACCATCGCGGCACAGAGCCAAAAGATCGCCACCGGTTGGCTCGGAAACCATTCTGCCGTAAACGCCCGAGCCGCCGCCGTGCCTCGTGTCGTATCCAGAACGCCGTCCACGATGTATTTGAACGGCCATGGCTTCAGCAGATTAAAGCCAATAGAAAAAAGAGTAAGGCAAACACCACCAATTGTCGGCCAAAGAAATGGGCGAAAATACCGAAGAGCCCGCACGTAGATATTCACAACTACTCCGTGCTAGGCGATGGGTGCTGAACTGAAAAGCGCGAACTTCCCGACGCCTCGCTTTTCATTTCCGTTCGATTCGATGCGCCCGTGGCTCAGTCCACCAAAGTAATCTGCCCGCGCTCTCGGAGAATGATGCGTGCGTGGCCCTTGTAAATCGTAACGATTCCCGAAAGTCTCACGCGGCGTCCTTGCCATTTCTCCACGCCTGAAAATCGCGCACGCGTTGCCGCCATCACGATCGCCTTCAGCGATTCGCGCGGGAAAGAGTCGCCAAAATTGAGAAAAAGCGTGCCGGATGGCTTTGTAATGACTTCGCGAATCGTATCCTCAACAAAAACCATCTCTCCTACTCTGCGGGCCGCTACGCTGGCTGTGATCGTCTCCGCTCCCAGTGTCGTGACGAAGGCGACCATCACGATGAGAAAGATGTATTTGGTCATACCCTCAGGATCCTAATAAGTGCACTCGGCGCGGGTCGAACGCGCAACCTTTGCCTTCGGAGGGCAACGCTCTATCCAATTGAGCTACGAGTGCTTGGATCTCAACAGTGTGTTAAACGCGTCGGAAGTTCAAATAAGAAAAGCAGAGGCCTCAAGCCGATTCAACATCGGCCTATGAGTTTTTGAGCTGCTTCAATCTCAAAGTTTCGGATCAATGATCTTCAGGTCCGTGAAATAGTCGCGGTAATATCCTCTGTCTCTGGCCAGCAAACGGCCGGCGTGGCAAACTGCATGCGCTCCGATGAGGAAATCTGGTAAAACGCGTTTTGCTGCCACATTTCGGCGGAGGTAGGAGCGATACATTTCGCCCGCCAGTAGGGAGGAAGCCAATGAGGAGGGAACAAAGACGATCTTCCAATCGGACAAAAAAGCCCTCAACTCACTTTTTTGGAGGGCAGGGGTGATCTCTGCCAGGACGCATTCCCCGATTACTAAGGGTCCGCTGCTTAGAGCCTTTTTCAAGGCCAACTCAGAGGCCCGTCCCCACTCTTGATCATCTACTAGCACGTCAAGGATGACGCTGGAATCCAGCGCAGTTTTCACCCTCCGCGCGTGAGCTTAAGATATTCGTTAACAGATCGCCCAATCGGCAGAGCCCCTCTCCCCCGCCATATGGAAATAGGGTTCTCCTGCACGACCTTTCTGACAAGGATATGGCCTTCTTCCTCTGTAAATTCCAGAACGGATCCAGCTTCTAGTCCCAAGCCATCACGAATCGCTTTCGGAATAGTCACCTGACCTTTTTCAGAGAGGATAGCATTCATACCGATACTGTAAGAATTCCTACTCACCAAGTCAAGAAGAGCGCCTATGGAGGCTCCGTTTGACGGAATGAGGTCGAGCGGCAATCGGCGAAGCTACTCTGGATTTTTGCGAAACATTTCTCGAATTGGGTGTTCGTCGAGGAGGTTTGGATGTATGCCGCCGATTTTGGTGGGGTCGTAGAGCTGGATGCCTACGTAATAGTAAAGGGGTGCGATTGGCAGGGCTTGAGCGACGAGTAGGTTTTCTGCTTGGCGAAATATCTCGAAGCGTTTCGCGGGATCAAGCTCGCGAGCAGAGTCTGCGATCAGGGCGTCGTATTCTGGCGAAGACCAACCAGTCCGATTGTTGCCACCGCCGGTGACAAACATGTCGAGAAACGTCTTGGGATCCGGGTAGTCACCTACCCAACTCGAACGGGCGATGTCGAAGTCCAGAAGCGATAAAGAATTGAGGTAAACTTTCCATTCTTGGCGAGTCATGTTCACCGTGACTCCGAGTTCCTCGGCCCACATGCTTTGGAGCTCGATAGCGATCGCTTCATTGAGTTCGCTTTTGCTGTAGAGGTAATTGACGAGGGGAAATCCTAAGCCATTCGGATAGCCGGCCTCTGCGAGAAGGGAGCGGGCTGCCTCGAGATCTCGGGACGGCGCGCGCGCGCCAAGATAGCCCTCGATACCGGGAGGGACGAATCCGTCGGCAGCGAGTTCGCCAGCGCGCGTGATTTTTTGCACGATACGAGTCTTATCAATTACGAGGGCGAACGCGCGCCGCACGCGTTCGTCAACGAAGGGACCTTTCTTGCAGTTGAATCGCAAAAAATAAATTCCGAGAAATGGGGCTGCATGAAAGTCGGGCCGTTTTTTCAGATCCTCCAGCAGAGCCGGTGGTGCGAGGCCTTTGTCCATGAGCAAATCGGCTTGTCCACTGGCGTAGAAATTAAAAGCGGTATTGGCATCGGAGATCGGCAGCACATCTACCACGTCGAGAGCAACTTTGCCGCGGTTCCAGTAGTGGGGATTTTTACGCAGACGAATTTTATCGTTGATCCGCCATGCCTCGAGCACATAAGCCCCATTGCTCACGATGTGCTCAGGCTTAATCCAGTGGTCTCCGTATTGCGCGATTTGCTGAACCGGAACCGGGTGCAAGGTCGGAAAGGCCGTAAGCTCCAAAAAATACGGCGTCGGGTATTCGAGCTGCACAGTGAGGGTTCGATCGTCGAGGGCCTTCACTCCCACTTCAGAAAAATCGGCCACCTTTCCCTCAGCAAATCGCTCGGCATTTCGGATAGGAAAAAGTTGGTAGTTATATTGCGAGCCGGTGGCTGGTGTGAGCGTCCGCTTCCACGAATCTACAAAGTCTTGCGCTGTTACCGCACGTCCGTCGCTCCACTTCGCATCCGCTCGCAGGTGGAAGGTATACAGCGTGCCGTCGGGCGAGATTTCCCACCGTTCCGCCACGCCGGGTCTTGCCACGCCGTGCTTGTCGTAAGCACATAGGCCTTCAAAAAGGGCTTGCACGATGCGCCCCTCGGGCTGGCCCGTGATGATCGCCGGATCAAGGCTCTCCGGCTCGGCGCCATTCACAAAAACCAAATCGGCACGTCGCGACTCCGGTGTGCATCCTGCAAAAAAAGCCATGCAAAGAAAGAGAACACAGGATATTTTCATAAAACCATGAAAGCCATAATTTCGCTCGCTGCAATGTTGATCGCAGTGCTTTTAAGTAGTTGTGCGAGTCGTCCGCCTCTCAAGACCGTCCCCAGCGTGGATCTGAAGCGGTATGAAGGCACGTGGTATGAAATCGCAAAATATCCAAACTTTTTTCAGCGATCCTGCGCTAAAAACACTTCAGCACGATACACCGCAAAACCGGATGGCACGATCGAAGTGGTGAATCGCTGTGTGATGAAAAATGGCGAGTCGAAGGAAGTTATCGGGCAAGCTACCGTCGTGCCGGGATCCAACAACACGAAGCTCATGGTAGGCTTTGGTGGGCCTTTCAAGGGCGCTTATTGGGTCATAGGACTCGATGAGAAAAAATACTCGTGGGCACTTGTGGGCCACCCGAGTCGCAAATTCCTTTGGATTCTTTCCCGCACACCGAAGCTCTCCGAGGCGGACTACACGAAAATCATCTTTCTTGCGGAAAGTCTCGGCTACGATCCATCCAAGCTGGAACCCACCATCCAGTCTCCATGAACTCGTCTTTGGATCGCGCAGCCACCTATTTTTGGAGGGCCACACTTCTGCGCTGTCCGGAATGTGGCACGAAGCCGATTTTTGTTCCATGGCTTCAAGTGCGTTCCCTCCGCGATTGGTTCACCCCCCTCGACGGCTGTCCCCGCTGCGGCTACGCCTACGAACGAGAGATAGGCTACTTCCTTCTCTCCATCTGGGCTGTGAATTATGGCATGGGAAGCATCCTTGGGATCACGATTTATGTGGTGTTGGAAATGACCATGACGCTGTCTTTGCCAGTCCTGTTGATATCTGTCATTTCACCGATCATTTTTTTTAACTTTTTATTTGCCCGGCACTCGAAAGCCTATTTCCTTGCCTTCGACCACTATTTCGACCCCCACATTCGCGAAAATGGGGATGATGGCGGGAACAAAATATTAAATCATCCGCCGCAGATTCCTCCCCGTCCGCAAGGTTCCCCTACACCGAGCCCCACGGCAGGCGTTCGCTAAATCAAGGTACCAATTTCTCGATTCCGACGAATGCCAGCTACTCAAGCCAGTGAAGCGAATTCCCCAGCTTCGGACGACTTTTCGACGGCGTGGTATTCGAGGTGCGTCGCGTTCTTATGGCAATTGGCCGCAACGATTTTGTTCTTTGGTGGTGGAGCTATTGTCTCCCCCGCCTGCTGGGTAGTGTGGAAATGTTCTGGCGGAAAGGCCCCGCCCGTGAAGGGGCAGGAACTCCTGCATTCTCTCTTTAGATTTTTCATCAATTGGCTTCGCACGACGCGCTCATTAGTGATGGACGATTCCGGCATGGAGTCGCTGCGCGGAGTGAAGGGAACGATCTTCGTCGCAAACCATCCCAGCCTTGTGGATGCCATTTTCTTGGTCGGACTTCTTCCTCCAGTAGCCTGCATCATGCGGGCCAACTTGCTTCACAATCCAATCTTAGGAGGCGGGGCGCGTCTTGCCGGCTACGTCACCAACGAATCTGGCGCAGCACTTGTGAGGCAGGCTGCGGCCATGATCGCCAGCGGTGGAAACCTTCTCATTTTTCCAGAGGGCACACGCACATCGTCTTCGCAGCTCCATCCCTTCAAACATGGCTTTGCACTGATTGCTGTTCGGACAAATGCGCCCGTGCAAACACTCGTGATTGACTACAGGGGCCAGCACTTGCGCAAGGGACAAAGCCTGCTCATCCCCAGCGAGAGTCCACTCCGCTTCCGCATTCGACCTGGAGAACTTCTGACTGCCGGCCCGCAGGAAACTCCCCGTGCCTTCACGGATCGCGTCGCGCAGTGGTATCGAGATAACCCGCCTGCCACCCCTTCGCTGCCTTGAATTTTCAGGCCCTCGTCCTTCTTCCAAGCTACAACAGCGGAAGCCTGCTTGCCGAAACGGTCCGCGAAGCCCTCGCGCGGTGGAAGGTCGTGTGGGTAATCCTTGATGGAAGTAGCGATGGCAGCGGCACGGCTCTGGAAAAAATGGACGGCGTACGCGTGATTACGCTCCCGCAGAATGGCGGTAAGGGAGCAGCGGTCGAGCAGGGTATGCGCACCGCAGCATCGGAGGGATTTACTCATGCGCTTGTCATGGATGCGGATGGCCAGCACGACGGCGCCAGTATCGTTCCGTTTCTTGCGGTCGCCGCCGCTCACCCGAGTGCCCTCATTGCTGGGGTGCCAGTCTTCGGTGCCGATGCCCCGCTGGAGCGAGTTCGCGGTCGCCTTGTTGGTAATAGCATGGCTGCGGTCGAGTGCCGAGGGCGCGGTGCTCAGGACGCGCTTTTTGGTTTTCGCGTTTATCCGATTGCTCCGGCACTGAAAGTTTTTGAGGCTACCGGCACGGGACGCGCTTTTGATTTTGATACTGTCCTTGCCGTCAAGCTAGCGTGGGCAGGGTTGCCTGTCATTAATCTCCCAACCCCCGTCCGTTATCCGAAGGTTCAACAAGGCGGAGTGACCCATTTCCGCTATCTTCGGGATAACCTCCTTCTCGCTCGAGTGCACTTTCAACTTGGGCTTCACTTTATTCGACGCATGATGTGTCGCCTATGAATAAACGGCGCCAGCTCATTGCTGCCCGCACGGCAGCTCTCATCGCAACGATTGTCCTCCATGGCCGAAGCCGCATTGCTGCTTGGACGCTGCACGAGATCTTGCGTCTTGCTCCAACACTGCTTCGAAACTGCGATTGGCACGGGCCTATCGCGAGGAGATTCCATACGACAGAGCGTGAAGTCTGGCTCACGGTGGACGACGGCCCCGATGCCGCAAGCACGCCGGCAATTCTCGA
>Ga0163147_10003222_pt1 | contig 22091 bp, 23 predicted proteins | sample OliLakLV19MP6G1_FD_148597 | JGI IMG/M metagenome (GOLD analysis project Ga0163147, IMG submission 148597) | Freshwater microbial mat bacterial communities from Lake Vanda, McMurdo Dry Valleys, Antarctica- Oligotrophic Lake LV.19.MP6.G1 | ecosystem: Environmental > Aquatic > Freshwater > Lake >...
CGCCAAAAAGAACACCGCAGTCTCGCTGGTTCGCTCTTCGGCAGCGGAATACCTGAGCTTTGTGGCTGCCAGCGGCCAGGGTGACATCGAGGCCGTTTACGCCGATGAAAATGTCTGGATCAGCCAGAAGATGAAGGGCTTGTTTTATGGCGTGGAAACCCACACCGTCACCTACTACCTCAAGCAAATCGTTGCCGACGGCGAGTTGCAGGCCGATTCAGTTATTCGAAATTTTCGAATAACTGCCGCCGACGGCAAAACCTACGACACCCAGCACTACAACCTCGCAGCGATCACCGCCGTCGGCTACAAGGTGAACTCGGAACGCGCCGTCCGGGACGCAGTGGACGCGGGAAAGGTCAAGCTGACGTCCCTATTCGGACATTTATCCAGACATTTTGTCCGGATAAGCCCAAGGATCATGGGAACGGAGAGGCGGCGAGCGGTCGCCGTCGATGATTCCGCCGGTTTGCAGCTGGCTGACCTGGTGGCGCGTCCCATCGGCTTGTCGGTATTGCGGCCAGGACAACCCAGCCGGGCGTTCGATGCGGTAAAGCCCAAGCTGCTGGTAAAAAACGGACGGGCGGATGAATGGGGGCTGAAATGTTATCCGTAGCCCCCAAAAACAAAAGGCCCCGACAGTCGCCGGAGCCAATTGCCGACCGAGAATCCCCAGTCCGTAAGAAGAATTTTGCGGGATATGGCTCTGTAAAGCAATCCCGTGCTTCTCTCGCACATGTCAATGCTTTACGAATCCAATGTCGAAGAAGCTGCCCTGACGTGGTTCGGGGACGCAAAACCGCCAACCCATGAGTGACGAAGCCCAGCCCCAATCCGAACTCATCCTCTACCAGACGGAGGACGGGCGCACCCGCATTCAGTGCCGGTTTGAGAACGAAACGCTGTGGCTGACCCAGGTGCAAATAGCAGATTTGTTTCAAACCTCCGTGCCGAACATCAATCTTCACTTGAAGGCCATTTACGCCGAGCGCGAACTCGTGGAAGTGGCAACCATTAAGTCTTACTTAATAGTTCGAACCGAGGGGCCACGGCAGGTCTCGCGCCCGGTCCTGCACTACAGCCTGCCGGCCATTCTGGCGGTCGGCTTCCGCGTGCGCAGCCAGCGCGGCACCCAGTTCCGGCAATGGGCCATCGGATGCTTGAACGAGTACCTGGTGAAGGGCTTCACCATGGACGACGAGCGGCTGAAGAATCCGCCGGGCAAGGGCCAGAAGGATTATTTCGACGATCTGCTGGAGCGCATCCGCGACATCCGGTCGTCGGAACGGCGTTTCTACCAGAAGGTGCTGGATATTTACGCGACCAGCGTGGACTACACGCCGGACGCAGAGGCGTCGCAAGAGTTCTTCGCCATCGTGCAGAACAAGATGCACTGGGCCACGCACGGACACACCGCCGCCGAGGTTATCGCGGCGCGCGCGGATGCAACCCAACCGTTGATGGGCATGTTGAGCACGCGGCCCGGTGGCATCGTGCGGAAGGAAGACGCGGCGGTGGCCAAGAATTACCTGACTGAGGACGAACTGCAGGTGCTCAACCGCATCGTGAACCTCTACATCGAATATGCCGAGCTGCAGGCACTGGGGCGCAAGGCGATGACGATGCGGGACTGGATCGTGAAGCTGGATGAGTTCCTGAAAATCTCAGGCCGCAAGCTGCTCGACCATGCCGGGAAGATATCCGCCGAGGAAGCACGCGCGAAAGCTGAGCTGGAGTACGCCAAGTATCGTGCCTTGCTGGACGCCTCGCCCCGCGCGGTGGATGCGGATTTCGAGAAGGCTGCGAAGGCGATGAAGAAGCTGCCGAGACCGAAGAAACCCAAATCACCCAAGCCATGAACACTTTGAACGAATCTGTTGTCGAAGACGCCGCCCTGACGTGGTTCGGGGATCTGGGCTATGCGGTCGGGCACGGGCCGCAGCTCGCGCCCGGTGAATATGCCGGAAGCACCCTCACCCCGACCTTCTCCCAGGGGGAGAGGGAGAGTTATGGCGAGGTGGTGCTGGTGGGGCGCTTACGCGAGGCCATCCGGCGGCTGAACCCGGCCATCCCCGAGGAGGCGCGGGATGGCGTTTTCAATCCTCTAATTCATCTGTCCCACTGACCATGGCGACCACGATTCCACAGATTGACGCGCTGCTCACCTTCCGCTCCGAGGACGAGCACCTGGAATTCAAGGAGGCGGCCAACAACTTCCACTTTGAAGATCTGGTGGACTACTGCGTGGCACTGGCGAATGAGGGTGGCGGGCGGATGCTGCTGGGCATCCTGGCGGTCGGCTTCTGCGTGCGCAGGCATCGCGGCACCCTGCGCCAGCAATGGTGTTTTGCGGGCGCGAATCGTCGTAGAACGCCATTTATGGCACTTAAGGAATAATAATAAAGCGCCATTTGTGGCCTTTTGTATAGTGTTTATGCTTTAATACGCCATTGTAGGCGTGTAGTAAGATGAATCCTCAAATGACGGATGAGGCCGTTTTGAAGCTGATCGGAGCGCGACTCGCCGGATTGCGGCTGGCGCGCAACCTGACCCAGCAGCAACTGGCCGAAGAGGCGGGCTTGGGCTTGCGGACGGTGCAGCGACTGGAATTGGGAGCGGCGGCGACGCAGCTGTCTGGATTTATCCGCGTCTGCCGGGTGCTCGGCTTGGTGGAGCACCTCGAAACGCTCATCCCTGAGCCGGCGGTGAGCCCGATGGCGCAACTGAAAATGCAGGGCCAGAAGCGGCGGCGGGCCACTGGAGAGAAGGCCCCGCGGGACCAAAAAAAGAAATGGACCTGGGGTGACGAGGCGTGATCTCCAAGGTTCAACTCTGGGGGCGGACGATCGGCGCCGTTTCGCTGGCCGAAGGGCGCGAGGTCGCGGCGTTCCAGTACGACCCGGAGTTTGCCGCCAGCGGCATCGAGCTTTCGCCGGTGGTGATGCCGTTGAGCGAGCGGGTGTACGAGTTTCCGGCGCTGCCGCGAAACACGTTTCACGGTCTGCCGGGATTGCTGGCGGATGCGCTGCCGGACAAGTTCGGCAACGCCCTGATCGATGCCTGGCTGGCGACGCAAGGCCGCACGGCGGGAAGTTTCAGCGCGGTGGAGCGGCTTTGCTACACGGGCGCGCGCGGCATGGGCGCGCTGGAGTTTTCCCCGGCGCTGGGGCCAAAGCCGCGCAAGGCGACAAAGATCGAAGTGGATTCGCTGGTGCGGCTGGCCGGCGAAGTATTGACGCATCGAGCCGATTTGCAGGGGCATTTCCACGATGCCGGAAAAGAGACGGCGCTGCAGGACATCCTGCGCGTGGGCACTTCCGCCGGTGGCGCGCGGGCCAAGGCGGTGATCGCGTGGAACCGGGAGACGAACGAAGTGCGCTCCGGCCAGATCACGGGGGGCGACGGCTTCGACTACTGGCTGCTGAAGTTCGATGGTGTGGCGGGCAACAAGGACAAAGAACTGGAAGATCCGAAAGGCTACGGCGCGATCGAGTTTGCGTATTACCTGATGGCGAAGACGGCGGGCATCACGATGACCGAGTGCCGATTGCTGGAGGAGAACGGGCGGCGGCACTTCATGACGCGCCGTTTCGACCGAGTGGGGGGCGGCGGGAAACTGCACATGCAGTCGCTCTGCGCGCTGGCGCATTTCGATTTCAACCAGTCCGGTGCCTACGCCTACGAGCAGGCGCTGCTCACGATCCGCCAGCTCAAGCTGCCGATGGCGTCGGTGGAGGAGCAATTCCGGCGGGGGGTCTTCAACATCGTCGCGCGGAATCAAGACGATCACGTGAAGAACATCGCCTTCCTGATGGACAAGCAGGGCGAGTGGTCGCTGGCGCCAGCCTTTGACGTGACCTATAGCTACAATCCCTCGGGCTCGTGGACGGCCACGCACCAGATGACGCTAAACGCGAAGCGCGACGGGTTCACGATGGAGGATTTCGAGGCCTGCGCGAAGGCGGCACTAATGAAGCGGGGCCGCGCCGCGACGATCGTCGAGGAAGTGCAGGCGGCCGTGAAGCGCTGGCCGGAGTTTGCGGCGGCGGCAAAGCTTTCCGACGAGTGGCGCGACAAGATTCAGAAAACCCACCGAATGTCTTTTCTGGAAGCATGAGCCTCAACGAATCCATCGTCGAAGACGCCGCCCTGACGTGGTTCGGGGAGCTGGGCTATGCGATCGGGCACGGGCCGCACATCGCGCCCGGTGAACCGGCGGCGGAGCGGGATTCGTTCGGCGAGGTGGTGCTGGTGGGGCGCTTGCGCGAGGCGATCCGGCGGCTGAACCCGGCCATCCCCGAGGAGGCGCGGGAGGATGCGTTGCGCAAAGTGCTGCGGGTGGCGACGACTTCGCTTACGCAGACGAACCGGGCTTTTCACCGAATGCTGCGCGATGGCGTGGATGTGGAATACGCACGGCCGGATGGCTCGATCAAAGGCGACAAGGCGCGGCTGGTGAATTTCGCCAACGTGAGTGCGAACGACTGGTTTGTGGTGAATCAGTTCACGGTGATCGAGGCGCAGCACAACAGACGGCCGGATGTCGTTGTCTTCGTCAGCGGGCTGCCGCTGGGCCTGATCGAGCTGAAGAACGCCGCCGATGAGGACGCGACCATCTGGAGCGCCTACGCGCAGCTCCAGACCTACAAGGCCGAGGTGCCGAGCCTGCTGCACTACAACGCGGCGCTGGTGGTCTCCGACGGCCTGCAGGCGCGCATGGGGTCGCTCACGGCGAACCAGGAATGGTTCAAGGTCTGGCGTGCGATCGATGGCGAGGGTGGGTTGCCAATTGAGGCCCCGAAGACTGCGCTGGAGCTTAAGGTGCTGGTGCGCGGGGTGTTCAATCGGCAGCGGTTCCTCGACCTGCTCCAGCATTTCATCGTCTTCGAGGAAGACGCGGACACGGGCGCGCTGCACAAGATCATCGCGGGCTACCATCAGTTCCACGCGGTGAATGCAGCGGTGGAGGAAACCGTGCGCGCCAGTGGCATGCATGAGGGCATGAACGACGCGAACGTGCTGCGCGAAGCCCCCGGCCGCTACTGGGTGGGCCGGATGCACGGCGGCAAACCGGGCGACCGTCGCGCGGGCGTGGTCTGGCACACGCAGGGCAGCGGCAAGAGTTTCACCATGCTGTTCTTCGCCGCGCGGGTGATCCGCGAGAGCGCGATGCAGAACCCGACACTGGTGGTACTGACCGACCGCAACGATCTAGACGACCAGCTTTTCGGACAGTTCCAGCGCTGCCACGACATCCTCGGCCAGATGCCGGTGCAGGCGGAGAGCCGGGAGCATTTGGCGGAACTGCTCACGCGTGCGAGCGGCGGCGTGGTGTTCACGACGATTCACAAATTCATGCCCGAGGGCGGCGGCCAAATGGCGGCACTCAGCGGCCGCGAGAACATCGTGGTGATCGCGGATGAAGCGCACCGTTCGCAATACGGCTTCGGCGGGCGGGTGAACGAAAAAGGCGAGATGTCTTACGGCTTCGCCAGCAACCTGCGCGATGCCTTGCCCAGTGCGTCGTTCATCGGCTTCACCGGCACGCCCATCGAGAAGACCGACGCCAACACGCGGACGGTGTTCGGCGATTACATTTCCATCTACGACATCCAGCGCGCTGTGGCGGATGAGGCGACCAAGCCGATCTACTACGAGAGCCGCATTGCCAAGCTGGCGCTGAACGCCGCCGAGTTGCCGAAGCTGGACGCGCAGTTCGAGGAAATCACCGAAGGCGAGGAGCAGCCGAAGAAGGAGAAGCTCAAAAGCAAATGGGCCGCGCTGGAGGCGCTGGTGGGCGACCCGAAGCGCATCGCGCTCATCGCTGCCGACCTGGTGACGCATTTCGAGAAGCGCCTGGAGGCGATGGACGGCAAGGCGATGATCGTCTGTATGAGCCGCCGCATCTGCGTGGACCTCTTCAATGCGCTGATCAAGCTGCGCCCCGAGTGGGAGTCGGAGGCGCTCAAAGTCGTGATGACCGGCAGCGCGGAGGACGGCCCGGAATGGCAGCGGCACATCGGCAACAAGACCCAACGCCGCGCACTGGCGACCCGTTTCAAGAACCCGAAAGACTCATTCAAGATCGTCATCGTGCGCGACATGTGGCTCACCGGTTTCGACGCGCCCTGTCTGCACACGATGTATGCCGACAAGCCGATGCAGGGCCACGGACTCATGCAGGCCATCGCCCGCGTGAACCGCGTGTTCAAAGACAAGCCCGGTGGCTTGATCGTGGATTACCTTGGCCTTGCCGATCAGCTCAAAAAGGCGCTCGCCATCTACACCGAGAGCGGCGGCCAGGGCAACCCGACCTACGACACAAAACAGGCCATCGCCGTGATGCACGAGAAACACGGCATCGCCTGCGACATGATGCACGGCTTCAAGTGGGACAAATGGACGACCGGCAAGCCGGCCGAGCGCCTGCAACTCATCCCTGCTGGACAGGAACACATCCTCGAACAGGAGGACGGCAAGAAGCGCTGGGTGCAGGTGGTGTCGGAACTCTCGCAAGCCTTCGCCCTCTGCTCCGCCACGGATGAGGCGAGCACGATTCGCGACGACGTTTCATTTTTCCAGGCCTTGCAAGCCGCGCTCAACAAGAAGTCCGGCGAGAGCAAAAAGAGCCCCGAGCAAATCGACGCCGCGATCCGTCAGCTGGTTTCCAAAGCGATCACGACCGAAGGCGAGATCATCGACGTATTCACCGCTGCCGGATTGAAGAAGCCCGACATCGGCATTCTCAGCCCGCAGTTCCTCGCCGAAGTGCGCGGCCTCAAGCACAAGAACGTCGCCGCCGAGTTGTTGGAGAAACTGCTCAAGGACGAACTGAAGCTGCGCTCGAAGAAGAACCTCGTGCAAAGCCAGTCCTTCGCCGAGAAGCTCAAGAAGACCCTCAACGCTTATCACAACCGCGCCATTTCCACGATGGAAGTGATCGAGGAACTCATCAAGCTGGCAAAGGAAATGGACGCCGCCACCAAGCGCGGCCAGGACCTCGGCCTGACCGACGACGAGATTGCCTTCTACGACGCCCTTGCCGCGAATGAATCGGCCGTCAAGGCGATGGGGGATGACAAGCTCAAGCTCATCGCCGCCGAACTGATCACCCAGGTACGCAAGAGCGTGTCGATCGACTGGACCCTGCGTGAAGGCGCGCGGGCGAGAATCCGCGTGATGGTCAAGCGCATCCTGAACAAATATGGCTACCCGCCGGACATGCAGGACGAAGCGGTGAAGACAGTCCTGATGCAGGCAGAGTTGCTCTCGGCAATGTGGGCGGCAGCGTGAGCAAGGGTGACGGCGGCTTGACCGAATGCCCGGCGATCCGATCCAGAGAAACTGCAAGTTCGCCTACTTGGCGCGCGGCACTGTCCAAAGCGCGACGCGATGACCAAGGGTTGCCAGACAACCGTCGTGCGCGGTCGCCAAGGCGAGGAAATAAACGTCCGTGATCTGGTTGTGACCCGGCACGCGGCTCCAGTCCACCCAGCCGTCGGTGCGAAGCGACACATCGTCCGGCCAGAATTCATGGTCGTGGCTCTTGCAGATCTCGTCTAACTTGTCACGCACCGCCTGGAATCCGGGCGGCGCGAACGACGAACAACCCGGCAAGTTGCGAATCAGCATCCGGCAGGATGCGCACGGCCGTCAGATGCCTTCCTGATCCATCAGCCGGCGCACGTGCTCCGTCGTGATCGTCTCCGACCGGGCAGGCAACAAGCCGTTGCGGCTCTTGCACAGAGCCGCATGAGGTTGAGGATGCTGTTGCGCGAAGATCCCGTCGCGCAACAGATTGGAAACCGCCGCGCCGATCGAGATGCGACGCACCTTCGCGATGCGGCGCGCGTGCAGAAAGACATCGTCATCAATGGTGAGCGTGGTGCGCATGTCGGGGTTCGAAGGCGGTTGACGTCAAGGCATCATTTTCGCATCCGCGCATCTATTTCGAGTTTCCAAAACTACGACTACGCCAGCCAGCGCTCCCGATTCGCTGCGACGAACGCATCGTCGTTGAGGTGCGGGTAGGCCGCGTGCACGCGGCTGATTTCCTCCGCCTGGCCCGGGCTCAGGCCCTCGGCCGGGTCGAGGCACCAGTTGCCTTCGAGCAAGCCCTGGCGGCGCAGCACCTCATGGCAGCCGGCGATGCAGCCGTGGAAGTTGTGCGCAACGTCGAAAAAAGCGCTGTTGCAGTCGGTCACCTGGCTGTCCAGGGCCAGCAGGTCGTTGTCGATCCCTCCTGCCGCCACCGCCGCGTGGATTCGTTCGAGAAGTTCCACCGCGCGTTCGGTCCACACGCTCCAGTGGCCGAGCAGGCCGCCCTTGATGCGCAGGGTCACCGTAGCGCCGTCGCGTGGAATCGCGAACGGCAACGCGAGATCGAGGACGATGTGGTCGTCGTTGCCGGTGTAGAGCGCTATGCGCTCTTCCGCGCCTGCTGCAACCACGCCGCGCAGCACATCCAGGGTGCGGTAGCGGTTGAACGGCGCCATCTTGATGGCCACCACGTTGTCGATTGCGGCGAAGCGTTCCCAGAAGCGCGCGGACAACTCGATGCCGCCCACCGCCGGCTGCAGGTAAAAGCCCACCAGCGGCATTGCTTCGGCCACAGTGCGGCAATGGGCGATGAGCTCGTCTTCCGAAGAGCCCTTCATTGCCGCCAGGCTCATGAGCACCGCGTGGTAGCCCAGGCGCCCGGCAATGGCGGCCTCCGCAAGGGCCTGCGCGGTGCGCCCGGCGATACCGGCGATCATGAAGAGCGGCCGGCGGCCGCCGAGCGGCGTCCAGTCGCGCGCGGCCTGCATCGCCAGCGCCAGCACCGGTTCGTACAGCCCGACCTCGCGGATCGCGAACTGGGTCGAATGCACGCCTACTGCCAGGCCGCCCGCGCCGGCATCGAGGTAGTAGCGCGTCAGCGCGCGCTGGCGGCGGGGGTCGAACTTGTGCTCGGAGTCAAGCGCCAGCAGGTGCGCGGGGATCACTGCGCCACGGCGCAGAACTGCGAGCGAGTCGGCGGGGATGTCGGCGATGCGCATGCAGGAACCCGTGCTCAGTAGTTGCCGTCGCGTACTTCGTAGTGGGTCGGCTTGCCCAGCGAGTCCATGCCGCGCGAGGTCCAGTCGGCAGTCCAGTCGAGCAGCGTTTCGAGCGACACCTGCGGCCGGCCGAACAGTGCCTCGGCGCGCGCGCAGTTGATGAGCCAGGCGGTCTCGGCTTCGCCGCCGGAGAAGATCGGCGCCATGCCCAGCCGATCACCCAGGCCTTCGGCGGCGGCACGGATGCTGACAATCGGACCGCTGACGTTGAGGGCGGAGGTAGGCGCGGTGCAATGCGCCAACGCGCGCAACGCCCACTCGTTGGCGTCGCCCTGCCAGATGAGATTGGCGTGGCCCATGGCGAGATCGATGGTCTCCTTCGCCATCACTTTGGCGGCGAGGTCATGCAGCACGCCGTAGCGCATGTCGATCGCGTACGAGAGGCGGATCAGCCGGCCCGGAGTAGCGTGCTGATGCGAAAAATACTCGAACATGCGCTCGCGCGCGACGCAGGAATTGGCATATTCGCCGGGCGGCGTCGGCGGCACTCCTTCCTTCGCGCCGCCACTTGCAACATTGACAAAAGGGTAGACACAAGCGGTGGAGAACGCCACGATGCGCGCGGCCTTGAAACGTTCGGCCACCAGCGCCGGCACATGCGCGTTCATGGCCCAGGTCAGCCATTGGCTGCCCTGCGAGCCGAATTTGCGCCCGGCCATGAAGATGATGTTGGGCACCTCGGGCAAGGCGGCGATTGCCTCAGGCGACAGCAGATCAGCACTGATGCATTCGATGCCCTGCGCTTCGAGGCGCTCACGCAAGCCCGGCTCGGTGAAGCGCGCCACGCCGATCACCCGCCTGGATGCCGCGGCGCGCCTGGCCATGCGCGCCAGCGTCGGCCCCATCTTGCCGCCGACCCCCAGCACCATGATGTCACCGGGCACAGCGGCCAGATCGCGCAACAGCGCCGCCGAGGGCGTGGTCATCACGTCTTCCAGGTGTTCCGCGTCGGAAAAGCGCTCGGGGTAGGTCATGTCTTGAACAGAAAGCCAAGCAGCAGATCGGTCATGTGCGCCAGGCGCTCGGCCCTGGCGCGCGGCGACAGCAGATCGCGGCCGAAAATCGCCGACAGCGTGAACTTGTTGCCGAGATAGAAATAGGTCAGGCCGGCGATCGAAATATACAACTGCACGGGGTCGACCCCGGCGCGAAACACTCCGGCCTTGCGGCCGCGCTCCAGCACCTCTTCGATCATGGCGACAAACGGCGAATGCATGCTGCGTACCGTGGTCGATTTTTCCAGATGGCGCGCGCGGTGCAGGTTGGCACTGTTGAGCAGCGTCATGAATTCCGGATGCAGGAGATAGTAATCCCAGGTAAAGGCGACCAGCCGGCGGATCGCCTCGGGCGGATCGATCTCGGTCAGGTGCAACTCCTTCTCGGCGGCACGAATGTGCGCGTAGGCGCCTTCCAGCACCGCCAGGAACAGCTCGTCCTTGTTGCCAAAGTAGTAATACAGCATGCGCTTGTTGGCGCCGGCGTTAGCCGCGATACGATCGACGCGGGCGCCGCCCAGGCCATGCGCGGCAAACTCCTCGCGCGCGGCTTCGAGGATGCGCCCGCGCGTGCGTTGCGGATCGCGCACCACCCTGGGTGCCGCCTTGCCGGGCTTTCTGCTGGGCTTGGGCTTTTCGACCGTCATCGTTTCATTGTAACTGTCCGGTTAATGCGGGTAACAGGCCGTCGCCAAGCGGCCCTGGCGACGATTCGCATGTCGGGCGCGGGTAAAATCGGTCCGATGAATCCGCCTGACTTGATCAAGGCCGGTTTCGCCGCCGCGGTGGCAGCCGCCGACCCACTGGAAATCGTGCCGCGATACCTGCCGGCGGCCCCGCGCGGGCGCACCCTGGCGATCGGCGCAGGCAAGGCCGCTGCGTCCATGGCCAAGGCCATTGAGTTGCACTGGCCCGCCGCTGCCGCGCTCGAAGGCCTGGTCATCACGCGCTATGCGCATGGCTACAGCGGCGACGCCGGCTGGACGCGCATCAAGGTGGTGGAGGCAGGCCATCCGGTACCCGACGAATCCGGCGCAGCAGCGGCGCGTGAAATCGCCGCACGAGTGCGCATGCTCGGCCCGCACGACTTGCTGCTGGCCCTGGTATCGGGCGGCGGTTCCAGCCTGCTCGCACTGCCGGTCGATGGCATCACGATGGCCGATCTGAAAGCGACCACCCGTGAGCTGTTGCGTTGCGGCGCACCGATTCAGGACATGAACGTGGTGCGCAAGCACCTGTCGCTGATCCAGGGCGGCAAGCTGGCGGCGATGTGCCGGGCGCCGATCGTCTCGCTGGTGATCTCGGATGTGACCGGCGACGCGCCCACCCACATCGCCAGCGGCCCGACCGTGCCCGACCCCAGCACTTACCAGGATGCGCTGGAGATCCTGGCGCGCTTCGAGTGCGTGGTGCCGCCAAGCGTCGCTGCACATCTCAGGGCGGGCGCCTCCGGCGCGATCGAAGAAACGCCGAAGCCGGGCTCGCCGGTGTTCGCACAAGCCTCGACCCAGGTGATCGCCACCGCGCACCAGAGCCTGGAAGCCGCCGCAGAAGTATTTCGCGTAAACGGCGTGACCCCGGTGATCCTCGGCGACACCGTCACTGGCGAAGCACGCGAAGTCGCCAAGGCGCATGCTGCGATCGCGCGCGAAATCATCGATCACGAGCAGCCGTTCAGGCGCCCGGTGGCGCTGATCTCGGGCGGCGAATGCACCGTAACGCTCAAAAACCCGAATGGGCGTGGCGGGCGTTGCAGCGAATACCTGCTGTCGCTGGCCATCGAGATGAACGGTGTGGCCGGCGTTTACGGGCTGGCGGCGGATACGGATGGTATCGACGGCTCGGAGGCAAATGCGGGGGCGTGGTTTTCGCCGCAGTCCTTGGCTGCGGCCGCCGCGCTTGGCCTGCGTGCCGACAAGCTGCTAGCGGCCAATGATGCCTATGGATTTTTCGCGGCAACGGCGAGCTTGATCGAGATTGGTCCGACGCGAACCAACGTGAATGACTTCCGGGTGGTGCTATTGGCATGAGCAAGCCGGATTTCAGCCTTGCGACGGTTGATATGCGCAGGCTTGTGGATTACCTCCTTTCGTCGACCCACCCAAGCGGAAAATCAACAGCCCGCTATTTCACCTAAATGGGCTTTACTCGCGATGATTTGAAGCTTTTGGCGACCGCTCTGCAAACGCATGCGCGCTCGTACCCAGTCGCGCAGCTCGAAAAAAACGCCTTTCGCTGTCAAGTACACTGTCGACGGCCCGCTTGAAGCGCCATCCGGGTCACGCCGGGCAATCCGCACAATCTGGATCGTTGCCCCAAAATATCCCGCACCAAGGCTGGTAACGGCATACCCACTTTGATGGAGGTAAATCATGATCAGCGAACATGCCCAAGTTGTGGTGGTCGAAGACTTGACCGACCTGCCAGTATGTGCAGGCGATATCGGCACGGTAGTCCATGTCTATGAAGAGGGTAAAGCCTATGAGGTTGAGTTCATCTCCCTGGTCGGGCAGACCGTTGGCGTAGCGACTCTGCCTGCCGCGAAGGTGTGCGCTTTCGTCGAAGGGGAAATCGCGCACGCGCGCTTGATGGCAGCATAGGCGGCCAAGACGCTCCGGCTGCGCTTACTGAAATAGATGCGTGAACCTCCGCTTGGCCCAACCATTTTTCCGCTACATCACATGCGCCCTTCCGAAACCCTGACCCGACATCGCGACGCAATTCGCCGAATCGCCACGCACAATCGCCTGGCGCACGGCTATTTCGCGGTTGATCGGGAAATCGCCTGGTGCTCCATTCGCAACGACTTTCCCGCTCTTGAGAAGCGCATCGAGTCCATGCGCGTCAATTCATGACCGATAGCCAGATTCTCTCAATCACCACCCCCGACGACTGGCACCTGCACGTGCGCGACGGCGCCGCCACCGCGGCGGTCCTGCCGGCCACGGCACGGCAATTCCGCCGCGCCATCATCATGCCCAACCTCAAGCCGCCAGTGCGTACCGTGGCCGAGGCCGCCGCCTATCGCGAGCGCATCCTTGCCGCGCTGCCGCCGGGGGCACAGTTCGAACCGTTGATGACGCTCTATCTCACCGACAACACGCCGGCCGACGAGATTCGCCGGGTTGCCGACTCCGGTTTCGTCAAGGCGCTCAAGTACTACCCCGCTGGAGCCACCACCAATTCGGACGCTGGCGTGACCGACATCCTGCGGCCGATCAAGGCGCTTGAAACAATGGCCGACCTCGGCATTCCGCTCTTGATGCACGGCGAAGTCACCGATCCGGCGGTCGATGTGTTCGACCGCGAGGCGGTATTCATCGAGCGCGTGCTCGTGCCATTGATGCGGCGCCTGCCGCATTTGAAGGTGGTGTTCGAGCACATCACCACCCGGCAGGCGGCCGAGTATGTAACCGGCGCGGCTGCGAACGTTGCCGCCACCATCACGCCGCAGCATCTGCTGTACAACCGCAACGAGATTTTCAAGGGCGGCATCCGCCCGCACTTTTATTGCCTGCCTGTACTGAAACGCGAGGAACATCGCATAGCCCTGGTCAAGGCGGCAACTTCGGGCAGCCCGAAGTTCTTCCTCGGCTCCGATTCTGCCCCGCACGCGACCAACACCAAGGAAGTTTCTTGCGGCTGCGCCGGTTGCTACACAGCGCCGCATGCGCTGGAGTTGTATGCCGAAGCCTTCGAGGCTGCCGGCGCACTCGACAAGTTCGAGGCCTTCGCCGCATTTCACGGCCCCGATTTCTACGCACTGCCACGCAATACCGGCAAGGTCACGCTCGAGCGCCTGCCCTGGCAGGTGGCGAAGCGGCTGCCCTATATCGACGATTCCGGCATCGTGCCCTTGCGCGCCGGTGAAACGCTGAACTGGCGCTTCACCGGCATGGCGTGAGCACGGCCAAGTGTTCGAAGCAAAAACCTTGATGCTGTTCGTCGCCACCGCGCTGGCGGAAATCGTCGGCTGTTATCTGCCCTTGTTGTGGTTGACGCGTGCAGCGTCGCCCTGGCTGCTGCTGCCGGCCGCGCTCTCGCTGGGACTCTTCGTGTGGCTGCTAAGCCTGCATCCGCTAGCCAGCGGTCGCGTCTATGCGGCCTATGGCGGGGTGTACATCGCCACGGCCATTTTCTGGCTGTGGGTGGTCGATGGCGTGCGCCCGGACCGATGGGACGTAGCCGGTGCCTGCCTGTGCCTGGCCGGCATGGCCGTCATCATGTTCGCGCCGCGCAGCGCATGAGCTCGCACGAAACGCTGCAGGTTTCGTGGCAGGCATGGCGGGCGCTGGCGACCAGGCCAGCGGTGATGGCGTTGCAGGAAACCCTGCACGAATTGCCGGCCGACCGCTGGCCGACCCATGCAGACTGGACACTTGCGGCAAGGGCGCGCGGCACCCGCAACCTGCGCGGTCAGGCGCTCTCGTTCGTGGCGCCGTCGCATCCGCCGCCATCGGCACTTGATTTCGAGCAGCGCATTCATGATCGAGCTGAAGTCGAAACCCGCTCGGCGTGCTGGCACGATGCCTTTCATGCCTGCGCCTGGCTTGCCTTCCCGTTGGCCAAGGCACGCATCAATGCGCTGCACGTAGCGCACGGTGCCGACGCTTCACCGAACCTGCGCGGCGTGGTGCGCAATGTGTTGACGCTGCTCGACGAGGGGGGGCTGCTGGTGGTTAGCCGCCACCCGCAGTTGCTGGATCTGGTGCGCGGGTTCCGCTGGCATGCCCTGTTCTGGGAGCGCCGCGCTGCGGTTCGGGAGTCGATGGATTTCACGATCCTGGGCCACGCGCTGCATGAACGCACGCTGACCATGGAGTACGGCGCCACCGGGCGCGCGCTGCTGTTTGCGGGCGACGAGACCTATTTCGCCGCCGGCATCGCGGCGCGTCTGCGCTGGCTGGATGCGCAAGTCGCGGCGCTGCTCGACGATCCGGCACGACTGGCGGCGACCACCGCATTGCAGCCGCTACCGATCAACGGCATACCGGGCTGGAACGCCGCCAACGAGCTCGAAGCCTATTACTTCGACCAGCGCCAGTTCAGCCCCGGGCGGCGCCGAGCGGCCTGATGCTGGCGATCTTCACTGTCACCGCGCCTTTTTTCGCGCTGATCGCCTGCGGCTGCGGCGCAGCGCGCTTTCGCCTGCTGCCGGAAAACGCGGTGGCCGCGCTCAACACCTTCGTGCTGTATTTCGCCCTGCCGTGCATGATGTTCCGCTTCACGCTGGAAACGCCTTTCGAGCAGATCTTCAGCGCCCACGTTTTTCTGGCGTACATGGTTGCGGGCCTGCTGACGTTTGCGATTTTCACCTTCTCCTACAGCTTAGCCAGGATGGAGGCGCTGTACCTGGGCGCCTACCCGGCGATGGCGGTGTCGTGGTCCAACTGGGGCTACATGGGCTTCGCGCTGATACCGGCGCTACTGGGCCGCGAAGCGCTGCCGATCATCGTCGCCGGCGGCATGGCGGACCTGTTCGTGGTGCTGTCAGTCGGGCTCGCGCTGGCCGGTAGCGGGGCCGGCGACAACAGCTTCAAGAGCATCGCGCTCGGTGCGATTCTGCGCGTAGTGAAAAATCCGATGATCTGGGCGGTGATCGCCGGCGCCATCGGCTCGGCGTTTGACATCAAGTTGCCGGTGGCGCCGGATCAACTGGTGCGCCTGCTGGGCAGCGCCGCGGTGCCGGTGGCCTTGTTCGCCATCGGCGTTTCCCTGTATCGCCCGGGCGTGCCGATCCTGCGTGCGGAAGTGATGATGATCACCGGCGGCAAACTGCTGCTGCAGCCGTATATCGTGGCGGTGGTGGCGGCGTTCGTGTTCGGCATGTCGCATTTCGAACTGCAGGTGCTGGTGCTGATGGCGGCATTGCCGGTCGCAGGCTCGGTATTCCTGTTCGCCGAGCGTGCCGGCCACGACTCGGAGGCGATCTCGGGGTCGATACTGGTGTCGACCGCGCTCGCATTCTTCAGCTTTTCCGCGTTGTGCTGGGCCATGGGCGTGAGTTTTGTCGGCTAGGGCACGGTAGACTGATCGCCTGACAAGTACCGACCAGCCACCATGACGACCTTCGACTACGACCTGTTTGTGATCGGCGCCGGCTCCGGCGGCGTGCGCGCCAGCCGCATGGCGGCCTCCTTCGGCGCCAAGGTTGCAGTGGCCGAAGCGTATCGGCCCGGCGGCACCTGCGTGATCCGCGGCTGCGTGCCCAAAAAGCTGCTGGTCTACGCCGCACACTTTCAGGAAGACTTCGAAGATGCGCATGGCTACGGCTGGACCGTGCCGAAAGCCCATTTTTCATGGCCCAAGCTGATCGCAGCCAAGGACCGTGAAATCGCCCGCCTCGAAGGTATCTATGAAAAACTGCTGGTCAACGCCGGCGTCACCCTGATGCGCGGTCGCGCCCGCCTGGTCGACCCGCACACGGTGGAAATCAACGGCAAGCAGATTAGCGCCAAATACATCCTGATCGCCACCGGCGGCTGGCCGGTGCCCCTGGAGATTCCCGGCGCCGAATTGGGGCTTTCCTCCAATGAAGCGTTCGAACTCAAGGACCTGCCCAAACGGGTGCTGATGGTCGGTGGCGGCTACATCGCGGTGGAGTTCGCCGGCATCTTTCATGGCTTGGGCGCCGAGGTCACGCTTTCCTATCGAGGCTCCGAGATTCTGCGCGGCTTCGACGATGATGTGCGCCGCCACCTGCGTGCCGAAATCGAGACCAGGGGCATCCGCGTGCTGTTGCGCAACCAGATCACGGCGATCGAGCGTCACGCTGCCGGCTATCGCGCGCGCACCAGCGATGTCGACATCACGGTGGATTGCGATGCCGTCATGTTCGCCACCGGCCGCGCACCCAACACCGCCAATCTCGGGTTGGAACAAGCCGGCGTCAAGCTCGACGACGAGGGCGCGGTGGTGGTCGACGAATATTGCTGCAGCTCGGTCGGGCACATTTACGCCGTGGGTGACGTGACCAACCGCGTGCAACTGACGCCGGTGGCGATACGTGAGGGCTCGGCAGTGGCCAATACCCTTTTCAACCAGCGCCCGACGAGCGTGGCCCACAACAACATTCCGTCGGCGGTGTTCAGCCAGCCGCCGATCGGCACCGTCGGCGACACCGAGGAGCAGGCGATCGCCAAATACGGCCGCGTCGAGGTATACCAGTCGACTTTCCGTCCGATGAAGCACACCCTTTCAGGACGCGGCGACAAGACCTACATGAAGCTGATCGTCGAGGCCAGGACCCAGAAGGTGATCGGCGTGCACATGGTGGGCGCCGACGCGCCGGAGATCATCCAGGGCATCGGCATCGCGGTGGTGGCGGGACTCACCAAGCAGCAGTTCGACGATACCGTCGGCATCCATCCGACAGCAGCCGAGGAATTCGTCACCATGCGCGAGAAGGTGTTGCGCGGATTTTGAGCCAACGCGCACCCGGTCAAGGCCGGATGGTCAGGTTGCCGCCGGTTCAGCCTTGAAGATGCCTGCATCCACCAGCCGCTGGATGCCCGCAGGCGAAATCTCGGCAGCCGGCGCGTCGCCACCGATGATGCCCAATAGCAGGCCTTCATCCCGGTCCGGGCCGGCCTCGACACATTCGAAGCGTCGCTGCACGCCGATCGGGCAGGCGATGAAATCCAGCGGCCCAAGCGTCACCGCCTCGGCGCCGCGGTCGAGTTCCCACTCGATCTTCCATTTGCCGTGCATCACCATGAAGGTCTCGACGGTGTCGTGGTTGTGCATGAGCACGCCGCAGCCCGGCTTGGCTGCAACGAAGGCCATGCCGAAGCCGGCGCGCACGTGGCTGATGGCCGCCGGCGCCAGATCGCCGAACGGCGAAAACTGGCCTTCCCCCTTGGGCTGGGAAAAGCCCAGCACGTTCCGGAAGGTGCGCTGGCAATCAGGTAGCGCCATGTCCGGCAAGCCGGTATTGCAGCGTGTGAGGTCGGAAAAGCGTGCGATGCTTTTTGTCATCTCGTCGCGCGAGGGTTGAATCACCTTGATCGCCATGGGACTCTCCGGTGGAGTTCGAAAACGCCGATTTAATCAGAACGCTGGTGTAGCCACAAGAAACGAGCGCCAATCCCGACATTCGCGTCAGTTATGTGCGCAGCAGGTACGTGGCGCCGACAGGCTTGTGCCGTGCACCCTGCCCAGTCGGAGCCGCGCCTGAAATGCCGGTCGGACTTTCGCATTTTCACGCCATGTGCGAGGATTCGCCGGAATTCCGCGCTTACTCGATTGCCCGGCAATACCGGGCCATAGAGCGCGCAACCCCGGCTGCTGGCCGCGGCCGACTGATCGATTGACGGGGCGATGAATTGAAGAACGTAATGTGCGAGATGTTCGGCATCGATCTGCCGATTTTTGCGTTTTCCCATTGCCGCGACGTGGTGGTCGAAGTCTCGAAGGCCGGCGGCCTGGGAGTGCTCGGCATGGCACGCATGAGTCCGGCGCGGGTGCGCGAAGAGCTCAGGTGGATCGACGATCACATCGGCGGCAAGCCCTATGGCATCGACGTGCTGATGCCCGCGACCTACCACGATTTCGATGGCCTGAAGTTCGAAGCCGAGCAGCTCTTTCCCAGGCCGCAACTGGATTTCGTGCGCAAGATGCTCGACGATGCGGGTGTGCCGCGGCTGCCGCCCGAGCAAGCCAGGCAGATCGAGAGCGAACTGGTGGGCCAGTTCAATTTCACGCCACGCGAAAGCGAGGAAATGCTCGAGATCGCGATGCAGCACCCGATCAAGCTGATCGTCAACGCGCTCGGCACGCCGCCGGCGGCGCTGGTGACGCGTGCGCACGCGCGCGGCATCAAGGTTGCGGCACTGGCCGGGTCACCCAGGCATGCGATCAAGCACCGCAACGCCGGCTGCGATTTCGTCATCGCCGTCGGCACCGAGGCGGGCGGCCACACCGGCAACATCACCTCCATGGTGCTGTGGCCGCGCATCGTCGATGCGGTAGCGCCGCTGCCGGTGCTGGGCGGTGGCGGCGTCGGCCGCGGCCGCCAGGTAGCTGCCGCCCTGGCGCTGGGCTGCGAGGGCGTCTGGTGCGGATCGATCTGGCTCAAGACCATTCAAAGCGAGGTGACCCCGGACATCAAGGCCAGGATGTTCGAAGCCGGCGCCGAAGACGCCGTGCTGACCCGCAGCGTGACCGGCAAGCCCTGCCGCACCTTGCGCTGCAGTTTTACCGACGCCTGGGACCAGCCCGGCGCCCCGCCCACGCTGCCGGCGCCCCTGCAAGGAGTGTTGTGGTGGGGACAAGGCAGGACCCGCGTCGAGCGGGCGCGGGTCAAGGAATTCCTCACCTACCCGGTAGGCCAACTAGTCGGCGACATGAGCGAAGAGACTTCGGTCAGGCAGGTGGTCTACGACATGATGGAAGAACTGCTTGATGCGCGCGCAAGACTCGACGCAATGCTGGATTGAGCCGGGATTGCGCTTGGCATCCCTCGTCAGTCCAGCCGAATCCCGGCCGCGCGAATCACCCTGGCCGAGAGATCGGTATCGGCGGCGATCAGGCGCCGCAGTTCCTCCGGGATACCGCCGATGCGCGTGACCTGCCCTGATGCGGCAGTTGCCATCAGCGCCAGCGTTATAAACGTTGCGGCCACCCGACAATTGACTCGATTCGTTCCCATGTGATGCCTCGAAGTCTGGAGCAGGCGGTGTAGGGCTTGTCCACATAAGGCAATGTCCCCGTCATGCTGCATCGCGCCAAACACATCGCGGTGTATTCTCGAACGATGAAAGCCCGCCGCAACCTTGACCTGCAGTTGCTCGCCTGCCTCGATGCACCGATCTGGGCATGTTCCGTGACGCGGGCGGCCGAGCGCATGGGCATGCGCCGGCCAGGCATGCGCGGTGCGCCGGCCTGCGGCGCGCGGCCGTTTCACATTGGCGACCACCGACTTATCCGGGCATGCTGATTTTTCCGCACGCAATGCAGTGCATAAGCGGCGAGCACAGCACCGTTCGCACAGGCCGCGCGGCGTTGTCCGCGGGGTCGAATGCCGGTATTGCAGTTGCCTGATGGTCAATCGCGGCGCGCAATGATCCAATCGCTTGTTTTGACGGAGGTGTGGCGTGATCCAGCAGAAATTTGAATTGCAGGTTGAAGGGCGTGCGGTACCCGGTGTTTTGTTCCTGCCCGACCAGGCGCGCGGCCGCGTGCCGCTGGTGCTGGCACAGCATGGCGGCAGCAGCCACAAGCTGGGCCAGGAAATCCTCGACTGGGCCGGCGTATTCGTCGAGAAGCACGGCATGGCCTTGGCCTCGATCGATGGTCCGGTGCACGGCGACCGTCGTGCCGGCGGTGCCGCCGGCGCCACGCGCGAGGACACGCGCGCGGATTTTTTCAAGCTCTGGGAAAGTTCCGGCAGTGGCATCGACGCCATGAATGCCGACTGGCGGGCGATGATCGACCGGCTGTGCGCGGACGAACGCATCGATGCCGGGCGCATCGGCTGGGTCGGGGTGTCGATGGGCACCGCCTACGGGTTGCCGCTGGTCGCGGTGGAGCCGCGCATCAAGGCCGCGGTGCTCGGCATGTGGGGATTGTCGTTCGTCAACTCGGAGCGCCTGGGCATGGACGCCGCGCACATTGCCTGCCCGGTGCTGTTTCAGCAAAAGTGGGATGACGAACTGTTTACCCGCGACGGGCAGATCGCCTTGTTCGAAAAGATCGGCGCTGCGCGCAAGTGGCTCTACGTCTATCCGGGAACCCATGTCCGCGTGCAGGGGCAGCAACTGGATGACCTGGAACAATTTCTCGTTGCAAGATTGACCGCGCAAGGATAGTGTTCAGTAGCACGGTGCAGACTTGATCAACCGGGCCACGGTGGCGACCGGCGTGATTCGATGACAAAGCGCGCTGCCTGAACAGTATAGTCAGCCTCTCGCATTGCAGATCGGGGCTGTCATGCGCTTGGGTGGCGACCAGTACAAAGCGTTAAAACTCAATAACGACGGATCCGCGTACCTCCTCCTGGAGCCGGTCATCGTTGATGCTGTGGTCAAGGGCGCAAAGGCCGCGCGCAAGACCCCGGCGAAGTTCCTCCAGCACGTGCTGGACGATTGGCGCGAGGCGCAGGCCGATAAGCGGTTTGTCGAGCGGATGGAAAAGCGCGGCCCCATCAAGCCAGAAGACTGCATCCCCTGGTCACAGGTAAAAAAAGACCTTGGCCTATAAAGTCATTTTTACCAAGTCGGCAAAGCGGCAGCTTGACTAGCTCGACAGGCCGGTGCAGCAGCAGATCGGCAAACTGGTTGATCGCATCGAACGTCTTGCAGACCCGCGCTCCATCGGCGAAGCGCTGCACGGCAATCTAAAAGGCCTGTGGAAATATCGCGTTGGCGATTGGCGCTTGCAATGCGCCATCGTCGATAAAGTTTTGTTGTTGAAGTAGTTGAGCTAGCGCACCGCTCGGAAGCGTACTAGCGCCAGGGCACGCCGCAATTTGGCCTCGCCCACCGCCTTGAAATAGGCCATCGCGCCGTCTGCGCGGAAGGTAGCGGCGCGATTGCGTGGCGGTGCGCTTTTGCGCACGATCTCGAACCGAAATTGCGCGACCAGATGTTGAAGTGCTTCTACGACTACCGCTTCAACGCCGAGATGCAAAAAGCGTTTGATGGTGCCGATCGTTTTGTGCCAGTGACGTCTCTCAAAGACTGGGCCATCGTGCGCCTGCCCATTGTGTGTGCCTGTGGCCACCTGGGCGGTGGAAGTTTGCCGCTCGGGTGGCCACAGGCGCAAGTCGCCCCCGACGAGCCAGTCTTGTCGTCTGTTGCCCTACCACGCAATGCGCTGATCGAACTCGTCGTCCGGCATGGGTTGCGCGCGTGGATCGGCCGCGGCCGGGTCGCTGCCCGGCATCTCCCACAGCGGCGGGCCACGGGCCCGCAGCTAGGCGAGCAGCATCATCCCAAAGCGCGCTGCCTTGCGATCAAAGGTCACCACGCGCGAGCAACCTGCGTCCAGCGCGACATCG
>Ga0163147_10003239_pt1 | contig 22031 bp, 8 predicted proteins | sample OliLakLV19MP6G1_FD_148597 | JGI IMG/M metagenome (GOLD analysis project Ga0163147, IMG submission 148597) | Freshwater microbial mat bacterial communities from Lake Vanda, McMurdo Dry Valleys, Antarctica- Oligotrophic Lake LV.19.MP6.G1 | ecosystem: Environmental > Aquatic > Freshwater > Lake >...
GTTCCTAATGTTTCCCGCATGAAAAGTTGACAACCCGTCGCTCTTGCTGAATGTCCTGCAATATCCACCATCACCATCTAAACTTGCTGCCATGCACCTGTCACAACTTCAAACTTCAAACTTCAAACTTCAAACGCTTTTACTCCTTTCTTTCTTCCTCTTCCAATGCGCTGACACCAGCAAAAACAGTCACACTGCCAACAGTGAAAACACGGCTGCGGCCGACGAGCAGGCCGCCAGACGCGCTGCTGCTACGATCAAACCGGATAAGTTCTCGGTGCGCCCGCCGTTCGACAATACGCAGGTCAATGTGGCCCCCAGTATTCACATCGTACAGCCCGGTCAGTCTACTACGCTGACCTTGCAAACCGGCACGACGATCGAGATCCCTGCCAATATATTTGTCAACGAAGCAGGTCAGCCCGTTACTACCCCGGTGGAGATTAAATTCCGCGAGTTTCACAACGCCGCCCAGATCATCGCCAGCGGCATTCCGATGACTGTGCGTGGCCCGAACGGTCAGGAAGACTGGATGCAAACCGCCGGCATGTTCGAGATCGAAGGCCGCAGTGAAGGCAAGCCCGTCAAAATCGCTCCCGGCCAATCTGTCGCCGTCCACCTCGCCTCGCAGGTGAGCGGCAATTACCCGGTCTGGTACTTCGACCCTGCGCAGGGCAACTGGCTGGAGCAAGGCAGCAATACTCCAAAAGCCAACCCGGCAGCAGCACCCCTCGTGCGCGAAGTGGCTGCGCTGCGCTCGGCTACGGCGCGCCGTCCCGTTCCGCCAGTCGAGTACGACAAATCAAAGCCTTCGCTCGACTTCAAACTCGACGTCAGGGAATTCCCAGAACTCCGCCCGCTCCGCAACATCGTGTGGCAATACGCCGGGACCGATCCCAAACTTGACCCTGCCAACAACCGCTGGATCAACAAAACCGCCTGGGTCGAAGCCAAACTGGAATCCGACAAAACGTCCAACCGCTACCTGCTCACCCTCGTCGGCGATGAAAAGGACTATTCCATTCCGGTGATGCCCAGTCTGCGTGGCAATGATCTTGAGCAGGCCAAAGCCACCTACGACAAGGCGGTCGCCCGCTATGAGGAGAACATGAAAGCACTGGAAAACAAAGAGGCGATTCTCAATGAGCAGGCCGCTTTTCGCCGCAGCCTGAGCGTCAAAGGGTTTGGGATTTACAACTACGACCTGCTGCTGCACCGCAGTGATGCGCTGGCTGTGGTGGCAGACTTTGACTTTGGCGACCTGCCGTTCGAAGCCAAAAAACTGGTGACGGTCTACCTGATCACGGGCGAAGGCCGCACGATTATCGGACTTCCCTTCTATAACTGGAGCGACTTCAGTTATATTCCGAGCAAAGACAACCGCTTGGTCGCGGTGCTGCCCGGCAACCGCATCGCTACCTTCTCGCAGCAGGATTTCGACAACGAAGAAGCCAACCTGGCCGCCGCCCGCAACAACCGCTACGTGTTCAAAATGAAGGTGGAAGACGCGCCCATCACCTCGGAAGACGATTTACAACAACGCCTGCTAGGGCCGGGCAGCAGCGGCAAAAAGGTGGGCCGCCTGACCCTCAACAAAGTCTTCCCCAATCCGCTGCGCGATGCGATGACCATTACCCTCACCAGCCCGAAAGACCAGGTCGGCCGCATCCGGCTCCTGACGTCTGCCGGCGCGACGCTTATGGACGAAGATGTGAAACTGGTCAAAGGCGACAACCAGTTCAATTACAACCTCCCGAACGGCATCACTGCCGGTATGTATTCGGTGGTGGCCACGGGTGCTGACGGGCAGAATGCCTCCAGGCAGGTGGCGAAGCAGTAGTTGTTGGTTCTTGGTTGTTAGGCGGCGATGCGCTTTTGGGGCGTATCGCCGCTTTTATTTACTTTTGCTGTCTTAGGAACGCGGCACCAATAACTTAGTCATTTGATGCCACCCTTTGTTCCATCATACGGCCGCTATTTTTCCTTAAATAGCCCGGCGGAATCAAGTTTCAAATGCAACAGAATTAGGTTTTATATCGGCAGTCTCGGTGTTCTATTTGTTTTGTACGATTCTGTTGAGCCCTTCCAATCCCGCCGCCACCGCCCGCACCCGCTCCACATCCACCGCCCCATCCGTCTCGATACCCGACGCCATATCTACTCCAATACAATTTTTGTAAGGTAGCACCGCCTCCAGGTTTCCCGCATGCAGCCCGCCCGCCAGCAGGAAAGGGTAGGGGAAGTCCACCGGAATCGCCGCACCAATGCGCTGCCCGCTGCCGGGGACGGCGCCGTCCAGGAGGAACAAATCCACATCTCCCGCAAAGGCTTCCAGTTTTTCCAGATCGGCGGTTTCACGGACAGACAAGGCGAGGAACACCCGTTGCTGCAGCGAGCGCACAAATTCCGGCGTCACATCATCGGCATACAATTGCACGGCCCGAAAAGAGAATTGCTCCAATACAGACCGGATCTCGGCTTCGGTGTTTTTGTAAAAAACGGCTACAGTGTTGGATGCAGGCCACGTTTTCAATGCCTCGCAAGTTTTTTTGCTGGCTTGTCGTTTGCTGACGGGAGAAAAATTGATACCGATGAAATCGGGGGAGAACTCTGGAGTGGGGGTGCGACTTAAAGTCGCACCCCCACTTTGCTTAAGCATGTCTGGCGTACGGATTCCGCAGGCTTTGAACAACAACCTGCCCTGCGCCTGAAAGTGCTCCGCAAACGTGCCGCCTAAATCTCCGCTCCGCATCAGCCCTGTGCCGATCAGAAAACCGTCGGCGTTGCGCACCACCTGAAAATCGCGGTAGTCGCGGATGCCGGATTCGGCGATTAGGAAGCGGCCCTCACCCTCGTCCCATCCCCTAAAGCAGTGGGGAGCCACGACAAGCGTTGGCTTATCTGATGCAGATACTGCCGCTTCCCCCCGAGGCGACGGGCGTGGGGTTGAAGCAGAGGGCCGACCAATAGCCCGCCCCAGCACATTCACCCGGTTCAGCGCCGTCCGAAACGTCTTCAGATCCCGGTTGTTTACCCCCAATACCGGAAAGTCCAGGTGCTGAATTTTGTCCAACTCTTCCGCATCATGGACTTCCACGAGTGCGCCCATGCCCAGCGACTCGGCAGTTTTTTTCAAAAAATCCAGGCGCTCCGGCTCCAGAATAGCCGCGATGAGCAGGATCAGGTCTGCGCCGCGCTGCTTAGCCAGGTAAATCTGGAGAGGGTCGAGGATGAAGTCTTTTTGGAGGAGGAGGGGAGTTGGAGCGTTGGAAGTTTGAAGTTTGAAGTGGAGGAGGGTGTCGGCAGCCAATTGGAGATCACTATAGGTGCCGCCGAAAAACGGCTCGTCCGTTAGAACCGAAATGGCGCCGGCGCCTGCCCGTGCGTAAGCCAGTATTTGCGCCGGCAGATCGGCGTGTTGGTTAATCCAGCCTTCGGAGGGACTTTTTCGCTTGAATTCGGTGATGAAGAAGGGTTGCCCGGCTGTCCGGGCTTCGGCAAGGCGCTGGTAGAAAAGCGGAGTGTCAAACTGCTCAGGAAATTGTGCGCGCAACGATTTCAGGTCGTACTGTTCGTATAGCCGCGCGATCTCGAGCCGCTTATGTGCGACGATTTCCTGTAAAATATTTTGCATAGGAGTGGGCTTAACGCGTTTGATAGGTACAGATCCAGAAATAGTCCAGCACCGATTTGTTTCTGAAGGTGTCTTGCAGGATTTCTCCAGCCGCTTTTAAATTCGGCTGGCGTTCCGGCTTGGTATCTAAAGCCTCGTACTCGGCAGCACGTTTGGCGTAGTAACTGGTCAGATCGTTGTTCATAGCAGAAATATTTTCAGGCCATAACGCCCGTCGCTTGCCCCTCCATTGCACACGTTCTGTATTTTTCCAGAACCTCGCCCATTGCGCCCTCAAAAATCAGCCGTTTCATCATTCGATATGCTTCCGGCAGCGGCACATTGTCCACAAATTTTGCATAAATAAAGGCAGCGTTCAAAGCTACCAACCGGTAATGCTCTGTCGTAGGCAACCCGTTCAGCATGGCCCGTGCGATGTCGAGGCATTCTTCGGGATTGGCGGCGCTCACTGCCTCGAAGGGCAACGGCTCAATTCCGAAATCGGCTGGGCTGATTTCGTAATCGTACTTTTTGCCGTTGTGATACTCTAAAACCCGGGTGGGTGCACTGATAGAGATCTCATCCAGTCCATCCCAGCCGCGCACCACGATCACGTGCCGCTTGCCCATTTTGACCGCCGTTTCAAAAATAACATCCATCAGATCGGCGAAAGCCGTGCCGATGAACTGCCGCTCCGGTTGATAGGGATTGACCAGCGGCCCCAGTACATTAAATACCGTTGGTACACCGATTTTGGTCCGAACAGCCGCAAAATGCCGGAAAACCGGGTGCACATCGGGCGCAAAAACGAACGCCAGGTTAGTCTCTGACAGCGTTCGTTCCGCCTGCTCCGGGTCGAAGCGAATGGGTAAATCCAGGCTTTCGAGGAGGTTAAAACTGCCGAAGCGACCAGCCGCCGCCCGGTTGCCGTGTTTGGCGATGGGCAGTCCGCAATGCGCCAGCAGCAGGCTCGCCAGGGTGGAAGTGTTGATGCGTGGGAGTCCGGAACCGCCTGTGCCGCAGATGTCTACCGGGGAAGCCCCCTCCAGCCCTCCCGTTCGGGGGGGAGTGGTGCTTTCCGGGTGCATTTGTAGAATTGGCAGGGCTTTTTCTCCCCTTAGAGGAGCGCCGGGCATGGCGGCAAAAGCCATCAAGGCTTCTATAAAACTGCGCAGTTCATGGGCATTCCGCAATCGGTGGCTGAGCGACACCAGCAGGATCTGCTTCTGGTCGTCCGAGAGTTGGCCTTCCTCGACGGCGATGAGGAATTGGCGCAGGGCATCCGCAGTCAGCGGAGCACCTGATTGCAGGCGTTGCGAGAGGTCGTGGTACACACGGTTGCCGGAAGCCAAACGGCCTTCCACGACATTGCGCAACATCCGCATCCCGGTGTTTTCCCGCATACTGAGCACTGATTCTGGATGAAACTGGATGCCTTCGATCGGAAGCCGCTTGTGTCGGATCGCCATCACGACGCCATCAGTGGAACGCGCCGAAACCTCAAATTCAGCAGGGATCGCGTCGCCCGCCCAGGAGTGGTAGCGGGCGACCAGACAATCCTGCTCCAGCCCGGTGAAGATGCCGCGTCCGTCGTGCCGGATCGGGACGGACTTGCCGTGCACCGGGGCGATATTGGCCAGGGTGCCACCGAAAAATTCGATGAGCGCCTGGTGACCGAGGCAGACGCCCAGAATGGGTTTTTGCCGGTAAAAGCGGGCGATGACACGCATCAGGTTGCCCGCATTGCGCGGCACAGAAGGCCCGGGCGACAACACCAGCAAATCAAACTGTTCCTGTGCCAGCAGCTCCGGATCGGCGGTGTTGCGATACACTTTCACCTGACAGCCCAACTGGCGGAAGAAATCCACCAGGTTGTAGGTGAACGAGTCGAAGTTGTCGAGGAGCAGGATTTTTGTCATGGCGGCGTTTTTTGTCAACGGTCAACAATCAACAGTCAACAATCAATAGTCAACGGTCAACAGTCAACAGTCAACGGTCAACAGTCAACAGTCAACAGCCAACAATCAACAGTCAACGTACCGATGTATTAGTACGATGATGCAAATATTTCATAAAAAAACCCGGCTGCGCAAGGGGGGGAGGTTTTTTATTCCGTCCACGTTCCTTACATTAGCCAAAAAATTTCTTCTCATGAAAAATTATCGCAAACTGCTGATGCTTACCGCGAGTGCGTTCGCCTGTTTTTTGCTCGCTTCCTGCGCGGGCGTTCAACCTGTTCAGGCCTGTTTGACAGGACCGCAGGATGGTCTCTTTCACGGCTTGTTGCATGGGTTCATCACGCCGGTCAGTTTTATAGCGAGTCTTTTCCAAAACGACATCGCCATTTATGAAGTCAATAATTCGGGCGGCTGGTACGATTTCGGATTCCTGCTGGGATCGGGCGGCTGGGGATTTTTTGCCGGGAACAGATCGAAAGATTGACCGACTTTGGGCGTGTTCCGAGCTGCCCTCCCAGACGTTGACAAAAACCAGGTGTTTGAAAATTGAAAAAAGGATAATAAATATGAAGCACTTCCTACTTGCGGCTTGCTTGTCTTTTGCGGCTTTCAATTTTGCGTACGCCCAGACGCCGGCCGTTTTTACCGTCGCCGCCGACAAACCCGCTGCCGACGTACCGTCCACCATGTGGGGGATTTTTTTCGAAGACATCAACCTTGGCGCCGACGGCGGTCTGTACGCCGAGCTGGTCAAAAACCGCTCGTTTGAATTTGCTGCGCCACTTATGGGTTGGAAGGAACAAAAAACAGACGGCGCCTCGGGCAGCATCATCATCCAAAACCGGGGTGAAAAAAGCAAAACCAACCCCCGTTACCTCCGCGCCACCAATAGAGGTACGGGCGGCAAATACGGCATTTCGAACGAAGGATTCCGGGGTATGGGCGTCCGGTCGGGCGAGACCTACAATTTCTCCGTCTGGGCCCGGCAGGCTTCCTGGCAATCCATCGTGCTGAACATCGAACTGCAAAACGCAGCGGGTACCGTCATCGGAAAAGCCTTGATTCCCATCACTGGCAGCGAATGGCAAAATCAAAAAGCCAGCCTCACTGCGACTGCTACGGAACCCAAAGCCAAACTGGTGGTCTGGCTGGAAGGCAAAGCGGCCGTTGACCTCGATATGGTTTCCCTGTTTCCGCAAAAAACCTGGAAGAACCGGCCCGGCGGCCTGCGGCCCGATCTGGTTCAACTGCTGGCCGACATGCACCCCGGCTTTTTGCGCTTCCCCGGCGGCTGCATCGTGGAAGGGCGCGAACTGGCGACCCGTTACCAATGGAAAAAAACCATCGGCAACATCGAGGACCGCGAGATGATCGTCAACCGCTGGAACACAGAATTTGCCCACCGGCCTGCACCCGATTATTTTCAGACATTTGGCCTCGGCTTTTTCGAGTATTTCCAACTCGCTGAAGACATGGGCGCAGAACCCCTGCCGATCCTGAACTGTGGCATGGCTTGCCAGTTCAATTCCTCCGAAGTCGTGCCGCTTGACCAATTAGATCCTTATATTCAGGATGCCCTGGATCTGATTGAATTTGCCAACGGCTCCGCCACCACGACCCAATGGGGCAAACTGCGGGCGGAGCTGGGCCATCCGGCGCCCTTCAACCTCAAATTGATGGGCGTCGGCAACGAACAATGGGGGGAGCAGTACGTCGAGCGGCATCCCATTTTCACTAAAGCCATCAAAGAAAAATATCCCGATATCCTTCTGATTTCCAGTGTCGGCCCTTCCCCGGACGGTCCCGAATTCGAGTACCTGACAAAACAAATGACCGCCATGAAAGCCGATATCGTGGACGAGCATTACTACCGAAACCCGGAGTGGTTTCTTCAAAATGCAGGCCGCTACGACAAATACGTCCGCACCGGGCCGCGCATTTTTGTCGGCGAATACGCCGCCCAAAGCGTGGCGGTCGTCAGCCCCGACAACAAAAACAACTGGCGTTGCGCTATTTCCGAAGCCGCGTTCATGACCGGTCTGGAGCGCAACGCCGACCTGATCCACATGGCTTCGTATGCGCCGCTGTTTGCGCACACAGAAGGCTGGCAGTGGACGCCCAACCTGATCTGGTTCGACAACCTGCGCTCCTACGGGACGCCCAACTACTACGTTCAGAAACTCTATGCCACCAACAAAGGCACGAAGGTGCTGCCCATTTCCTACCAAAATGCTGCTGCGAGCGGACAAGACGGTCTGTATGCTTCTTCCACTTTCGACGCAGCAACGGGCGATATCATTATCAAAATCGTCAATACGACCGCCGCTGCCAAGCCCGCTGAAATTCAATTGAACGGCCTGAAAAAAACAGGCGGCACCGGCAAACTCATCGTCCTGAAAAACGACAACCCCGATGCTGTCAACTCACTCGATCAACCGATGTCGGTCAGCCCGACAGAAACGGCCATTGAGGTAAAAGATAAAAAGGTAGTGGTTTCACTGGCCCCCAACTCCTTTTCGGTCATTCGGGTGAAGGGTTGACTGTACCGGCTGCTTCATCTGCCGAATGTCGTAACGGGCAGAATTTGTGGCCCTCTTCGTTTATAGTTCATCTTTACTGCGGCAACTTTCTGGATCGGTTCACGGCACAGTAAAAAGGAGGTAAACAATACCAAATACAGCGGTCTGGTTCGATATATTGAGTCAGACCGCTGTGTTTTGCCTGGACTCTGCCAACCACAATTTCCTAATTTCCTAATTTTTTTATAATTTATTCTTGCCCAAAGCAGTATTGCCAAATATCGTTGTATTTTCAGCCTTGTTTTCACCACCCGTTTCACATATACTTTCTAAATCTATGAAAAGAATCCTTCTACTCGTCCTGCTCTGTTGTCTGGGATGGTCAACAGCAAAAGCACAATTGCCCAATGGGTCTGTTGCGCCTGACTTTACCGGCACCGACATTGACGGTGTGACGCACAACCTCTACGACCTGCTTGATGCGGGAAAAACCGTTTTCATGGAGATTTCTGCCACCTGGTGCGGCCCTTGCTGGGCTTATCACAACACCCATGCGCTGCGCAACGTATGGAATACCTATGGCCCGCCCGGTACCAATGAAGCTTTTGTATTTTTTATCGAAGGAGATGGTGCTACCAACACGGCCTGTCTTTACGGGCCTTCAGGCTGCAACAATACCACGCAAGGTAACTGGGTCGCAGGTACACCTTTCCCGATTATTGACGATGCGTCCATTGCTTCGCTTTATGGCATCACGTATTACCCGACCATTTTCTGCATCTGCCCGGCAGATAAAAAAGTCTATGTTGCCGGACAGCAGTCTGCTGCGGGACTCTGGAACTTTCGCAACACCCGCTGTCCCGAACCTGTCGTGACCTTGAACCTGAACAGTGTCACGAACGTGCGCTGTTTCAATACCAATACCGGAATGGTAGACATCTCGGTCGTGTCGGGCGGCACCGCGCCCTACTCGTATGCGTGGTCGAACGGCGCCACGACCCAGGACCTGAATAATGTTCCTGCCGGCACTTATTCCTGCGTCGTTACTTCTTCTAATGGCTGGACGGGCACCATCAGCGACATCCAGGTGCTAGGACCGGCCGCGCCTTTGGCGATTACCATTGCGAACACAACCCCAGTCGGCTGCAACGGTATTACTGGCACCGTCACCGTTGAGGGTACCGGCGGATGGGGTGATTATACCTACGCCTGGAGCAACGGACAGTCCGGCGAAACAGCGACCGGTCTGAATGCCGGCAACTATGTCGTGACGATGACCGACGACAACAACTGTACAAAAACGCAAGGTGTCAGCGTGGCGCCTGCGGTGTATCCGACGGCGGCCATCGCAGCGCCCGGAACGATCACCTGTACCCAAAGTACGCTCCAACTCAATGCAACCAATTCCAGTACCGGTAGCAATTTCGCTTATCAATGGTTTGCGACGAGTGGCGGCAACATTGTAAGCGGCGGCACCACGCTCACTCCAACGGTCAACGCAGGCGGGAGTTACACGCTGCAAGTGACCAACTCAGCGAATACCTGTGTCAAATATGCCGTCACGACGGTACAGGCCAATGTTGCAGTGCCGACGGCGAACGCCGGGGCAGCCGGCGCCGTTACCTGTGCAGTGCCGAGCGTCAACCTGCAAGGCACGGCTTCTTCCGGGTCCAATTTCAGTTATTTGTGGACTGCCAGCAACGGCGGCAACATCACTGGTGGAAGCACGACACTTGTCCCAACCGTAAATGCCGGCGGCACTTATCAGTTGAAAGTGACCAGCAGTGTCAACGGCTGTACGAATACTTCCACCACGACGGTTGCGGGGAATAATGTGCCTCCCAGTCTGAGTACCACCAACGGCGCACTTAGTTGTACCAATACCTCCGCTATCCTCACCACCACCACGAACGCCCCAACACCCACTTTTGCCTGGACCGGTCCGAACGGTTACACCTCTGCGGCACAAAGTCCGAGCGTCGGCGTGTCTGGCTCCTATTCAGTCATCGTAACCAACCCCGCTTCCGGCTGCACCAACACCGCCGTCGCGACCGTGACCAGCAATACCACGCCGCCCGGAGCATCCGCTACCGGCGGTACGTTGACTTGTGTGACCGCTCAGGTGACGCTGGGCAGCAGTTCGACTGCACCTCAGGTCAGTTATGCCTGGACAGGTCCAAACGGTTATACTGCCAATGTGCAAAACCCGACTGTCAATGCCGAAGGTGCGTACAACGTGGTCGTTGTGGATGCGGGTAATGGCTGTTCCTCTACGGCTGTAGCCAACGTGAACCTCAATACGACTGCCCCAGCCGCCGTCGCCAGCACACCCGGCAACCTGAATTGCAACACTGCACAAATGCAACTCAGCGGCAATGGCTCTTCGCAAGGCACGAATTTTACCTACCAGTGGGTCACCACGTCTGGTAACATCGTGGAAGGATTTACCACACTGACACCCTTAGTCAATGCACCCGGCAGTTATCGCCTGGTGGTGTCCAATGCAGACAATGGCTGCACCTCCACGGCCGAGACCAACGTATTCCAGAGCCCGCCGGTTACGTCGGCTATTTCCGCTCAAACGGATGTATTGTGCAACGGCGCCGCCAATGGATCGGCAACGGTCGCACCCGGTGGTGGCAACAATGCCTACAGTTATACCTGGAGCAATGGCGCGACCACGGCTTCGGTCGGCAACCTCGTGGCAGGCACTTATCTGGTTACCGTAACCGACGGTGAAAACTGCACGGCCTCGTCCAGTGCGGTGATTACACAACCTGCACCGCTGGCGGCCAACACCACAGCCACCGCACAAACAGCCAATGGCGTGAACGACGGCACAGCAACGGCTGTCCCGACAGGCGGCACAAGCACTTACACGTACGCATGGAGCAACGGTGGAACAACTGCGGATGTCACGGGACTTGCACCAGGCACTTACACGGTGGTGGTGACAGATGCCAACGCTTGCAGCGTCATCGAAACCGTTACGGTCAATACCTTCAACTGTTCACTGTCGGCCAATATTTCCGGCATGAACATCAGCTGTTTTGGCGCAAATAACGGTACAGCCATGGTGGCGTTGACCGGCGCCGCCAACCCGGTCACCTATGCCTGGAGCAACGGCGCGACGACTCAAACTGTCAACGGTCTTGCCGCAGGAACCTACTCCGTCGCGGTGACGGATGCCAATAATTGTCCGGCTACCCTGAATGTCAGCATCGTCGAGCCGACGCAGCTGGCCACCAACGCCAGTGCTACCCACCAGACAGCCAACGGCGTAAACGACGGCACGGCGACTGCCGCTCCGACAGGTGGTGCCGGTATCTATGCATACGCCTGGAGCAATGGCGGCACGACTGCTTCGATCACCAACCTTGCGCCGGGTACCTACACCGTAGTGGTGACCGATGCCAACGCTTGCACGGCTACACAAACGGTGGTGATCAACTCGTTCAACTGCGCGATTGCGACCCAAACGACGGCCAGCAATGTCACCTGTGCAGGTGCGGCCAATGGCTCCATTTCGCTTGCGCAAACGGGCGGGGCTGCTCCGTTCACCTATGCGTGGAGCAACGGTGGCAATTCAGCCATCATCAACAACCTCGTTCCGGGGACCTATACAGTTAGTATGACCGATGCCAACGGCTGTCAGGCAGTGGCTTCAGCCAGCGTGACGGAGCCTGCGCCCTACTCGAATTTTGCGGTGCAAACCAGCCATCCGGCTTGCCCGAACGAGACCACCGGGTCTGCTTCAGTGACTCTGAGCGGCGGCACTGCACCATACAATTTCGCCTGGAGCAATGGTGCGACTACGAGCAGTATTGCCAACCTCAACGCAGGTGCCTACAGCCTGACGGTGACCGACCAGAACGGTTGTGCGACCAACACTTCTATGGCGATTGTGGCTACAGACAATGTGCCGCCCACGGTGAGCGTACAAAATGCAACACTCCCCTTGAATTCAATCGGATCGGCTACGGTCACATTGGCGACCGTGCACGCTCAGTTTGCCGACAATTGTTCTGTTGCTTCGGCGGTCGTGAGCCCTGCGTCGTTCGATTGCAGCCAGAAAGGTCCACAAACGGTAACGGTGACCGTCACCGATCAGGCAGGCTTAGTTGCTACAGCCACAGCCACGGTAGTTGTGGTGGATGACCTGGCGCCGACATTGGCTTGTCCCAATAGTGTGCGTGCCTGCGCCAACAACAACACGGTCAACTTCAATCCGCCAGTCGCTTCGGACAACTGCCCCCTGGCGGGCGGTCAAATGAACCAGACCAGTGGCTTGCCCAGCGGTTCGGCCTTCCCGGTCGGTACGATGACACAGTCTTATACGTTCACCGATGCGAGCGGCAATGCAGGGTCCTGTACGTTCGAAGTGACCGTCACGCCAGCCGTGCAGATCGACAACGTCAAAGTGGCCCCCGCCAGCAACGGTCAGAACAATGGTGCGATAGACATCACGATCTCCGGCGGTGTTCAGCCGTACACCTATCTTTGGAAAAACGCTGCGGGTCAGGTCGTCGGCACGACGGAAGATATCAGTGATCTGCCTGCCGGATTTTACTTTGTCAGCGTCACCGATGCCAACGGCTGCGATTACAGCATCCCGGGCATCGAGGTTGAAACGACTACCCACACGACAGAACCGGCCTGGCTTTCGGGTATCCGGATGTATCCGAATCCGACGGCCGGTCTGACCCGGATCGTATTCGATCAGGTACCGGCTACCACCCTCCAGATCAAGGTAGCGGATGCAAGCGGACGGACGGTGATCAATCAGGTCATTGAGGGTCAAACGATGGTCTGGCTCGACTGCTCGAACCTTCCGGAGGGGCTTTATTTGGTGTTTTTCCGCACGGACACTGAAGCGGGATTCCGGAAATTGGCTGTAAAGAGTCAATAAGAATTAAAGGCTTTTGGAGCGTTCTAGCGCTTTTCAAGGCAAATTCGACCGTTTTTTGGTTTTAAAAAATTGCCTGTGCCGCATTTAGGAACGCGGCACCAATAACTTAGTCATTTTAGGTCAACCATTTTTTCATCAGACAACACTATTTTTCTGCGAATAGTGGGGCTATTTAAAGAAAATAGGGGCCTTATGATGGAACAAAGGGTGGCATCAAATGACTAAGTTATTGGTGCCGCGTTCCTTATGCGGTACAGGCAATTTTTTTGGGCTGGGAAACGATCTGAAATTTTCGGGAAAATCGAAAAAATCTGTTGTTGTAGAGAGCAGGCACACGGGTGAATATTTGGACCAGCAAAGGATGGAAAAGTACTGCTTCGGCAGCCGATGGCTGCATTTGAAGCGATCGGCTTTCCTACCCGGCCATTTTTTATTCACCTAAATTTTTTCACAATGCCCAATTTATTCCTACACACCTGGCTCCGGATCGGAGCTGTGCTGCTGTTTGTTTTCCTGTACGGAAACGGGTTTGTTTCTGCACAGTCCTGTAGCATTCAGAGCGACGACCCTTCGCCTGTTTGTCAGGGCACGGTAGTCACCTACACCCTTTCAGGTTTACCGCCACTGGTCACCCAGATCGTCTGGCTGACGCCCGGCGGAAGCCAGATGACACAAGGCAACAGCGTATCTGTCCATTGGGACTTTTCGCTGACGACCACGGTGACAGCCAATTTATTTGACAACACCGGGGCTCCTTTAGGGTCGTGTACCCTGACTCCGGTTGTGGTACAGGAACAACCGGCGCCGATGATCGTACCGGACATAGCACCGGGTTGCGGAGGACACAAAAGCGCCGAAGGCGATTATGGCTCTCCCAGTTATTGCGAGAATACCACTGTGAACTTCAATGCGAACGGCGACGGCGGTACATACTCCTGGGAAGTAACGGGCAACGCTCAATTAATGTCTCCTGCTGTTGGCAATTCAATCGAAGTTTTGACGGGCGCCGACGGCTTTTTTACCATCACGCTCACAGAAACCAGCAGTGCTGGCTGCGTGGGGATTTCCGAGGAAGTTTACGAGGTGGTAGAGCCACCCACCGTTTCATTTACCGAACTGACGCATCTTTCCCAAAACCCGATCACCGTTTGCCGGGGCGAGAGCCTGCTGTTTTTGGGTACTGCGATAGATCCGAACGAACTTTTCCTGGTAGACAGAATCTGGCAAGTGTACCTCGGAGGTACGCTCGTGGCCAGCGGTACGGGTCTCAATTTTAATTATGATTTTAACGATCCGGGCACTTACACCGTTACGTATCTCGTCAGCAATTGTGCCGGTTGTGTGGGCAGTTACAGTGTGCAGGTGATTGTAACGCAGGAAACTGTACCGACTATTATCTGCCCCTCGGTGGTATGCCAGAACGGGCCGTGGGTAGAATATTGCACCGATGCCGATTGTACCGGTTTCAACTGGTCGGTTGTGGGCGGTACGATTGAAACCGGACAGGGTACATCATGTATCCAGGTATCCTGGACGACGGTGCCGCCTTCAGGATTCGGATCGGTTACGCTCAATACAAGCGGCTGTGGCGCTGGCGTCTGCGCTGCGCCGGTGAGCATCGAGGTGCCCATTCTCAACACCGGTGCAGATATGACTGGCCCCTCTTCTACTTGCGATCCGGATGCACACCTGAACTATTTTCTTCCCAACTGGCCCGGAGCGGTTTACCAGTGGTCTATCATCAACATAAATGCCACCAACGGTGGAACGGTCGTGGCTACAGGCGTTTCCGATTTTTATGGTTTTGGCGTACACCTCCTCAACTTTACGGGCACTTTTACCGTCCATGCAGTCGTGACCCACCCTTTGGCCGGGTGTGAATTTGAATATGACAAAACGATTGTGGCAGGCAATCACGACATTACAGGCGAAACGGCTTATTGCCGCGGAGAAGATGTCGTATTAAGCGTGGATCCACTGCCTTCCGGCGCCACTGCCAGCTGGCAAATTCTGAATCCAGCCTGGACCAGCGGTCCGTTGAATACCCCACAAGTCACCATTCCAGCAAGCGCTTTCCCCAATTCAGGAGCTTTTGTTGTAAACGTAATCATCACTTTGTCCAACGGTGATGTTTTGAAATGCAAAAATGTAATTGTTCGCATCCTGCGCGAAGTGGATCCTGTTGCGGACATTCTGGGGCCTCAAAACATTTGCCTGGATCAGCCTTATACCTATACGGCGATTCCGGATGCAGGACTGGGCGGTAGTGTTACCTGGGCTGGGGTCGGCGGTACGCCAAGCCCCGCCACGGGGAATCCGACCTCGGTCACCTGGACCGCAGCCGCCCCGCCTTACGAGTTGACGGCGACCCGCAGCGAATTCGTCCCGATCTTCCCGGGAAGCAATGTTGGTAAAGTGTGCGTTTCGGACCCCTACACGAGGAGTGATTTCACGCGCATTCCCATTCCTTCGGCGCTCAAGATTTACGCTTTTGTCAAGCCCTGCGCTGACCATCAATTTACCTATACGGCCAGCTATGACGGAGGGACGGATTATTTTTGGTCTATTGACCCTGCACTGGGTTCGATTGTATCAGGTCAGGGGACCAGTTCGATACAGATCTACTGGAACGTGCCGTTGGGGAGCAACAACCAGGCGACCATACACTTGACTGCCATCGTATGTGGTCAAGCGCTTTCGACCAGTTTGACGCTGACTATAATAGAAGGTCCAACGCCGGTGATCAGTGGTCCAGCGGTCATCTGCGAAGGCAGCAACGCCACTTTTACAGCCACCGTATCCGGCTATTCAGCAGGTGCTACCTACCACTGGCAAGTGGAAAATAACGGTGTGCTCACATCTTTCCCTCCGACATCCAGCTCTACTTTGATTGTACCCGCCAGCCTCCTCCACCCGGGCGCAGGTGTGGTGCGGGTGACGGCTTCGACTACTGGAGGATGTATCGGCTCGGGTGGCGATGCATTTGATTTTACGGTCGTGGAGAATCCAAAACCAGGCATTTTCACTCCGGATGTGCCGCTTTGTTTCCAGGGACAACCCGCTGCTTGTACAATCAACTTGTATGCGCAGAATTACACCGGTGTGGGGGCGACCTTCAGTTGGAGTTATAACAACACGATCGTTGGAACCAACAATCCTCATGCCGCCAATATCAACCCTTTAGGTTTTCTTAGCGGTTACGGTACCTATACTGTGACCGTAGCGCGCACGTTCACTGAATATCCGGGGCTGACCTGCTATGCGAACGACACGTATACGATCTATTGGCCCAGTTGCAACCCGGGCCCAGAAGTGCCGGTGGTTTATTTTGACAACTGGGCCTTGCCCTCGTGCGGTGTGGTAGAAGTATGGGGGACTGTCCCCAATGTGCCTCCAAATCAATGGAATAACTATGTTGCGAATGCCCGCTGGTGGGTAGAGGATTTTGCCGGCACAGTGAGTCCCAATCCGAAGCCTATTACGAGCGCTGCCGGTTTGCATACGACGCTCTCCGTTTTTAGTCAGCCTGGTTTCTATCCAGTCTGGCTGGAAGTGCAGATGATTGATCAATCTACCGGATTGCCATTCCCGGCCTATTCTACCAGCCGGAGGGTGGTCGAGATTCCGGTAGCACCTGATTTCAACTGGGATGCCGGCTGTGGCAGCACTCCAGGCACTTACGACGTGAATTTCACAGATATGAGTGAGGTGATTCCGCCAAAACCCCCACAACCTGGTACCACGATCAGCAGCTGGACCTGGACGATAAACGGTGCTTTTGCGAGCAATGCTCAGGATTTTATTCGCACGTTCACAGCGGGTGCCACGGCCCAAACGTACGAAGTTTGCCTGACCGTCACGTCGGCTACCGCTGTTTATGAACCGGGTATGCCCTATACGTGCACGATCTGCAAAACCATCACGATTCCCGGCCAGCCGAACGTTTCGATTACTCCGCTGAACGCCAATGTCTGTGAAGGAACTCCCATCCAGTTCCAGGCAACTTATAACCCTGCCAACATCCTAGACCTGGTCTGGAATTTTGACGACGGTACCGGGAGCAACGTGGACAATCCTGTCAAAACCTATAACTACGTGCCGGGAAACAATGACTACAACGTCACGGCTACTTTTACCGACAACTACGGGTGCACGATCATCAAAAATTCTATGATCCACGTCAATGAAAACAACCTGGAAGGACTTATCGTGGAAACTTCCGGCGATTGTAATTCGATGGCTGTGCTGACTTTCCTGGGTACCCCTTCGATGGAATCGTATCTTTGGAGCCCGGGTGGGGCTACTACGCCTTCGCTGCTGGTGGAAGAGAACGGCATCTACAGCCTGACGGTCACCGATGAAGAGACTGGTTGCACCTACAGTCCGCCTTCAGAAGAAGTGCTCGTCCAGTCACCCTTCCCTGCGGGCATATTGGGTGCTCAGCATATTTGCCGGGGCAATGCTATTGTATTATCTGTCGTATCGGTGCCGGGATATACATTCACTTGGACCAGCTCGACAAACCAGGGCGGAACGGGTTTGAACTTTACTATTAACGCGGGCAATATTCCTGCCAGCACAAATTCCGTGACGGTCACGGTGACTGCTTCACAAAAAAATGTTGACTGTGCGGTAGAAAGTATTGTCATAGACATTGATCCTTCGCCAGCGACTCCCATCCTGTCGTATACGTTCGGATGCCCACCATATCCGATCACCGTTTCCGCCTTCAATGGCGCCAACCAACCCATTAACGTAAGCTGGGGTAACGGAGGAGTAGGATCGGCGGGCTATGGGCCGCAGATTACCCGTTTTGCCTCCGGATTTATCAATGCAACGATCGTCAATGAATTTGGTTGTGTGGCTAAGACGGGCGTGAATCTGACTTCAGTTCCATACATCAGTATGCTCACCGGTTGTTATACCGTCTGCGACACGGCTCTGGAGAACGGTGGCTACGTATTGCCTGCGCCGACCATCGGTGGCGGGCAGATCGTGGATTGGCAGTGGTTTCACAATGACCAACCGCTTGGTTTGCCCGCTCCACCCAATGTACAGGCTTTGCCGCTTACGGAAGCACTGGAAGGCGAGATATTCCTGCGCATTCACAAGCGTTTCCAAAACTCCAATGGTACTTATACGACCTGCCAGTTTGATTCCGATTTCTTCTGCCTGAAAGTAGATACTTGCGGCACTGACACGTCTGAATGCCGTCCTCCTGGCGCGACCGTTCGTACCATCGTGTGCCTACAGGAATCAGATGGGTTCACCAGTTACTATGTGCACTGGGACTACCCGGCCGACGGCGTTGCCATGCCCTGCATGTACGCGCAGAACCTGCCTATTCACAATGCAAACGGTGACCATATCGGCGATTTTACAGCGGTGGATAATGAATTGCTCGGTAATTCGATCTGGCACATGGAAGGATTGTTTACCATGTATGCGCCCAATGGACCCTTCGATGCGTGCTGGGATATTCCGTTCTGCCTCATTTCTACGGGCGAATTGTGCAGCATTACAACCGTGTGCACCGATACGGGCGATCCGGAAGCCAATGCCGAAATCCTGTATGGCTGTGATGGCTCCCCTTGTCCGCGAAATTTTGAATGGAGAATGGGCGTCGCCTGCGAAAACGACCCCACGACGCCGGCTACGCACCTGATCAATCTGATCGTCTCTTACCAGGGTATTCCGCCCGGCCCTCCCGGCTGCAATACCTACGACGTACTCATCAACACTGTGACTGGTACCACCGTACCGCCCAACCAACTGATCAATATTCAGGGCGTTGCGGCAGATGGCAGTGGCAACCTGTTGCTGACACCGGCCAACTATCCGGAGTTGAGTTTCGATTGGTATGATCAAATCGGTACGGACCTCGTTTGTTTGCAGGTAGTGATCCGCTACGACGACCAATGCTACATGCCGCCGGGATTCCCGCAGGATGGACGTATCTGCACCCAACGGTTCTGTTCTGACGCCAGCAACCTGGATTGCAGTCCGGAGCGCGAAGGCAGCGGCCCGTACAATTTCAGGAGTGAGTGCCGCAGCTATACCGAAATGGGCTACCTGTACACGTTTGAAATTGAATTGGTCAATGAAACAAGCATCGCCGGTTATGGCCTCATTCCTGGCCAGTCGTCGGGCAATGCCGTTCTGATCTCGGTAACGGGCAATGTCATTCAGGGCGTATATTATTACTCCCCGACGCCCAACCCGATCTTCCACGAAGGTATCACGATCAGACGGCCAGATGGAAGTACGGCGAATTACATCATCGAAGGCATCATGCCGTACTGCGGCGAAGGTGATGGCAAAGGAGGAGATGGCAAAGAAGGCGGCCCGCGCAGTATGCGAAAAGCAGGGGCCGACTCACAGAACGTACAAATGACCGTGGTGCCCAACCCTGCCTCGGATCAGGTGAAAGTGCAATACCAATTGCCTTCCGACTTTGTACCGAATCAAAACGCAGTGGTGATCCACAACTCCATCGGCGCCGAAGTGCTGCGTCAACAACTGGATGAAACGACCAGCGGTGGCGTGACCCTGCAATTGGGTAACCTTCCAAGCGGCTGGTACCAAGTGAGTTTATGGCACGAAGCCCGCCGCATCGCCACCCAAAAACTGGTGCTGATGAAGCATTGATTGTTGATTGTTGATTGTTGAGGCACAGTGTGCTTTGATGGTTGTTGCCTATGAAAATAAATTGCCTGTGCTGCGCTGGTCGTAGTACGGGCAATTTTGTTTTAAAATCAAAACCTTGCGCCTTTGCGTCTTTGCGAGATATTTGTGAGGGTACTTGATGCAGATCAATGAAGCGACCTGAAGTTATGCTGACAGCATCGGCGGCAAACCCCACAGCCGCCACAGGGCCACGACCCCCAACGCAAAACGCTACATAGATTTTGCAGCCGCCGGACTGCCGCGATAATCAACAAATTTTGCCCGTTTGGACATCCGGCGGCTAAAGCCGCCGGTGCAGGGGCTCACCGCCCCAAATACCCCGCGCTGTAATCCACATCGAACATCCGGACGGAGAGGGGCTGCTGGCCGCTGAGTCGCGTAAATCGCTGCCATTCAGCACTGTCGAATGCCATCTCGGTTTTCCAGAAATAAAAACAAGGCTGTGTGGGCCGCTCGGGGATATTTGAGCATTGTCGCCAGCCCGCACCGATCAACAAGGCGATCGTGAGCGCAAGGGTGAAGTGGATGAGGAGACGGTGCACAGTGCGAGAGCGGTGAGAAGTTTTTGTCCGCCGAAGTTACGCAGAATTGTGTCCAGAGCTGGATGGTTTTCAAGGACAAACCTGATCGCTCACGGTGCAAGCGACGATTTGTACGTTGCTGCCAGCCGACCCTGGCGGACAGACCGAAAAGGTATAGGGGGAGGTGTTGGCGGTCACTGTTTGGCTAGACAGCACGGTACCATTCTGTTGAACCTGATACAAAAATTGAAACGGGCCGGCACCCGTGAGCGTTGCTGTGATGGTCTGACATCCGTTTTCACAAACCGCTGAGGGCGAAGTAAATGCAATGGTGGGCGGTACGGCCATTGCGACATTTATGGTCGCTGTGCCAGTGCAGCCGGTCGCATTGCTCACTGTGACGGTATAAGTGCCTGAAACATTGATGGTGATGCCGGATGAGGTCTGTCCGGATGACCAGTTGTAGGTCTGAAAACTTCCGACCGTAGCAAGAGTAACCATTTGCCCCGGACAAATCACCCCGGGTCCATTGATGGTCGGCATCGGTGCCGGGCCGGGCGTATAGGTTTGGCTGACGGTGGCCGTGCAGCCATTGGGAGCGGTCGCTACGACACTCACGGTGCCAGGCGGGATAATGGTGGTCGTCGCTCCGGTTGAGCCGGTTGACCACAAAAACGTCGCGCCACTAGCGGGCTGAACGTTGATGGTCAAAGGCTGCCCCTGGCAATACACTCCGGTAGGGAAGATAAGCAGTGGCTGCGGGATGGGGTTCACAACGGTTGTAGTAGCGGTGGTGGTGCAGCCATTGGAAGCGGTGGCTGTAACCGTGTAAACGCCCGGCACAGCCGTGAAAATATTGCTGCCAAACTCGCCATTCGACCAGTTGTAACTGATAGCGTTGTCGCTGCTGGCAATGAGTTGCGCAGCATTGGCAAAGCACGCTTGTCCGGTTTGGGTAATAGCCAGATTGCTCACACCGGGCAGGATCGTGAGGACGACAGGCAAACTCTGGCTTACATCAAAGGTGAAAGGTGCGGTCGTGGACTCGATAGAAACCAGTGTGTAAGTGGTCGTGCCGAGTGGCGGTGTGTTCATCGGGAACCGGGTGAAATTGGTAGAACTCGGTGGTCCGGACCATACATAGTTCGGGCCGCCCGCTTGTGCGACGGTGATGGTGAGAACGGTGTTCGGAACCCCTGGAAGGTTATGGTAAACTATGAAGCAAAAAGCCCATTGACCTTCACAATAAGTTCCCTCCTGGATTGGGCAGGTAGTTGTGGCATCACAATCCTGATTGAAGCCATTCAGGCAAAATGACAGGGTCGCTACCTGTGCAACGGCCCTGTCATTTTGAAGGAAGAAAAAAGCAGCAAGCGACACCGCCGTTTGCAGGAAAACAATCGGTTGAAGGGTAGAAATAAAGCGCATAGTAGGTGCAATTGGTGAAAAATCAGAACCGAAAGCATTTCAGAAGGTTCAACCTGCCACCCCTCTTACCTTAAAATATTTAACTGTTTTGCTGCTTTTTTACACAAACCCCAACATCCCGAATTCCGTCCCCAGCACGGCCCGCGCATCAGCCCCTAACCAGTTTTGCAGCATCGTGGCGTACACCTGCCGGAAATCCACCGTGAATTTCAAGTCACCGTCATCGAGGTTGCTGAGGTCGGGCAGCGGGTTGAGCAACCCTTTTTGCCGAAGGCTTCCACCGAAGAACATCATGTTGTTGGCGGTGCCATGGTCCGTGCCGCCGCTGGCATTTTGCGCAACGCGCCGGCCAAATTCGGAAAAAGTGGCTACCAGCACGTCGTTCCATTTTCCCTG
>Ga0163147_10003240_pt1 | contig 22029 bp, 22 predicted proteins | sample OliLakLV19MP6G1_FD_148597 | JGI IMG/M metagenome (GOLD analysis project Ga0163147, IMG submission 148597) | Freshwater microbial mat bacterial communities from Lake Vanda, McMurdo Dry Valleys, Antarctica- Oligotrophic Lake LV.19.MP6.G1 | ecosystem: Environmental > Aquatic > Freshwater > Lake >...
ATGATAAGGGCGCGTTTATTTTGCATGATACGGCTTAGGCGTTGCTTGGCGCGGGGGATGTCGCGGTATTCTTCTTTCACATCACCGAAATGTGCGCCGAGGTCACTCAGACGAGCCAACAGGTCAGGCGTCTTGCCAATCTCAATCCAAAATATACCGTCAGGGAAAGCGCGGCGCACTTCACACGTCCGACCAATGGCCGCTGCGAGGGTTGATTTCCCAATTCCGCCGACGCCGTGCATGACATTGGTTTGTTGCTTGGCGGTGACAATCACGGGTTTTTGGCTGTCCACCAAAATCGCATCGCGCACGCCCATCATCGCTTCACGCTCGATATAAGCATCCGGCAGGGTTGGCACGCCGTATAAATCGGCCAAAGGCGGGACTTCATCGCGGATTAAGCGTAATAAATCGGTGAGGCGCTCGCTATATTTAGCGTCATCACGAAAGTCTGGCGCGTTGAAATTAGCGAGACCAGCGGGGATAAGGTTGTAATCCCCTTTTCGCAAGATAGGAATGATTGGGGTGCAACGGCTACGCGCCAAATCTAGTTCTTTTTTCACATACTTAGAGTCCATCCCATAATCACCGACCACCAAAATGAGGCGGTTACAGGACAGGATGATGGCGTCATCAATCTCTTGTAAGAATGGCGCGCCCCGAGATGGCAACGACTCCCGATCCCACCACACATCAAATTCGGGGCTACCATCGGGGTTCTTTATACTGGTTAAGTCGTTATACAGCCGCCGTATGAAGGATTTTGAAGCGTCGTCATGATCGGGGTCATCATCACCGCGCCCATAGCTGAGGAAAATTTTGGTCTTTTGGGGGGACATCGGCCTGTACGCTCCATCCGGTCATCTGCCAGATAGAGAGCATACCCCATCGTGCGTCCTTATGGCACTTGTTTGAGTCCGTTGACGAACAAATCTGAGATTTGCTCGGCGATTTGCTCCCCAGTCAGGCGTCCGCCATCCCGATACCAAACCGTCACCCAGTTGTTCGCGCCGAGGATGCTCTTGACCGTGATTGGCACATCCACCGGACGGAATGCCCCCGCCGCGATGCCGTTCTGTAAGACCGTATGAAAAAGATGCTCAAACCGGCGGCGTGCCTCAAAGAAGGCGGCGCGGCGCACCTCATAATCGCGGGCGACCTCGTGATTGACGGTGTTGCGCGTATTGCTGCTGCCCATCAAGGCCATCGGGCGCACTTCCATCACCAGCGCCGCGCCGACAGGGCGGTTTTCGGTCAGGCCGGTGACTTGGACGCGAATCATCTCGCGCAGTTTGCCCGCCCATGACAGGTCAGGGTCGGCGAGGACGGCCTCAATCTCTTTGGAGACATACTGCAAGCCCAACTCTAAAACGGCCAACAGGAGCGTGTCTTTGTTCTCAAAATGATGATATAGGCTGGCGGCGGTCAAGTTAACCTGTCCGGCGATGTCTTTCATGGTGGTGGCTTCATAACCATTGCGGCGTAGCACTTCTGCGGCGGCTTGCAAAATCGCCTCGCGGCTGACGGCTTGGTCTGCGGGTTTACGTGCCAAGAGGTTCCCTGTTGTGCTTTCTAGTGCCAAAGCGCCAAAATTTCATCAAAAACAGTGCTGATGATAATAGGTCTGACCCGATATGGCGACAAGTGGCGGTTTGCAGTACCCTAAGCGGCGCATCGACAAGGATTGTGCATCATCATGGAAGATTTGTTAAAAGCCATCATCTTGGGCGTGGTCGAAGGATTGACCGAGTTCCTGCCTATTTCCTCCACCGGCCACCTCATCCTCGCTACCGAGTGGCTGAATTTCCCGGCTACCGAGGCGTTACGCAGCCTGTTTGAGATATTTATCCAGCTTGGCGCGGTGTTCGCCGTGCTGTGGTATTACCGCGCCGAGTTCACCCAACAAATCCGCACCGTCCGCACCGACAAAAATGTCCAGCGCTTATGGCTATGGATTATCGTCGCGTGCATCCCGGCCATCGTGGTAGGGGTGTTATTCCGCCATCAAATCACAGATACACTGTTCAACTCAACCGTGGTGGCGATTTCCCTGATTGTCGGCGGGATCATCTTCATCTGGTATGAGCGCCGCCCGGAAAATCCTACCCCGATAACCGACCCCGCCCAATTGACATGGAAACAGGCCGCGCTGATTGGGTGCGCCCAAGTCGTTGCGCTCATCCCCGGCGTATCACGCTCCGGCGCGACCATCCTCGGCGGGATGTCCGTCGGCCTGAGTCGCCCCGCTGCGGCGGCCTTTTCGTTTTTCTTGGCGCTACCGATTTTGGCCGGCGCATCGGCGGTGGAATTGGTGAGCAATCTCGACCAATTGACCTCAGACGTGCTGATTTTGTTGTTTGCCGGTACGATTGTCTCAGCGATTTTTGCGTTTTTGGCGGTAAGCTGGTTGCTACGTTATATTGCGCACAATAAATTTACCCCATTTGGGTGGTATCGGATTGCGCTGGGTATAATCGTTCTCGTGATGAGTGGAAGGTGATGAGGATGCGTAACTATATTACGCGGGTCATAATTTTGGCCGCAGTAGCGTTAATCATGACGCTGGGCGCAGCCGCGCAAGAATCCGCGCCCGCCGCATCAGATCCCACCGCGCCGCACCTGATTGACCTGCCCGCCGCCGATGGCCTGACCTTGCGCGGCGCGTATTTCGCCCCGCACGCAGACGCGCCTGCCGTCCTCCTATTGCACCAACTCTATACCACCCGTCATAGTTGGGACTCGCTGACGCTGGCGCTGATGGAAGCCGGATATAACGTGCTGGCGGTTGACCTGCGCGGTTACGGCAAAACCCGTGGCAGCATCAATTGGTCACAGGCACAAGATGATACCAACCGCTGGGCGGCGTGGTTGAGCCAGCAGCCGGGGATACAATCCGTGACCCTCATCGGCAGTAGCATGGGGTCATCGCTGGCGCTGAACGGTTGTGCGTCGTTTGACCCGTGCAAAGGCGCGGTGGCGATTTCGCCCGGATTGAACTATTTCGGCGTCTCATCCGAATCCGCCCTAACCGATGGCTTCCCGATTTTAGCTATCTATGCCGAACAAGACCCGTATCCGTCTGAGGATGTGCCGACCATGCAAGAACTGGCCGGGGACGCCATGAGCGTCATCACCCTGCCGGGTCGCGCACATGGGATCGACCTATTCCGGCAAGATGAGACGCTGATTGCAAGCATTGTCGAGTGGGTCAAGGCGCGTTAATTAGTCCACCACATACTCATAGGTGATGGTGATGGTCTCGCCCGCCGGGATGCTGACGTCCCAACGGAACAGGTTATCCGGCGTGCGCTCCGGCTCTTGCGAGAACTTGAAGTTTTGCGCGTAAGTGTTCCAGTAATCCACGATCTGAACATCCACCGCGCCGTCGCTGAAGTTGCTCAGCGTCAAGGTGACTTCATAGCGCGTGTCGGAATTAAACACGCCTTTCACGACTTGACTGGTGCTTTCAGCGCGGTTGACGCGCAGATTCTGCAAGCCGCCCACCGTCACGCTACCCTCGCTGCCAATCGGGGTCTGTTCGATGAAATCACTCCCGACGAACAACCCATCTTGGTAGGAGCGCACCACGCCCTCCGCCAGCGGCAACTCAGACGTATTGCTGACCTTGTAGATGACCGTGGCTTGGATGTCGCTATAAGCGTTCCAGAGCAGTAAGCGCCGCGCCGGAAGGTCGGTCTGGAGCAGGCTGGTATAAATCGAGTCGCCGGGTTCTGCCGTCAATTCACCGAGGTCATAAATGTGCTGGATGGTGACAGGGCCTGTGCTGCTACGTGAATCCGTGCCGTCGACATAGCCCGCGATATATTGGTTGGTCGTGATGGTCGAGACAGCGCCGACTTGTTGCGAGGTATCGACCCGCCCAGCAATCAGCGTGGTCTTGACGTTATCCAGCGACAACGACGGGTTTTGGATTTCCGCGAAAAAATCCATGTGGACATTCGCCTCGTCCAACACCCACATATCATAGCTCGGCTGCCAAGATAGCCCCGACATCAGGTATTCCAGCGTGATGTCGCGGGTGGCGTCGCTGCTGTCCAGATACAGGATGATTTGCCCACTGTTGGCGTTGATGCGATACTTGGCGGTACGTTCCTCACCCTCGCGCACAATCAACGTGTCTTGGAAAATCTGTTGCGGCAGGACGATCAGCGCGTCGTTTCCGCCCACCACGGTCAGCGTATCACGGGCGAAGGCGATATTGTTCAAAAAGATGGCGAGTTCATCCGGCTTGCTGACATACGTGATTTGGTCATCTGCCAACACCGGCGAGGCCGCGACGCCGACCACCATCAGAAGCATAAAAATCACAAAACGTTTCATCGGTTGCGCTCCTAAAATACAATGGACACATCTTCCATTGTAGAGCGCATCTTTGACGCCAGTGTGACCGCACGGCGACAGTTTAGCGATATTTTGCTAGGGAATTGTGAAGCACGCGCTCGTGCCTTCGCCCTCTTTGCTCTCAATCCACAGCGACCCGCCGTGTGCCTCGACCAACGCCTGAGCAATCGCAATCCCCAAGCCGCTGCCGCCCTGTGAGCGTGACCGCGCCCTGTCCGTCCGGTAGAAACGTTGGCCGATACTGGGCAAATCGCTGGACGGGATGCCGATTCCTCTGTCGCTGATTCGTACCTGTACCCCTTTCAGCTTGTCCGCCCCCAGATAGACCTCAACGCAGTCTTTGGAATATTTGAGCGCGTTGTCCAAGAGATTGACCAAGACTTGCCGCACGCGGTCTGCGTCGGCAGTGACCATCAGCGGGCGTTTTTGCGATTTCAAGACGATTTCCCGCCCGTGCGAGCGCATTTGCTCAATACTGGACTCGACCAATGCTGACAGGTCAAACGATTGATGGCGCAAGCCCAACGCCTCGGAATCGGCGCGTGAGAGCGTCAGTAGGTCATTCACCAGCCGAATCATGCGGTTGGTTTCAGACTCAAGCGTCGCCAGAAAACTGTCGCGGACGTCCAAATCATCCACCGCGCCATCGCGCAAGGTCTCAACCATCCCCTTAATCGAAGTTAATGGCGTGCGGAGTTCATGCGAGACATTGGCGACGAAATTGGTCTGCATCTGTTTGGCCGCCCCCAATCGGCGCGTCATATCGTTGAACGTCCGCCCCAGCCGCCCCAATTCGTCATCGGAACGGGTGATGACTTGCTGCGAATAATTCCCGGCGGCCACAGCACCCACCGCAACAGTCAATTGGCGAAGCGGGTTGGTAATCACCTGCGAGAGCAACAACCCAATCACGCTCGCCAATAATCCAACGGTGGTGGTCGAGAAAATCCAGCCGCCGCGTAATGCGCCGAGGACGGTGCTGACATCATTCAGCGATTGACTCAACAATACGACGCCCGCCTGCCCAGAATCGACCCAGATAGGCATGACCAAATCCATCGTGTTATCGGCATTGACCCGCACCGCATAATCACCGTCAAAGTCGCCGTTGATGAAAATCTGCTCGTCCAGCGTGAGCGCTTCGCCCTGATTGCGCGAGTCCAGCAGTAGCGCGTTTTGTGGGTTGAGGATTCGGATGCGGGTGTTTAATTGCGTCCCGATTTGAAGCGATGCGTTGGCGAGATGTGATAAATCCGCCGAAACCGGCTGGGTATTTTCGCTCTGGACATAGATATTTTGCTGCGGGAGCGCGTTCATGACCTGACTGGCGTTCACATCGGCCAAATTTTGGGTTTGGTCGGCGGGTAGGCTGGCATTGGGAATCAAAGTCTGGATGGTGATGCTGGCCTGCGCCGCCAGATTATCTTCGGTGACTTGCAAAAAATAATGTTCCAGAAACGACAACAGCAAAAATCCAGATGCGCCCATCGCAATCAGGATGACCAGAAAATGGCTGAAAATCAGGCGTGAACGGATGGTTCTGAACATGAGGGTATCACTCGCTTAATTTATAGCCGATGCCGCGAATCGTCGTGATGAGGTCGGCATCGGGGCTGACGGTTGCTAGTTTCTGGCGTAAGCGCTTGACGGCGGCATCAACCACCCGCAAATCGCCGAGATAATCATATCCCCAGACCACTTCCAAAAGTTTCTCGCGGCTGAACACATGCCCACGGTTGGCGTATAGCACATGCAGCAATTCAAATTCTAGCGTGGTTAAGTCCAACAGTTTGCTGCTGAGGACGGCTTCGCGTCGGTCTGCATCTAAGCGTAAACCATCATGCGGCGGCGACTCTTGGGCGGGGTGTCTGCGGCGTAGGACGTTTTTGACCCGCGCCATCAATTCGCGCACGCTGAACGGCTTGACCATATAATCATCCGCGCCTAATTCCAGCCCGACCACGCGGTCAATTTCACCGTCCAACGCCGTCAGCATAATAATCGGCACATCGCGCTCTTGCCGCACCTGTTTGAACACTTCCAGACCGTCCAAAACCGGCAGCATCAAGTCGAGGATGAGCAAATCGGGGGACTCAGCGCGATTCAACTGTAGAGCTGTCGCGCCGTCACGGGCGAGAATCACCTCATAATGCCCGCGCTTGAGGGCGTAGGCCAGCACATCAAGAATGGCTTGCTCATCATCTACAATCAAGATTTTCATGGCAATTTTTGCTTCGTTGTGGGTCGATACACCTGTTCTTTAGCATAGCGCATAATCGCCAAAAATTGATCCGCGACGGGAGTCCGACAAAAAACAGCCTGACATCGTGTAGATGTCAGGCTGTTTTATCGGTTGCTTCGTAGGGATACGGCCTGCCGTGTCCGTTATGTTTAATTGACGTGCGGGACGATTTCTTTCATGATTTTGTCCTTGGGCTTCATGCCGGTGATACGCGCCACCGGCTCGCCGCCCTTGAACAGAATCAAGGTAGGGATGCCCATGATTTGGTATTTGAACATGATATCTTGGTGGCTGTCAGCGTCCAACTTGCCGACCCGAATCTTACCGGCATATTCGCCAGCGATTTCCTCGACAATCGGGGCGATGGCCTTGCACGGCCCACACCACTCGGCCCAGAAATCGACCAAAACCGGGGTCTCAGACTTCAACACCTCGGCTTCAAAATTCTCGGTTGTTACTTCAAATGTCTTGTCCGACATGGTTCACCCTCTAGGTTTGACTTGAATTGCACGCTGTCGGCTGCATGGTATCATGGAGTCCAACACCCCAGACAGTCTCAACGTGAGCTTGGTTGCATATATATATGGACGCCTCCCCACTCCCCCCTCTTACCCGCCGCCAAGAGCAAATCCTTTCGCTGATTGTGCGCGCTTATACCGCCAAATCCGAGCCGGTCAGCAGCAAATTATTGGCCGACTCCGCTGGATTGGGCGTCAGCCCCGCCACCATCCGCAACGAGATGTCGGTGCTAGAAGAACTCGGCTATATCGGCGCACCGCACACCTCAGCGGGGCGCGTGCCGTCGCAGACGGGCTACCGTTATTATGTCAAATACCTGTTGGACGGGTCTGAACTGCCCAACGCCGATAAGCAGATGATGACCGAACGCATCCAATCCGCGCCGATGGCCTCTGACCAGTGGATGCGTTCCGTCGCGTTGATGCTGGCGCGGACGACGCAAGCCGCCTCGTTGGTGACATCTCCGGCCGCCTCTACCGGACGCTTCAAGCATCTGGAATTGATTGCGATTCAAGGCCGCTTGGTGCTGATGGTGCTGGTTTTACAGGGCGGCGGGGTACATCAGCGGATGTTGAATCTGGCCGAGGGCGTGCCGCAGTCCACACTGGGCGAAGTCTCTGGGCGACTCAATGCGCTGTGTCATGACCTGACCGCCAATGATGTGATGATGAAGGCCGTCGGGATGCCGCCGCTGGAGCGCGAGGTGATGGAATTGGCCGCCGAGGTCATCGAACGCGCCTCTACGGGGTCGATTGGCGCGATTTTCCGCGACGGCTTGAGCGAAGTCTTGCCCGCATTCTCGCAGGCCGAGGCCACCCAGCAAATCGTGCGCGTGTTTGAGGAGCGCCCATTCCTGAACATGATTCTGGATGAGTTCCTCGACCCATTGGCGGGGGATGTTCAGGTGATTATCGCCGGGGACGGCAAGCGCGATGAACTCTCGCAGGTGTCGATGGTGCTGAGTCGCTATGGCGTGCCGGGGCAGATGTCTGGCGCTGTCGGGCTGGTCGGCCCGACTCACCTGAATTACGGGCGGGCGATTTCCGCCGTGCGCTATATCTCAACCATGATGACCAATATGCTGGTCAATCTCTATCAGACCGGCGAGGGAGATGAGTCAAACCCAGATACCGATTGAGTGGGCGGAGAATGGGTTAAAAAGCCCGAAAATTTACGCAAAAAGGCGCACAAATCAGCGGCGGACAAAGCCACCGAGACAAGCCCAGTGGCATTTGACGCCAAAACAGCACGCTACTTTTGCCGCCCCGACAGATGTCTACACCCCGACCATCTGCGCGTGGCGGTCTGTCCACATCTCGGCGGACGATTCCAACTGTGCCATATTGTCGAGGATGAACAGCGTATTGTGCATGGCGCGGGGCGACGGGCTGATGCGCTCGAAAGCGTCAATCGAGAACGGGGCTTTGGTCACATCCTCAGAGTAGGCGTGTTCCATCTCGCCGGGTGAAGACATCAAGCCCGCGCCGAACGCCTTCATCTGGTCGTTTTCCATCATGAAGCCGAATTCGATGGTATACCACCACAGGCTGCCCAGCGAGGTGCGCTCGTCTTTGCTGTAGCGCAGCGCGACGTGGGCGAAATGCTCGATGTAATCGGCGTAGCGCTGGTCGGTCATCAAGGGTAAATGGCCGAACGTGTCATGCCAGATGTCCGGCAGTGGGGTATAGAGCAGGTCTTTTTCGTCGCGAATATACTCGGTGACGAGGAACTGGCGGCGGGCGAGGTGTTCAAACCACGTCTGGCCGTCACTGAAAACCACATCGGTGCTGACCAATTCCCAGCCGGTCAGGGATTTCAGGCGGGCGCTCATCTCATTGAAATCCGGCACGCGGTCTGGGGTCATGCTCAGTTTATCCAGACCATCTAACCACAGGTTACAGGCACGACTGCGGCAATTGTCGATTTGACGCGCCCAGAGCAAGCTCCAGATGCGGTCCTCGGCAGGCGAAAAATGCTTGAACGGGCGTACAGCGTCCATGCTTGGGGCATCCTTTTGGGGTATGGGAGGTGGCGAATCGGGTAAAAAATTACTATTATCTCGTTTGTATATTTTACCATATAAAGTCTTGTGTGAAACGGCTAATATAAGCCCGATTACACCTTTCGGCGGTGTCCACCAGCGCGATTCAACCCGTCGCGGCGGGCTTGTTCCTCACGGAGCGCGGCCATTGCCCCGTTCACAAGCTCATGTCGTGAGCGTCCCTCGTGGGTGAACGCCCCAAACGCGCCCAGCATCGCCTCGGCAGATTGCGACTTCAAGCCGCGTCCGGCGACCAACCCCGTCCCGTCGGTCAGTTTGGCGAGTTGTAGCTTCGAGAATAATTTGCGCCAGACGCCCTCACCCACGCGGTCTTTAGAGGCCATCGCCAGAAAATCTTTGTAGAGGGCGTAATCGGCGGGGGCAATCAGCGGATTTGACCGTCTGGTAAAGGCGAACAGCGCAGTCACCACCCCCGGCTGCGGGATGAAGTCCGACTTCAAGAACGGGTGCGCTACTTCAACCTCATACAGCGGGTGAATCATCAGCGATTTGAACGTCTCGACATCCTCACCTTGCTCATTCAGCGCGACCAGCGAGTCTTTTTGCAGGATGAGATGGGCTTGGGCGGGATTAATCGCCGGGTCAAATAAATATTCCAGCAAATCCGACGTGATATTGAACGGGATGTTGGAAAAAACCACGTAATCCTCCGGCAAATCGGCCAGCGGAAACCGCAAAATATCCCCGTTGATGATTTCAACCTGAGTCATCGGGCGCAGCAGTAAGGCCAATGTCTCGGCCAAACTTGCGTCCAATTCCACGGCAATGACATGCCCCTCAGCGCCAACCGCCTCGGCCAAACGGCGCGTGATAATCCCCTTCCCCGGCCCGATTTCCAGCACGGTATCGCCATCTCGCAGGCCAGCAAGCCGAACAATCCGGTCAACGAGGTTGGGGTTGTGCAAAAAATTCTGGGTGAAGCGCAAATCATCGTTGCGGCGTGGGGGCGGTTGAGTCGTCACGAAATAATCCTTGAGTCCGGTATGGATATGCAGTTTACGCGAATCCGAAAATAAATCACCCCCATGTCTATGATCGGTGGGGACGCACACGGGTACGCCCGCCGCCATCAGTTTTGATTCGTTAACATTGACGCTTATTGAAAGTTTTTATACTTGTCTAAAATTATTTTTATGTCTGCAAAAAATGGAGCATTATCATGACAATCTCTATCGGAAATATCAGCATTGATGGGCTGATCTTAAGCATCGGATTGTCTATCGTCGTCATTGGCTCGTTAGCCTTCAACCCGCGTCTGTGGCTCCAAGATGCCCCCGCAGACCTGAGGGCGCGAGTGCCGCCCATGACCCCGACGGAAAAGCGTCATCGGATGGTAGTCGTGGTGCTTGTCTTCAGCATTATCATTTTGGTGATGTATACCGCCCTGACTCGCCTCCATGCAGATAACGGCGGCAATCCAGATTTTGGGGCGCTGTTCCTGACCATCTGGGGCATTCTGATGATCTTTAATCTATTCGATGCAGTGATTCTGGATTATCTACTGCTGACCGTTATCAAGCCGAAGTTTGCGCGGCTTCCCGGCGTCGGAGACCTGACCGAAACATCGGAGAATATCTACTGGATGCACGTCCGCGACTTTTTGAAGGGGTGCGTCATCGTGACGATTGCCAGCACCGTGATTGCCGGTCTGGTCGCGGTATTGTGATTTTTTACGGGTTGAAGCCACCCAGACGGATGATGTGCAGCAAGTTTAACCGACAGTATACTTAGAGATATACACACATCAAACATCTCTGAGGGCAAAACGAATGGCTTGGCATACCGGCGGTTGGCGGCATTTCATCGACAGCGACGAAAATAAGAAGAAAAAAGTGACATGGCCGCTGATTCAGCGCGTGATGCAATACGCACGACCTTATTGGGGGCGGATCGGGCAATTGCTGGCGACCATCGTCGTCACCACCGGCCTCGGATTGCTCACCCCGCAGATTTTCCGTGACCTGATCGATAACGCCATCCCCAATGGCGATACGACCCGCCTAAACTTTTTGGCGCTGGGATTGATTGCGATTCCGGTGGTCAGCGGCCTGATTCGCGTGATACAGCGCCGACTCAACTCTGCGATTGGCGAGGGCGTGATTTATGACCTGCGCGTGGCGATGTATGCTCACATGCAAAAACAATCGCTGCGATTCTTCACCAATACCAAATCCGGCGAATTGACGACTCGCCTCAACGATGATGTGATTGACGCACAGCGGGCGGTCAACGGGACGATTGTCGAAATCATCACCAACCTGATCACCGTCGCCGCGACGCTGGCGGTCTTGCTGGCGATGGAGTGGCGGCTGACGATTCTGGGGATTCTGGTCGTGCCGTTCTTCATCCTCGTGGCACGCCGAGTCGGTGGGCGGCTGCGCGACCTCGCCCGTGAGCAAATGACCGTCAACGCGCAGATGAACGTCATGATGAGCGAGACGCTCAACATCAGCGGGGCGCTATTGGTCAAGTTGTTTGGCCGCGCCGATGCCGAAGTCACCCGATTCCAAGACCGCGCAGGGCGAGTCGCGTCCAGTGGCGTGCAACGGGCGGTGATTGGCGCGGGGATGTTCGTCGTCATCGGCCTGATTAGCGCGGTGGGGACGGCGCTGGTCTATTGGCTGGGCGGGCATTTGGTTTTAAGCGGCGTGTTCTCTATCGGGACGATTGTCGCGTTCGGAACTTACCTCACCCAACTTTACGGCCCGCTGCAATCGTTGACCAACGCGCCGGTAGATTTTGCGACCTCGATGGTCAGTTTTGAGCGCGTGTTTGAAGTCCTCGACTTGCCCATCGAAATCGCGGAGAAGCCGAACGCTATCGCGCTGACCGATGTGCGCGGAGAAATCGCGTTTGAAGGCGTGACCTTCAGCTATAGCGCCGAGGGCAACGCCCTCAAAGAGACCGAGCGCGTCTGGGACGAAGACCAGTACACCGCATCCGGCGGTAAGATGCTGGACAGCAACGGGGCGCGGACGCAAGCCCGCGAAACCGCCCTAACCAGCGTCTCGTTCCATATCCAGCCGGGGCAATTGGCCGCGCTGGTCGGCCCCAGTGGGGCGGGCAAGACCACGCTCACCTATCTGATTCCGCGCCTATACGACCCCACCGAGGGGCGAATCCTGTTGGACGGTCACGACTTGCGCGATTTGACGCTCAAATCGTTGTCGGAGTCGATTGGCATGGTCACGCAGGAAACGTATCTGTTCCATGACAGCATCCGCACCAATTTACTCTACGCCCGCGCTGACGCCACCGATGCGGAAATGATTGCGGCGGCGAAGGCGGCCAATATCCACGATTTCATCATGGGAATGCCCAATGGCTATGACACCGTGGCCGGTGAGCGCGGATACCGTCTATCGGGCGGGGAAAAACAGCGTATCGCGCTCGCCCGCGTCATCCTGAAAGACCCGCGCATCTTAGTCTTAGATGAGGCCACCAGCAGCCTCGACAGCCAATCCGAGGCGCTGATTCAGGCCGCGCTCAAGACCGTGATGCAGGGGCGTACCAGCATCGTCATCGCCCACCGCCTGAGTACGATTCTGAGCGCGGATGTGATTCTGGTGGTAGACCGTGGTCAGGTGGTCGAGCGCGGCACGCACGCCGAATTGTTGTCGCAAAACGGCCTATACGCCAATCTATACGAGACGCAATTCCGGGGGCAGTTGGCCGAGGCATAGCGCTAGTCATTTACGCCGCCAGCAGCATGAGTCCGGCCACCAACATCCAGACCGACCAGACCAGATAGCTGATGGCGTTGAGCGCTCCGGCGGGTTTCCAGCCGAACGGTTCTGCGAGTCCGGTCAAGATTCCGACGGCGGAGATGATTCCGAGCGCGGCAATCCATCCGCCAAAGATGGGTGACCCGGCCATCATCACGCTCAAGACGATTGTCCACGCGGCGGTGAACAGGTAGCCGAGATGCTCACCGACCACCACGCCCACATATTGGTGGAACGCCCCGAACACCACTTTCACGGCGTCGCGCTGGGCGGGGGTGGCGTCTGGGGAGTGATACTGCTCGGCCAGATACGGGACGAGCAGCGGCCAGCGGAATAATCCCATCGCTTGAACCAACCCGCTCAGGCTGCCCAAGATGACCGACGCACCCGCCAGCGGATTTCCGGCGAACACTTCTGCCAACAAAAAGGCAATCGGAATCGCCATCAGCGAGGTGAAGGCGAAAACGTACCATAGCGCGATGAGCCGCCCGCCGCCCAGCGTGAATCGCTGCAAGATATGTTCCGTCGGCTTGCGGAGGATATCTGGGTAATCGAATGAGCGTCCGAGGCCGAAAAAGACCAGATTAAAGACGACGGGCAAGACAATCATGGCGATTGCCGTCAGGGTATGCAAAGTCATCGCGCAGTACCTTCATAGGTATTGAATCAGGGGACGGATATGGGATTGTCGTAGGGTAGGGACGGCATTCTTGCCGTCCGTTTTGAGGATAGGCGGGCGAACGACACTCTTGCCGTCCGTTTTGAGGATAGGCGGGCGAACGGCATTCTTGCCGTCCGTTTTGAGGATAGGCGGGCGAACGACATTCTTGCCGTCCGTTTTGAGGATAGGCGGGCGAACAACATTCTTGCCGCCCGTTTTTGGGATATTACGGGGTGGTTAGGTAAGGCTGAATCACCTGCATCATCAACTCGATTCCGCGTTCCATCGCCTCATCGGTGAGGTCTTGGCCGCTGACCTCTAAGCTCGACAGCCAGAACTCGCCAATCAGCCAGAGCAAGTCGGCTAACCGGACGACAACGGCTGCATCCAACGCGACCAATATGCCCATGCTGGATAGCGCCGTGATAATCTCGCGGAAACCCTCATACCCACGGGCGCGAACCTCAATATTCCGTTGATGGAGCGCAGGGTCTTGCCGCAACAACAGGAGCGATTCGCGGTAGATGAAGCGATATTCGCCCATAATCTCGAAGTTTATTCGCACCAACATCATGATATCGGACACCATCGGGAGGCGGTCAGTCGGCAGATTGAGGCGCTCATCGGTCTGGGCGAACAACTGCTCAAACAACGCTCGGATGATGTCTGGCTTGCCTCGGTAGTGATAGTACAGGTTGCCGGGGCTGATGCCCGCCCCATCCGCGATGTGATTGGTAGAAACAGCCCCCGTCCCCTGTTGGTTGAATAACCTCAGTGCGGTATCGAGGATAAGTTGTTTGGTATCAGCCATAGGTGCGCCTTTCGTTTAGAGGCCATTTGAAAATTCATCGGGCGGACAAGTCTCGCCCCTACAGGACATCCGATGACGCGATATTGAAGATACGCCATGAGAAATTTTGTAGGGGCGACGCTTGCGCCCCCGCCGTCAATCAACAGTAAATCTGGTTTGATGTCGAATATTCAACTGGCTTCTTAGAGCTTTAACTCTAAATATAGAGTAGAGCGATTACTCTAAACTGTCAAGCAGCAAATTTTGAGGGGTAAATTTTTCTATATCGCCCATTGCAGACTATCCATACTGCTCCAATCCCCTGAGCCAGTGATATAAAATTGTCTCAAAGCACACGCTGAGGATTCAATGACCGTAAATAAGCTGGATATGCCCGCGCCAAGCACCGCACCGCAAATCGCTACCATCAATCCCAAACGGTTTTGGATTACCGCGTCGCTCCTGACGGTCTATATCGTCTGGGGGACGACTTATCTGGGGTCGCATATTGCGATGGCGAGTTTCCCGCCTTATCTGCTGATGGGGATACGCTTCTTAATCGCGGGAATCATCCTCTATGTCGGTTTGCGGCTGAACGGCTCGACGCCGCCGACACTGGCTCAATGGCGCAATTCGACCATTGCGGGCGGCCTCATCATCGTTGGCGGGACGGGCAGCATCGCGCTGGCGCAAAATGCCGCGATTTCATCTGGCTTGGCGGCGACTCTGGTGGCGACTGTGCCGCTCTGGACGCTGATTTTCGGCTTGATCTGGAAGAAAAAACCGGGACGCTATGAGTGGATTGGTGTTGGGTTGGGGATCGTGGGCGTGGCCGTCATGACGATGGAGGGCAATCTACAAGCCAACCCCATCGGCGTGGGGATAATCCTATTTGGGGCGGCGAGTTGGGCGTTCGGCTCGGTGCTATCGACGCACCTAAATCTGCCCAAAGGCATGATGATTAACGCCGCCCAGATGTTGATGGCGGGCATCTTGTTCCTGGTTTTCAGCGCCTTACGCGGCGAACACATGGTTGGGACACCGACCTCAGACACGTTGTGGGCGTTGATTTATCTAATTACGTTCGGCTCATTGGGCGGGATGTCGGCCTACATCTACCTGTTATCGAACGTCTCCCCGTTGCTGGCGACCAGCTACACCTTTGTGAATCCGGTGATTGCGCTGTTGTTGGGCGTGTTCATCGGCGGGGAAGTTTTGACTGGGAGCGCGTTCATCGCTCTGCCGCTGATTCTATTGGGCGTCGGGTTCGTGGCCTATCGCAAGACCTAATCTCAGTATTGTATGCCAGTGGTCAGGCGCTGGGTGGGCATTGCGTCTGCAAAAAGGGAGTATTAGCCCGCATTCTCAATATCTATTGGGATTGGGGTACATGGGTGATTCTCGTCTTTTTCGCCTGTCATTTCTTTACTAAACTTCTGAGGCGGAGTTGTCTCACCTATTGTGGCACAGAGGGAAGCACCCCACTTCACTGGGTTTTGCAGTGCATTATACGGTGGGTTTTAACCCTCGGCGACGGATTAGCAATATGTCCGATCATTTCAGAGCAGCCGCAGCGCCCAAATTTTGGGATAAATCGCGAGATACCCCCGATTCACGGGTTTGTTGGTAGCGTAGACTATAATGGTTCACTCAGGTTCAACCAGAACCTGAAAGCAGTACACTAAGGACTATTTCTATGCAAAAGCAACTGGCGGATGGCCTCATCCTCCGTACTCTCAGCGAAGGTCATCTCTCAGACCGCGAACGCTTGCCCGATTTATATGCCGCCATCAACACCGAGGGCGAATCTGAACGGGTCAAAGACGGGATGCGCCACTGGACGCGCAGCCTGATGGATGGGCATCCCACGGTTACGCCCGACGACATCTTTGTGGTTGTTGACCCCGCCAAAGACGATATGCTGGTCTCGGCGACCCTGCTCATCTCGCAGACGTGGCGCTATGGCGACATCCTCCTGCCAGCCGGACGCCCGGAACTGGTGGCGACTCACTGGGATTATCGCGGGCGCGGCTTGGTACGGGCGCTATTCGAGGCCGTCCACGAGCGCAGTACCGCCCTCGGCCATCTGGTGTTAGGGATTACCGGAATCCCTCATTTTTACCGTCAATTCGGCTACACGATGGCGGTTGACCTCGATGACCACGCCATCTATCACCTGTCTACGTTACCGACCCCTCCTGCGGATTTCAGGCCGAATCTGATTTTGCGCCCAGCCACGCCGGACGACATCCCCAGCATCATGGACTGGAACAATCGCTTCGCCCGCGAACGTCTATTGAGCGACTCTTTTACGGCGGAGCAACTACACCACGACATCACGGGGCGCGAGCGCGGGTATTATCCGCATACCGAATATCTGATGATGGCCGGCACAGATGGCAATACCATCGGCTATTTGGTCGTCCTCGATTCGCTGCGTGAGCCGTATTATCTGCGCTGTATCGCGTATGTGGTCGGGCCGAATGCGTCGTATCTGGCCGCGTTTGATGCGTCGATGCACGCGCTCAAAGTCTGGGCGACAGAACGCTATGAACGCCCGATTGAGATGGTCTACTTCTATCCGGGCTTGCATGAGACGATTGACCAATTGATTGACCGTTCTCCCGGCGGCTCGGTCTTGAAGCGCCAATATGGGTGGTATCTGCGCGTCAGCGACGCAGTGCAATTCCTCAAGACGATTGCGCCTGTATTGGAACGCCGAATCGAAGGCAGCGGCGCACACCGTTGCAGCGGTGAACTACGGATTGGGTTTTACAAGATGTCAGGGATTCTGATTGTGTTCCAAGACGGGCGAATCAGTGACATCAGCCATATCACCGGCAAAGATGATTACGACGCCGAGTTCCCGTGGGATTTGTTCTGGAACGTGGTGTTCGGCCATCGGACGATAGACGAAATCGGCCATATCTTGTCCGATGCCTATGCCAACGCCAAAGCCGCCGTCTTGTTGAGCATCCTGTTCCCAAAGCAAAAATCGTGGCTACGCGGTTTGGCATAACGAGAGGCCAGTAAGGGTGTCTGAAGGTTAGACACCCTTACTCAAAGGTTTTGCGAAATATGTTAATTAATGAGTGAGGAGGACAAAATGATTAATGCGGATAAGCCTCACCTTTGGAAATCCGACATCGCAGCCTCTATAGGTCAATATAACCAGTGGTTTATGATGTTCGCGCCGAAAACTTTTCGTGAGACACGCCAAATAACCACAGAAAAAGTGCGTACAGATTTAGAGCGCACTGGCTATATGAGCGAAATCAGGCCGACGACATTGGCTACTCATCCTGATATTCTCTCAACACTTCGGATGATGACGGCTCCTCCATTGGCGCGTGACCGTTTAATTGGCTTGGCGGGCGTCCCAAGCAATCTAATCGCTCGATTAGAGGCGGGCAAACTTCCTGTCAAAATGTCGGCGGATGAACTCACCTATTCAATGGAGCGTATTTGCAACGTGATTGTTACGTTGTTAGACACCGACCTTTTCCCGTGGATAGGGTATAAGACATCTCCAACAGACTTGGAGTTATACCGTTCGGCAACCGTTGTTGCAGATCGCATGTGTGGTGCAGTTGCAGACCCCATCATCCGCAATGCACAAGAAATCCGCCAATTAATGATGATTTCGACTTACCTCAATCAAAAAGGGTACAAGAAAATCACGCTGGAAGCGCGTCAAAGCATCCGTGAGATGTCGGCAGGGAGTTATGTTTTCAGGCATAATCTTATGGTCGGGCGCGAAAAACGGGTGAACATCCCCATAGACGTGATAATCCAACCACAAGTTCTACAAGAAGATGGTTTGCCCATTTTGATTGAGGCCAAGTCAGCCGGTGACTTCACCAACACCAATAAGCGCCGGAAAGAAGAAGCCACCAAAATCCGACAGATTCGTGAAGAATACGGGATGACGGCTCGTATGATTTTGTTTTTGTGTGGTTATTTTGATGGGGGCTATCTGGGATATGAGGCCGCTGAAGGGTTAGATTGGGTTTGGGAACACCGAATTGATGATTTGAGATTGGCTGGTATCTGATGGATGGACAACTCGAAATTCTAGAGCAACGGCGGTTAAGTGAACAAATCCGTTTAGATGCGCGTTATTCCCCCATCATCCGTAATCGTCTGGGTCAGTTTGCGACTCCCTATCTGCTTGCCGAACAGATTACGCGCTGTGTCCTACAACTACGCCCGACAAACACCCCGATACGTTTCTTGGAGACGTCTGTTGGCACAGGTGTTTTCTTTTCAGCCCTCAAACAAATTTTGAACCCTGATAGTATCCAACGTGCCGTAGGAATTGAAATTGACGGCGATGTTGCACAGACCGCACAAGATCTGTGGCAAAATCACGGTTTAGAGGTGATTAACGCTGATTTCACGATGCTCAAGAGTCCCGAAACTTTTAATCTTGTGATTGGGAATCCACCCTATGTGCGGCATCATCATTTGCCTAAAGAACAGAAATCATTGTTATATCAGGCTGTTAAGCAATCAACCGGCCTAGAAATAAGCGGGCTGGCTGGCCTTTATATCTATTTCATCCTTTTAACGAATAGCTATCTTTCTGACGGCGGCATTGCCGCATGGCTCGTCCCATCAGAATTTATGGATGTGAATTATGGCGATATACTACGTCGATTTTTTAGCCGTACAGTGACCTTACGACGTATTCATCGGTTTAATCCATCGGATATGCAATTCGATGATGCGTTGGTATCGTCAACGGTTGTGATTTATGAGAAAAAACACCCCATGCCTTCTCAGAGCGTTCTCATCTCCTATGGTGGGACATTGGATAAACCTGATATATCCGAACAGGTTTCATTCAAAACGCTTGGAGAAACAAAAAAATGGTCTCAATTCCCAACCCAGAGCAAGTCTAAGCCTATTCAGACATCTGTACAGCCCTCTTTACGTCTCAAAGATTTATTCAAAATTCAACGTGGCATTGTGACTGGGGCAAATGATTTTTTTATCTTGAGCCGAGATAATGCTGAAACGATGGGGTTGCCCGCGCAGTTTTTATGTCCAATCTTGCCTAGTCCGCGTTATATTTTGGAAACTGAAATCGAGGCTGATCATCTCGGTTTTCCGCAAGTTACGCCGCAAAGTGTACTGATTGATTGTCCACTTTCCCCCGTCGAAATTAAAAGCCACTATCCATTGCTCTGGGATTATTTCGAGGGTGGAATAAAAAAAGGTGTTCATCAAGGTTATCTGACCTCGCGCCGTATGCCGTGGTATCGACAAGAACAACGTGAACCCGCGCCATTTTTATGCTCTTATATGGGGCGTAGCCAAAATGGAAAATCACCTTTTCGTTTCTTTTGGAATCGCTCTCAAGCTATTGCGCCGAATGTCTATCTGATGCTTTATCCGATCAATGACCTAGCCGAATATTTGCGACAAGACCCGTCCTTTCATACGGAAATTCACCAATTACTCCGTGCTATTGATATACAAAGCATAACACGGGAGGGACGGGTATATGGAGGGGCGTTACATAAAATCGAACCGCATGAATTAGGAGAGGTTCAAATCACCCACACGGACAAATTCACCCATCCTGTTCGTCAATTGACGCTGATTTGACCGTTCTACCATCGCCCATCAAGTTGCGGGGCGAGACCCTCATAGCGGGTAAAAAGCTCCTCCATGATGCGCGGTCATGTGCGCTTCTCGGCGACTGCGTGCGCGTATTGCCAGCTACACCCCTTTTAACACTTCCGCTAAGGGCGATAAATCGGTTTTCAGGGTACGCCAGAGCGTGCGCGGGTTGACCTGATAATGCTCATGCGAGAGCATATTTCGCATCAGGCGCAGGTGCATCCAGCGCACGCCGCCCATCTGATTTTGTGTCGCGTAGCTGACATTTTTACTGGCTTCCCCCAGCGCGGCCAAGTCATGCTCACAGGCGGCGCGGGTTTTGCCATCAGCCAAAAACGCCGCCTCATCCATCCCCGTCATATAGGATTGAATACGCTCAATCGCCTGCTGCATATCAATGAGATGCACTTGGTCTGTTTTCATCGAAAATAACCTGTTGGCTGGATAGGATGGATTGGCGGCGCATGAGGTTGGTATCGGATTCGACGGCCTCGCGCTCACCGAGGTCTACCCGCCGCCCAAAAATATGCGACAGGTCGGATTCCATTTGCACGAGGTCGAGTAGGGTGTGTAGCGATTCTGGGGCGAAGGTCGCCAGCATGTCGATGTCGCTATCAGGGCGAAAATCCTCCCGCAATACCGAGCCGAACAGCGCCAGTCGGATGATCTGCCAGCGGCGACAAAATCGCATCACCTCGCCATACGGGATGGACACTTGGTGCGGGCGGCTCTGCCGGAATGGGTGGTTTGAGGGACGACGTTGAGAGGTCATAGCTCAAAGTATAGCTCAGAATCACGTCACGGTCTCAACAGGTCGATTGCGATACCCAGCACAGCGCGGCGTTGACTCCGGCCAGATTCCGGTCAAATTCGACCTCTGTCGCGGATGCCAATTCGACATCGGCGGCAGCCAATCCGAGGCTGTTGACCCATGACGGCGCAGTCCCCGTGACGGGATATGCGCTGAACGCCGCCCCGTAGCTATAATCTGCCGCATCCCCATAGACTTGTGACAGCGCCCCCGACCCGGCATCTCCGCCGCAATCCCCGCTGAATACGCCTGCCGCAGCCGCGTGGAAAAACAGCGACGCCGCCGGTTGAATCGAGATGATCAGGTCAGATAGCCCTTGCGTCTCTGGTTCGCTGAGGGGTTCGCTCCCCGCGCTAACCTTCATATCGCGGAAGTAGGCCACTGGCTGCCACCCGCACGGCCAATTGCGGTTGAGGTCTACTGCGTTGGCGTTGAATCGGCCTTCCAGCACCCGCCCGCGTGCCACCCCATCAGGATTGAGCGCTGGGACGATCCAGAGCGTGATGTCGTCTGGGAGTTCTAACGGGTTGGCGCGGAAATGCGCGGCCAGTTCTTCCATCAATTGCGCGGTGTTGGACTCGAAGCCGCCGTGAACCGAACCGACCAGCAGCACCGCCCGCGCCCCATTCCCCAAGCGATAGACGGTCAGGTCGCGGCCTTCAACCGATAAGCCGAAAACGAGGGGTTCATCGGTGGATAGGAGAGTTGCGGGAATTTCAGGGGAAAGGGTTGGTGATGGTTGTACGGACGCCATAGATGGCGTCCCTGCTGTCGCTGATGGTGGTGTTGAGGTGGGCGGGATGGCGGACGGCCTATAAGCTGTCCGTACAGCGGGGGGCGGTGTCGCGGAAATCTCAGGCGAAATTGGCGTAGATGTTTCAAGCGGTATCGCCAGCGTAGAAAAGCCCCGCGCCGTCGGTGTGGTGTCCGTCGGCGTCGCTGCGGGGAGGCTCGCCATCAGAGTCGGAAGCGGTGCGTCACTGACTGGTTGGCAGGCGGCGCAAAAGAGCAGTAAGATTAAGGGCAATACTCTATGATTTATCATCGGCGGTCACGATTATGCGCGTTATACGATTTTATGCGATTGTACTGGCGATTGCATCAGCTTTCATCCTCGGCGCGTGCCAATCGCAAGAAGCGCCGCTACCAACTCTGATGGTTTTGCCCAGCCCGACAACCACCCTGACGCCAACGGTCACGTTTGTCCCGACCAACACCTTGACTCATAC
>Ga0163147_10003259_pt1 | contig 21959 bp, 14 predicted proteins | sample OliLakLV19MP6G1_FD_148597 | JGI IMG/M metagenome (GOLD analysis project Ga0163147, IMG submission 148597) | Freshwater microbial mat bacterial communities from Lake Vanda, McMurdo Dry Valleys, Antarctica- Oligotrophic Lake LV.19.MP6.G1 | ecosystem: Environmental > Aquatic > Freshwater > Lake >...
CAGGACTTCCGAGGTAGTCACGATGACGGGAGCCTCGAGATACACATTCCCGCCCCTGCCGCCCTGCTGCTCAAACACACCGTCAAGCCCCGCGCCGGCGACAATCTCGCCGGTGACCACGATGCGGGTGTGGGACATGATCGTGATGTCAACGCCGTCCAGGCCACTGGGGGGCGCGGCCGCGACCAACGCCCTGTCGATCACGACGTCGCCCTCGCTGATGAGCAGGAAGTCCTCGATGAGATCGACCCGCTCGCCCGCGGGGACGTGAAAACTCCCCACGGCGTCGGGGAGGGGAGTGCGCGGCGGCGGGATGGTCGCAAATGCCGCGTGCGCGACCGATCCGGCCACCCAGGTTCTGGGTCCGCCCAACAAGTCGGATGGGCCACCCCTCGCCCCCAGGCCCATCCCCACGATCAGGACGGGCACCATCGTTCCGATGGCCGCCATGCTCATCAGATTCGAACGTATATTCAGCCTTTTTTCGTCCTGTCTCGCACCACTGGGTCCGAATAACATGGCCACCCTACCCACGCGAGGGCGGCGTGTCGATACAAACAAATTGCAAAATGCTAAGGGGTTCGTTCGAACACCCGTGCGGCAAGCAACCTTGCCCGACTCATCCCGACCCCAGACGCTCGCCCACGAACCCCGCAACCTTGTCCAGCCCCATCCGCTGCTGCCCGCCCGTGTCGCGGTCGCGCATCGTCACGGTCTGGTCCTTGAGCGTGTCCTGGTCGATCGTGAAGCAGAAGGGGCAACCGGCCTCGTCCATGCGGGCGTAGCGCTTGCCTATGTTCTGCTTCTCATCAAGCTCGATCGCGCCCAGACGCCAGAACTTATCATTCAGTTCCGTGTGCAGCTTCTCGGCCACCTCGGGCATGCCGTCCTTGCCCATGAGCGGGAACACCGCGGCCTTGATCGGCGCGATGCGCGGGTGGAGCTTCAGGAACTCGGGGCTGGCCCGCGTGTCGTCCTTCGTATACGCCTCGCAGATCAGGGCCAGCACGCCGCGATCGAGCCCCGCCGCGGGCTCGATGCAGTGCGGCAGGTACCGCTCGCCGCGGCGTCCGCCGTTGGGCAAGACCTCGCCGCGCTCGGTGTCGTTGTATTCGAGCTTGACCTTGGAGTGCTCCTGATGCTGCTTGAGGTCGTAGTCGCCGCGATGGGCGATGCCCTCGAGCTCGCCGAAGCCGGGGGAGGTGAAGGGGAAGCGGTACTCGACGTCGCTGGTGCCCTGCGAATAGTGAGACAACTCGTCCTTGGCGTGCTCACGGAGGATCAGGTTTTCGCCCGCTAGGCCGATCGACTTCCACCAGTCCATCCGGAAATCGCGCCAGAACTGGTACCACTCGACCGATTCGCTCGGATGGCAGAAAAACTCGAGTTCGGCCTGCTCGAACTCACGCGAGCGGTAGGTGTAGTTTCGAGGCGTCACTTCGTTGCGGAAACTCTTGCCGGTGTTGCCTATGCCGAATGGCATCTTGACGCGGGTGGTGTCAGCAACATTCTTGAACTGGACGAAGACGCCCTGGGCGGTCTCAGGGCGCAAATAGACTTTGTTATCATCGGACTGGGTGATCCCGGACCACGTCTCGAACATGAGTTTAAATGGCGCGGGCTGCCCGAGCGGCGCGCCGCAGCGCGGGCACGGCTCCTGCAGCCCGGTCTGAGCGATCTGCTCCGTCCCCAGGTATCGGACCAGCTCCTGCAAGTCAGGGGGAACATTCGGCTGCCCATTGATCCGTGTCGCCAGTGCGACCAGGGTCGCCTCTGGATTGCGCACCAGCGCGAGATTCGGGGCAGCTCGTTTGCCCTTGGTCTTTGCCCATCGCAGTAATGTTTCCGTATCGAACTTGCCTGTGTGCGTCTCAAAGCCCTGGATCATCGAGTTGAGCCACTCGGACCACTGCGCCATCGTCTCCCAGTACTGATCCGCACGCACAAAGTGGCCGCAGCCAGGACACTTACGCATCGGATCGGCGAACCCCGCAAGATGCCCGCTCGCCTCCCACACCTTCGGATTCTGAATAATGCACGTCTCCACCGGCACGCACCGAACCCTCTGCCCGCCCGGCCCGGCCCGGCCCCACGCGGGCCTCATCACCATGTCCTGCCACCACGCATCGCGCAGGTTCTTCTTCATCTGCGCGCCCAGCGGGCCGTAATCCCAGAACCCGTTGATCCCGCCGTAGATCTCGCTGGCCTGGTAGATGAACCCGCGGCGCTTGCACAGCGCCATGATCGCGTCCATGGACTTGGGGGATGAAGGGGTGCTGGGGGCGTCTGACATCGCTCGGCTCCGGAAGGGGGGAAGTGTAGGGAACGGACGGTGAATGCACGGCAGGGCCACCGGGCGGCTCGGAGTTGAGGTGCGATGGGCCTCAACCACCCTCAGGCGGGGGCCGGATTCGTGTCCCGGAGGGACTCGGGGCTGTAGGCAGCCACGGGTGAAGCCGGCGCTTCGCCGGCGCAACCCGTGGAAGGAGCGCATCGATCAGGTCGCCCCGGAGGGGCGAAGGACTTCCGTGCCTCGGCGATCATCGAGCGTCCTTCGCCCCGCCGGGGCGAAGGGTGCGGAGGCCGTCCACGGGTTGCGCTCGATGACTCGCTCCACCGGTGGCTACATCCCCAGGCCCCGCCGGGGCCAAAGGGGGACCTGGCAGCCGGCCCCTTACCTGATCGCTCGCGCGACCGGCTCCACTCCCTTCGCGCCCGCCCGCCTTCCTACAGTTCCACCACAGACGAGGTTTTCCCATGGCATTCGCCGACAAAGCCCACATGCAGCACCGCCTCTTCGCCGAGCTCTCCCGCATGTTCGGGCTTGAAGTGCCGCTCTACCACAAGGCTCTGCTGGTCAACCGCGTGTGCAACACCGCCGCGTGCGACCTGCTGGCGCAGGTGTACAAGGGCTTCTCGATCACCGACGAGCAGCTTGACAAGACCAGCGGCGAACGGCACGGGGCGATCCGGATCGGCCGACCCGACGAGTACCGGTGGGTCTGCCGCTTCTTCGCCGCCTTCGACATGCAGCCCCACAACTTCTACGACATGGCCAGCGTCGGTAGCAAGAGCCAGCCGATCGTGGCGACCGCCTTTCGATCCACGCTCAATCCCGAGCACCGCGTGTTCACCTCGCTGCTGCAGACCGACTACTTCGACCCCGAGACGCGGGCGCGGATCGAGGCGGTGATGGCGCCGCGGCAGGTGTTCAGCGACCGCGCCAAGGCCCTGATCGAGAAGGGCGAGAAGCAGGGGGGTCTTGAGCAGGCCGATGCCGATGCCCTGATCCGCGAGGGCACCGACCGCATCTTCAAATGGACCGGCAAGGCCCGGGACCACAAACTCTACAAAGACCTGTGCGACGCCGGGTTCAAGATCGCGGCCGACATCGCCTGCTTCGAGTCGCACCACCTCAACCACCTCACCCCCAACACCTTCTGCATGGACCTGTTCACGTCGGCGATGAAGTTCTGCATGGGCGAGATCACGGAAGCCGCGTTTCGCGAGCGGGCCACCACCGCGCTCGAGCGCGTGCGGGCCACGACCAACCGCGACGCGATGCGACTGCTCTTCAGGCACCTGACGCGGGATCAGATCGAGGCGTTCACGCCAGGCGAGCCCGCCGCGGGCACCCGTGGCACCATCGCCCGGCTGGTCGACTCGCTCACCGCCCGTCTCACGCAGCCAGACCTGACGCTCAAAGCCCTCAAGCACGCCGGGTTCAAGGACTTCACCGAGGGCCCGGCCTGGGACACGCCCGTGTTCCTGCGGCAGGATGCGTACAAGGCGCTCACCGAGCCGGTCGAGTTCACCAACGCCGACGCCACGACCACCAGCACGACCCACACCGCCCGCTTCGGCGAGATCGAGCAGCGCGCCTACGCCTGCACGCCCAAGGGCCGCGCGCTGTACGACGCGTGCCTGGCCGCCGCCGAGGCCGCGCGCGACAAGGACCCGAGCCTGCCCAAGCGCGACCCCGCGGCCTACGAGGCGATGTACTCCCGCCACTTCGTCGCGTTTCCCAGGTCCATCCCCGCGCTGCTGGAGCAGGGGCTGATCTTCGCGCGATATGCCGCCACCGCCAATGGCCTCAGCCAGCGCGGGCGGATCAAGGTCGGTCCGGCCGGCGCCGACATCAGCCACCTCCTCCGCGATGGATACGCCCGATACGACGGCCTGCGGTACGAGGACTTTCTGCCCGTCTCCGCCGCCGGTATCTTCGCGTCGAACCTGAATCAGTACGGGACCAAGTCGACCGCGGCCGTGAAGCCGACGTACACGCAGGCCGCGCTGGAGGCGACGCTGGGGCGAGCGATCATCGACGCGGATGCGGCGTATCGCGGCATCTGGGCCGCATCGGTCCTCGAGACATTCGAGGCGCTGGGATTGACCGAACAGGTCGCGGCGGCGGCGATGGCAGAGTTGGAGCGGGCCGCCCAGGCCGCGCCCGTGGGGGCGATGGCGACGACGCCGGTGGTGCCGACGCAAGCTCCGGCGATGGCGTCCGCGCGGCGGTGAAAGCCAGCGCCGACGCGACCGCCCGTCGTTGAGAAGGCGGCGCGCGGTGTGGGCGTCGCCACACCCGCATTCGCTCGCGCGCCACGCTCGCACTATGCGCCTTCGCCGCGTAGACCCTTTGGCCTCTTGCTCCCTTCGTTTCCTCCTCTCTCCGTCTCTTGGTCACTTCATCTCTTGGTCTCTTGCCGCCCTCTACTCTCCCCCATGCTCTGGCGCCTCGCCATCGACACCGGCGGCACCTTCACCGACTGCCTGGCCACCCCGCCCGACGGCCCGACGCGGCGAGTGAAGGTCCTGTCGTCCTCCGCCATCCGCGCCCGCGTCGTGGCCCGTCCAGACCCCCGCACCATCACCACGGCCTGGGACATCCCCGCCCACACCCTCGCCGGATGCACGCTCGCCCCGCTCGATGCCACAAGCCTTCTGCCCCATGCCTTCCCCTCCATCATCCATCACGACACCGCGGCGATCACCCTCTCCGCCCCGCTCGATCTGAAACTCCTCCCACCCGGCTCCGTGTTTGAGGTCCGCTCCCCCTGGCAGCCTCCGATCCTGGCCGCACGCATCGCCACCGCCACGCCCGCCCACGCCGCGCTCCCGCCGATCCACATGCGCCTGGCCACCACCCGCGGAACCAACGCGCTCCTGGAACGCCGCGGCCATCCACCCGCCCTCTTCATCACCCGCGGGTTCGCCGACCTGCTCGACATCGGCGACCAGACCCGCCCCGATCTCTTCGCGCTACGCATCGTCAAGCCCGAGCCGCTGCACGCGACCTCGGTGGAAGTGACCGAACGCCTTGCCGTGGATGGCTCGGTCCTCACCACGCTCGATCTGGACGAACTCCGCCCGCGCGCCATCGCCGCGCTGGGTGCCGACCTCGATGTCGGGGACGCCGGCCACTGGGGCCACCCCGCCCCCTCCCGCCGCTCCGGTGAGACGTTCGCGGCGGACGATGTCGTGCCGCGCACGACCGCCCCTCGCCCCGCCGCCGTCGCCTTCATGCACTCCTGGCGCAACCCGGCCCACGAACTCGCCGTCGCCGCCATGCTCCGCCAGATCGGCTTCACCCACGTCTGCACCTCGGCCAGCCTCTCGCCGCTTATCGGCTTCCTCTCCCGCACGCAGTCCGCCGTCGTCAACGCCTACCTCTCTCGCGTCGTCGGCGACTACCTCGCCGGTGTCGAGTCAGACCTGGGCCCCGGCAGCCAACTGCTCGTCATGACCAGCGCGGGCGGGCTGTGCCGCGCCGCCGACTTCCATCCAAAGGACTCGCTCCTTTCAGGCCCGGCCGGCGGCCTCCTGGGCGCGGCCGACGCCGCTCGACACGCGAGCGAAGCGAGCCGACCCCCTCCACCGCGCGCGGGGGAGGTGCCCACAAGCCTCGGCGATGTCGGCGGAGGGCGCACTTCGGCTGCCCAACTGTCCAGGCCCTCCGGGACGGACGCGATCCGCAACTCCACACCCCCCACCCCACTCTCCCGTCGTTTCGCGGAGCCCACATGTGAAGAGGCGGCGAACTTCGACCGCCTCCTCACCTTTGACATGGGAGGAACCAGCACCGATGTCGCCCGCTGCACATCCGCCGCACGCCGCGAGTTCCCGCTCACGCGCGAGCACCGCGTCGCCCACGCCCGCATCCTGGCCCCCGCCGTCGCCGTCGAGTCCGTCGCCGCCGGCGGCGGCTCCATCTGCTCCTTCCACAACGGCGAACTCCGCGTCGGACCGGAATCCGCCGGTGCCCACCCCGGCCCGGCCTGCTACGGAGCGGGCGGCCCACTCACCATCACCGATTGCCACCTCCTGCTCGGGCGACTCGCGCCCGCCCGCTTCCCGGTCCCACTCGACACCCAGGCGGCGCGAGCGGCGGCCCAGCGCGTGCTCGAGCACGTGAACACGGTCTCTGGAGCATCCGCCACCCAAGCAAACCAGCCTCCCGTCCGGAGCGCGAGCGACCGTCGCCGGGGGTCGAAGCCCCCAGACCGGCCTGAAGCGGATCACGGCCCAAGAGGGGCCGACGAGTCGCAAAGACCCGCGTCGAGCTCTCGCGCTTCGTCGATCCCTCCGCAGTCGCCGCCAGAAGCAAACGCTGATCCGGGGGCTGAAGCCCCCAGCTACCTTCATGCGCCCTCCGGGCGAAGACCTCTCGCTCCAACGCCCGCCACCGCCCCGTTCGCGTCTGGCCTTGCGGTTTCTCCCGCTCTCACCCTCGAATCCCTCCTCGAAGGCTTCCTCACTCTCGCCGACGAGCGCATGGCCGACGCCATCCGCCGAATCTCCATCCGCCAGGGCGAAGACCCCACCTCCTACACCCTGCTCGCCTTCGGCGGCGCGGGCGGCCTCCACGCCTGCGCGCTGGCCGAGCAACTCAGCATCTCGACGGTCCTGATCCCGCCAGACGCCGGGCTGCTGTCGGCCCGGGGGTTGTCAGTCGCCACCATCCAGCGAACCGCGCAGCGACAGGTGCTTTGGGGCTTCGATGATGACGCGGGCGATCAACCCCCGACTCCCGCGGGGGGCTCGGATCCGATCCCCCCGCGGGAGCGGGGCGGTTGGCTTCACGACGCGCTGGCCGAACTCGCGCGCCACGCCGCCGACGCCGTCGCGCGCGAGGGCATCGCGCCCGATCGCATCCGCATCTCGCGCCGCGAAGCCGCCGTCCGCGTTCAAGGCCAGTCCGCAACCCTCGACATCCCGGCCGACGACATCGCCCGCATCCCCGCGCGCTTCGCCGACGCCTATGTGCGCACGTTCGGCCACGCCCCGCCGCCGCGCCCCCTCGAGATCGAGTCGCTCCTGGTCGTCGCGAGTTCCCCCCCTCCCCCGCGTGCGGCGGAGGTGCCGGCGAGGCTCGGCGAGGCCGGCGGAGGGGGCACATGCGCCAGATCACGCCTCTTCACCGGGGGCGCGTGGCTGGATGCCCCCATCCTCACGCGCGACTCACTGGGCCCATCCCCGGTGCCAGGCCCCGCGCTGCTCGCCGACACTCACGCGACAACCTTCATCCCGCCGGGCTGGTCCGCGTCCGGCACTCCTTCAGGCGCGGTGACGCTGGCACGCTCCCCGACCGCCCGAGTCGACTCGCCCAACCCCCAGTCCTTTCTCGCTGCCCGGGATCGCTCCGGTCCCAGCCCCGCCTCCCCCATCGCCCTCGAACTCTTCATCGCCTCGCTCACCGCCATCGCCCACGACATGGGCGAGATGCTCCGCCGCACCGCGCTCTCGGTCAACGTCAAGGAACGCCTCGACTTCTCGTGCGCCCTGCTCTCACCCGATGGGCAACTGCTCGTCAACGCACCGCACATCCCGGTCCATCTGGGCGCGCTGGGCCTGTGCGTGCGCGCGCTGCAAGCCGCCATCGAGATGGACCCCGGCGACACCATCATCACCAACCACCCGGCCTACGGCGGCTCGCACCTGCCCGACATCACGCTTGTCACCCCCATCCACCTCGACGCGCCCGACGGGCCTCTGCTCATCGGATACGCCGCCAGCCGCGCCCACCACGCCGAGATCGGCGGCATCAAGCCCGGCTCCATGCCCCCCGGCGCGACGCGCCTGTCGCAGGAGGGCGTCATCCTCCCGCCCACCCACCTGGTCCGCGCCGGCGTCGAGCGGTTCGACCAGATCGCGCGCACGCTCACCACCGCCCCGCACCCGACCCGCGCCCCGGAGCACAACCTCGCCGACTTGCGGGCCGCGCTGGCCGCCAACATGCAGGGGCATCGCGCCATGCGAGCCCTGTTCACCCGCACCGGGCGGGACGCTTCCCACGCCCACTGCCGCGCGCTCACCGACCGCGCCGAGTCCCGCGTTCGCGCCGCCCTGGCCCGCATCACCCCCGGCATCTACCGCTCCACCGACGCGCTCGACGACGGCTCGCCCATCGCCGTCACCATCACGATCCCCACCCGGGCCACCACCCGTGCCACCTCTCCCGCCGCCACCATCGACTTCACCGGCACCGCGCCCATCCACCCCCAGAACTTCAACGCCACACCCGCGATCACCACAGCCGCCGCGCTGTACGTCCTCCGCCTCCTTGTCAACGAGCCCATGCCCCTCAACGAGGGGATGCTCCGCGCCATCGACCTCCTCCTGCCCGAGGGCACGCTCATCAATCCGGGCGACGCCTGGACCGCCGCCGACGGCCCCGCCGTCGCCGCCGGCAACGTCGAGACCAGCCAGCGCCTCGTTGACGTGCTCTTGCTCGCCCTCAACCTCGCCGCCGCCAGCCAGGGCACCATGAACAACCTGGCCTTCGGAGACGCGACCTTCGGCTTCTACGAAACGATCTGCGGCGGCTCAGGCGCCACGCCACACGCGCCGGGCGCCTCGGCCGTCCACACCCACATGACCAACACCCGCATCACCGACGCTGAGATCCTCGAGCAGCGCCTCCCCGTCCGCGTCCGCCGGTTCCAGGTCCGCCCCGGCTCCGGAGGCCCGGGCCTGCACCCAGGCGGCGACGGCGTCATCCGCGAGGTCGAGTTTCTCACGCCCGTCGATTGTTCTGTTCTTGCTCAACGGCGGTCGTCCGCCCCGCCCGGCCTTGCCGGCGGTCTGGCCGGAATGCCCGGGCGCACGCTCATCACACTTCCCGGAGCCGACCCGACCGAACTCTTGGCCAGTTCACCAACGGAAATGCCGTCGGGGACGATCATCACCGTGGAAACCCCGGGGGGCGGCGGCTTCGGGCTCCCAGCCGCATCCGCGTAAACGCTCGGTGAATCCCCAATTGCCGCCGGGCCCCCGCCCCGCTTGACGAAATCGGGTAAAGCCTGTCAGAATGTCCGCAGTCAGGTCCGACGAGACACTCGGATTCGTTGCAGGGGCTGGCTGGGCACACGGACCTGTGGCCCAGCCATGGCCGACAATGCCCGACTCCAGCAGTCGACCGTGACAGGGGTGAGTGACCGCATGCAGACCGATTCGTCCGCGGGGCGCGTTGCCGATGCCTTCAAAGGCGGCCCAGAGATGCACCACGCGCTCTGGGGAGCGCTGTCCACCGATTGCGGCGTGTGGGCGTATGTCGTCCGCGACGACGGCGTCGTGGTGTGGATCAACGACGCGGCCTTGCGCGCCTTCGGCGGCACCCGCGAGCAGGCGATCGGTGGGCAACTCCGCGCCATGCTCCCCGAATCGATCGCCGCCGAGCGCTCGCAGCTGCTTGCCCGCTGCATCGAGGAGCAGATCGTGCTCCGCGTCAGCGGGTTCATCCGGGGCGAGCAGCGCATCTCCGTCATGCGCCCCATCGCCCCGGCCGGCGCGGGCCTGCCGGCGTATGTGCTGTCCATCAGCCGGGCCGACGTGGATGGGTGGGACACGGGCCAGGGCGAACGCGTCCAGGCCCGTTGCCACGACAAGGGTCCGCTCGAGGCACTCACGCAGCGAGAAATCGAGATCCTCACGCTCGTGGGCCGCGGCTACACCACCGCCCAGATCGCCAAGAGCCTGCACCGCTCGGTCAAGACCGTCGAGTGGCACCGCGTGTCACTCGGCGCCAAACTCAACGTCACCAACCGCGTCGAACTGGCGCGCCTCGCCATCCGGTATGGCCTGGCCAACGCCCACATGGACTCGGTCTTCATCGACCCCGGAGAGGGCAAGCAGGACGGGGCGAAGTAGTCCATCCCGGCTCTTCGGTGGGCAAGGGTTGTGGGATTGGCTCAACCAGGGGTGTGGGGTCTGCGACCCCGCCCCCTCATGCCGCGCGATGACCCGCAAAACGAAACATGGCCGCCCTGGAGGCGGCCACGCGAGAATCAAGGTGTTTGGGCGTGGGCTGTGCGGAAGCCAATCCAGCGCGCTCACGCCCGCGGCTTTGCTCAGACCTTCGCCACGCTCGCCTTGCTGGCCTTGATCGCGGTCGCCACCAGCTCGTCGAAGACCTTGGGCTCCTCAATCGCCAGGTTGCTCAGCATCTTGCGGTTGAGCGTGATGCCCGCCATCCGCATGCCGCTGATGAACAGGCTGTACCGCGTGCCGCGCATCCGGCAGGCGGCGGTGATGCGGGTGATCCAGAGCGACCGCATGTCGCGCTTGCGGAGCTTGCGCCCCTCAAACGCCTGGGCGCCGGCCCGGACCAGGTTGATCTGGGCCTGGTACTGATGCTTGCTCCGCACGCCGTAGTAACCACGGGCGGCACGGAGAAGACGCTTGCGGGCCTGGGTTTTGGCCGCTCCCTTGCGAACGCGAGGCATGGTGACACTCCGGTTTCGTCCGTTCGGAGGGGCCCACTCAACGGAGGGCAGACCCGCTTTGGTCCCGACGGACAGGGTTATGAAACGAGCCGGGGCGTCCTCGCCCCGACTGGACCTGATCTCATCACGGGGTCGGGCTTTCCCGCCCGACACCGAGCCTGAGGGGGTCGGGCTTTGCGGCCCGACTTCAGTGAGTGCTATTTCGCCGCGGCCGCCAGAGCCGCCGCGGCCTTGGCTTCCTTGATCGCCTTGCTCTGGGCGGGGTTTGGGCTGCGACGCACGGCGGTGCGGGGCTGGGTGCGCCCACGCAGACGACGGAACAGCAGCTTCTCGAACCGCTTGGCCTCGGGGTTGGCGCAGAAGCGGTCCTTGCGGAGCTGCCGCAGACGCTTGCCGCTCTTGCCCGACGACAAGTGCTTGTGGTACGCCGAGCGGTGGCGGATCTTGCCGGACTTGGAGATCCGGACCCGCTTGAGTAAGCCTTTGTGCGGCCTGTTCTTGGGCATGAGGCACCTTCAGCAGAGCGCCGGAAAGCCTGGCGCGGTCGATCGGAAAAGTTCGGGACCACCACCGCCGCCCCGAACCGTCCGGGGCTGAGCCGAGAAGCGTAGGAGGGTGAGGGGGCGGCAGCAAGGGGAAGGCGGGAGTCCTCAGTCCTCAGCCATCCGGCCCCAAGGTCGAGCAACGGATTGCCCGCGCCTTCGGTCAATCCAAGCCCCGCCCTTCAGGACGGAGAACCCAGGACTGAGAACCTTTCGCCCCTTCCCGCGCTGCACCCTCTACCCTCCCCCGTGCGCTACCTCGCCATCGATCTGGGCGACAAACGGACCGGCCTTGCGCTGGGGGATTCCCTCACCCGTCTGGCCACCCCTGTCCGTCTCGTCGAGGTGCCGATCAAGGTCCGCAATGGGGACGAGTTGCTGGAAACCCTGGCGGCTGCGGTGGACGAGCTGCTGGGTCCCGGTGGAGAGGCGGACACCAAGGGATCGTGGGGCACCCCGGCCCAAGCCGGCGGAGAACTGGTCATCGGCCTGCCGCTGAACATGGACGGGACCGAGGGGCCGCGGGCCAAGGCGGTCCGGGCCTTTGCCGAGCGGATTTGGGCCAGGACGGGACGGGTGGTCCACTTCGCCGATGAGCGCCTGAGCACCGCCGACGCGGACTGGTCGCTCGCCCAGTCCGGGTACACGCACAAGCAGAAAAAACAGCGCCGAGATGCGGTGGCGGCCGCCGGGATTTTGCGGGAGTTTCTGGCGGGGCTGGCCTTCGATGGATCGGCATGAAGCCTGGGGCGGCATGTGGCCGGCGCGATGTCACGAATCCAGAACCCGGGCCGCGATCGTCGCGGCGGCGTCGAGGTGGGTCGCGACGTGCTCGAGGTGGGGTCGCCACGCTGAGGCCAGTCGCAGATCGGGGAAGTCCGAGACCACGTCCGCGCGGACCGGCATGTTGCGGGACTCGCTGCGGGCCAGGAATCGCTCGGCCTCGCCGCCCAGGATCCACGCGAGCAGGCGGCGGCCCTCCGTGGGGTTCGGCCCGCCCTTGATCAGCCCGACGGTGTTGGGCAGCACGAGCGGGCCGGGCGAGGCCAGCGCCCCGTGCCACCAATCGCCGCCTTGGGCGATCGGTGCTTCGGGTGTGGGAGGCGTCGCGGTCGGGGCTTCCGGGCTTGTCGTCGGAGTGGTGTGCGTGGCGTCGCTCGCCCCCGATCGCTCCGAGCCGCGATCGATGGCACGATTGCCCGCACCCGCACCCGCACCCGCACCCGCACCCGCATCGGACTCGTACGCCGCCTCGACATCCCACCCGTTGCGCTGACCGGACCACACGTCGTCGGTGTCGGTCAGCCCAAGGTCCGCCTCGCCCTGCGCCACGGCGCGGACCACGGTGGAGTTGCCCGAGTAGACCTTGAGGGCGTTGGCTTTCAGAGCGCGGAGCCAGGACTCGGTGGCTTCGGGGCCGTGCTGCTGGATGAGGGCGGCCAGGTGGCCGCGGGTCGTGCCGAACTCTGGACGGGCCATCGCGACGCGGCCACGCCATGTGGGGTCGGTGAGCGCATCAAGGCGTCGCGGCACCTGGGCCTCGGGCACGCGCGATGCGCGGTACACGATCACGCGAGCCCGGCACGCCAGCCCCGCCCACGAGCCGTCGGACGCGAGCAGCCCGGTGGGCCACAGGGAGGCGGTCTCGTCGCCCAGAGCCGCGCGGGCCGCACCGGGTTCGAGCAATCCCTCCCGGGCCAGGCGGATGGAGTAGAACGGCTCGCTGGACCACCACACGTCGCCGCGCGGGCGCGAACGCTCAGCGATCAGGCGCTCGGCCAGGCCCGTGTTCTTGGTGGCCTCGGTGTCGCCGACCACATCAACGGTCACGCCGGTGGCGGCTTCATAGAGCGGGACCAGAGCGCGCAGCAGGTGGTCGTCGACGCTTGAGTAGAGCACGACGCGAGGGGTGGAGGAGCGAGCAGCACACGCGCCCACGGAAAGCCCAAGCGTTGCCGCTCCCAGCGAGCGAAGCGCGGCACGGCGCGAGATCGAGCCGCACGCGGGAGCGTGGGGTTGAGCCTGGCGGAAGGGCGTGCGGCTCATGGGCGGCTCGGAAGCGGTCGCGGAGCAAATGACCGCGGAGGTCAAGGGGAATCCTCGGCTGCTGCGGCGGGCTCGAATCGAGCACGCTCGCGCGGGCAACGGGCGAGAATCAGCATTACGGGGGAGTGGGACGGTTGCTTCCCGCATCCGGCGCATCCTCGGCGGGGCCCGCCGGCACCGGCGCCCGTTCGCGTGCGGCTTCCTGGGCCAGACGGCCAAAGTACATCTGGACCGCCTTGTGGTACTCGCGCCGCACCGACCTGGTTTCCAGAGCCTCGGCGGCGGCCGTGCTGGCCGACTCGGTCACCGACTGGAACTCGGCGACCGAATCGCCGCGGATTCCAACGCCCTGGACGAGCGACGACGCGATGACCGGTCCCTGCCCCGTGTTGCGGGTTGGTGAGCGCTGCTGCTCGAGTTGGCCATCCTCGCCGCCGTCGGGTCCCCGCCCGCCGTTGCCCTGGCCCGGGCCGCCGGAGCGACCGTTGCCTTGGCGGCCTTGGGTCTCGCCCTCGGACCACTCGCCCGGCTCCTGAGAGAACTGGGCGAGCATGTCCTTGTCCTTGCTGTCGTTCTCGCCGCCGCCGGAGCAGGAGCCAGCGCCCATGGCCGCCAGCTGGGCCATGGCCTCGTTCATGGCGGCGTCCATGTTGTTCATCTCGCCGGCCATGCCCTGCATCTGGCTCATCTGGTCCATCATCTGCTGCATGGCCTCCATCGACTCTTGGCTCATGCCCTGCTGGCCGCCCTGCTGCATCGACTGGGCCATCTGCTGCATCGCCTGGCTCATGTTCTGGCACTGGCTGGCGGACTGCTGCATCGCCTGGGCCATTTGCTGGAGCTGCTGCATCTGCTGCTGGCTGGGGGGCTGCCCGCCCTGCTGCTGCATCTGCTGGGCGGCCTGCTGGAGGGCCTGCTGCATCTGCTGCGGGCTCATCTGGCTCATCTGCTGCGCCAGCTGCTGGGCCTGCTGCGGGGTCATTCCCGCGTTGCGCATCGCCTGCTCGAGCTGGGCCCGGTTCTGGGCGTTCTGCTCGAGTTGCTGCGAGAGGTTCCGCATCTGGGCCTGGAGCTGCTGCCGCTGCTCGGGGGTCATCTGCCCCTGGGCCATCTGCTGCATCATCTGCTCCAGCTGCTGCTGGGCCTGCTCGAAGTTGCCACGGGCCAGTTCGCGCGTGAACTCGTTGAGCGGGCCGGGGCCGGGCTGGCGGAGCTGCCGCATCTGCTGCTGGAGGTTCTCAAGTTGCTGGGCCCGCTCGCCGGTCTGGGCCTGGCGGATCTGGTCGGCCATATTGGTGAGGCCGCGCACGGCCTCACGGCGGATGTCCTCGGGCGTGCGATCGCCGGCCTGCGGCATCTGGGGGTCGCGCGTGCCACGCTCATCGGTTGGGTTCACGCCGGCGCGGGCCATCGCCTCACGCACGCGCTGCTGAGCCTCGACCACCTCGGCCCGAGCCTGGAGCACCTCCTGCTCGCGGTCGGCTTGGGCCTGACGCTGCGACATGAGGCCAAGCAGGTCCAGATTCGGCACCGACACCCAGACGATCAGCAGCGCGAGCCCCGCCGCCAGCGGCACGGGCCACAAGCGCGGCGCTTCAATCGGGATCGCCTCGCGAACCTTGACGGTACGGGCACGCTCGCGGGCGGTGTCAACCACCAGCGTGCTCCACGGGTCCTTCTGGCCGATCACGGTCAGGGCGGTGGACAGGGCTTCGCGAAGATTGGCGCGGGTGTCCAGTGTGCGGGCGACGCGGGCGGGCCGCGGGCGGGCGATGACGGTCCAGGCGATCGCCCCCAGCAGCGTGGCGATGCCCGCGCCGGCGAACCACCACGACCACACCACCGGCATCGCGAACATCCGCTCGCCCAGGCGGGCCAGGATCAGCAGCGTCACGCCGGCGGTCGCGGCCACCGCCACGGCGCGCAAAAACTCCAGCACCACCATGCGGCGACGGGCGTGGGACAGCGCGCGACGGATCTCGTCCATGGACCTTCCAGCCTTTCCGCTCGGCGTGCCCTGACCCACCGGTTGGGATCGGGGCGCACCGCAACCGCCTGAACCACTCATCGGACGCTCGGCGGGCCTGCCTTGTTCCGGCCCCCGGGCGGCCGAACCCAGAATAACTGCCCGATCGCCCCATACCGTCTTCTCCGCCGGTCGCCCGCGGTTGCGGGTTTGCGGCGGATGTGTCAGTCTGGTGACGCGATGCCCCCGCCCGGCGAGGTCCATTCCGATCATAACACGAACAAAGGGGCGAAGCAAGCCCCGCAGGAAGTTGTCCAGACGCTCTTCCCGAAGCAGCGACGCCGGTCCATCAGCCCGACCGTCTTCTCCCCCGCCTTTGCCCGCCGTGCCCACGCCCGGAACCGCGTTGATGGGCGGGGCTATCGCCCCCACCTGGTCTGTGCGATCATCGGGCTGGTGGGAATGCTCGCGTTCGATGGACTGGCCGAGTGGCTGGTCATGCTGCCGGTCGTGGTGTGCTTCGTGCGTTGGCTCGCAACGTGGCGGTCGATGCTGGACGCCCTCAGCCAGCCGGTCTCCATCGCGATCCTGGCCGCGGGTGTGTGGGGGTTGCTCGCCCTGGCGTGGTCCGGCGATGTGATGCGCGGGCTGGATGAGTTGTCCGCCTTCCGCCACGCGCTGCTCGTGCTGGCGCTCTGGTCCCTCCGCGATCATCGTGGCCTCCTGATCGCGGCCCTGGCCGCGGGATTCGGGATCGGGCATGTCACGCAGGCGGCCCACGCGATCGGTGTCTGGGGCGACGTGGCGTGGCTGCGCTCGCCCCGCCTGCCTGACCGCAACAGCGGGTGGTGGGACCCGGTCGTCGGCGGGACGCTGCTGTGCGGGGCGGTTGGGCTGCACCTGCCGGCCGCGCTCCGGGGCCGCGGGTGGGCGCGGTGGATCGGCGTCGCGGGCCTGTGCGCGGCGATCGGCGGCGTCGTCGCCACCGGCACCCGCGGCGCGTGGATCGCGGCGGGCGGGCTGCTAGCGATCGCCGTGGCCCTCACACTCTGGCGTGCGCTGCGCGGCGGCATCGGGCGTGCGGATCGGCGGAAGTTGCTGGGGGTTCTGGCGATGGGTCCGATTGCGGTCGGCGTCGCGGCGTTGGTGGCGGGTCCAACGGTGATGGGGCGTGCAACCCGCGGCGTGGACGAGGTCCGACGGGTGTTCCGGGAACGCGATTTCACCTCCGACACCGGGCGCCGCCTCTTTATGTGGGTGGAGTCACTACACGCCCTGGAGCGTCACCCGTGGGGCGGCCAGGGAACCGGCGGACTCGTCGAGCCCGCACGCGGGCAGGCCCGCCGCGTCGGCATCGACCCCGGGCTCGTGCTCGATCACGCCCACGGCATGTGGATGCACCTGGCCGGCACCCAGGGCGTGGTCGGGCTGGCGTGCTGGGCCGCGGTGGGGGCGAGCGGCCTGTACAGCGCGGGCAGATGCAGAGGGCGAACGCGGAGGTGCCGAGACCCACAATCCAGGGATCGGCGCCCCGAGGCAGCGATCGCCGACCTCAGAATCGGCCTCAGGGTCCAGTTGGCCCAGGCCTATGCGATGGCCCCGCCCTGGGCGCTGGGCGGGCTGCTGCTGGCCGGCGTCTTCGATACCGTGCAGGTCAACAGCCAGACGGCGATGCTGCTGTTTGCCGTGCTTGGCCTGTGCGCGATGGGACGACGGGCGGGTCGCGACTCACTCGGCGACCAGTCATCAGCCGCGCCGCGGGTGAACCGCCACGACCCGACTTGACATCGAATCGGAATGTGTTAGTATGCCAGAAAGGGTCCGAACCATGCCGCAGCCGAGCACAATCAAGCCGATTCCCGATGGGTTTCGCACCGTTACGCCGCACCTGGTGGTCGAGGGGGCCGTCGAGGCTCTCAACTTCTACACCAAGGCGTTCGCGGCCACGGTGATGGACAAGACCCTGCTGCCGGACGGGCGCGTGAAGCACGGCGCCATGAAGATCGGCGACTCGATCCTGTTCGTGGTCGACGACTTCCCGGAGTGGAGCGGCGGCAAGGCGAAGCACCCTCACGCGCTGGGCGGCTCGAGCGTGTCCATCCACCTGTACTGCGACGACTGCGACGACTGCGACGACTGCGACGGATGGACCAGGCGGGCGGGCGACGCGGGGTGTACGGTCGTCATGGAGCCCATGAACGCCTTCTGGGGCGACCGGTTCGCGATGGTCCGCGACCCCTACGGCCATGAGTGGACCATCGCGACCCACAACCGCGAGATGACCAAGGAGCAGATGACGGCCGAGATGAAGCAGGCGGGGATGTGCTGAGCGCGGCGGAGCGGGCATGGGCAAACCACGATTGTTAGAGTCACTGCATGGACGTTGTCGCGATCATCTTCCTTGTCCTGTTCCTCGCCGCGATCGCCGCGACGGTGTTTCTTTGGGTCCTCAACACGCGGCTTCAGGCCAAAGCCCTCACGTTTGAGTCGGCGCGACGGGAGGCCGAGGCGAGGCTGGCTCCGGTTGAGCAGCGGGCGAGCGAAGAAAGGGAGCGGTCGTCGGCACTAGCCGATCAGCTGCGGTGCGAATCGGCGCGGGGGCAAGCCGAGGTCACCGCGTTGCGGGTGGAGATCGCGCAACTTAAGGAACAGCAGAGGTCGATCGAGTCGCTTCGCCGGCAAGACCTGGAGTCGTACGAGCAACGAGGCGCCGACCGGCAGCGTGCCGCCGAGGAGCGCGAGCGGTTGTGGCGTGCGGAGCTCGAGAAAGTTCAGGAGCGGAGCGAGCAGGCGTTCCAAGCCGTCGCGGGAAAGGTGCTCGCGGGGTCGAGCGATCAGTTCTTGAAGCTCGCGTCGCAGTCGTTCGCAATCGCCAAGCAAGACAGTGTGGCCGCGCTCGAGCAGAAGAAGGCGTCGTTCGACTCGATCATTAAACCTATCGCCGAGAACCTCGCGCGGCAGGAACACAAGTTGGGCGAGATCGAGCGGCAGTGGGGAGAGAGTCGGGCCGGCCTCGTCGAGCAGTTGAGGGGTGTGGGCGAGGCCCAGGCGACGCTTCGCCTCGAAACCGGCCGCCTCGTGCGGGCGCTACGCGACCCACATGTGCGAGGAGCGTACGGAGAAACAACGCTGAGGCGCGTGGCCGAGCTGTCGGGGATGTCCCCCTACTGCGACTTCTCGACCCAGTTGTCCACATCCGACGGCGATGGGAAGCAACTGCGGCCAGACATGGTTGTGAACCTACCGAGCCAGAGGAAAATCGCGATCGACGCGAAGGCGAACATTCGCGCGTATTTGGAGGCGATTGAAGCGGAGGGAGATCAGCAGGCCATCTTGCTGGATAAGTTTGCGTCAGATATGTCGAAGCAGGCCACAGAGTTGGGCCGCAAGGGCTACTGGAAGCAGTTCGAGGGAGCCCCCGAGTTCGTCGTGATGTTCGTGCCGGGCGAGCAGTTCATCGACGCCGCAATGCAGCGCCGCCCCACGTTGGTGGAGGATGCCGCGGCCTCGAACGTGATCATCGCCGGACCGGCGACGCTCATCGCGCTCTTGCGGGCAGTGGCGGTGGGCTGGAACGAGCATAAGTTGGCAGAAGAGGCTCGCGATTTGATGAAACTCGGTAAAGAACTGCATGACCGCGCGGCGGTCGCCCTGGATCACGCGGCTTCGTTGGGCAGCGCAATCGGAACCGTTGTTGACCGCTACAACAAGTTGCAGGGAAGTCTGGAGCGCAGGCTCGTGCCCACGATCAAAAAGTTCGAGGATGCCGGGGCGGGCTCGGGGCGGGTGCTAAGGGAGTTGCCGGTGCTTGAGGCCATGCCGCGGGAGCCCGATGTGGTGGCGGAGGGTGAGGTGCGGGCGTGAGGAATCCATCGCCTCTCAGGCGAACGCAGCACGCACCACGCTGAATCCCCGAGGCGGCCCCACCCTCGCCTCACCCAGCGCAAACAGCGTGCTTCCGCTCCCGCTCATATGGACCCGGTGCCCCGCAGACTCCAGCTCGCGCCGGATCGCGACCAGTCCAGGTTCGATCGACTCCGCGGCCGCATCAAGGTCGTTGAACAGCACCGCGTCGCAAACCTCCCGCGACCACGCACGCCGCGCATCGGCCAGGCGAGCGACATCGGCGTCGCGAAAGGCCCGCGGCCCCAGCCCGTCGAAGGCGCGATACACCGCCGGCGTCGCGCACCCGAACTCAGGCAGGATCAGCGTGACCGGTCCGGTCGGGCGCCCGGCCCTCGCGATCGAGTCTCCAAATCCGGTCACAAGCGCGGGGGCTGGCGGCGTGGTCAGGTCGATGACGCCAGCGTGCGCGCCGGACGCGCCGGACGCGCCGGACGCGCCGGACGCGCCGGGCGGGACCGATGCGACGGCGACATCCCACACACCCGCCGCCGGGGCCGCGATGAAGTACTCCACATCGCTCCCCAATCGCCGCGAGTGCAGCCGAAGGTCCGACCGCGTCAGCGGCAGCTCATAGAGCCGCGTGACGGCCCGCAGCACCGCCGCGGCATCGCTCGACCCGCCGCCCAGCCCTCCACCGGTGGGGATCCGTTTCCGCAGCCGCATACGCACCGGCAGCGGGCGGCCCGCGATCGATTCGAGCAACCGGTGGGCCCGGCACGCCAGGTCGGCCTCCTCGGGCCAGTCGATCGGGGTCGGGCGCGGGGCGTCGGGTGCCCAGGCACGCTCATACGTCGTCGTGTCCGCGCGCTCGAAGGTCAGGTCATCGTGCAGGTCGATGGCCGCGAACCACGAGGCGATGCGGTGCCAGCCCGCGCGGGGCGAGCCGGGCGGCTCGGGTGGAGAAACCGCGAGGCACAGGTTGAGTTTGGCGTGGGCGCGGGCGAGCAGCATGATACCTATCGGCGTTTCAACTCAGGCGTGGCATGGTCCGCGCCCCCGGCGGGGGCCTGGCGGTGTACTCGTCCAGACCTCCGGCGTTCGGGCCGCCCGCCTCCCGGCGGGGGCTCGGATCTGGGGCGAACGCTGGAGTGTTCGCGCCCGAGACTGATCCGAAATTCGGAGGAGAAGGCAGGGACGATCACGCCGCCCCGGGCGCTCCCGCGCCGACCGCCTTCACCTCGTTCTGCTGCGCGACCTTCCGGCGGCGGGGCTTGGCCTCGATGAGCAGGTTGGGGTCGATCTGCCCGAGCACCTCGCGCATGCGGCGACCGACCTTAAACTTGACGGTGCGCTTCTTCTCGACCATGACCGGTGAGAGCGTCTTGGGGTTCTGGGCCTGGCGCGGGCCGCGGACGCGAACCTCGAACACGCCAAAGTCTCGGAACTCGAGACGATTCCCCTGGCCCACCTCGTCGATCACCTGTGCGAGAAACGCCGTGACGATGGTCTTGACCTCGTCGCGGTGGATCTGCGTCTTCGCGGCGATGCGGTCGATGATCTCTTTCTTGGTCGTCGTCGCCATTGCGACTCCTCGCTAGGTCGATGCGTGCGGTCGAAGGGTGCGAGCGAACGGGATCTGTGAACAAAGACCAAGCGACCAAATCGAGCTTCCCCGGTGCCAACCTCGACCACCCCCTCGAGAAGGGGCGGACCAAGCCAGCCTCGAAGTTCCCGACCTGTCGGCCCCGGCGAGCGACACCCCACGGTTGTCCAGCGGGCCAGCCCCCCGGACGCAGGGGCAAGTATGGCAGGCCGACGCCCTCGCGTCAATGTCTAAGACCAGATCACATCAAGGTTTGGGAGATTGTGGAAACCGGGTGGACGAGCCGACGACTGCTCAGAACTGCACCGCAAGCCCTGCGAACAGCCCGGCAGACGATCCGGTGAACTCGAACGTCCCATCATCCACGTCGCGCTCGGCCGCCAGCCCAAGGTACTGATAACCCACTTGGATGCCGACGTTCTGGACGGGCCGCCAGGTGAATGCCGCGAGGATGTCCCAGGTCGACGCGGTGCTCCCGCTGGACAGCGTCCAGTAGCCGACGGTGACGCCAACCTCGACGGTGAAGTCGCGGAAGAAGTCCATGCTGAGTCGCGCGCCGCCGATCGGCTGGCCGAATAACTCCGACGCGTCGTCGCCCAGCGTGAGCTCAGGCGGGCGGGCTCCGCCGCCGGGGTTCACGGCCACATCGATGTCGAGGTTCTCGAAGCGTGCCCCGGCCAGCAGTTCCAGCGTGTAGCGGAAGCGATCGGGGTCGCCCGGCTCATCGGCGTAAGGGCCGTGGAAGAGGGTGTAGGCGGCCGAGGCCTCGAAGGTGGTCATGGAGAAATCGGTGTCCAGGGTGTCGCCAGCGGTGAAGAAGGCGTCGCCCAGGCGCCCCGGGGCGTCGACGGTGTGAACGCCGTCCGTGGAGAGGTGGGTGGCGGCGATCGTGAAGCGCCAGCGGTCGCGCGCGAGATGAAAACTGCCCCGGAACCCGCCCGTGGGATTGTCGGCATCCAGCGCGGACAGGTTCTCGTTGGCGCCGGGTTCAAACGTTCCGCCGTCGAACGTGACGGGGCCAACCGAGGCGGGGAGCGTGATCTCGCCCCTGGGGGCGGCGTACCACCACGCGGGCTCGAAGCGGAGGGTCCAGCCGCGATCGACTTCGTGCAGCACGCGATCGAGGGGCACCGTGGACTCGGGAGCGGTGGCTGTGGCGGGCTGATCGTCGAGCAGCGCTGGCGACTCGGACGCTGCGGCGGGGGGCGGCTGGGGCGTGGGCTGGGCTTCGG
>Ga0163147_10003267_pt1 | contig 21918 bp, 12 predicted proteins | sample OliLakLV19MP6G1_FD_148597 | JGI IMG/M metagenome (GOLD analysis project Ga0163147, IMG submission 148597) | Freshwater microbial mat bacterial communities from Lake Vanda, McMurdo Dry Valleys, Antarctica- Oligotrophic Lake LV.19.MP6.G1 | ecosystem: Environmental > Aquatic > Freshwater > Lake >...
ATGAAGAGACCGAAACGATGGCCATGCGAGGCGAGCCACGCGCGAACCGGTGCGTCGGATTCCGGTGCCGGGCCGTACGACATGGCGTCGAACAGCTCGCGCACCGTGTTGGAGGGCTTCGTAATGGAAGTCATGCGGTGCGTCAGACCATCGGATGTCGGTGGGCCGCCGAGTAGCGACCCGTGACGAAATGCTCGAGCTGCCGCTCGATATCGGTGAGCAAGCCACTCGCGCCAAACCGGAACAGGTCGGGTCGCAACCAGCGATCTCCCAATTCCTCTTTCACCAGAATCAACCAGTCGAGCGATTGCCTGGCCGTGCGAATACCACCGGCGGGCTTGAAGCCGACCACGTGGCCGCTGCGCTCAAGATAATCGCGAATCTGCCGCACCATCACGAGACCCACCGGCAACGTCGCGTTGCTGGGTTCTTTCCCCGTTGATGTCTTGATGAAATCGGAACCCGCCATCATCGCGACCTGACTCGCGCGCGCAACGTTGGTGAGCGTCGCCAGTTCGCCTACCCCGAGAATGGTTTTCAAATGCGCCGCGCCGCACGCCTCACGAAACGCGCGCACTTCGTCGTAGAGCGCGTTCCACTCACCGCGCAGGACATGCGCGCGCGTAATGACGACATCGATCTCGCGTGCGCCGGCGTCCACCGACGCCTGGATCTCGGCGATTCGCTGCCGCAGCGGCGACAGGCCAGCCGGGAATCCGGTGGACACGGCCGCGACGGGAATCCCGCTCCCTGCGAGCGCGCGCACCGCCGTTTCCACATAGGCGTGGTACACGCACACCGCCCCCACCGTCAAGCCGAGATCCGCCACTCCCAGCGCGTCCAGCAAATCGTCGCGCACCGGTCGGCGCGCCTTGGCGCACATCCGATGCACGTTACCCGCGGTGTCGTCGCCGGACAGCGTGGTGAGATCCATGCACGTAATCGCGCGCAGCAGCCACGCGGCCTGCCACTCCTTCTTGACCGTGCGCCGCGCCGGCAGTGTGGCCGCCCGTCGCTCGACCGCGCTTCGATTCACGTGCGTGGCCGCGACCACATCGAGATCAAGCTCGGTGCCCGGATTCCGGACCGGATGCTCATCAAACCCGGGAATCCGGGTCAGAGGCGGCGCGGCGGCACCCGTATGCAGGGCCACCGGACGCGCGTTGGGGGCCGAGGCTGGCCGGCTGGCAGACGTCATTCCTGTAAGATATCCGCCCGACGATGACGGCGCCGCCCCCGATCAGGCGCAGAACCGGCTCAACTCTGCCGTGCCCGCTGCCGAAACCCTGAGGTGTCGCAGTTTTCAGCCCAACCCCGGAGCTCTTCGCATCATGCCCGACGTCCGACGCCCCCATCCTTCTGCTCCCCTGCTCCGTCCGACGGGCGCCTACGCCCGCGGCGCGACGATGCTGCTGCTGGCCGTGACTCTGGGCTGCGAAAAGGTGGCCGCGCCGGCGACCGCTGCCGAACTGCTCGTTGTACAAGGCAACTTTCAGAGTGCCGCCGCCGGCACGATTCTCCCCACGGCCGTCGTGGTGCGCGTTCGCAGCGATGACGGCTCCCCGGTGTCGGAGCTACCGGTGGGCTTCTCCGTGCAGCGCGGCGGCGGTGTCGTCGAACCAGCCACCGGCCTGAGTGATGCCAATGGCGAGGTGAAGACGCGCTGGACTCTGGGCCCGCACCAGAACATTCACGAACTCATCGCCAGCGTGCCCGGCGTGGACGGCGTCACGATCACTGCGACCGGCATTCTCCCCACCGATCTGATCGTAGCGCAGGGCAATAACCAGACGGCGAAAGCGGGCACCGCGCTCCCCGTACAGATCATCCTGCGCATCATCGGCTCGAACAGCACGCCGATACCCGGCATTCCGGTGTCGCTTTCGGTGACGAGCGGCGGCGGTAGCATCAATCCGGCGTCGAGCACGACCAATGCGAATGGCGAAGTGACGGTGCGCTGGACGCTGGGCAATCAGCCGGGCGCCCAGAACATTCAGGCGTCCGCGCTCAACCTCGCGCCGATCGTACTGAGCGCGACCGGGACCTGATTGGCAAGCCTTTGATGGGACCCGGTGACGTGCGCCGGGCATTGGGGTAGTAGTTCAGTCTGTCATCGTCCGCGCGATCACGCCGGCCGGTACCCCCCAGCCCGAGTCCGTGCGTCCCGATCCCGTCTTCGATACTCCAGCACTCGCGCCCGGCGCGCTGCGCGGCAAGACCGTCGTCATCACGGGTGCAAGTGACGGCATCGGTCGTGCCCTGGCGGAGCTGTGCGCGCAGGCGGATGCCCACGTGGTGATGGTGGGACGCAACGCCGCGAAGACGACGCATGCCGCATCGGTCGTGATGAATCGCACGGGTTCGCGACTGGTCACGGTGGAAACGGCCGATCTCCTGTATCTCGACGAACAACACGCGCTGGCCGAGCGGATCCGCGTCGCACATCCGCAGCTGTTCGCGCTCGTGAACAATGCCGGCGCGATTTTTCTGGATCGGGAAGTGACGCGTGATGGGATGGAACGGACGTTCGCTCTGAATCACGTGGCCTACGTCACGCTGGCGCTCGGCATGCTGCCGTCGTTAAACGCCGGGGCGAAGGACGGGGATCCAGCGCGCATTGTGAACATGGCGTCGCGTGCGCACGTCGGTGCGTCGATCGCGTTAAACGATCTGCAGTCAGCGCACGGGTATTCGGGGTGGCGCGTCTACGGTCGCTCGAAACTCGCCAACATTCTGTTTACGAATGCGCTCGCCCGGCGTGTCGACGCGGAGCGTGTCGCGGTGCATGCCGTGCATCCGGGACTTGTCGCGTCGCGCTTCGCCGCCAACAACGGTGCGGTGGGGCGTCTGCAGCGCCGCGTGATGAATCTGTTCTCGATCTCCTCGATGGCCGGCGCCGACACGGCGGCGTGGCTGCTCGCTTCGCCGGAAGGCGCAACGCAAACCGGTGAATACTGGGTTCGCCGCACACGTACGTCACCGTCCGCGGCAGCACGGGACACGCAGACGGCCGATGCGTTATGGAGCGCGACCTTGGCGCTGGCAGGCACATCCGACGGGCTGCCGTCTGTCGCTGAGGTGCCCAAGCGATGAGCGTGTCTGAAACCGTTCGCATCGCCTTGCGCTCGGTGCGAATCACCTGGCATGTCCTGCCACTGCTCGTATCGTTTCGTCGCGACTCGCGACGCTGGATCTGGTGGGGTGATCCGGTCGTGCGGACCCCGTCCGCGCACGCGCGTCGCGCGACGCAACTGATTGTGAGCGTCAGCGCACTCGGTCCGGCGTTCGTGAAGCTCGCACAGATTTTCGCCGCCCGCGCGGACCTCGTGCCGGAACCGTACCTCTCGGAACTCGCCACGCTCACCGATCGTGTACCGCCGGTGTCTTGGGCGTCGATTCGCCGCGCGTTGTTCGAGGCCTACGGTGCGTCGCCCGACACCGTGTTCACCTATATCAATCCCGAACCACTGGCCGCCGGTTCACTCGGACAGGTGCATCGCGCACGGGTCAATGCGCGTGATGTCGTGGTGAAGGTGCTCAGGCCGGGCGTCGAAGACGTCGTGCGTCGGGATGGCGCCATCGCGGCCTGGGTGGCTGATCGGGTGTATGACCGGTTTCCCCATCACCATGTGAACGGTTTACGCGTGGTTCTGGCGGAGTTTCGCAAGCGCGTGGAAGAAGAAATGGATTTTCGGCGCGAGGCGATGCAGTGCGAGCGCATGCGTGAGCGGTTTCGGGAAGACCGTCGCATCCGGATTCCGCGGGTGGAAACCAGCTTCACGCGTCAACGCGTCATGGTCATGGAATTTCTGGAAGGCACACGGGTGGACCAGCTGGAGGCCCGCGTCGCCGCAGGGAATGTCCAGCCGGCGAAGCTCGCCGAAACGCTGATCGAAACGTATGCGCGCATGATGTTGCGCGATGGTGTGTTTCACGCCGATCCACATCCGGGCAATCTGCTGGTGGCGCCCGATGGTGCGTTGGTGCTGCTCGATTTCGGTATGGTCATCGACGTGGATACCACCGTGCGGCGCGCGTTGTTCAACACGGTGCTCGCGGCGATCCGTCGTGACGTGCCCGCAACGGTGTCTGGATTCTATGCGCTTGGTCTGGTGACCCCTGGCACGCCGGTGGCCACCATGGAAGCGTTGGTCAGCACGCTGCTCGAAATCGCGTACACCGATGGCACGACGGCTCAGCGCGCGCAGGTCCTGGCCGACCGTGTGATGCGTGAGCTGTTTGACTGGCCGATCGTGTTGCCGGGCGAGCTGGTGTATTTCGCACGGACCGCGGCGCTTATTGAAGGGGTGGGCGCAAAGTATGACCCCGCGTTCAACAGCATTCAGGTGGCGTCGCCGGTCGTGCTGCACATGCGCCGCGAAATTCTGGGGACGCTGTTCAGTGGGGAACCGGGAGAGGATCGGCTGGTGTCCGTAGCGCGCGGATTGGGCGCACTGGCAGGCACTGCGTTCTCATGGTTGCGTTCGCGCAGCGCGACGCGAACCGTGGTCAGAACACCCACTCCTTGAACAAGTCAAAACCCACCTGCAGGCGACGCGTCGCGGCGCCCCCCAGCAGCGCACTACACGGGCTGGGGCCGGGATCCACACCCACCTGCGCCGAAAGGCCCGGCGCAATGCGATACTCCACCGCGGCGCCATACCACAAGTTGAGTGACTGTGCCGACGCGTTATTCGCCACACCGCGACACAGGCCTGTATTCAGTCGCAGATAAGTGCGGACACCGATCTGCAAGCCCGCGGTGACACTGAGATTGTCAACCAGTGAGAGCACACCCAGCTGTTCACCCGATTGCCCGCCGGCGGTATTGAGTTGCACCGTGTTGAACACCGGCAGCAGCCGCTGTAGCGGTCCCTCGGCGAGGTTGCTCAGCGTGGGAATCAACACGCCGGTCACGGCCCGCACGGTTTGTTGACTCTGCCCGTCGAGCGCAAAGGTGGGCGCGCCGAACACCAGCAGCGAAATGAACTCCGATTCCGGTGCCTGCGCGAATGCCTCGTCCGGTGTGCTCAGCGCCAGCGTGGGATTTTCGAGGGTACCGCCCACGGCCACGTCAATGGCAACATCACGTCCGTCCACACCGCGTACAATATGTCGCGCCCGCACATTCACCACGGGATTGAGCGCATCCTGCGGGAAGAAGCGGACGCTGCCACTTTGAATCTCGAACGGTCGCCGGACCACGCCGAGATCGAGCCGGTACGTGCCGCGCTCCGCGAACAGTTCGCCGTCGAGCGACAGCCGCTGTCCGTCGGCCTCGAGCACGGTGACCTCACCGGCGAGCTTGACGGCGGCCTCACTCGTACGCACCCACACATCGTTCCCCAGCCGCACGCGGACATCGCGCGCCTCGACGTATTCGCCGAGTGAGGAAAACCGCTCGGACGCTGTGATCACCGTCGGAAGCTCGTCGGGACCGAGCAGTGCGGTGGCTTCCGGTGAGTTGAGGTCGAGCACCGCTCGCGTCTCGGTGAGGTCAAGCACGAGGTTCGCACTTGGGACAAACAAATCGGCCGACACGGTGGGGCGCTTCAGTTGCCCACGCACCGTGACGGTACCTGACAGATCGAGATCCGTGCCATCGCGCTGCCGCGCCAACTGCACACTGTTGAGCGTCGCGTCCAGCGACACCGCGGGATTGACGCGCAGCGGCCGACGCACCGTGGCGTTCAGGTGCAATGTATCGCCGGCGCGCGGCCCGCTCCGGAAGCGGAACTCACTCACATGCAGCGAGTCGCCGCCCGCCACAAATGCCAGCCGCGCTCCCGTTGGCCGTATGCCAAGGATCTCGCTGAACAGCGTGCCGTCGTCGAGACGCAGCGTCCCGTCAAAGTTGGGCTGGTCGAAGGTGCCGGAGAGGGCGAACCGCCCGTGAATGAACCCGTCGAGGTCTCGGACGTCGGCCACACGCAGCGGAAGATCGCGCAATCGTACGGAGTCCGCGATGATCTCGCCATTCAGGGATTCCGTGTAGATGCGATCGCCGACCACATCCTGCAGTCGCAAATCGGCGGGCAGCGTCAGCGATCCGCGAAGCGACCGTCCAACGGTATCGGACACCGAGGCACTCACCTGCAACTGCTGCGCGGCATAGTTGGCATCGAGTCGGACACCACTGAGTGCGATGGCCGCCGTACCGAGCGAATCCGCGACGAACCGTGCGACAAGGCTCGGATCCTGACGGACCCCGGAGAGATCCGCGCGTCCCGTCACAATGCCGGGCAACCGTGCCGTGCCGAGCGCGAACGCCGTGAGCTCACCCGCCGGAAAGCGATCGAGACGCAGATACGCATCGATCGGTTGATCACGCGGCACATTCGCCCCGAGCGCCAGACTTCCGCCCTGGTTGGATACAAACGAGAATGAATCAATCGTGAAGCCACCAGGCCGGTCACGCAGCACGAGCGGCTGGGTGTTCGCCCATTGTACGTCGGCGTATGTGAACGCCACCGAGTCACTGCGCACGAGCAAGGTGTCATCGCCGCGTGCGAACTGTCCGCGCAGTCGCAGACGCGAAGTATCACGCGCCAGCATATCAAACCGAAGCGAACCACCCGCCAGTGTTGCGCTGTCGATGCCGAAGTTCACGGTCGCGATGCGCACAGCCCCGATCCCTTCCACCGAATCGGCACTCGCCGCCGCGACGAAGCGCGCCGCATTCGGGAGGTTGTCCGCGCGCGCGGAACCAAAGAGGCGACCGACCACGATCTCCCCCACGCGTACCTGATTGCCGGCCACCGCCACACTGGTCAGATAGTTGTGAAACGAGCCTTCACCGTACACGGACGTGTTCACATCGCCAGACAACGAATCCGCCGCGTATCCCCGCAGGGTCTCGGCCAGCGCCGTATCAACCTGCGCGATCATCCCGGCGAGCCGGGTCAGCTCGGCGCGAACCAGCGACAACGAGTCAAGACGAAGCGAGCCGCGGAATGTCTCACGTCCGGAGGAATCGCGCGCGAGTCCGCCGCTGCCTTCGAACACCATGCCAGGCGCGTCGGCGCGCAGCGAATCCACCAGCATCGCCTCGGCGCCCCATGTGCCAAACGAATAGAGCGAGAACGGGGTGTGCGTCGCAGACGCTGGCTGTACGATCGCCGCGGAAACGGCCGCAGTGTCGACGATACCGTTACGTCCACGCCCACTGAGCGCCAGCGTGCCGACGAGACGCGTGCTCGGTGCCATGCGCTCCAGCAACCACGGCTGCACGTCGAGCGAGTCGAGCGTGACGGTCATGTTGCCGCGCCATGCCATGGTGTCGGTGCGTTCGCCGCGCACACCCATCCAGCCTTCAGCGCGTACCGTGCCGGAGCCCGCCTGCGCGTGCGCAACGCTTGCGACGATCAGCATGCTGTCGAGTGATCCCGCACCTTCCAGCGTCCCGCGCAGCATGCCACGGCCGACGAACGCCGTATCGAAGCGCGCCAAGGCTGCCAGATCCACGGGATCGAACGCGAGCGTCACATCGGCCTGTGTCGTACGACCACCCCACCGTACCGCCGAGCGTCCCGTCACCGCCGATACATGCCCCGCGTCGTCCGTCCAGCGAAGCGTCAGATCACGCACGTCCGCGGCCTCCAGCGAAGCGGACGCGATGCGCGCCGTTCCGGACACCATGCCATTCACCAGCTCCGGCAAATCCGGTACCACCGTGCGCACCGTGCGCAGGTCGACGGACAGATCGGTGACGCGAAGATCCCGCGCCGTGGGATTCACGCCAATGGCCACAACACCGCTCGCACGCAGGCGCGAGCGCGCGCCCGGAGTGACCGCATCGTCGAAGGCCAGCAACAGCGTGTCGATGCGCAGCGCGTCGAGCGGGCCACCTTCCCGTGCGATGAACCGACCGGTGATGCGACCATCGAGTTCAGGCGGGAGCAGGTCCTCGGTCAGACGTGCCGCGAGCGCGGTGGTCATGGGGGTAAAGGCCAACGCGACATCACGCAGCAAAAAATCGCGCGGCTGCGTTTCCATCGTGAGGCTCCCCTGCACCTTCGAGTCCATCGCATCGGCGTCGAGATCGGTGAGCGCAATCTCCAGATGATCGCGGTTCTCGAGCGTACGCAGGCGGACTTTGGCCGACGCGCGCCCCGTGGTGGGAAGCACCGGCCATGTCCAGTTGATATCGGACAGCGCCACATCCGGTGCGTCGATGGCCACATCGTAGCTCACAGGGCCTGGCTCACCCCAACCGATGGTGCCCCCCGCCGCCAATCGTGAATCGGGCAACAGCACCCGCGACGCACGAAACGTGAGCGAGTCGTCGTACCATTGTACGACGCCCTGGAGATCCCGCACCGTCACGGGCGGGTCCGACACGACCAGCGTCGCGCTGTCAATCGTGATGGTACCGGGCGCATCGTCGGGCGTGACAGCGTGCAAGTCATGCGCGACGAGCGTTCCGATGGTAATCGTCCGCCGCAACAGCAGGCCACCGGGCACGCGACGCAAATCGTGGAGACTGTCGTACACGACGGTCACACTGTCGCGTTCTGCACCGACAAACAGTTCATGCGGTTCCCACGGCAGCGTGACCACGATCCGGCCCTCGCGCAGCACCACCTGATCAATGCGCACATCATCACCCAGCCGGGGTGGACGTGGCGGCGACGGCGGCCTCGACGGATCACCCGAGATCAGCCACTGCAAGTTGAAGGGTCCCTCAAAATCCCGGGTCAGATCGAGGGTCACGCTATCGAGCTCGAGCGAAGTGATGCGGACCACGCCGCGCCGCACATCGTTGATGGAGATTCGCCCACGCACCCGAGCCGCCGTGAGAATTGGCACACCGACGCTGTCGACCAGTTGCACGTTGCGCGCATCGATCGCGCGCGGATTCGCGGAACGCAGCTCGCCAATGACCAATCGTCCGCGGCCGTCGAACACGCCGTTCGCGGCAGACACAATCGTGCGCATCAATCGTGCGCGCCCGGCGTCAGCCTGCGTCAGCCACACCACGAGCCCACCCACCGCCACGACTGCCGCGAGCACCAGTCCGCCGGTCCACTTCGCGATGCGCGCGCCGCGTCCCATGCTAGAACGCCTGCCCGAGGCTGAAGTGGAAGACGAGGCGCGACAACGCGCTGCGCCCCGACGTCGGGCGGAATGTGCGCGGGCAGCCGAACCCGCCGATCGCCAACTGCTCTTCGAAGGTGAGATCCTGTCCGGGACTCACGCAGATCACATACGGCAGAGCGGCGCCATCGCTGACACGCTGCAGGTTGTCGAAAAGGAACGCTTTGCCGGGATCCGCCCGACGCGGGTTGTATCCGATATCCACACGAAATGGACCGAGCGGCGTGTCCAGACGGACTCCGACGCCGGGTGTCGCACGCATCTCCTGCAACGCAAACGACGCGACGCCGGTTGCCCACACGGTGCCGACATCGACAAACGCCACCCATTGCAATTCGGTGGTTGGCCAGCCGAAACGTCGTCGATACTCAAGGTTGCCAATCAGCGATCCCGTTCCCCCTTCCGGCGACGGCACTCGAGCCGCCGCATCGGGACGTACGACCAACTGATAGGAATCGCCGAACGGCACCGAGTCGACACTCGCCCGATCCACTCGATACACCACCGGGCCGAGCAGATTCTGCTGATACCCGCGCACGGTGTTCTGTCCACCGGAAAACAGTCGCTCCTGCGGCGGCAGAAACGGCACACCGGACACGCGGAACGCATTCGGTGCATACACCTGAGACCACTGCACACGCGCGGCCACGGTGCCGCGGAACAAGCGCGTGAATCCCGAGGCCTCAAGGGTGGGGCGATAGAACGCGTACGGCGCAAAGCTGTCGGAGACTTGCGCCAGCCCCTGAAATGCCGTGCTGCCAACGCGCGCGTCGGCGCGCACGCGCGCACCGAAACGCGGATCCACACCTCCGGAGACGCGGTCATGGTTGATCGAGAAGTTGATCGCGCGCGTGGAGTTGCCTTGCCTGGCAAGCGCAAAGTCGGCCGGCTGACACAACGCAAAACGAACGCATGCCAGCACCGCGTCCGTCACCGTGCGTCCCGACTCATACTCGGCCGACGTACTGAACGACGTACGACTGCCCAAAAAGCGTGAGACGCCGATCGACACACCGATGTCCGTCTCGCGTTGAAAGGCGTTGTATTCGCCGCGTCGCTCGCTGTAGACGTTGAGTGACGGCGAGTACGGGAATCCAAACAATGACGAGTTCGTCAGCGAGACACCCAGATAGTAGTTGAGCTCCTGGCTGTACGGGTCATCGCGCAAGAACTGCGGACACAAGCCAGGCAGTTGATCAACGGGTGCTCCGATGCCAAGCCGCGAGGCGCGCGCGGTCAGTTCGATGCGTCGTCCGGGACCGAGGAATCCGCGGTTGGTCATGCGCCCCTGTACGCGTCCGCACTCCAACGTGCCCCAGCCGGCGCCGACCCGGGCCGAGCGCGTGCGCGCTTCGGCGACCGAGATGCGCAGATCAATTGTACTGTCGCTGCGGCCCTCCGGCGGTGTGACCGTGTCAATGAGCACCAGTCGAAACGCTTCCGTGGAATACAGCGCGCGCTGTGCTTCGAGCACGTCCGTCGCGCGATAGCGGTCGCCCGGCGTCAGGCGCGACAGCCGCACCACATCCGCGGAGTCGAGCCGGGCACTGCGCCGCGGTACCGGCGTGATATCGACCGTCAGCGAACCCGTGCGCAACGGCACACCAGTAGCGAAGGAGAACACAAGGTCCACCTGCGCCTTCGCCGTATCGATCGCCATCTCGCTAGCGGGCTGGCCGGTCCGTGCGTATCCCGCGTCCTGCAATCGCGTCACCAGCCGGTCGATCACCGACTGGACTCGAACGCGGTCAAAGACGTCGCCCTCAAGTGCGAACAACCGGTTGGCGAATGGCGAGCCCGCCGGAGTGGAGTCAGGCAAGCCGTTCGCGACCACGCGGCGAATGCGAGCCTCCGGGCCGGGCGTAATGGAGAAAAGCACGCGCACGCCGCGCGGCTCGCGCCCAAGCGATGGGTTGACTTGCGCGGTAAACCACCCACGCTGCCGATGCAGCACCGCGATGCGCAACGCGTCAAGCTGCAGTTCCATCGTGTCAACGCACGGCGCGGCGCCAATTCGAAACAGCCGCGTCAGCAGCGACGGGCCCTGGGATGCCAGAACACCGGCCAGTTCATCCGTATCGATCGTTGATCCGCTGAACTCGATGGACCGGATACGGTCGGATTGCGCACATCGCGCCACGGTCTGGGAGACGAGTCGCCCGGCCGGGATGAGAAGCATCGCCAGCACCACGAAGAGCAGCTTCAGGCACGCGTCAAGAGAACGCCCCTCGTCGCCGCGCGGGCGCTGCGGGGCGCGAGGCTGATCGTCTGGTCCCTCCGGATACGCGCGCACTTTACAAATCTCTCCTCCCGCTCGTCCCGGCGCCACGTCTCCGTGGTGTTCGCGATGCACTATTCGTGATGGCCGTCGCCTCCGCCGAGCACCGTGCTGAACACGTCGCCGTCCACGTTGCCACCGCAGAGCACAAACCCGACACATTCTCCGATGCTGCGCTGCGCGTCCTGCAGCAGCGCGGCGAGTCCTGCGGCACCCGCGCCTTCTGCGGCGTTGTGCGTGCAGGAGAAGATGAGACGCATCGCTTCGGCGACTTCGGCGTCGCTCACGCGCAACATGCGGACGCCTGATGCGAGGATGATCTCCAGGGCCCGCGCATCCGGCGTGCGACACGCCATCCCGTCGGCCAGTTTGGTGCTCACCTGGTGCGAGATCGAGTGACCGGCTTCCACCGAGAGCGCATACGCCGGCGCACCGTTCGACACCACACCGATCAGTTCTACCGGGTGATCAAGCGCACCTTTGGCCGCCAGCGCGCCGCACAGTCCACTGCCCAATCCAACCGGCACATACAGCCGCTGCAGCTCCGGAACAGCCTCCAGCATCTCGAGCGCCCACGTGCCAACGCCCGCCACCAGATCGAGATCGAAGCTGGGTACACGAAGCCAGGCACGTTCGGCCGCGATTGCGACCGAGGCCTCAATCGCCGCCTGAAAATCGTCGCCGATCTCTAGCACTTCCGCACCAAGGGCGCGCATCGCGGCGTTCTTGTCGCGACTGTTGCCTGCTGGAACGACGATCGCCACCTGAAGCCCGTGTTGCCTCGCGGCGAACGCGAGTGATTGCCCGTGATTGCCGCGCGTTGCAGTGACCAGTCCGCCGATCGTCTTATGTTCGGCGCGCAGGCGCTCCATGTACACCAGACCGCCGCGCACCTTGAACGCGCCGACCGGCGTGTGATTTTCGTGCTTCACCCAGCACGCACCGCCAACCTGCGCGTCCAGCAGCGGCCAGCGCTGCTGCGGCGTGGCCGCGAAGTGCGAGTGCACGATGCGCTGGGCGGCGCGAAGTGCGTCGAGTGCGGGAAGCGGCGACAGCGGCGACATCATGGCAGTATCGAAAGTTACAGAGTCTTGTTGAGACCGTATTCGCATCAAACACAACGAGTGCGAGTTGCGTGGCGTTAACTTTGAAAGTTATGCGGTATCACGTGCACCACACGCCCGATCCTGACCAATCGACATGACGAGCTCCTCTGCGAACCGTTCCGCGCCGCTGCTGGCCGTTTTCGCCACCGCGTTGCTGTGGCCCGCCGCGCACACGCACGCCCAGCCTGTCAGCGTGCCGCTGCAACACCGCGCGGTGCAGACGGCGCTGACGACACTTGAGCGTGAGAACGCCTGGACCATCGATCAGCAGGTCACGCTGTGCGAAATCCCTGCCCCACCGTTCAAGGAAACGGCTCGCGGCGTGTACTTCAGCCAGCAACTCACGGCGCTCGGACTCACGGATGTCCGGGTGGACGGCGAAGGGAATGTGATCGGCGAGCTGCGCGGATCCAGCGCCGGTCCGACGGTCGTCCTCAGTGGTCATCTCGATACCGTGTTTCCTGAGGGAACCGACGTCACGGTTACACGCGAAGGCACCATGCTGCGTGGTCCCGGCATCGGGGACGACTGCCGCGGGCTCGCCGCCACACTGGCGGTGACGCGTGCGCTGAAACGAAGCGCAGTGCCGATCGCCGGTCGACTGCTGGTGATTGGTACCGTTGGAGAAGAGGGTCCCGGAAACTTGCGCGGTGTGCGCGCGCTGTTCACCGGACCGATGCGCGATTCCATTGACTACTTCATCAGCGTCGACGGCACGGGCATCGCCATCACGAACGGAGCCGTCGGCAGTGCGCGCTATCGGTTCACCGTGATCGGGCCAGGGGGACACAGCTACGGCGCGTTCGGTCTGGTGAATCCGATTCATGCCGTGGGCCGTGCGATCGCGGCAATCGGCGATCTGCCGGTATCCGAGACGCCGCGCACCACGTTCAGCGTCGGCATCATCACCGGCGGAACCTCCGTGAATACGATTTCCGCCGACGCCTCGTTCGATCTCGACATGCGCAGCGAGTCGTTGGCGTCGTTGCAGGAGCTTGATGCGCGCGTGCAGAAAGTCGTCGCGAAGGCCGTGGCCGACGAGCAGGCCCGCTGGCCCAAATCACGCGGACAGCTCACCCTCAAGATAGACACGATCGGGATCCGCCCAGCCGGCGTGACGCCCGACTCGACACGTATCGTGCGTGTGGCGAAGGCGGCCGCCGACGCGCTCAAACTGTACGCGCCGCTCAACACCTCGAGCACTGACGCCAACTTCCCGATCAGCCTTGGTATTCCCGCGATCACGGTGGACGGTGGTGGCGTGGGACGCGCCGCGCACTCGCTCGAGGAATCGTACGATGACCGGACGGATGGCTACAAAGGCCCGCAGTGGATTCTGCTTCTGGTGAGCGGACTGCTTGGCGTGAGCGGGCGCTAAACAAACAATCGCGCGACATCGGAAGCCGCGAGCCGATCAGGGGCATGCCGCAGCCCGCATCGTTTCGCGGCTTCGCCGATTAACGAGGCCGCGTCAGCACCGGCGGCACGCAGCTCGCGAAGCGAGGTGTCGTTGGCCGCTTTGCTGAGCTTGCGACCATCGGCGTGCCGGATCAGCGGATGATGCAGGTAGAGCGGTGGCACAACTCGTCCGAGCATCCGTGCGAGCACGATCTGTCGGCCGGTTGACGAGAGCAGATCTTCGCCGCGAATCACGACATCGATGTCCTGATTCACGTCGTCGACCACGACAGCGCACTGGTACGTCCAGTGTCCAAAGCGGTCTCGCAAGAGGACATCACCGCAATCGTGCGACGGGGCCTGTCGCTGCGCGCCGAGTGCCAGGTCATCGAAGCGCACCTCACCGTCCTCGAGTTGCACGCGACGCGCTCTCGTGCTGTCGCCCGGCTTGCGCGCAACGCGGCAGGTGCCGGGATACACCGCCTCTTCTCCCGGTCCGGTGGGGCCGGTAATCGCGAGGACGTCGCGGCGTGAGCACGTGCACGCATACACACGCTGCGCCGCGTCGAGCCGCACGAGCGCGTCACCGTACGCCGCGCCATTGTCGGACTGCCGCAGTGGCGTCGCGCCGTGCCGGAACTGCGCGATCTGCCCCTCGTCGGGCACAAAGCCCAACCACTCCAGATCGTCCAGGAGCGCCGCTTCGTACTCCGGTCGACAGCGTGTGCGATCGTGGTCTTCAACGCGGAGCACGACATGTCCGCCGAATGCACGGGCGATTCCCCACACATGCATCGCGTTGACCAGGTGCCCGAGATGCAGATGGCCCGTGGGTGCGGGTGCGAAGCGGGTGCGCCACCCGGAAGCCGGTAGCCGGTTTCCAAGCGACGCACCCGTTTGCTCTACCACAGTCAACGCGAGTTCCCTGCCTGCCGATCAGTTGCCGCCGGAGGCGCGCGTGCCGTAGAACGTGTTGGTGACGAGCTTGAAGGTGCCGTGCGACTGCGCGCGGAAGAGCACTTCAGGTCCGATCAAGTACAGCGTGCCCTTGCCTACGGAGGCTTCGGCAATCGCCACGCCGCCCTGCAACCGCTCCTGTCCCCACGCCCAACCGCTGCGGAGCGGCTTCGGCACATCGAACGTGGCAATGGCACGCACCCCCTTCGCGGCCGCGTCGGCGCCGAGCTTCATGACGGGGCTGTTGTCGAACATCACGATGGGGCGCGCGTTCATGCCGAACGTGACCGGACGCGTGGTATCGAGCGCGACCTGGAGCAGCGAACCCGGAATGTAGTACTGCTCATTCGTGAGCGGACGACCGTTGTCGAGCAGATGATTTTCCACCGGCAACTGCAGATGCTGCGCGAGCGCCGTCGAACTGCCGATCGTCACAACCTGACCGCCCTGCTCGAGGAATCGCTTGAGCTGCGGAATGGTGCGCTCCACCGATACGTTGCCCAGCGCGGGCCAGAACTCGCGCGGAATGAGCGTGGAGTCAGCCGCTGATGCACCGCCTCCGGCGAATCCACCGCCAGCGCCGCCGCCGCGCGCCGCGCGGGCCGCCGGAATACCGCCGTCCACAAACACCAGCACATCGTACTTCGCGTTCAGGTTCCCGGCGTCAAGCTCCTTGGCGTAGACCGTGGTGAACGGCATCTCGAGCTGTTCGAGAATGAGCCGCGTCCAACCGGCCGGCATGGCACCGCCGTACCGATCCCACACACCCACACGCAGTTGTTGCACACGCTCGACCGACGCGGGACGTGCATTGGCGGCGGCAAATGACACACCGAGGTCGCGCGCCGCCTGTGCCACAACCTGATCGGCCGCGCCGCCAGCGGGAATGAACCACGATCCGGCCGGATACGTCGTGCCACTCTGTGAGATGGCGGCCGTCGTGCGGAACAGCGGCGCGTTGCGCCTGGTCAGACGATTCGCCACGGTGAGCGCATCGTTCACCGAGGCATGCACGAGATAGCCGGCGCTTCCCTTCGCGACCGTTCCGGGTATCATCGCGGTGACGTCGCTCACCTTTTCGAGCGCACCTTCGACGTTGTCAAACACACGGTCGTATTGCATGCCCATCTGCATGGCCAGCGTCCACCCCGCGTTGTCGTACGGCGGAATCGGCGGGCCACCGGGGAAGCGGAAATCGTTCGGATGATCCTGCGGCTCGAACATGTCGAGCAGATGCGGACGGAACGCCTGCGACGAGTTGAACACCCATGAGCCGGCCGGATATTGCTTGCCGGACACGGTGATCGGCGCGGTCGCGCGATGTACGACCACACCCGACTTCTGCAGTGCACGCACAAACTTGGTGGCCGTCGCAAAATCCGGCTGTGAACTCGGCAGAATATAGGCCCGCGGATTACGATCTTCCGGCTTGCGGAGCACACCGAACATGGCTTCGTTCGATCCGGCCGGCGCGCTCGACGACGCGGCGCGCAGCTTGGCCATGGAATCGTTCAGCGTCGCGATGCGCGACGGCCAGATGGTCCACGAATCCGACTGGCCGCTGACGATCTGATCTCGTCCCATCTTCCAGCGATTGTACAGCAGCGTTTCGCGATACTTCGACGCAACATCCAGCACCGCGCGGTTGGCCGTGATGGAATAGTCGATGGACTGACGGAAGCGCCACAGCCCCGGCTCCACGGGCAACGGCTGATCGCCGCTGCGCAGCTGACGGCTGGCGACAAGCGGCACGCGCATGGGCGTGGGATTGCCGATCGTTTCCGTGAGCAGACCGATCATGTTGTGGAAATACACCGTGGTGCGAAGCCCACCGTTCCACCAGGTGGAGTAGTTCGCGCCGCTGCGCATCACCGTGCCACCTTTCTCTTCCGTCACAAAACGATTGTGCATCGCGGCGCCCACGACATCGAGACCCGTGATGATGAGTGGATGGAAGTTGTAGTTGGCCGGATCGCGGAACGGCGGCGCGAACATCACCGCGCCCTGCGGTCCGGTCTGGTGATGATTGTACATGATGACCGGGTGCCATTCCATGAACAGCTGCCGGCTCATGTTCTCCGTTTCCTTCAGCGCATTCATGTACGAGTCACGATTGTTGTCGTGACCGGCGTACTTCTGATAAAGACGCGGCAAGCCTCCCGTGCTGCGACGCAGACTGTCGGGCGTGCGCATGTACCAGTCGCTCACGAGTTCCATGCCATCCGGATTCGCGTGCGCCATGAGGATGATGCAGTCGTCGAGGAATCTCGTGGTTTCTTCGTCGGTCATGCTCGAGAGCTGCCAGAACGTTTCAATCAGCTGCTGCGCACCCAGGACTTCCGTGGCGTGCAAGCCGCCGTCAATCCAGATGATGACCTTGCCCTCTTTCGCCAGCCGACGCGCTTCGGCCGAGTCCACTCCTTCGGCTAGCGACAGCCGACGCGAGATGTCCTTGTAGCGTGCAAGATTGCGGTGATTGGCCGGGCTCGTGACGATGGCCATGATCTGCGATCGGCCTTCCTCCGATGCGCCGATCGTGTCGAGGACCACGCGATCCGACTCCCCCGCGACGCGCGCGAAGTACTGATGCAGCTTCGAGTAGTTGGGGAGCTGATAGTCGGCACCAATCGGGTGTCCGAAAAACTGCTGGGGCGAGGTGACGCGCGACTGCGCGTCGACGGCCGCCGGCAACACGAGCGCCGTACCCAGAAGCAACAGGCGCGTGGCCGACGCGACGTTGGGGACGAGCGTCCGACCGGAACGCGGATGTGAGGTCATGGCAGATCGAGGAGGCTGAAAAGAACAGGAGGGCGGGCCCAACAGCCCGTCCCTGAGTCTACGTCCGGGAGCGCCGAAGCGCTGGTCACGCGACCGATGCCACTTCGTGACATCACGGAAATACCGCAGGTGGCCTTCCGTGACGCGCGAGACGCTTTTCTCACGAGTCCCGTTCACCCCCTACTACCCGGAGTACGCATGCTGCAGTTCTGGTCCGTTCGGCTCGCGGTATTGAGCTTTGCCGTCTTCACGTCTCCTGCCTCAGCCAGCGGGCAGTCCGGCGGCATCGCCGGCGCCGTCGTGTCAGCCGAAGGCGGACGACCGGTCGAAGGCGCAGAGGTCGTGCTGGGCGCCTCCGTGGCGCGCGTGAGCACCGGCGTCTCAGGCCGATTTCGTCTGTCCAACGTGCCGTCCGGCGCTCAGGTCCTGATCACCCGCGCGGTCGGCCTCGTGCCCGACACGGTCACTGTCACGGTGGTCAGTGGTCAGACGGCCACGGTGAACGTGGCGCTGCGTCGGCCCGCCTCCTCATTGAGCGCCGTTGCCGTCACCGCCCAGAAGCGGACGGAATCGGTGCAGGACGTACCGGTGCCCATCACGGCCTACGACGATCGGTTCCTTCGCGAACAGAGCGTGCAGCAGTTCGACGCGCTGTCCAGCTACGTCCCCGGACTCAACGTGCAGCTGCAAAGCCCGAACAATCCGGGTTTTGTGATTCGAGGCATCACGTCGGATGATGGCACAAGTTTTGTCGAACCGCGGGTGTCGGTGTTTCAGGATGGCGTGTCGATTTCGAAGTCGCGTGGATCGGTTGTGGAGCTCTTCGATCTGGAGCGCGTGGAAGTGCTCAAGGGTCCGCAGGGCACGCTGTTCGGACGCGGCGCGCAGATTGGCGCGGTGCATGTGATTCAGAACAAGGCGGTCAACGCGACGCAAGCGGAAATCGCGGTCGGTGGTGGCTCGTTCAGCGAGCTGTTTGCGAGCGGCGTGGTCAACGCACCGATCATCAGCAACCGTCTGTTCGGACGCGTGGCGGCGATCTACAACAAGCGCGACGGGTTCATCGAAAATGCGGCCGGTGGCACACTCAACGGCAAGAATACGGCGGCCGTTCGCGCCTCGTTGCGCTGGTTGCCGTCACTGACCAGCACCGTGGACCTGATCGCCAACTTTCAGCATGACGACTCACCGGGCACGTCGTTCAAGAGCCTGGTGTACAACACGCCGGGCGGCGACCGATCCCCGTTCCAGCGCGCGGCGCTTAACGGCGGTGACTCGCTCGGCATCAATCGTCAGGTGGGCGGCGTGACGCTGCTCTGGAATCAACAGCTTGGCCCGGCGTGGAGCCTCACCAGCACGTCGGCGTGGCGCCGGTTCTACTCCGACGAACTGTTCGATGCCGACGGCACTTTGGCCCCGGTGCTGCAGTTCAGCGAAGTAGCCGAGGGCAGTCAGTTGAGTCAGGAAGTACGGTTCAACTATGATCGCGGTGGCAAGGTCACCGCGTTTGTTGGCGGCAGCGCGTTCCGTGAAGAAGGCAGTCAGCGTGTGCCGTTCAACACCGATGAACGCAGCTTGTTCGCGCTGATCAGTCCGTTGCTCAGGGGTGCCGGTGTTCCCTTCATCCCACTGATCCTCCCGGACGGCTCGCCGAACTTTGCGGTCGCGACCAATCCGCTCACCGGTCGGCCGTTCAAGACCGCGCACTCCGAACAGTATCAGAACTTCGGTCAGCTCAGTGCGTACGAAGTGTTCGCCGATGCCTCACTCCGTCCGACATCACAACTCACGTTGACGGCCGGCGTTCGTGGCACCTTCGAAGATGTGAGCAACGGCTATGAGGTGACCAACAGTGCGACCCCCGGGTCGCTCGGTGCGCTCCTTGGCGCCGGCGTGAACAACCTCTTCGCGCCGACCAACGGTCGAAAAACCGGCACCGGTTCGTTTCGTTCCGCCGTCGGTCGCGCCATTGCAAGCTACGAATTCGGACGCGGCTTTCTGGCTTTCAGTAGCATCTCGAAAGGCCGCCGTCCCAATGTCGTTGTGGTGAACGCCGCCGGAACGAATACACTGAACGAAGAAAATGTCATCAGCTACGAAGGCGGCCTCAAGGGACAGTTACTTGACGGTCGTCTCCAGTTCGACGCAAACGGCTATCGCTACAACTACAACAACTTCCAGACCTCCATCGTACGGCTCACGCAAACGGGTGTGCAAAATCTGACGCTCGACGTTGGTCGCGCGACATCGTGGGGACTCGAGGGCAGCGTGCGCGGTCAGGTGACTGACAAGCTGTCAGCCTTCGCGACCGTGGGTTACATCGATGCCAAGTTCGACTCGCTCGATGCCAATGGAGACCGGCAGGCACGCTCGGGCAACCGCTTCCGGCTCACTCCGATGCATTCGTACAGCACTGGCCTGACCTTTACCGCCATGGACGGCGCGCGTGGTCGTCTCACGATCTCCCCGAACGTCGTATACCGCGGCCGCGTGTTCTTTGAAGACCTCAACCAGCCGAACCTGCGCGAGGCGGGCTATACGCTGGTGAACTTGCGTGCGGGTTACATGATGCCGGATCGACGCACGGAAATCGCGCTCATCGGCCGCAATATCTTTGATCAGAACTACATCATCGATGCCGGCAATACCGGCGGCGCGTTCGGCATCCCGACGTTCATCGCGGGCAACCCACAATACCTCACCCTGCAGGTCAGCTACGGTTTGCGCTGAGTTTCGGGCGCCGCCACCCATGAGCAGCGCTGCGTTCGGCGTGCGGAGCCCCACGGCTTCGCACGCCGTTTCGTTATCTTGGTCACATGAACCCGGACTTACCGCACACGCGGCTCGCGCCATGAAACTCGGCCGCTATCTCACGCAGCTCGGCTACGGCACGCGCCGAGAGATCGGCTGGCTGCTCGACGTCGAACGCATCCAACTCGCCGACGGCACGGTACTCACCGACGCGCAACAGCTCGTGCCGGCGCACGAGAGTCTCCGCGTACTCGGAGAGCCGCTCGATCCGCCGCCGGACTCGGTCATCATGCTGCACAAACCAGCCGGCTATGTCTGCTCCACCGAGGACAAGAACCCGCTGGTGTACAACCTTATGCCGTCGCGATTCACGCAACGTACGCCCATTATGTCGGCGGTGGGGCGACTTGACCGCGAGACCACGGGACTGCTTCTGCTCACCGACAACGGTCAGTTGCTGCACCGGCTGACGTCGCCCAAGTCCCATGTGCCGCGCACCTACCGCGCGCACCTCGCGGAACCGCTGCGCGAGGATACCGCACCGCTGTTTGCCAGCGGAACGCTCATGCTCGACGGCGAAACCAAACCGCTCCTCCCGGCGCGTGTCGAGACGATTGACCCCCGCACCGCGCGCGTGGAGATCACCGAAGGGCGCTACCATCAGGTGCGGCGCATGTTCGCGGCGGTTGGCAATCACGTGCGTGAGTTGCACCGGGAGCAGTTCGGCGCGCTCACTCTCGGTGAACTCGAGGCGGGCGCGTGGCGCGTGCTGTCGAGCGAGGAACGCGACACGCTTGAAGCAGCCCTGCGCGTCGCGCGCGCGGCCAGCGGCCGCTAGCGGCGCGTCGCTTCCAGCACCTTGAACCGGGCGCCATCGTGCACCGTGCGCCGGTTGCCGAACACGCGTTCAAACTCCTGCTCGTAGGGCAGCGTTCGATTGGCGACCAGCATCAGCCGACCGCCGCTTCGAATCACCGAATACGCCTCTTCAATGAATCGGATGGGCAACGCCAGATCGGTGGCCTTGCCCGTGTGAAACGGCGGATTGCACAGCACGACATCGAACGATTCGCCTTGCACCGCACTGGTGACATCGCTGGCCAGCACGCGCCACGACGTGATTCCAGTCGATTGCATCGTTCGTGTTGCGCAGCGCACCGCCTCGCTGTCCGCATCGACAAGTGTCACCGCGCCACCATCCGACAGCACTCCGGCCACCGCACCGAGCACGCCGGACCCGCATCCGAGATCGAGCACCGACGCAGCGCGCGGAATCTCCATCACGCCGGCAAGTACGGCGGAGGCTTCGTCGAGATGCTCCCACGAGAACACGCCGGGCCGTGTGCTGACGGGAATCGTGGCACCGCGCAGTGTTACCATCGATTCGAGAAAGACGCTCGCGTCGTGATACGGCGCCGCCAGTGCATCTCGGCCAGCGGTGTCCAACGCCGCCGTAAGCGTGGCGGCGAGCACACGATGTCCTCCGCCGTGCGCGAGCACGCGTGCCTGTCCGAACACCGACTGCATCGTACGCGCGGCTGTCTTGATGCCCTC